>Ga0179593_1441785_pt1 | contig 11920 bp, 12 predicted proteins | sample CZODoug2_1_08_16_FD_185931 | JGI IMG/M metagenome (GOLD analysis project Ga0179593, IMG submission 185931) | Vadose zone soil fungal communities from Angelo Coast Range Reserve, California, USA - CZODoug2_1_08_16fungal (PacBio error correction) | ecosystem: Environmental > Terrestrial > Soil >...
TAGCTAAAAACCAAAACTAGTATTCTCCCGTTTGGGCAAGAGAAGGGGAGAATTCTCTCACGGAGCGAAAAATGGGGGACTGAGCACCCTACTTCGACATCTGCCGAAAGCTGCAAAAAGGACGAATACGGGTGCGCGGGGAGTTGTAGAGCTGAAAAAGGAAAGAACTCGGGTTCATAATTTGTGGAAAAAGCCTGTCAAAAAGAGCACTCGGTGCAGCAAGGGGACAAAAATCCAAGAAGGAGGTGAGTGGGCAACTCGGTGCCGAGGTGATCAGGGGGGAGGTGGGCTTGATCACCAGGATAGGGGAAGAGTACGGCAAAGCAAGGGGGGGATCGTACTCATGAGTGCAATCAATGGAGGGTTGCTCCCGGTATGATCTTGTAAAAAAGAGGTTCTCGATCAAGCTAAAAAAGGCCGAGCGCATGTCAGGTGATGCGGATTGGTGGTGACTGCGGGAATGGAAGAAACTTAGACCAGCGTAAGGGCGGAAAAGGGGGGATGCCGGTGAAGAAAAGCGTGCCCCGTCGCTGATGGGCGTATAGGGTGTTGGGAAAAGGTGTCGTTGAAGGTCAAAGGGGAGGCGCTATACAAGCGGGGGGAGGGGCGAAAAGGGGAAAAGTAGGGTCGGATGGTTGGCTGGGAAGCAGAGAGGGGGGGGGGCGAAGTAAAGTCCCTCGATACAATTCTGGAAAGAGGGAAAGGAAAAAATGAAGAAGTTACACTTTGTTTGAACAGGAGGGACCTACAAGGGAAGAGTGGAACGGGAGTATCGTTACACATCATGGGAAGGAAGAAAGTAGGGGATGGATCAAAACGCACGAGGAACTCCGAGGGAAAAGTTGAGGGCGACCAGTTCGGCAGGCGCAAAAGGAAAGAAGCGGGGGGCCGGGGGGTTTCGTGCAAAAACCAAGTGAGGCTAAAGAAACGTTCCGATTTGAGTGCAAACAGAGCCAAGGGAAAAAAAGCTTGCGCAGGGCAGATACGAATGGCCAACGCTTAGCGACGGGCAGCCAGGGGGGACAAAAGGGAAGGGTAAAGAGGGTGTGTAAGAACATTCTATCAGGGGGACGCGGGGGGACTAGTTGTAAAAAGGATCCCCGCATACCCATTATGTAAAGGAAAAAAATCAGGGAAACTGGGGGAAGGATGCTCAAAAGTTTTGGAGGTTAAATTTATTTGCACTCTACTCGTTTCGGGGACAAGGGGAAAAAAGGATCGTTGGCAACCGCGGTTCTATCAATTCACGACTTGAGAGAAGAACAAAAGTCAAGTACACTTTAGGTTATTTGAAAGAAAAGATGTATTCATCGACGTCACTTGGGGGGAAGGGGGAGGTGAGGATGAGGAAGTTGAGATCGCGTGAAGAAGGGAGGAAAGTAGCCGTCCGCCCGGGAAAACCGGGAGGAACGAGAAAAGAGGGCAGGGTGAAGAGAGAACGGGTACAGCACATCGTATGAGGGGGGGGGAATCGTAGTCTAGCTTTCCGCCTCTCTGAAAGCGCATGAGCTAACGGGGGAAAAAAGGAATCAGATGCCTGACAATTTACCAGGGCCGATAATGATAAAGGGGAAAGGGGACTCTTCTGGCCGATAACCTGGACCCCAGGGGTGGGAAAAACTCTCAACAGTAGGAGACCAGAGGGTAGGATGCGAAAACGTCACGAACAATGTAGTCTTGAAAAACCACCATTACAGGACCTTGGAAAGGATAGTTTGTACCCGTGTAGAATCGGGGGGAAGAACAATAACGTAAGGAAAGAATAACGGAAACATCCTAGTTGGGTCACGGGCCCAAGCCGAAAAGAGAAGGAAATGGAAGGGTAAGACGTTGGGGGGACGGCGGGGCAAACCGGTTCATCCCGGCGAAGAAAACGGGGGAGGCTTCGTCTTGAGCGCAAGACAGGGCACAGAACTTGTTAGCTCGCGGAGGACCACAAGTCTCGCGATCTTGGAAGCATGCGATAGTGGGAGTGGCGAGCATATCAGGCGCCGCAGAAAAAAACAAAGAGACATCCAACGGAGGAAGGGGGCGCCAGGACAGGGGGGAGCCTTGGAGTTACCCAGTTTTTATGCACCCTGTGGAGAACCTGTGAAGAACTCATAAGGGAGGCCACAATAAGGCTGACACGAGGCCTCAGGTGGCACGGCAGAACCAACTGAAACATAAAATCGAGGGAGTCAAAAAAAGTAAAAAACAGGAGAGGGGAACGAAGAAAAGCGGAAGGTGTCAGCAAATCACCCGACATTATTCCATACTCTCTTTCTCATAAACGTATAATAAGCAGTGGGAAAAAGTCCCGGAGGACGGAGGTAACTAAGGTGGGGGGGGACATGAGAAGGAACAAGACAGCGTCCAAAGGCGGGCGCCACTCCACGAAAGCTCGCAAAGCTTCAGGCCTACCACAAAGGAACTATCATTTGCACGAACAAAGGAAGAAAAGGGAAAAAGGAATAAGCTCGAGTCAAAAAAAACCAAGGGGATCTGACAAGCGATATATTTACGTCATCGCGACAAAGTTGTAGTAAAGGGTATTCCAAAGCATCGGACCTGAACGGGGGGGCTTCTCTAACTAGGCCATCGGTTGGAGGGGGAAAGGGGGAAGACTAAAAGGGAGGAGGGAGTGGTCCCTGCTGGAATAACAGGGATAAACCACACCATGCCGGACGCACAGGAGCCTACGAACGGGTTATCGGACGAGGAAAGGGCAAGGGACTGTTACAGAAGTAGATGTAGGTTGACATGACCCCGGAGCGGACTCGGAAAAACTCTTCGTTTTTAACCCCCCGCTCAAGCCGGACAAGCGGGAACCAACGCAGCTAATACCCGGAAAGAAGGTGGCAAAATGACTATCGAGGATACTGGTGCGCACTCTTAACTGGGAGGAAAAAAAAAAGGAGGACAGGAAAAGCATCAGTTCCGGGGCCGGGAAAATTCTAGCAGGAGGTCCGATGAAGTCGAGCGAAGGGTGCGCGGAAGAAAAAGAGAACAAGTGGACAGAGGAAGAAAGAAACCTGGCGAACGAAGGAAAAGCTTGAAAACCGAATCGGCTGAAGAACATCTCCAAATGGGGCGGCCGACAACAGGCTGGAAAAGTGTGGTGGAAAAAATCAGGGTCCTCCCCCCACAAAAAAACAACAGATTGCAGGGGAGCTCACTAGAGGGTCGTAGGGGGGGGCGAGCGAAACTGCTATGGCCGGGAAAACCCTCGTCTGATTGAAGGTAGGTCACCCCGAAAGGGGAAGGTCAAGAAGATAGTTACAGGGGGAAAAAAACCAGAAAGAGACGGGATCTGTGGGGGAATACGAACATTTGCAGGTGCAAGCGCAAATGAGGTAGGGAAGAAATCCAGTCAAGTGAGGGGGAAAGAACACACCCAACAAACCGGGGCCACTCTCGAGAAGGTCTAGACAGGAAGCAGGACGGAGAGATACCCTAGGCCTGTGCAGGATGGTGGTGACGACTAGGTGTGCAAAAATCGAAAAGGGCATCCAGGGGGCGTCTCTTTACGAGACGGGAGAAAACTATAAAGACTGGGGAGAGGGACCAAAAAGCTCCAATGGTCAAATAGATCGATCCCGGCCATGCGCATCGGTACAAAAAGAGAGTGTCATCAAACACCCGGGAGGTACTCATTAATGGGAAGGGCCTTCAAAAAGAAGAAAGTCCCCTTTATTCCCTCCAGAAACACCGAGGAAAAAGCGATGACAGAACAGGGTTACGGAAGGACACATCAGGAACAATTGCCTCTTTTCCTATCAGAGCACAGGGGAAGGCGCAAAAAACGGGGGAGATGGGGGGGCAAAACAGGGGTAAACAAATAGCTGCGTTTTACAACAAAGGCCACATGAATTTAACGGGATGGAAAAAAGAACCTTGGAGGAATCGGGTGAACCCCACCAACCAACAGAACAACTCCCGCGCCTTTTAAGAGACAAACGCATGACAGGTGACGGAGAGGGTGATCGTAAGAACAATCGGCGCGTTGTAAAAATGGCCGCGACTTGGTGCAGACAGACACCCAAAAGACCGAAGGGTAAAAGGGAGGACCGGGGGGATTGGGGGAACAGGGGCCTTAATCTCACATGCCAGCTAAAATCAGCCGAAGGACAGGAGGGGGGGGACCGGACATCGCCACCGGTACGGACAGGAAAGGGGGGCAAGGAACAAAAAAACTCACTATTTGTACTTTTAGGTGGCAACGAACAGCTAAAATGATCCATAAAATGAAGCGGGAGGTAGCGGGGAGTGAACGGGATTGCGACTTCTTAAAGGGCATCTGTAAGGTGACTACTAAACGTACACCGGGGCCCAGGGTGAAACATCCTTAAAAGTGTCCAGGATTGTTTCGGGCAACGGGCCATCACTTGTATCGATGAAGAACGAATGGGAGGGTCAAAAAGGTCCCATACACAAGTAACAGGGACAACATCACTCATCCACCCACGGGGAGAAGATGTAGGAGCGATCACTGGAAACCTAACAACATGACCGAGGGGGTGGGACGTCAGAATCTCGAACGATGGAGGCGGGAAAGGAATGAATATGTGAGCCCACAGAGGTTTGTTCAGTCTAAGTGATCACGGTCAAGAACAAGCAACAAAACAAAAAGTAAAAGTGGAATGTGGGGCGCGGAGGGGCACAATCCTACCTTGCCTAGACAGAAGGTGGAAGAAAAGAAGAAAGAAAAAAAAAAAAGACCTTTCAAGGAATTCAGGACTGAGGTGACGGAAAGCATGAAGCGGCCGAGGGACCAGACTCGGTGCTAACCGGGGGAGAAAAGGGGCAAAATTCAAGCACACTGAACTTACAATCCCTGGCGAAAGCGGGTAGCCAGACATCAGTCGATTTAGACTTGGGGTCAGGGCAGTAGGCAAAAAGAGTGGAGACTGGACCATGAAGAAGAGGGGGGAAAAACCAAATTATGACCGAAGGAGATATCGTCTTTCCTATCCCCCTAAAGAAAAGTCAAGCGCCAAAGCTGTTCTGAAGGTCCGAAAAGTATAGGTGAAAATGACAACACATGAAAAAGTGCTCTCCATTGGCCGCCTTCTTCCCCAAACTGTCTTTCGGACCACGCATAAGGGAAATATGTCTATACCTCTCTTGGGTTGGGTTTGGTTGTGGGAAACATCTCGAGGCTCTCTCGCCCACCCCACGACGGACGGCGCTGATTAACAGTATAGCGAGATATAGGGAACCCACACCACAAGAAGATGCGATACATTTGAAATAATCTAGAGAGCCCAGGGGGAGGGACCCGGTAAACTGTAGCGACGTCGAAAAACGAGGAAAAAGTGGAAGAAATAAGCTTGTACGGAGAATGAAGAGAGAGGAGCAAACCGCGCGGGGTCAATGGGGTGGACGGGAAAATGACTCCGGGTCAAAGGGGATAAACTCTTTGGCACAAGACCAAGGGGTACAAAAGAGAAGCGATGTAATGGATGTATGCAGAGCGGGTGCCGCTTGCCGTGAAAGGGGCGGGGGGGAAGGAGAAGGGCAAAAGCCTTGCCATAGGACGGCACTAAAGGGGACCGGCACAAGGCAAGAAAAGTGGTCGGCCAGAAGGTAAGGGGGGCACCAGGATGCTATGAATCCAATCGTGGGGGATCGATCCAGGGCCCGTAGGCGGTCCATAAACAGGCGCCATGCCCAGGAAATGCGGGAGGGGGGGGGAAGGTGTGGAAGTGAGAAAATAAAAACAGAAGGGGGTACCGATGATTCCGTGCACGGCCAGCTTCCCTAGGGAGCAGCGACGAATTTGGGGGAGGGGGACAGTGAGTGTCGAAAGGGAGGGGGAACAGAATATAGGGCTCTCCGTGTAATGCTTAGCGGGAGAAAGACAAAAGTCAAAAAGGTGAGTCAAAAGAGAACTTGGAAAGGGCAACGCCGAAAGATCTGACGTCCCAGTTAATATGTCACACCCTTAGAAGGAAAAAGATAGATAAGGAGAGGCAGGAAAAGCAATCTGGGGTAAGCGAAAAAAAAGGAAGGGAAAGATCGGGAAATCTTTGAGGAAGAGAGGGAGGCGGGACACTAAATCCAACTCACGGAGGGGTGGAGGTAAAACAGAAACACCGGAGTTACGCCAAGAACGGGATATGTTCAGAACAAGCAGTAAGGGTCAAAAACACTGATCTTCTCTCGGGCGCAGCAGATGATGGAAAACGGGCTTGGTCCATACGGCATAAAGGGCCCGTGCCTGTAAAATGGGTCGTGTCCTGTTACCCAGTAGGTATCAAAAATTGACATCTCTGTTGTCCGACGAAACCACACCAGAACAGCAAACTATTACCTGGTAAGGACCTCCGCCCCGGGTGTGAACGCTGCCCAAAAGAAGGTGATTGAAACCTTTAATTTGCCTAGGGGACTCTATGCTAACGCGATTTTCCCCTGACATCGTTTCACGCAACAAGTAAAAAAAAGCAGGGGGGGGCTATCCCATGGCACCTCCGTGTGAGGGAATAGGGGAAAACACGGCAAACGTTTCCGGTAAGGGTAAGCACGCAAGATTCGTAAGCTGGGGGCCGTTCCCAGGGGGGGTCGGGAGGGGATACGTGGAAGGGGGCTTAATGAGGAGTCCAGCGACGGGAGGTCAAAAAGGGGAAAACAGAGGGGGGAATTCCTATTCGATCAGGGGAGGGGGGGGAAAGGAGGATAACCACCACACTTACAAACCGCAGTTCGCGGGTGGGTGGCGAAAAGGAGCATTAGGCGATGGGCACAGAGGCAAGGACAAGGGAGGGCCCGGGGGACCACATAGGACTCCCCGCGCCAGGGCCAGAGCGGGTTGGCGTGACCGTCTCAGGTTCCTAACTGAGGGTCCAGATATCATTTACCAGGGGGGGTCACCAAGGAGGTTATTCTACCAGAATGACCGATCGCCGACCACGAAAACACAAATGTCGAACAAACGGAAGTAGGGATGAACCTTTGGAGTTCAGGTTACCTGAAAGACGGGACAACTGAATCGTGCGAGACCTTACATCATGGACTAGGGGAAGCACAACACGACAAGAAGCCAGCCTCAACGAATCAGTGAGGGATGACGGAGAAGGTGGGGGGTTTGGGGGGACCCTGTACTTGGGCAAACACGTTGCCACAAGAACGGAGCAAGAACGAGTAAAGCCCACTGTGTGGGGGGGGACGGGCCCAGGGAGGGGAAAAAAAGTAAAGCGTGGGCGGAAAAACATGGATCGCACAGTAGTAGTATCAGGCAGGGACGTAGGGGGTGGAAGTGCGAGAATAAAAGGCAGCTCATCCTCGGCATCCCGGATAAGTGCGCCCGGAAATGGGGGACTTGGGGCAGGGTAGCCATTTTTATCAAACAAAAGTTGGGGCGAGTGGTCACGCACTGGTCTCTTCAGATGAAGGCCATGTGTGCCAAAGAGTCCGGAGCACGGTGAGGCGACAACAAGAGAAAAAAACGTCTGCTCTGTCTGGAACAGGCAAAAGGGGACCCTAGAAAGTCTGAAGGGAAAAAGAAAGCCCCGAGGTAAATTTAAGACTAAAAAATGAGACAACAGAAGAAGAGAATCGTACGGCAGCTCCCGGGGGACGGGGGAATCCAGTGGTCCGGAGACGAAAACCAACTGTCGGAGGAATCTCAACAAAACGAAAAGATAAGCCAAAAAAAAAAAAAAACAAACCCCAACAAACCAAAACACTCGTTCTAGAAGCAGGAAAGGTGTCGAGGGGAAAAGGGGGGGACTCAAAGTTTCACTGACAGTGTCCATCGCTTGAGACATCGAGGAACTCAAAAAACAAAACGGGAAGGAAGAAAAAAGGAGATAAAATGTCCGCAAAAACTGTCCCGTGCAGTCCCAAATTAGCAAAAAAAAAAAGGGATGGCATGACACAGAGAAAGTCCATAGGAGTTTTGAAGGGAGTGGGGGGAAAAATCAAGGGGAAAGGGGGCGCTGGAGTCCTTCTGCATGGATCCAAAGAGCACAAAACCCGACCCCCGCAGAAGGACCACCGGATGATGGAGGGAGACGGTGAGGGAGAAACGAGGAGGTAAGCTTGACTAGCTTGCGGGAGGGAAAAAAAAAACTGGGACCGAAAAAACACTTGACTAGGTAAAGTCGTGCGGGGGCAAAAAAAGTAGCCTCGCTGTGTCGCTATGGTGTTGGGAAGCCTAGACTAGGGGGAAGGAAGGGGAAGGGGGAAAAACATTATGAGGCTGACGAGCAGTTGGCTCAAAAACTTGTGGGAAGGGTACAACCTTGGAAAACACAGAAGAGAAAGTGTCCGGCCGGAAAGTAGCCTGGGAGGAAGAGGGTAAGAGAGAAGACGGTATGCTAGAAAGCAACACCATATTCAGACTGGAAAGAGGACCGACAAGACAAAGCAAAAGGAGCCAAGCTTTAAGGGGGTCAACAGGGGCGGTCAAACAGGAGACACGATTCGGCTCAAACGAAAAAATTGGGGGAAGGCATCCAAAAGCAAGCGGGTCAGGAACCTAAAGAAGGAGAGAGGGGTGGGTGCGTCTCCGGGAATGGGGGAAGGCCCCAAAAATCGAAGTGAAAATTGCAGTATAGAAAAAAAAAAGGAAATACAGTTACTTCAGCTGGTACAGGGGTAACCCTAACAGGCTAAATGAAGTGTCTCTTGTTTCCCAGAAAAAAAGGGAAAGAAACTGCATGAACTGGTCGACGACCGGGAAGGGGGACAACAAAGGGTCAGTCTCTCTTAAGAAGATGAAAAAAGAAGAAGGCACGGGGGAAGAAAAAAGCGAAAAGAAAACCTAGGAAACTGGCCGGCAAGGTTATTAACCTTTTTGCACACTCAAGGCAACGAAAGGAAAAAAAACTTTGGGAACCTCACGGGAAAATCCAAGAGACATCGTTAGGTAACTGAAGGAATCTACTGGCCAAAAAAAAATCCCGAAAAAGGGGGTGACGGAAGAATCTGGATCACCGACGGACACTGGGAAAAGCAAAGGGGACGCGAGGGACCAGGTCTGACTCAGATCCGCCACATGGCAGTTAAACATACGCATCAATAAGGAAAAAGTATAACCCCCTTAAACAAAGAAGGGAAAAAGCGGACGGAGAAGGTAGAGTACCATACAAAACGAATGGTGGCGAAAAATGAGGAAATTGGGGAATAAGCACAAAAACGGTCTATGTTCTGGGTCCCCCCACCAAAAGGATTAAAGGACAAGTAGCAGAGGTTCCTGAAGGTCCTAGTACGGATAAATTCAATGTAAAATCACCTTTTAGCAAAGTTAACATTAACAAGAACACAAACAGGAAGCACACGTGACTCAAGGGAATATGGCAGAAAAGAAGGTTGTATCGGAAGTCACCTAGGATAGGGGGTAACATGGGCGCTTTGGGGGAAGAACGACAAAAGGAAAGCCTAATGGAACGTTTCAACATGTAGATGGATGAAGGGGAAAAAGAGTTTGAAATTCAGCAGACGAAGCCGGACGGAAAATAGAGTGTGTAAACGGGATGGTGTTGACTACATACACCCGAACAACAGGCGGCCAGGATGTCGGGAACCAAACCCTCAAAAAGTGGGTGGAGGGGGAGAAACGACTAAGCGCCTGCATAAAAGAAAGTCGATTGGGAACGGTCATCTGGTCGTCGGTCAGCTACTGAGGGAGGCAGGGGCTCAGGGGAATGTACACCAGACTAAGTAAACCTTAGGAACGGGGGGGGGAAAACGGGCAAACCTTAAATCTATGATTTGGTAGGACCAGGAAACAGCAAGGGGAAAATCGTGAAAACAAAAAATTCTACACAGGGTGGGAGTTCCAGCAAAAACATGCGAAGAATTCCAGCAAATTATCTCAGAAAGGTATTGAAGGTATGACACACGGAGCCTCAAAGGGACACGAAAAAACCGAAAAATCTAGAGGGATCTCTCGGGACAGCTTTCAAAGTGCCATCAAAGATGTACGAAACAAAAAAACTGGTGGGGAGGAAGTGGGGGATAAAAAAGGCCAAAAAGCAAGCACCCCCCCTCCGAAGGAAAACAGCAGGATGGATGGCACGCCAGCAAATGGGGGCACACTTAGGAGGAAACCATATTGGGATCACAGATACAACCCCGGGAAAAACCCGACATGGAAGCATTACAGTGCAGGAATTGTTCGTTACCACCCAAATTGCTTTCAGGAAGGGGGCGATTTCTACAACTGCTGGGGGGAATAAAAAGCGGAATCCAAGATTCAATAACTGACACTAGTCCACGCAAAGCAAGATGTAATACGTGGGGGTAAGGAAGGGGGAAACTAGGAACCCACAAGAAGTGGACAGGGCGCACGAGGGGGGTAAACAACATTAAGGAACAACCGCGGGAGAGGATCGGGCTGTACAAGCTAGACAATAAGTCGCAACGAGGAGAGAAAATTGGAGGAAGCCGGGGGGTGAAGATCATGGGAGCATGGGCGGGAACGGGGTAGGGAAATCCTACCCAAGCTTCGCGAACACAGCTCGAATAGAGGGCAGGGGCGGGGTTTTTTGGTAGAGATTAGCTAAATGAAACAAACACCCGGAAGGTAGAATGAGAGTAAATAAGGGAGAAAAACCAAAAGACGATTCTTCAGCTGGGGGTAGGGGACCTAAAGGCAGAAAATGCCCGGGGATGGGAAGAACTGGAACCTGAATCAGCTGAAAACTGAAGGAAAATCTCCACAGGATGACCGCATAGGGTTGCAGGGGGGACGAGCCTTACAGAAACGAAAAGAGAAACAGCGGGCGAAGAATGGTGGTTTGAACTCTGGACTCCTTTCCCGGATAAAAAAAACCCACGTCAGGTGAAGAACACCGGACCACGGAGAAAATCAGAAGGGGTCGGTATACAGGGATGGGGAAGGAGGGAAGTAGACTGTGGAAATAGACGGTACACGTAGGAAACAGGAGGGAAAATCAATGAAAAAGGGACCTCAGGCACGGAAGGTTGGGGGAAACCGGAAGGGGCCGGCCAAATGATGACTCTGCTAAAATCGGTCTACACAGAGGCGGGGCGAGGGCGGTCCATAAGCCATGCGGGGTAACTGGGACGGTGGGAGTGGTTGATGCTTGGGGGAGGCAAGTTAATAAAAAAAGCGTCGGGACGAAGGGTGAGTCCGTGCAGCCATCGACCAACAGAGAACGGCTAGAGTAAGGTGGTAAATAAAGGTACAGTGGCCCAGTAAAGGGGAATCTAAAACAAACTTTTCTGCACAGAATGAAATTGGGCGGCGGGAGGTGTCGGGTTTAAAAGAAAACCGGTTGCGACGTCGTGGTCATGCAGATAACAACTGAATGGCACGAAGACAAAGAAATCAGACGGGGGAAGGGAAAGGTGCCCCGGGGAGGGTAAACAACCTTACAAGGGGGACATTCAGTAGTAGTACAGAAAAGGATGCCGGAACCCGTTCACCAGGCTCGAATCCCACGATGAAAACTCCTCAACTCGAATGGAGTGGGAAAGGGGAAGTAGCCGTGCAGAAGACAAAATACGGGGGACGTTTAGGTCAGCCCAAAAGAGTAGCAACGGGGGCGCCGGGTCCATGTCGTCAAACGAAGGTCAACACAAGTAGGGAGTGCGCAGCAGTAATCGCGCTGAGAAAACGGCGGAAGACAGGAAAAACACCAAATTTGTCCCTTGAAATTTAGGGGGAGGTGGGGGCGGGAGGCAAACGCTGAATGACTGGGGTGACGGGAATGGAACCCCTCAGCACCCTATAACTCACGATTACTTTACGAAACACGGAAAAAGGGGGTAACATGCTCAACGGTTGGTTAAAGAGGGAGGTTCAATAAAGTACAGCCGGGGCACGAACGCTAGTGGAAGGGGGAATCGGGGGGGGCAACCCCAATACAGGGGGAGGTGCAAAATTTACCATAATGTTCTAACTGAGGGTGCAGCCGTTTAGTGTAAGGTGCGCAGGGAAAGGAAAACTCCCGTCTTCCACGTCGGGCGG
>Ga0179593_1523549_pt1 | contig 11920 bp, 17 predicted proteins | sample CZODoug2_1_08_16_FD_185931 | JGI IMG/M metagenome (GOLD analysis project Ga0179593, IMG submission 185931) | Vadose zone soil fungal communities from Angelo Coast Range Reserve, California, USA - CZODoug2_1_08_16fungal (PacBio error correction) | ecosystem: Environmental > Terrestrial > Soil >...
GACGGAAAGTCTCTTATTCTCTTTGGAAAGTGTCGGCCTAGATAAGGAGAAGCAAAAAGAGAAACCAAAACCCCCCACCGAGGCGGCAATGGGGGACCAAAAAGCGGACTGGACGATCGCCACCAAAAAATCTGCGTACGTCTCATTTGGCAAAAAACCAGAGATAAGGGTTGAGGGGGGGCGCTTTAGGACACCAGACGCTACGAATGGGCAGTGCGGACGAGAGACAGAAAGGGTTGGAACCTTTCCCCACTCGCCCGCGTCCCTGCAAAACCAAAAAGCAGGAAAGGAGCAGGTCGAGAAGGTCACGAGTGCAAGAGCATACTATGAAGGAGAGACGGGAGATCGAATGACTGGGGGAATTTGATTGGCAAAGGCCTGACATCCTTCTCCTCTTCAAGCCGCTCATGGAATATATTGGAGGAGTCCTCTTGACAGGCCGGAGCCTCAGACTGGTGGGACGGCCCTTGTGCGACCATGAAGTTAAAGGGGGGAGGAACTAACCTTCTTTACCGTCTCAAGGTAGGGCCATGCCGAAGAATGACAGACGGAAGACATGATGACGTGCAGCGAGATGAGTTTGGACCGGCTAGAAGCGGGTTAGTTGTGGAGGGGGAAAGTGGGAGGTGGGGGGGGTATGTGGTGTGTAAATAGGGGGTTCATTGGAATGTCTTGTGAGCGCTCGCTATCTCTCAGGAAGGGCCCAAACGGCTCTGGTCACGAATACCGGAGGGAAATAGCGGGGGGAATGTTTGAACTAGTTCATAGATCGACCGCCTGCCCTAGGCTGTACTGTTTAAAACTACCTCGAAAAACCATGGAGGAAAATTTGGCGGCGGCAACAACAGGCAAGGCCAAATCGTACTATCCGAACCTGTCTGGGTCATGACACGCGACGTGTCACAAATTGACTAGATGAAAACAGCCGCCATCTAGAGTCCGTAGAGGGGAATTATCCCCGCCCGGCACAAAGCGGCCCACGTTTTGGTCGATCAGAAAGGAGCCTGGCAGATGGAACTTTTTTAAATGTACCTTGCGGAAGGTTATCCCTCAAGTCCCAAGCAAACTTAGCACTCATCCTCGGAGGCACAGTAGAGGCGCGCCCAAAGAGGGGAAAACAGAAAGACACCGCCAACAACGCAACTGACACAGTCGCCCCCTCTACTTGAGGACAGGCTCACCGACACGACGAAGGGAGCAAGGCGCATACTCACGGAGAAGAAGGGCAAAAGAATATTGGCTCTCATCAAGTTCTTAAAGAGGTGCAAAGTCTAGACCGCTCAGTTTGAATGAACTAGAAGAGAGGTGAAGTAAGATCATGTCACCACCGGCCATGAGGCAAAAGTACCAGAAAACCCCTAACGCCTTCAGCAATGTTCCAACGGCGAAGGGAAAAAGGAGGTCTCCGTACGCAAGGAAAAAAGTAAGAAAGCAATGTCCAGCAACAAACCGCAGGGGAAACCCGACAAGGGAAGCAAAGCAGGGGACCGCACGCGCCACGGCGAACGGATGAACTTCCAGGGAAAAAAACGGAGAAAGCAATAGGACAGTGCGACCGCGGCCGAGGCCAAAACTCCGCCTTCTCTGCCAAAAAAGTCTGCACAAGAGGAAAAGAAATGATGGGGGAAAACAGGATCGCCCTTGAGAAACACAAAGCCAGGAAGAACCAGAAGCAAAATTTCCGATCTCGTAGCTGGCACAGAAGGGGCTTTCTCTCCACAACAAACTTGAGAGGAAAGAAGGATATAGAGAAGGGTCTCGGCTTCCCCTCGTCTATCTGGAAAGTGTTTGCTGGAGGCGGGGAGGAGGGAGATCCAGGACGGCGACAACACCCCTGGAGTCCGTCTGAAACGAATCTTGAAGCAGTTGAAAGGGCCTCTGGGAAGAGGAATGAAAAATGACTTCTACGGCTGCTTAAAAAAGCGCGTCGGCTAGGGGAAGGGGGAAGAGGGAAAGTCCGTCGCGGTCCTCGGGCGACGAGGGCGGTTGGCTTGGGCACCTGGGCTGTGCGGAAGAAAGGGGGAACCAATGGGTCAGGTTTTCTCGCGTTGAAAAGAACTCTTAAGTCAACCATGATGAGGGAGGTAGGGTGAAAGGGGTTTCTTTACAGCGAGGTGGGGATCGGGATGGAGGGCGGTACCTCGGTCCTGGCCTTCCTGTCTAAAAAGATTTCTTCAGGGGTAAAACAACGGAATCTTTCTATCGCCTCGGAGCACAGCAGGAAATCGTAGGACGCAGCAGCGGCTTTGTTCGGACGATGAGGGGGACGTCAGGTCTGCTAGCCGGGTACCAGGGGAGGAGAAGTCTACATTTGCTCGCAAAGCTTGAGAAGGGGAGGAGGGGATTTGTCGGTGGCAGCAGTGGGTGCGAACGAAACGCGCGATAAACAGCTCGTAGGGGGGGGGGAGATCTGAAGAGAAGGGGGAAAAGAAGAGAAGCGAACTAAGGCCCAAAAGTTCGGGCGCCGCACGAGGCAGGCCTTCGTGTAAAAAAAGGGATGGGGAGGAGCGCCTACCTGAATTGCTTTGCTTCAAGGCGCTGAAAAGAAAAGCGGAAAAAAAGGGGCAAAGCGCGACCTGCAAGGTTAAAACGCGCGGCGGTCCTGGACAAGCTGATCGTCGGTGCCTGGTAAAGAAATTGCCAATACATCGTTTTGGAGGAAACGACGAAGGGCGTCCAGATACCAGGACACGCAAGGCTGGGTCGCAGAGGAGGGGTAAAGACGGGGGAAACATTCGACATCGGACTACACAAGCGCGAGGGATTTAAGAATCGCGAGCTCTCCTGACCCCCTAAAAAGCGCTTGCAAGGGAATGTCTTTTGGGGCGAGGATGACACGCTTACGGTTCATCAAAGCCTGAAGAGGAAAAGCCGAAGGGAGCACCCGTCGGCCCGCCCTTCCGAGTAAACATCGCGGGACAAATTTCAACGGAATGAAAAAAGGCATCGGGCTTACTGAAACGAGGAACTCCGGCGTCAAGCAACATCAGTGCAAGAAAGAGGGGGGCCATTAGCGGCCATCTACGGCAGGGAAGTAGAGAGCTTCACCTAGCAGCCATTCGATCAAAAGTAAAGCATAAATAGTTCTCGAGCAAGCATTCAGAGTCGAGGGCCGAGTCGGGGTAGAGAAGGAGGGGGTCTCGGGGTTGAAGTGAAAAAAAGGGACCAGAGGCGCAACTCCCAGCCGACATATGGGAGCCCCTAGAAGTCCGTAGGGAGGATGCGACGATTCCTGCTGTCATTTTTGGTTGAGAGGAAAGGAGATCGAAGCATGATAAGGCGGCTATCCATGGGAAAAAAATGCGCCTCGCCCAATCAGGGGAAGGCGAATGGGAGTTGGCTATCCTTAATCTGGCCAGGAAGAAGATTCCCAATGCCTGATACTCAGAGGCGACGGAGGAAAGAGAAGGAGGGCATGAGGTATGAAAAGCGGAGGCTCGATCAAAATTTCTTCCTGATACGAGAGAAAGAAAAAAAAGAACGAGCATCTGATGGCGCAGCGCGGTTCAATTCAGGGCCATCGAAGAGAATCTGCTCGATTAAATGAACTCAACCCCAACCGGGGGAAGGAAAGAGGGTTGAAGCCAGTTCGGCCACTCAAAGAAGTCCTGCAGGAGAAGCTAGGGGGGGCTGCGTAGTCAATCCGAGTTCAAGCCCGCACTGGACCCCCGAACAAAGAGTCACTCTGCCGGGCTGGCGAAGGAAAACCGGAGGGAAAAAAAGACCAGGGGAATTGGAGATCGTCTGTCGTGATCGAAAGGTTGAAGGGGAGGAGTTCACGCTCCCTTTCTCGGGACGCGTTACCAGGATACTGATGAACTCTTTATGAGGTGGCGAATGATGAAGTGACGCCGGCGGCCAGGGAGGGCCGTTCCTTGGCCACCAAGGTTAACGGCGGGTTTAAAAAAAAAAGTCGTGAAAAACGCTTCAAGGTCGAGCCGGAAGGAAAGAAGAGCAAGGGACCTGCAGACGCCGGAAGTTCCTACGAGATCATTGCCCGAATCGGCACGCCTGAGGGTGAAAGGAAATATAACTGCGCGCGCGGGGGAAGGGGGAAAACTCTACCTCGGAGGGGAAGACTTGGAAGGGGAAACTCGATCGAGCCGAACCGGGCCGGATGTGGCCGAGGGACCTTCGGGCAGAAATCGCCAACGAGGGATCAAAAAACTTCAGGTCAAAGGCCTCGGGAGGTCAGGCGTTCCAGTGCTTCCCGCCGTGAAACGGGTAGTCGCCGGGGCCAAAATCCACATTTATGCAAAGCTGCGAAAAGAACACTTCCATCCGTCTCGCCTACCACAAATCAAAGGCCGGCCTAAGCATCCTCGAGTAAGGGGGGGGGGGGGGCCTTCCTGGCTGAGGTCAAGATTTCCGCACTCTCTAGTCGCCAAACCTGGTATCAAATCACTCAGAGCCTGTTTCGCCATCGGAGAGGGACACCAGCTAAAACAGAACCGTCCCACCAGCAAAGGAAACGACCGATACTATCGAGAATAGTACCCACGGGACGGCTATCGCAAAAAAGGAAGGAGAAGCGCACTTCCTCTTATGTCTCTGCATGCAGGGGGGAGGGGGGGAGCGACCTAGCGATCCCGAGGGGGACGGGAAGGCTACCATAGGGAGATGAAAAGATCACTATTTCACCGGGGGCCCTTCCCGAAAAAACAAAGAGGAAAACACGCATCAGCATGGGTGAGGAAGGGGGGGGTGTTGGGGGGTGGGGTGGTGGGGAGGGGGACCTTCAACTCGAATTAGAAAGGGCACCCTCCAAAGGAGGGGATGGGACTTCAGGAATATATCAGCAGCAAGCAGATTTCCTCCATCGGGGTCTCAGTATCTCACCTATTAAATCCCAGAGGACCTTAAGGTTAGGGAAAAATGCTGGCAGAATCCAGTCGACCCGCCGGCCGACTAAATTCTCTCCTTCAGCCGTCTGGGCCTCTAAGCTTCAAGGAGGGGGGAGGAAGTGGAGTTCTCTCACTCGCTAAGCGAACCAGCGCCGCACCGCAGAAAGATACCGGGGCTCTATCGCGGAGCAGTGAGAAGAGAACAAAAAAAAAAAGCGATATTATTAAAATATATAAAAAAAAGAGAGAGGGAAGTCTAAAATGAACTTCCTCTCGCGATCGGTACCCGTTGGGAGGGGGGGTGGGGCTCGCGATCCCCTGAACTGCAACACACGGGCCGCCTGAAACCCAATACTTCGTAGAGAGGAACAGGGGGGGGGAGGGCGTTCCTGCCGGGACTTGGGGGAGAAGGGGAGACGGCTGAGGAAAAGGTCGTCACTTTGAGGTCTCGATTTCGTTTGAAATCGAGAAAACTTGGGAAGCGGCTGTGCCCATGGGGCAAGGTTGCTTTCCACGGCGTTGCCGTCAGAGGAAAGTGTCGCCGAAGGCGCGTTGAAGTTCAATCGTAACCAGACTGCAGGTCTTGATGGTGCCCAAGGGGGGGGGGGGACGTGTCAGGGGAAGGGACAAACTGCAAAGAATCTAGAGGGGTCGAGGGCGGGTCAGTTTTCCCACGGCGCGGGAAGTCCTCTGGGAGCAGGACTGCTGTAAGAAAAACCCTGCTTGCGAAAAAAGGGTTCGAAGTACTTCTTGCTTTCGCCGAAGGGAAGAGAGGGGAGGGGGGGGGCATACTTGGTCCTACGTCCCACGCGGGCGATGTCCGAGTCAGAGGGGGGTGAAAAAGAGGTCTTCTTTTCAAAAAAATGGTTGGAGAAATGATCTCCTGGCGGCCAGGCCTCGCCGAGTGAAAAACGTTCATTGCGACTTGGCCGTAGAGGGAGGAAGAAAAGGGGTGCATAGTAGACCAAAGTTTCCCGCCTATTCAGGTCGTTAGAGTCCAAAAAACCCTGTTATGGGAGGGAAACGAAGTCTTTCAAAATTGCTGGGCTGAGCTCTGGCGAAAAGGAAAGGGGGGGAAAGCAGTATAGGCATGGATGATCTAGGGTCCAACTTCTTATCTTCTATGCTGTGACCGAAGGGGGAAGAGTACAGCAGGGGGGGATGAATGGGCCGCGGAAAACGCCACCCCGGGGTCAAGGCCTGGTCGGCAGGGATCTAGACAAGCAACAAAGGAACCGCTCGGAGCATAGAGAGAGAAAGCCGCGGCCGGCGGGTAAGGCCGTCGCACGCTCTCGGGAATCAGAACCCTCCAGTCTTGTTTGGAGGGGTTCTTGGCAACCGATCTCTATGAAAGAAGAGGGCGCAGTCGAGGCGTCGGGCGCCGACGAACAGAACCCTTGACTCGGTAAAAGTGGCAGACGGGAGAAAGGAAAAGTGGTCTTCATCAAGGGCCGTTCCTGGGCCTGAAAGCCTCGAGACGCAGAGTCAAAGCCTCGCCCCGAACTAAGAACTAGAAGCGCCATGATCTCCTTCTGTACGCAGGGGAAGTAAGGGTAAGCACTTCTCAGCTCGTAGATCCAGAAAAAGGTCAAGCCTTCCTGAAGGAATGTCGCTAGACTATCCCAGCCCGCGTAGCATAAGTCTTCTTGGTAAGGGGAATGAAAGTACTCTTCTCGGTTTTCAGGGGGGAACAGGAAAAAGACGCAGCAAATGCCCATGCCGTAGGAGGACGAGGGTTGAAGAAAAAATCTCTGGGGTAAAAAAGAGGGGAAGAACTTTGTTGTTTGCTCTCAATTCGATCGCTCAGGAGGAGCGAGATCTCGGCATTCCAATTCTGAAATGCGCATGCGCTAAATGTGTTGTTGGGTGATAGAGAAAAGAAACAAACATCCATCGCCCTTCCGAGGGAGGGAGATCAGAGAAGAGACAACAAGTAGGAGTAAAGAAGGGGAGGAGGGCGCTGGGGGTGCCATCAGAGGAGGGGGTAACTGCGAATAGGATATGCAGATTCCCCAAGACGAACCGAAAGATTGCTCATTCTCATGTCAGCCTGAAAAGGAAGCCGAGAAAGATTGGATACAAAACCCCAAACCTATGGAGCCGCATTGGACTTTCGGCCGACTAGGGGAACGAGAGAGCAGGGGGATGGGAAGGGCTGGGGAAGAAAAAAGTTTTCCCTGGCCAAAACCGGAAAAAAATGTCCTCCGACTTCCGCAATAGCGAGGAGCCTGTTACAGAGGAAAAAGGAAGGAGATTCATAAAAACCTTCGTCGGGATCATTGCGGGAGGGGGGCCCATAAGAAAATCAAGGCGCCGCGGAAATGCCGAGGTAAGATTTGAAGGCGGGCAGTTAAAAAGAAACGGGGGAAGAACTTGTGTGACCTTCCCTTTAGGGCCTACCATGAAGTGGAATCTAGAAAAAAGAAGTACAATGTTCTGGCAGCCGACATCAGCTACCTTCAGCATAACCTGCAGGCGACCTGAATGAACTAGGAGGCAGTGTGACCCAAACCAATCGGAGAATCTTTGATTTGAATTTCAAGACTCTCGAAAAAGGAACCAGAGGGAGAGAGTGGGGGAGAGACCTCGTGTCGAAGAGTCGGCTGGAGGTTTGTCCCCATCCCATCGGTCGAACGCCCTACCATTGAAGAAAGTTGAGGGGAGATCCTGGGGAGGGGGGGAGGATTGCAGCAAGAAAAAAACCGAGCTATTTCGGCGGACGGAGGAACGACAATCCGGCTGGAGGGAAAGAAAGTGAGACCGTCGCGCTTGCCCACAACGAAGGGCGGAAAAAGGTCAGCCTTTAGCCCAGGCTACAAAAAAACCGGGGTTGCTAAGGCCCGCCACTTTAGCGCGCTGGAACTGGGGGGGGGGGGGAAGGGAATCGAAAAGGCTTATGTCCCAGGAAAGAAAAAATCTGTAATCTCCAATCAATCAGGACAGGAGAGCGCTATCATAGCAGCGGCGACCCCCGACGCTCTGAACAAGAAAGCTATACAGCCGCCCTCCAGTCTCAGAGGGGTGACAAGCGCATACCAAGACTAATCAAAGGACCCTTCTCGTGAAGAGACGAGATGCTAGCGTGGACAAGGAATTCATCGATAAACAAACTTATAGAAGGGTTCAGGGGGTTGATGCTCCTCCAGGCCCCAAAGGGGGGGAACTGAAAGCAGGCCGACTAACTGAAAAAAAGCCATAGTCAACAGGGCCCTTCCAGTCTAAAAAGAACGCCGTTCACACCAAAAAGGCTTCATGGGGGGAAAACTTCAAAGGACACTCGTTGAAAAAAATTCCAAAGTTACGAATTACGCGAGAAAATATGGAAAAAAAAACTCCCAAGCAAAGGCGAATCACTTTCTGCTCTGCCCTCACCCAAGACTACATATGTACTTCCAAGGCCTTGGATTTCATCCGTCTCCAAGGAGTCGAACTCCGGCCGCTCTAATGGAGACACCAGGGGAACTTCAAAAGCCTTCGAAAATCTGGAAGGGGGAGGGAAGCAATCTTCTTGCAATGGGTTCTGTACGAAACTCAGTTAGATAAGTTCTCAACAGCGGAGGAAAAACAGCAGAACAAGGGAATATCGAGAATGTGTCTATCTCTAGAGAAGGATCCGAAACAAAAAAACTGATTAGTAGGAAATGAGAGATGGAGGGGGAGCGAGTCGAGAAAATTGCTGGCCAGCTGCTAGTCGGAATTTGGTCTTTCTGGAACTTGGAAATCTTTTTGTCAAAAACAAGGCTGGGGTCAACATCAACCCGAACTGCGGCCACTTAGCGGCCGGACGCAGGCGGTCCCTGTGCGCATTACTGTGGAGCCTGCGTGCGGACGTCGGAATCGGGTCAGGCAGAAATAATTCATCGTGATACGTCAGGGGGGATAGCGAAAAGAGGAGGCTCGGCCAGGTCGGGGGTGCTGCAGGGCGATGCACGGCTTTGTCGGAAAACGTGGGGGAAATCGGAAATCGTGAGATACGCAGGAAGTCGCAAAAAATTGCAGGGGGGAGGAGGGGTCGTACCGTTCAGGGGCTGGGATCGTTGGGGCGTACCGATCCTGAGAAGCAGTCGTTCTCGGGTCGGCCTGCTTGGCACTGGCAACAGAGAGCCAAAGGAGTCAGCATTACGCGCTTATGAAAATCAGCGGAGGGTAAAGTCTATTACTAGGGGAAATCGTTGCCTTCGGAGGGGGAGGGGCTAAGAAGGGGTCTCGACGATCTCGGTTAGGGGATGCGTCGGGTGCGGGTGAGAATTTGCGAGATGTGTGGAGAAGCGGGACAAGGGGGCCCCGCGCTCGAGTGAACGGAGCGGGGAAGACATGCCTATATTGAAGGAAAGAAACGTTTCATTCCAAGAGGAAAAAGCAGAGACCTAGGCTCCCGCTCGACGCAAGGAAATTTTGGTCTCTCTCTGGAAGGTGAGGTGCGCCATTGAGCTTTCAGGAGGATGGGAGTGCCAAGTCCTAAGTGAAAAGACAAGGGGCAAAGAAACTATTAATCCTTTCCAACGGGAAAGGGGATTCTGACTAGGTCGGTTACCTGGCAATTTCCGCCTACTTAGAATTTGTGGGGGGGATGAGGCCGAAAACGACCTCGAACGGAGCGAACAAGAGGAAAATTTTTTGAAAGGAACTATGTAGTCATACTCTACTTGCAAGTACAAGCGGAAGAGTCGAGAGGGGGTAGGTCGCGACCACAAAAAAGCCGGGGCGGTGAAGCCCGCGAGGAGAGCCCAGAAAAGAAGACCTCCCACCCTCAGGGACGCTGGCTTTTGTCAGAGGGACAACCCTATCCCTATGAGGGTCATAGCCGCCTATCATTCGTTAGCGTAGGCTACTTGAGGGGGGAAAAGGACTGATACCTTGCAGCGTTGAAAAAGAGCCTCACCCTTTCAAAAATCGAAAATCAAAGCCTTTATAAGTCCAACCGAGAAGGCCCGGTCAAAGCGCATCAGCCTCGCCTCAAAGAAAACGCGCCGGCCAGGAAGGAAAAGACTTCTAATTGAGTTGGATGGGAGGGGGGACTTCAAAGTAGGACAGGTTAATCGAGGGAAGGCAGAATAGGAGATCATCCGCCAGTCCAATCTGTAATGTGTAAGGAGGGAACCATGGACATTACGCTGACGTTGGGGCCGGGGGAAATCGGGAAAGAGCTCAGCCAGGAAAGGAGAACTGCAGGGAATAGGGGACTTGGATCTTCGCCGATGACAACCTTATCTCATATTGGTGGGAGCACCAATCGGAGGTCATCTAGGCAGGGAAGGGGCGGTGCCATTTCAATCGAGAAAATTCAATCGACTATTTTGGGTATGAAGTATATCTTGGCCCCAGGGCATCCACGCCCAGGGCCTGAACAGAAAAAGACTCGAACCCAACGTAGGGAGGAAGAAGGGGGACTGAGGGATTCAGGCCATGCAGCGGGCTGGTGCCTGCTTCAATATCGGGGATAGGAAAAGAAACCCAACATCTTCTTCAGCTTGGGAAGAGGGATTTGGGGGGATGACTAGATCGCACTCCTAGGCTGAGCCGCAGGGTCTGTCAAAAAAGGTCGAAATTTTGAGGGGGGGGGGGGAACTTTGGTGGGAAAGAAGGGACGACGAGTCTCTCCGTCGCCGCCCGATTTACCTTGCAACAGCCCTCTGACGCAGAAAACTGGACGACGGGACTTCCCGCAATCGACGTGCGTGCGAAGGCATTGCCCGAGGAGAATATTTGAAGAAGGATCGAATGTCTCTATAGTTGGTTAGTCTCCTTCACTAAGGAGAAAAGGGGAAATCCTCACGTCTTTTAAACTGATTTCGGGGCGAGTCTGAGAAGGGGAAAAACCCGCAGAAAGGGGGAGGAAACCTTGATGCCGACCTAAGTTGAAAAAGCAGCGGGACATCTGTACACTGCAGATTAGGGAAAACAAACGGCTCATCACGTTAGGAAAAGCTCGCACGCCCAAAGGAATTGAGTCCATGAGATCAGTTGCCCACTCTAAGGGTGAAGGGAAAGGCGCTTCTAATGCCTTAACCGAAAGAGAAGCAATTCTAACCATGGGGAGGAGGAGGTCTCGGTATTGGGGGGGACCAAAAAATATTCTTCCTCTATGATCCAAGAAAGGAGAAAAGGGAACTTGGAAGTTCTCGTCCTCGTAGTCGGACAAAACCCTGGGGGCGGAGGCCAAAGGAAGGGGGAAAACTTCCTCAAAGATCAAAGGGGAAGGAGGGTGCGGCTCTCGTTACGCCGTCGGGGGCAAAACTAGGCCTTGGCGCCGCCGAGGGTGCCAGCCGAGCCCAAAAGCCCCCATTAACCAGGGTTGGAGATCACGAAGGACCGGGAAGAAGAAGAACAGTTTGTGCCTTATCTTCCACGGCGATAGAAAATTCTGAACTTGGAGACAGACGGCCAAGACCACGAGGACTGGACTTGTACAAAAGCGCGCAACAAGAAAAAAACCGGAGATACAAAAAACAATGGAAGGTCTAATTCTACCCCAGACTAGGACCAGAGAACAGAGCCAAGACTAGAAGTCGATCGGGGTCACAGGGGGATCGAGACAATCTCTCTTATTTGAAGCAGCAGGGAGAAATTTCACATGGGGATCCTCCTAGGCGAGAGTCAGAGAGTTTTGAACTGGGCAAAAAAGGATCATATCTGACCCGAAGGGGGGGCGATTAAAGGATCACGGGTCACCTCGAAAGCAACGATCACCCTCTCCGTGAACATAACACAAAGCCCTTACATGTTCGGAAAAAAAGGGATTCAAAGAGGAGGTACGCTAGATGAAGCTCCGGGTCTAAAAAAAAGAGCATTCACCGAAAAGAAGAAGGCAGCAGGAAAGAGCGGGCGTCGGAAAAGAGGGGAAGGCTATCACGAGGAAAAAAACGAGCGCCCTTCCAGGAAATTGAAAGGCAGCCGAGACCGAAATCCAGTAGTAACGGAAGTACCAAGACCTATCTCAAGGCCGCTCTCAGGAAAGGAGGGGCACGCCGGAGGAAAGGAATTAGACGCACGCAGGAGGTCCTGGGGGAAAAAAGTAAAAATGACAAAAAAAGAAAAGTCAACTAGAAATGAAAGGGAGTCACGCTATCGAGATA
>Ga0179593_1635196_pt1 | contig 11920 bp, 17 predicted proteins | sample CZODoug2_1_08_16_FD_185931 | JGI IMG/M metagenome (GOLD analysis project Ga0179593, IMG submission 185931) | Vadose zone soil fungal communities from Angelo Coast Range Reserve, California, USA - CZODoug2_1_08_16fungal (PacBio error correction) | ecosystem: Environmental > Terrestrial > Soil >...
AACCGCTCTTCCAAAGGTGCAATCTCCATCTAACGAAAAAGAGCAAGCAGAGCGTGAATGGGGGGCAGGCGAAACTAAGTTTGGAAGTACCATTAGAAGGAAATCAAGAAAAACCGCCCAAACTCTGGGGGGATTATTCAAGAAGAACCGGTGGTGGGGAAAAACTGTGCCATCGCTGACAAATCCTAAAGAAGAGCACGAAGAAAAAAGAATTTAAAATGGGGACTCTCAAAGAGAAGGGCTTCGGGTTTCAAGGGACCTTGTTTGGGAAAGGGCCCCTGACAGAGGTCCAAGCTTAAAAGGTGATAGGTATGGAAGGGTTTTTAAAAGAAGTGGAAAAACGACCGTAGGAGGGCCAGCCGGGAAAACAAGGGAAGGTACCTACAACGGGGAAATCGAAAGGAATACTTGAGGGTACGGTGAAAAAAGCTCGACAGGGATGCGCACGGCGGAAGGGGAAGAACGGTATCTGAAGGAGGGGGGAGAGAAAAGGCTAACAAAAAGAACAGGGGAGCTCAGCAAAGTGATAAAATCTTGTAGAAGAAGGAGAAAAAGCTCACGAAGAGGAAGGGGAAATTCGACCGAGACACGATGAAACCGTTTTGGTTAGGGAGAAGAATGAGGGCTCCGGTTAAATCTACTGCACATCGCCTGGGGGAGTTTCCAAAAAAAGGTGCGTCGGGAGGCGGGTACGATCTGAAAAAGGGGGAAGCAAGGGGAGAGGTAAAATGGGAACAGCCCAAGAAATGTACAAACAAGAGCTTCAGAAGGGGAGTTACAAAGGGGTTACAGTGCTATCGCGAAAGCTCGCAAGAGGAAACTATTGGGAGAGACGCGGGAATTCGGCAGGGGGACCCGGAAAATCGCTCAGAGGAAGAGGGGAAAAAAGTGAAGGTCGATCCCTATGAGCAGAAAACCCGAAAAAAATACACGTTGAAGGATCGATAACGTGCTTGGGCTCGGAGACGAGGAAGAGGGAGGGCTGCTCCTAAAAAAAAAAAAAGGGGGCGTGCAAGAAGGCAAAGGAGGATTGGCAAGGACCTTGGGGAAGGGGCTCTCTTGAAAAAAAAAAGAAGGGGATAATCCAAAAAAAGGGGGACACAATGGGTAAAGGGAAAAGCATTACGGGAAAAATTGCTCAGGGAGAAAATAGATCCTCGAAAGGGAAAGGACCAGAAAACGGCCTCAGCAAAAGGGACGCCATTATGAATGAAACATGTAGGCCAGGAAAAAAGTTGACATGGACAGGGGGGAAAAAGGTATCAGGAGGAGACTCTTGCCAAAAAAGGAATCATGAACGAAAACCTCCTTTGGCAGCTCGACGAAAGGACCATCAGAGAGAAAAATCGTTCAAGGGGGACTGCTCGCTAAAAAGTCATGAAAACTTACGCAGGTTGGGGTAATGTGTGGTCACACTCTTTGGGTGGAAAAGGTTCGGGGGAAAACATGATGAAGGGCCGCTGGGGGGAGGCACACAATTTCAGATCGAAATGTTAGGTAGGGCTTAGTCCCAGGGATCTGCAGGAGGAGTAGCCACAAAAAGGCAAAAAAAAGGGTAGGGGAAAGGGGAAATTCCCATCAAAGCTGCCTTTGTCAAAATCGGCAAAGCCGATAAAATCAAAAAAGAAAAAACGGAGGAGAAAGAAACTGCCCTTAGAAAAAAAGGGGACACCACGAAAAAGCCAGGGGGGAAAAAAAGGACCAAACTAGGGGGGACTACCTGGGCAGGGGGGGAAGAAGTTGAGGAAGAACCGAGGAAAGACATGAGGGAGGAGGGCCAGAAAAAGTTTGAGAAATCGTAAAAATTGGAACTCGAAAAAATAAGAAACAAGGAGGGCTGCAAAAGATATAGTCTGGGAAAAAAACGTGGGGAAATCTGGGGGGCAACGCAAAATAAAAAAACCAGAAAAAAGGGTCCGGGGAAAAGGGCAGGGCACAAGGCTCCGCAACAAAACACTTGAGAGTAATGGAAATGAAAGTCGGAGTCCGGCGGACCCACGAAAAAAAAGGGAAAGGATTAGACGTGAAAGAAGAGAGTAAAATTGAAGAGGGGGAACCTTACGGGGGAAGCTGGGGGGAAAACTTTGTAAATTACGCTGGTCAGGCGCTGGAAAAAGAACGCAAGACCACCATCCATCAAGAAGGGTCATTAAAAGAAAACTGAGAAAATGACTTGAATTGCATGTCCAGTTAGATGTCAATAAAAGTTAGTGAAAAGAAGTTCACAAAGAGAAGGGGTTGAAAAAAATGATGAGGGAGGTGGACGACGCGACGTGACCAGCGGATAATAGCGGGGTGGCAAAGATCCAGACTCTCTCAAAAGGCAAGAGAGGGGGACAGTGGATAAAAGGAAAGGACTTTTCAAAAAAAAAAGAAGTGACCATCAGACCGCATCAGCGGGACGCAAAAACAGTATTTTCTAAGGGAAGGTAAAAACAATACAATAAAAAAGGTTCCAGAAAAAGAACTGTTCAGAGGAAAAATGGTTTCAAGGAGTTCAGTAGGTTGGGAAAAGGGGAGGAAAAAAAAATGGAAAGCGCGGAAAAGCAGCTTATAAAAGGGTACGGAACCTCCTCTTGCCAACAGGGGTTCTAGAAGCGTCAAGAAACGGGGTCATCAAGTGTTAGTACTAAAAGAGGGGGGTTTCGCCAATTCCGAAGAAATAGAAGTATCAGAGATCTACATTCAACGCTGGAAGGCTTCAAGGAGGACTCGGAAGAAATCATTAAGCTTTTGACTTGAGTTTTGGAAACCAGAGGTAAGCATCCATGCTGAAGAAAAGTAATTTCAGGGGTTCGATAAACTCGACAATTAGACTGGTGAGAGAAATTTAAGAAGGCATCACTCGGGCTTTGAGAGACGGTCGACGAGATGTATGGTAGCTAGCCTGTTCATCACACAAAAAATGGATCCAGAGGGAGTCTATGTAGAAGTGAAAAAAAAAAATCAAGCGGGAGCACTGAAAGGAAAGGACGAGGGGAAGGAGCATGGGGGTGTTTGGAAATCTCATCTGTCTGGAGAAGAGTCAGAGGGGGGGAAAAGTCCCAAACGAGAGAAATATCTCGGACCCATTACGAAAGGAGAGAGATGGAAATGGCTCAAAAAACCATTGTTCTACTAAGTCAGGCGGGGGAAATATGGGGGTCCAGCCGACAAGGAATCATGGGGGAGAGAAAAAAGGAAAATTATTCCAGGCAGGAAGGGGGGAAAAGGAGCATGAAAAGGAAACCATATCGATCCTCGAGTCCAAACCTTAACTAGTCGAGGGAACAGTAGAAAGTGGGGAAAAAGAATCTTCGGAAACACCCGGAGAAAACTGTATAAGGAACCGGGTTAATCTATCTGAGATGTCAGCGGACCCGAGGTCATAAAGAAGAGACTTTGCGACCTATTGAAAAGCACGTAGCAAAAGGCCTTGGGGAAAGGGGGCTAAAGAAGCGGTAGGGGCGTGGCGGCTTTGGGCACGGCCTGGGGTGGAGGTATCTCAATGTAGGAACAGAAGTCGGATCCGGAAGAACGGCCCGAAATCTAGAGAACGGAAATTCCCAAATGAAGGACTCTTTACGCCGCCGTCGATCAGGAACCAGCATCACAGTGAGGGGGGCAACGTGTCGAGCAGGCGAAAAGGCAGCTGAAGAGGCGTATCAGAAAAAGGGTCGGGAAAAGACGAAGACCGAAAATCGGCGAACTATTCTACTTTGGTCAAGGACAAGAAAAACCTGGAGAAAAAAACGTAGCAGAAAAGAGCTCGGGAAAAATACCCTTCGGGGGAAATGTTTACGCTCGGCTATTGGGTGGTCACATCTTGGGGAGGAAGGCAAGCTTGCAAGAAAAAAAATGATTAAAATGCCTCAGAACCAGAGAGGGGGGAAAAAGATAGCGAGAAAAAAAAAGGATGTGGTCGTCTGGGCTGAGTCAGGGAGACCTCAGGAGAGGGAGGCCGTAAAGCCTTGGCAAAGGGATTCTCAGCTTGATGCGAAAAACATGCCTCGGAAAGATCGGCAAGTGAAAACGAGGAGACCTTCCGAGCTAGGAAATTAACCGCATCGAAGGGACACCGAGAAATCCATGAGCAAAGGGGTTCAAATTTCGCAACCAAGGAAAGAAAATGACGAGAAGCCAAAGCCAGGAAGGGTATAGGCCCAGTCTAACTTGTAGAGGGAAGGGGGTCTAAAAAAAAAAGGAGGTAGCCGGAAAAGGGAAGCTTGTCGAGGAAAAAGTAAGATTTAACAGGCCTAGTCACGCAAATAAAGTGCCAGAGAACTTTCGAAAACGGGGGTTCAACGGAAAAAAGACAAGAAAAAAACCTTTCGAAAGGAGGGGGGAAGCTTAAGGTACTGAGAAAGGGGAAGAAAGAATCGGTCGGGATTGGCTTGCAACCTGAAAACAGGGAGAAATAACTTGATGGCGTCATGATAGGCCAATTGAGTACGGGGGAACCGTCAAGAGCTTTTCGGGGGAAGGGGCGAAAACCCCCCGGGGGCTGGGGGGACATAATACCCACCGGAAAAAAAAAATCATATTAAAAAAAAAACGTCTAGAAAGGGGAGTGGTAATTGCGGGGAAATCTTGTGAATTCATAGCCCTTACGGCGAAAAGAAAATATTGAAGAGGGGACTCTGGAGGAAAAAAGAATGTCACAAACTGTAAAGAAAGGAGGAGTCTCGGGGAAGGAGAAAAAAAAACTAATGGATGAGAAAAGGAAGACGTTGGAGAGGTTTTGCAAAAAAGAAAAACCTTCGAAAGGAATCAGTCGGACACTAAGCAAATATTGGAGGGAGAAGAAAAACTGGCAGTCAGGGCAATACCAGTATCTTAAGAGTCCACGCCGGAAAATCGAAATCCTGTAGGTGTGCGAATCAGGAAAAGCTAGAAGGGCTCTAAATCCGTTGCAACCGTAGGGTATAAGGAAGCCCGCAAGGCAGAAAAAACTATCGAAAAAAAGACGAAAGGGAAAGGTTTGCACAGAGAAACAATTTCAGAGGGGGCGCGAACACTAAAGGAAGGGGGTTCGAACTGGGGGATAAAAGCTGCTGCGCAGGTCCGGAGGAACAACGCGGCAAAAGGACTTTCTGGCCAAAAAGTGGGCCCATAAAGAGAAACCTGTTAGGAGAATCTGTTGCACGCTTACGGAAGAATTGAACGGTACTGGGAAGTTAATCACCTGTCTAATGATAGGAGGGGCGTGGCGAAAGGGGAAAAGAGAATTGGAACTACCGAGTCAGCCAAAGAGGGGTGCAGAGGATTTATCACGAAGAACATCAAGCTGGGAGAGTAAACTCGAGACAGTAATGCCTATCCTATTCATTGTTGTGAAGGCTGGAGGGGGCTACGGAACAACCGTTAAAAAGAAATGTTTGGTCGGGGGAAAGTCCTTCTTGGAAAAAAAAGGAAATGATTCGGGGGGGAAGGATATCGAAAGCGGGTGGTGGGACAAAGTCTAAAATGCACAGGAAAAAGGGGCTTTCTGCAAAAACAGACAAGATAAAACTAAAAGAGTCAGCAAATTGGGAAAAATATCAAATACAGTGGAGGAAGCGCGGGAAAGATCGTGGAAATCTTGAGCTATTCGAGCCGAGGGACGAGGAAATCTCGAGAGAGCGTAAAAAAATCTCTAGAATCGAAGGAGCTTTCAGATCCTATAATTAGTCAAAAGACTTCTACATGGTGAAAGAACTAATGGCAAAAGGGGGACGTGCTGCAGGGAAGGGAAGGGGGGATCTGAAAGAACCCTAGATAGAAGGGAAGGAGGGAGTGGGGATTCAGAGCATCCTTCCCGCGAGGCTGGAGGAAAGAGGTGGCTGCTTGAAGGGGAGATGAAAAAAAAAACAACAACAAGAGATCCAGAATCAAAGGAGGGAAAAAAGCCGAAAAACCGAATCTCGCGAAAAAAAACCCGTCATAAGCGAGTAGATGAAAGCAGGACGAAGGGTGCAGATCCCAAAAAAAAATTTTGTTGTAACCCAGAGCACGGAAATCTAGAAACGGAAAAAAAGCCGCTAGGGGGATACTTGAAAAAGGGGTCGAACCGATCGAGGTGCGTATCAAGTCAGTTTCGAGAAAAGACCGACGACCAAACTTGGGGAAAGTTGTAAAGCGTGGAAAAAAAAAAATAGTTTCAAAGGGAAAGAGCGATATATTGCGAACGGCCGCACTCATGCGGCAAAACTCTTGGGAAAAAGGGGAGTAGGTGGGGGGGTAGGCAACAGTCTTGGGAAAACCATTATTTCATGGGAGGTGCCTATCGTGGGCTGTAGGACCATATCGGCGCCCGCGGTAGGAAAAGAGCAAGTTTTGAAAAACGGGAAAAAAATCAGAGAGTGGGAAGACACCAAGAAGCGTTTTGAAAAAAAAACGTCGAAAGGGCATACTTCTCCAGCCAGCTGCAAGGTGTAATCGAGGTGCCAGGGGGAAAGATCCAGGGAGAGCTATTCGGGAGAAGGAGAGGGGTCGCGGGGCGAGATCAGGCTCAACAGGCTGAGGGTTACTAAAGCCAACGTCGACCCCCAGGAAAAAGATACAGGAAGAAACATCAGTTAAGAAGGAGCGAAAAGGAGAATTGTCGAGATTTTGTGGTCAAGTTGGAAAAAAAAATCGAAAAGGTTCACGAAAAGGGGGGAATATCAGAAAAGGGACGTCTTGGTCAAAAAAAAAAGAATCGAATCGGGGGGGAAAGGAAAAAAAAAGGAAGCACAAACTCAAAAAAATTTCGACAAGAAAGAAATGTAGAGGGGGTTCTGGGAGATGACCTAAGAGACATTTTGCGAAAAAAAAAAAAATGCAATAACTTGAGGAGAAAAATCCCAAATTAAAAGGAGGAAAGGATTGATCGAATCACTGAGAAAAAACGGCTAAAACGCTCACGGTTGGAGTCACCAAATCGCACGAAACCAACCAAAAAAAGGATGTGGAAACGCGTACGAAACTGGAGAGTGCAAATTTGAAATCATTTATACGTATAGTGGGGTTATGGACAGAAACACGAGAACCCATAGGTAAGGGAGTGTAAGGGAGGGAAAACTACAAAAGAAAAATGGCATGAAAAAGGCTTTGCAAGAAGAGCGGAGAAGGAGCTTGTGCAAGATCTCTAACAAGTATATAAGGGGGCACCAGGGAAAAGTTTTAAAAAAGAGGCCATTCGAAAAGGGTAGCCAGCCGAACAGCTTTTGCTGAAACTAGGGTCTACGTTGAAGAAAACGGTCCATACGAAAAAAAATTCCAACAAGAAAAAAAGGAAAGGGCAGTATTTGAAAAAGAGTGCGATAAACGTGGTTGGGTTCCAGGGATGCAGCGGCGGAGGACCTGCCCCGAGAAAAAGCCTCCGCAGAAACATTATTAGGGGGAGCTCAATGAAAGGATAATCACGTGAGGAGGGAGGAAAACTTGGGTTTTCAGTTTTGCACACCAATGCCGGAAAAGGAAAATCTTAGCCGCAAAAAGATGTCGGCGAGGCTGGGGCGAGCAACGGGAGAAAGAAGGTCTCTGGTGCAGAAAGATGTCGTGCCAGGAGAGAAGGAAAAAGAGGATCTGCGCCAAGGCCGCAATTACGGGACCTGGTAAAAAAACTCGACAGGGAAAAAGGTGCGAGAGACAGAAAAAGGAACGGCATGCACTAAAGAAGGAGGAAAAAAAGTATCAAAAAGAAGAGGAGAAAAAACGGGGGAAGTCGGAAAATCCTCCAATTAGCCTGGCGAAGTCGAGGTAAAAAAAATATACTGGAGGAGAATCGAAATCACTAAACTAAAACTCGATCGGAATCCCTGGGAAAAAGTTGTTTTGGAAGGGGCTCAGAAGAAAAAAGGACAAACAGGGAATGGATGGAAGTCCAAAAAAAAAAAAAAAAAAAAGAAATAGCAAATCCCTTCTCATTGCAGCAAGCGGGTGTGCAAAAGGGAACCATTGTCGAGAAGGAACCTGACGAAAAAGGGGGGATGCATCCGAAAGAGAAGTGTGCCACGAACTACGCCCACAATGCGACCAAAAGAAAGGGGAAGGGGAGTCCTTATGAGTACAGTCGCCATAAAGAGAGCGAACTTGGAAAGAGACGCGGGGGAGAGAAGATTGGGGACCAAAAGGAAAAGAATGTATCGCGTAGGGCGGGCTATAGTACCAAAAAGACTCAACTAAAGATAAAGGGACCAAAAAGAGACATTTTTGGGGGACTGGAGAAAGAGGGGAGAGGACGGACTGGCGGTCTCGATAGAAAGCGGCGAAGAATGACAAACAGTCGTGAGAGACGAGAAAAGGAATCGCTGTCTGCGGGGGGGTAGGACCCTAAGGGAGGGGGTCTCAGCTCAAAAAAAAAATTATTTTGGAAAGAGATCCATCATCATAAAATCGGGCGAAGCCTCCGCTATCTCGCTCGCAAGATCAAAAAAAAACGTAGTGAAAAGTTCTGGGAGCTCTAGGAAAAAAAAAAGGGAAACAGCCGGGATCGAACAGTCCAAATTCGAAGGGAAAGGCCTTGCCCGAGTTGAACTAAGAAGAGAAGGATCGTGGAAAATAAGATGAAGGGGGACGCATGAAAAACGAATTAGGGTCAATCTCGGAGACACTTGACAAAAGAAAGTTCAGCGTGACAGTTAGAAGGAAAAAAATCGGAAAAAAAAAAAAAGGGATGAAAAAAGGAAGTTGCTGGGAAAGAAAGAGGGGGGGGTCTTGGGGGTCACAATCTTGGTGTCGTAGGGGGACACTTGACAGAAGAGTTAGGGCCCTAAAATCGGCGAAAAAAAAAAAAGCACAGGAGAATTGTCAGAAAGACAAGATGCAAGGTTTCGAGGGCTTGTCAGGGGGGGATCTCAAAGGAAAAAAACTCGCCAGGAAGTCCTGGGGAAAAAAAAAGGGGACTTCGGAAAGGCGCAAAAGGAAAAGAAAAACTGGGTGGGGAGGAGGGAGGGGGGGAGGGCTCAGAGAGTTATCACTTCTCAAGACGGGGATTCTGAGACATGACACCCAGAACGGGGACCATCAGTTCTTTAACAGAAATTGGGGAAGGGGGGGGACTGAAAACAAGAGCTCATTTGGATGCTGCCGGGGGAAAAGAAAGTTTTGGATTTGTCGCGAGGAAGCGCAAACCAGTCGCCAAACCGTCTGTAGAAAAGAAAAAGCTCCAGCTGCTTGAATTGTAGAGGAAACTGTTAACCCGCCAGCAAAAAAGGGAAAAAAATCAAACAGAAAAGAACCTTTTGGGGGGGGGGAAGGGAAAAGACCTGGCAAGAGCAAACCTTTCTATCGTCGAAAAAAAGTGTGAGCGGGGACAAAAATCGGTCCGGCAGCCACTGAAAAAAAACGGAAAAACGGAGAGGACACTGAAGGAGATGAGGTCCAAAGGGGGAGTAACCTTAAGGTTGGCCACGCGGACGTGCTGGACAAATTGTGGAGCTCGATCATAGCAAAAGCAAAAAAATCATGAAAAAGGATTCGAAAGGGGAAATTAGTGAAAGACCCTCGGGGGAGGGAGAGCCAACGGGGGAAATTGTCAAAAAAGACTCTGCGTCAAAAGGACAAAGCTGTAAGGGGGGGGAAAAAAAGAAGGTCGGCATAAACTCCGATCCAGATCAAAAAGGAGGAAGGAATCGAGGACCAAGAAAGTTGAAAAGACGCCCCAGGAGGAAGGACAGGGCAGAGAAGGAATCAACTAAATATGGCGAGGAGGTCCGGGACAGTATACTGGTAGAAATCAATTAAAAAAAAAAAAAAGGAAGGCAAGGGCCTTCAAGAAGGGAAAGGGTTTTTTCGAAGGGGAGAGCGCACGGCCTGAACGCAGCGTAGAAACCCATGGAAAAAACCTCGTGGCCAAGGATTCGAAACAGCTTCAAAAAAGGACGACTGAAAGGAGAGAAATCCGGAAGGGGAGGAAAGGAACATTGAGCAAACCACAACATATCATTCAGGGAAAGAAATTTTTCTGGGTACGTTGAAAAACCGTGCGGCTGAAAGGGAAGGAGAACCGCTTTTCAGAGAGAAAGATTTAAGAAAAAACTGACAGCGAGTTCTCCTGACGTCTACCGACGGGGGTTTCGACCGGAAAAAAAAAAAAGCTACCTGCGAGTAGGTAATAAGAGCCAGAAGGGGGAGTGAATAAAATGGGGACGACAATCGGAACAATGGAAAAGGCGCCCTGGATCGAATATCGGAATGAAGAGAACAGAGGGCACATAGGAAGCTGAAAGTGGAAAGCGCAGATGGATAAGAATGGCGGCGACAAGGGTTCCAGGACCCAGGGCTAGCTGGAAGTCTTAAGTCAGGGGAAAAAAACTTGAAGAGCGCTAGAGAAAGGTGGCCGAAAAACATGGGGGGGGAGAGAGCATTCTTTCAAGGCAAAATGAAATCATTTTGGTTTGGGTGGGAAAAAGTTCCCTAAATACTCCCAACACCGATGCAAATGAAAAAGGGGACACCTGGAAATCGCAGAGAAAAAAGAAGATGTCACGCGAAAAAAAAGAACTTGACGTTCTGTCCAACGTGGGAGAAAGAACAAGGAGAATCGGTCTTATAGGGTAAACCTGATAAAAAAATCTAAGAGAAAAAAGATTTGGGCAATGATGGGTGACGGATCCATACGCCAGAACTACAAGACGTTGCTCAGAATAACAGGGGAAACTTCTTAAAAGAGCGCGCAACGGGGAAAATCTGCACAAGGGGGGGGGGTAACACTGGAGAAAAGGGAAAAGGGGACTGTCAGCGTGCGGCTTGGCACGGGGGAAGGGAGAGTCGGCTGCGGAAACTGAGTTAGGAACAGCATAAGAGGGGACCAAATCCGAAAGAGAAAAAAAAGCATAAAGGAAAGAAAAGACATCAACGGTTTAAGGGAGAGGAGCAACTTTAAAAAAGCCGCCTTTCGCTCGGCCAGAGCATCACTTTAAAACGTGTGAGGGGCATTAAAAAAAAAAAGTTTCTTTGAAAGAATCTGGATCGAAGAATCCGGAGAGGAGAGATTCCGCTCCCTACTAGAACCGCGATCGGCGGGCACTCTCAGGAGAATCGCAACGAGAAAGTCGAAGAAGCGCTATGGAAGAAAAAAGGAAGAAGGCCTGAACGGGAAGGGGGGGATGACGCTCTGGTCGCAGCGTTGTTGGCGTAAGGGGGGAAGATTGTCGGAAGGTAAGGGGCTGGCAATGATTTGAAGGGAATTGTCGAAAAAGGGAAAGATCGCACCGGATGAACTCAAGACAGGTCGGGACTGATCACTCGGAGGAAGGGGAAGAAGAGAATAAGCCAAAAGAAAGGGGGGTCCAAGCAGATTCTTCGAAAAAGCAAAAGTGAAGAAGGCTCGCGAACTTCCTTGCAAAACGATCGGGGGGAAGAAAGAGTTTCGACTTCGGAGAGGGCAAAAGAAGAATCACTTGCTTGAACGGGTTTTCAGGGGGAACCGTGATTGGAAGAAGGCAAAGGCTTCATAGTATTGAAAGGAAGAACCAGCCGACATCTACAAGTAGATGTTCGAAAGAAAGGGACGGTCGCACGGAAAGAGAGTTTCCTAAAGGGGTGGCTAGGAGAAAGAGGGGGGGCGCAAGCATCGTCTTGGCCGAGCACCCAGAAGAAAGTCACCTATTTGCGCACAAAACAGTTTAAAAAAAAACATCGGGGGATGGAAAAATTGATCGTGGGAAGGAATTAAAACCGAAAACAAGTTGGGAAGGTAGTGAAGGGGGAAGGGATCGATAGGAACACTGATTCGAAAGGAGTTCCCGGGAAAGCAGGGGAGGGGCGAATTTTGTAGAATGATCAGTCGCTCTGCACAGGCCCAATAACAAAAAAAAAAAATTACAGTGTCCCGCAGACAAGGAGGGCTAGGGAGGGGAATCGGGGATGAGTAGGTATTGGAAAAGGCTGTAAACTAGTAAGACCGAGGGAAAAAAATCAAAGCTGGAAAGATCCCTAGGGGGAAGGAAAGCTGTAGGAACGTTGGAGGTTGCAA
>Ga0179593_1641091_pt1 | contig 11920 bp, 18 predicted proteins | sample CZODoug2_1_08_16_FD_185931 | JGI IMG/M metagenome (GOLD analysis project Ga0179593, IMG submission 185931) | Vadose zone soil fungal communities from Angelo Coast Range Reserve, California, USA - CZODoug2_1_08_16fungal (PacBio error correction) | ecosystem: Environmental > Terrestrial > Soil >...
CAGCCTACTGAGTTAATGAAAGAGGGATGGAAGGAAAAAAAGGAGGAAACTCCTGGTTGGGTGGTAGGAAAAGAAGGGGGAGGGTTATCTACTTAAACGAACCACAATGCGTAAATTGGAAACTCTGAGAGTTGCAACCCAAGTCGATGGATGTGTCAGGGAAAAGAAGGAAAAAGAGAATGGAGACTTTAGGCCATGGGAAGAGAAATTACAATCGTTTTATTTGGATAAAAACAACGACAGAAAAAAAACGCCGCCATCAAAGATTTGGACAAAGAAGACTGGGGGAATTGGGAGAGAGAAAGGGCGTGAAGATCAAGACGTGCAAAAATAAAATAGCGATAACTCTAAAAGGGGCCAAAATGAACCCCCTGATCCAAGGAAAAAGAAAAAGCAGAAAAAAGATTTATTACGAAATATTCGCATCTTGGAAGAAAAAGGAAGCCAAGAACGAAAACCGTTGATGACTTCCTTCGCGCGGAACTAAATGTTGAAAAAAGTACGGATTCCTCTGCTGATAAAGAAGAGAGAGAAAGAGGGCGGGGGGGGGGGGGGGGGGGGTTCAACATCCTCAATAAAGGAAAGAGGGGGGATGGTAATCGAACTACACAGCGGGGGGGGATGTGAAGAAGAGGGGGGAAAAACTCCCCTTTTCTATCCACTCTCAGTAGCAAGGGGGAGGGGGGGAGGAAAAGTTGGGATTGAGCTCTCATCGAAATGCGGAGGAAGGAGAAGGGGTGAATAAGGCGGCCAAAAAGGGGGAAAAAAAGTAAAGGTCCGGGGAAAAAAAAATCCCCTGAATATTGGGTTACGTGCAAAATGCACAAAAAAAAGGAGAAGCAATACATTATTGGTGGATAAAATAGACAAAAAAAGGGGACAAATTATCCATCAGCAAGGGATTGGGGACGCCAACACCGTTCGCTTTCGAAAAACCTCCAAGAACTGATTTGCCAAGTGGGGGGGTTCTAGGAAGGGACTTTAACTCGGTTGACAATGGGGGGACCGTCATTATCTAATCCCACGAATAGGGGGTCGGGCAAATTTATAAAAAAAAACGACGGGCGAGCACTAGCGGAATTGGGGGGGGGGAGGGGAAATGAAAGGAAAGGAAGTACTTCTCACAACCTCGGTAGCCACCACTACCCGTCCTGGGGGGATAAGACTGGGTGGGGGAAGGGAACAGAACTATCGTTTACTGATACTTTTTACTGGGGGGAAGGGGGAAAAAAAAGGGGGAAGAAGGGGGGGAAACCGTAACACATGGCACAAAAAAAAAAAACCCCACTTTCAAGGGGTGCCTAGGGAAAGGCGGAATGAAGGCTCCTGTGGTGGGAAGGGATGGGGGCCCTTGGTAGTGCGCGACACCAGCGATCCAGATCCTTCTACTGTAACCAAGGGGAAAAAGGATAGAAAAACCGCATCTTCGAAACAGAACAAACCTTGAGATACAAAAGGGGTTATGAAACTATGAAGGGATTTTGGTCAAGCGAGGAGGACGGGCTCGGGGGCGAAAAGAGACACTGAGCTTCGCAAGGAGGGGTCTTCCCCGAAACGGGCGAAGACCCGAGGGTCTGCCCTAACCTCTCTTTGAACAACACCTGTTGGGGGGGGGGAAGGGATTTTTTCGAATGGCAAGGGGAAATATATCAGAAAAGGGGAAGAAATAAAGAATGGGTTCGGGGGGGGGGGAAGAAGAAGAGAAGGGGAGGGGGGGTTTAATATGGTGTGCTTTGACAATAGGGGGAGGAGCTAGTCTTAAGGACGTTGTAGGGGGGAAGGACCCGAACGGCCTCACCAGGAAAAAAAAAAAATTAAGTAAGTATTCGAAATAAAAAAGGCACGGTCTTGAGGGAAGGAAGGAAGGCACAAAGTGGTACTTTTTCTTCGGGAAAAAAGGTTGACCACGGAAAAAGGGAAAGAGGAGGGAGCCTCCCAGAAACCCCTCAGCACCGTCCACGGGAACTGGCCACACTTGAAGTTCCTGAACGAAGGAAAACAAACTGAAGGGAGGGGGAATTGTTCAGGGGGAAGTCAAGACTTGGAGAAAGATTCCTGTATCCTTGTTAACGGACCTCTTCAAAGAATCTTCGGGTAAGAAACGGCGCCAATTGGGAGGAGGGACAAAAGAACACCAAGTTGGGGTGGGGGGGGACCGTTGGAAAGAGCTCTTAATAGTTTTGGGGGGAAAAAGGGCTCTCCGCCCAGAAGGCACAATTAGGGGTCGGAAACCACAGAAAGGATTGCCCCGTGAAGGAGCGCCTGTGGAAGGGAACCATTCTCCCTTTTGGCAACGAACCAATTTTGGGGTCCGGAGAATTCTAGTAGTTGAAGAAGCAGACTGGGAAGGGCACGTCCTTACTTCTAGTCGGTCCATGGGGGAGAGGTCTTCCCTTTTTGTCGCTCTGTATCTTCCTCTTCCGAGGGGTACGTTGCAGAGAGAGGAAAAAACACACAACGGATGAGGAGTAACGAGAGAGAAAATAGCTAAAGAAAAGATGAGCGGCCGTTCCATCGAGTATCCAAAAAAAACCGCCATCCTGCAGCAGTCAGGAGCAGACAATCGAATGGTCGCGCGAAGAAAGAGAACTAAGTGTTACGCTTCGAAGAAAAAAAGGGAAACCGTGAAATGGTAAAGGGAAAAGCCTCTCTTTATGAAAGAGGGTGTTTTCCGCCGACATCAGAAGGGAAAACAAGGCGAGAGGAAGGGGAGAAAATGGCAACCCCTATCATCGCGGATGACGAAGACGAAGGAAAAAAGAAGGGGGGGGGGGGTTCCTGTTTTATCCCGGCTCAATTGGCCGACGGGGGAGGAAAGACTCCCTTTATGAAGACGAGCTAACCTAAGGGGAGAGCAAATCGAAAAAAAGGAGGGGAAAGGGAAACCTCCGTAACCATGACCATAAGGGGGGAAAGGACCCTGTCTTAAGTAACTTTGGAAAGGGGGGAAGAAGGATCGGAGAAAAGAAGGGAGTCCAAGAAAGAGACGTCAACGGTCAAAGAAAAGGAAAATTCCACACGCTCCGAAGGGGGAAGGTCTCCAATCAATACGCAATACCGGGAAAAAGGACTAAATAAAGCGGGGAAAGAAGTACTTCATGTGAGAAGGGGAAGAAAGGTTCCTTAATCTACCATGGTCAGAGGAATAAAAGTCTCTCAAAAAAGTCACGACCTAAAATTGTCAAAGAAAAAAAATAGAAAAAAAAAAGTGGTTATTTCCCCAACGAACCCACCGAGGAAAAGGGGGAAAAAGAAAGGCTGTCAAAACCACTTGCATCTAAAAAAAATAAGGATTCAAATGAAAAGGAAATAAAAGGAGATGGCGTCCGACGTGGTCACGCCGAGAGGGCGCAGCTCATGGGAAGGGAAGGAAAAAAATAGGCTCAGCGATAACCAACAAAGAAAAATAACGTCACCGAAGGGAATAATATTTCCCTTTCAGATGAGAAAGGGGACGTTTCGCATAATGCGGGGGGGAAGGTAATGGTCCCCCTCCCCTTGGGTGGAGGAAGGGGGGAAAGTCCTAAGGATCTGGCTGGATCCGAGGGGCGCGCACTTACACCAAGAAGGGGGGGAAAAAAACCTGGAGCCGACGCCTTCTTCAAGAGTTGGGGGGTAAGCGGTGGAAGTTGAGTGTTGGAATTGGAGAAGGGGGTGGAAAAAGGAAAGAACCCGCTCAGTCGACCGTGGAAAAAGAAGAAAACGATAGGTAGGTATTCTCATCCAAATAGTAAAAAAAAAAGGAAGGGTCGTGGAAAAAAAAAACCTACCGGGTTGTGAAAGTACTTACCGGGGAGGAAGACTCTAGGTAAAAAGTGGCACGAAAAAATCCAACTTCGGAGCCCACACCCTATAGAGAAAGAAGACCGGGAAGGAAGGAGGGTTCACCCCCGTCCTGATTAAATCTAGCACGGGAAGATAACAGTCTTCGGGGGGGGGGGGGGTGTTCGAAAGCGAAACGTTGTTGGCGACCCAAGAAGAAGAGAGGGAAAGGGGGACTGATCTCTTTTGTCGATTGTGAAGGAAAAAGATTTGCCCTTCTTTGGCATTTCTAACGTACCCAGATAAAGCTAAGGTACTGGGGGAAAGGGATGTAGGTGGAATCCTTCTTCACAAAATGAGCGGTGGAAGAAAGAAGGTATGCGATAGAATAGCCCAAGGGGCGCACAAAAGATCTGCGAAGGTAGAAAAAGAGTGAGTTTGGGCAGAACAAAAGGACTTCGACAATTCTTCTTTCGGGGAAAAAAGAGGGTTGTAGGTTCGCTACCATCAAGGGCCGATGAGGGAAGGGGGAAGGTTGAACAGACTCTTCGCTCGGGAAAGGAGGAAGAAAGGGAAGAACGAAAGGCTGAGGTTACTGGACGCAGCTAAGAGAGAGACAAGGACTTCAAAAACCGGTTTTTCCAGGGAAGGGGATTACACCCTAGATCACAGGGAGAGTGAATCAAGAGAGAAAGAGGTGGTTGTCCGCTTGAATGGAAGGAAAGGGGGGGAATCCGTTTAGGGAGTCCTGTCATGTAGGGGATTGCGGGGGGTTGGAAAGGGGAAGGGGGTTGATCTTCCGAAAGTTTAGGCGAAGAAAGGAAGAGGGCCAAATCCTTTGATGCGTGCGTGGGGGGAAGCGGTAAATTCTCAGAGAAAAAAGAGTGTTCATTGGGAGATAAGTTCAAGGAACAAAGAGAGAAGGTTCTTTCTCATCGTCATGACACAGAAAGAGACTGGTGGCACAACAAGTAGGACCCATAGAAAGGGGGACCGAACGCAACGCATTGTGGTTTCCTGTCTAAGAGAAAAAAAAAGGGGGCTTCGATACCACCCAACGGGGTCCTCCAGTCAAAATCAAGTACCTCAGGGGGGAAGGGAGGAATCAACAACAACACTTAGTATGAGGAAAAGGGGAAGAAGGGGAGGGATAGGCGGAGGGACTGGACCTTCTTACGCCTTGTTGGTTTTTAAGTGGAGTTGGGCTAACGGAAAAAAAGGAGGTTCGCTCGACCCACATTCAACAGATGGGGGGGGGAAAAGGAAAGAAAAAGAAAAGGGGGAAAAAAGAGATTGATTGTCATGACGAGAGCCCTAACAGAGTGATGAGCCATGGCCTATACAGACTGCTGACCAAGGGAAGTTATGGGTAATACGCAGACAATTATAACCAACTACTCGAAAGACTCACTCCATAAAAAGGACAAATAGTATGGGAGTGGGAAACGTCCTCGATATAACTTTAGGAAGAATAGGGAAAAAAAAAAGAAAAAATCTACATACATGATGACAGAAAAGGAGGGGGACCCCCTTTCTCCCATTCAAAACAGAATTGATAGAAAAGGGGGAAAAGCTTGAGCGAGGAGGGTGGAAGAAGAAAGGAAAAGGGGGGGAGAAAGTTCCGTCCGCTAGGAGAACTTCGTCCCGTAAGGGGTTACTGGAGAACAGAAAAGAAAGGACATGACGATCGACAGTCTTGTTCAACATATCAGGAAGGAGAGGGAAGAGGGGGGGGGTGATGGTAATCCGAAAAAAAAAAGGGAAAATCCCCTAATAATTGGGGAGGAAGACCGAACACTCTTGGGAAAAGAAGGAGGAATCAGCTGTCCGTTACGGGTAAGGGGTGGGTTTACTCTCTCATCGAAATGCGGAGGATGAAGGAGGGTGAATACTTCGTCCTTGGGACAGTATCGAGGAAAAAAAAAATCGCTCTGAATAATTGGGGGACTGGTAGAAAGGAGGGAAGGGGGGGGAAAACTCATTATGGGGGGGGAAGAAAGTACCTTTCCCTTATCGTTTACAGGAGGTGCCCCCCCAACACGGGGGAGGGATGGAAAAACGAAGGGGAAAAAAAGGGAGTTATTGTGCCACGGTTGATTTTGGAGGGGAGCGAATTAATCCTGGACTGGAAAAAGAGGGAAGGGAAAGCTTAAGGAAAAAAGGGGGGGGGGGCTCCGACGTTTTGGGAGGGGAAGGGAGAAGGAAACAACATCTCGCGAGCACGGGGGGAAAAGTCAATTTATTTTCCCTTGAAAAAAAAAAAATTTTAAGGACGTCCTTATCACAAAGAGGGATTTCATTAGCCCAAAAGAAAACCTTGTTGTGAGAGGAAGAAAGGAATAGGTGGTGGGAGGAGACTTCCCTACCTATCGTTCCTGAAGAGGAGGAAAGAAGAATGAGTCTTTTATAATTGGGAAAGAAAACAGACAAGACCAACCGAAAAAACGCACTTTCAGGGAAGGGTAGGGGAGAACTGTTTGTTTGCGTGGAAGGGGGGAAAAGAAGGTAGTGCTCGCCAGCCGGGGGAAGTTCGACAGGGGATCAGATGACACCAAGGGGAAGGAAAAAAGAGAAAAGGGAAGTCATGCGAAACGGGAACCCACCCTTTATTAGGGGAAAAAAAATGTTCTCCTACCTCGGGGGGATGAGGGAGAAGAGGGGTTTGTGAGCGGGGAATTTCCCGGTTGGCTAAAAAAAACCTTCGCTGAAAAGGTAGGCGTCCGACAAAAAAAAAATCGCAGGTGGCTGCCTCAAGAGCTTTTCCGAAAAAGTTTTTTTCCGTCGGGGGGGTGGGGGCAATTCAGGGAAAGGGAACAGAAAGAAAATCGTGGGTGCGTTTTTGGGAAAAACCACCGGTGAGGGGGTTCAGCGGGGTGGGAATAGGTCGAGCGGGGGGAAGGAAAGAGCTGACCCGGGAAGGGAGAACACGAACGGCTCACCCCTAAAGTCGCGTGTCAGTAACCAGGGAGGAGTAGGATGGAGGGAAACGGAAAGAGGGGGGGAATATTCTGCTTCGCGAAAAAAAAAGTGAAGGACGCGGCCTCCCAGTTGCAGGAAAAAAAAAAGGAAGGCCTTTCCACTGCCCTGTAAAAAAAACTGACGGTGACTTGGGACGCGTACGTAAAAAAAGCGAGGATCAGAAAGGAGGGCCGTGGTACAAAAGTAAGAAAGCGTCTTCACTGGGCAAGTGAGAAGAAAAAAGGATCACCAAGTTGGTTAATAGGGGGAAAGCCGCGATGAAGGGGAGGGGGATCGTCTCTCCTCCCAGGGGAGAGAAGAATGTTCGGGAAGAAGTCGTGACTTTCCCCGGTGAATCGCTCGCAAAAATCGTACCATGGGGGGGGGGGAAACCCTACTGTCCTGCACGTGTGTCCCTTCGTCTCCCGATCTTTTATTGGAGAGCAGCAGAAGGGGGGCTGAGGATGTCGGTAGGAGAAGAGGAAAGGTTGGATACGCGAGGGAGAGGGACGATTCATCGAGCTGTAGAGGAGTGAAAAAAAAGAACGGAGGAGGAGGAAAAGAGAGATAAGGCTGAAAAACGAAGGGAAAAGGAATCCTTCCTATGTAAAGGGGAAACCATTTAAAAGAACCAGGTAATCAGAAAAGAGGCTGGTCCGCGCCAATCACACCAGAAGGGGAAAAAAGAGGTGGCTCTGCAGACAGTCTGGAAAAAGGGGGGGGGTCTAATTTTACTCTGGGGCACCGCTAGCGCTTCAACGAAGGGTTTCCGCCGAAGAAAGTACCCCGGGGGCGGCCAAGGGGCCGGAGAGGAAGAGGAAAATGAAACCCTATTCATAGCATACCGCTCCATTCACAAACTTGGGGGGGAGTCAAATAAATTGGCGAGAGGGAACGGAAAAAACGTTTATTAAAAATGGAACCAAGGCCTACTTAATTTCTGAGAAAAGAGGACGTTACCGACGAGAAACCTTCATTTTCTCCGAAAAAAAATTGGAAAAATATGTCGTCGAGTTTGCTTCACCTTGGGAGGAATGAGAAAAGAGGAAAAGGTCAACTTCCAACTCGCCGACTGAGAAAAGTCCCACACTCTTCAAAGAGCCCATGGAAATCAATAAGAAAGAGAAAAGGAGACGCCGAGTTCTGACACGCGAAGAACGGGAAGGTGGAAAGGCGGGCCTTTCTGTGTCCTGAATAGAAAGGGGGAAAGTACATTACTCTCCTCTCCACATCGGGGAAGTCACAGAACACTAATACGAAAAAAAAGTTGGGTTTTCAGAGAAAAAAAAAGGATCTCACCCTTTCTGCCGAACTGATGAGGACATCGAAAAAAAAGAAAAAAAGGGGGGGGCGTTTCGGAAAATCTAGGTGCGAAGGGAAGAAACGGAGGGAAGGGAGAAAAGGTCTACTCCCGAATGCGCAGCTCAGGGAGAGTATCCAACCTAGTCAGGATGATTCGATCTACAAAAAAAATGTCTCTTCATAAAAGTAAAAGAAGGGTGGTTTCTGTTTCGCAGAATGAGGGGGGTCTTTTCCTAACAGGAAGGAGGGGTCAGTCTGGCTCGAAGAAGGGTCGCGCACAGAAAAAATTGGCACGAAACTTGGAGGAAGAGAAAAAAGGAATCCCGTACCCCTTGACAGTGGGGAAAAGGAGGGGGTTTCATTGTAGCGGTACAATTCTACCCGCTTCAGTCGACCGGGGGGTCCAAGAAAGGAAAAAGAAGAGGATTTATTGAAGTCTCATCCGATCTATCAACCATTACGGGGTTAATCCTCAACTACCGATGTTGGGAGGGAAGGATCGTCGGAAAAAAGGGGACTCGAGAATGGGGGCGATCCAACAAGACCACACCCTATTGCACGGGGGGAAAGGGAAAAAAGGAAGTTTTCCTCAAAGTCACTTTTAAATCGCTCCCGGAAAAGCAAGGAAACTCAAGGGGAGAAAAAGGGGGGAGGGAAAGCAGGGGAAACGTGTTGGCGAAACAAGCAAGGAAAAGGGAAACAAGATGGGGAAAGGTACTAAAGAGAGTTGTCGTCTTTTATCAAAAAATCGAAGGATGGGGGGGGCAGGGCGAAACGTTACCACCTATTCATAAGAGGGGAAAAAAAAGAAAGCTATACTTTCCCCGGGCAAAAGTCCTCCGGAGGAAATAGGACAGGGGAAGACTGTCGATTCGAAGAGATAAGACCAAAGGGGAAAAAAAAAAGCTTCAAGGGATTCAAAAAAAGAGGAAAGGTGGGCAATCACCACAGCAGAAAGGAGGGAGGTTTTCTTTATGAGAACGCGGGGGTCTCTTTACATAAAAAGGGTGGGAAAAAAAGGGATGAGCTTTTAGGAGGGGGAAAAAGAGAGGAGGAACGTCTTCTGTGATCGAGAAAGAATCCTTAAATGCTGAGAACAGGGAGAGAAGAGAGACTTTAATCCGCGCACCGAAGGAAGAGGGGCTGGAATTATGACAAAAGAGACAATCTTTGCGAATAGGGATGACAGGTGTCGCGAGGGGGGGTCACGGGGGTTCATTGTGCCCAAGGTAGAGTTTCGGGAAAGTATGAGCCCGTGGGGGGGGTGAGCGTTCCGAAAGTTATCGTCGAGGGAAAAGGAATTAACTCTGTCGTCAGGAGGGGGGGGATTGCTTTCGGTCGGGCTTGGTAGAAAGGGCTCGATGCCAAATCACAGGGGGAGTGGGAGATAAGTTCCTCAATAGAGATGTCATGTCTCAGCAGTAATTGAAGGAAAAGGGGGGCAAACCTCGAAAAAAAGAGTCGTTCTCCCATGTGTCGAGGACATGTGTTTTCAAGTCTCAAAATAGAGGAAAAGGGGGGGCCTTGAGGGAAAAATTCTTCCTCCGGACTCAAAAATATCCGAATCTCTCTCAACAACCAAAAGGGGGAAATATCTATCTAATACTGACTGAGTTCACTATTCTTAGGACGGGGGGAGGGGAAAAGGCGTACGCCTTTTTTGGTGGCGCCGAAAAAATAGACAGGACGGCAAAAAAAGCGGAACCACTTTTCCTGATGGGAAACACTCTGATTTCTAGGTAAAAAAGGGGGGGTCAATGACGTATGAGCACAGAACATCTTAAATTGGGGGAAATCTGTAGAGAGAAGAAAACAGTTGATTTGGCAGAGAGAAAGGAGAAAAAAAAAAAAAGGGAAACTCCTCAAAGGATGGGGGGGGAGAAAAAAGGAAGGGGGGAATGTCCCTAGTATACCGTTCGAGTCCAAAGAAAAAATATAAATACATAGGGGAAAAAAAACCTGAAGCAAATGACCCCCTGAGAAGGAAAAAGAGGGGAGACAGGGGAAGAGCTTTATAGAAAGATTACGGGGGAGGGTTTCCATCATCCCTAAAACGGGGAGGACGAGCTTAGCGAGGAGGGGAAAAGAAGGGGTCCTCAACATTTAGGGATTCCTCTGTCGATAAAAGGAGAAGCCGAAGAGTCCTGTTCAAAAAGAGAAGAGCCCCACGCTATTTTGCATCAAATTAGGTAAGAAAGAAACGAAAATTTGTCGAAGCGTGGTGAGGCCCAGGTGAGAACCACTCCGCAGGATCAAGGGAAAATAATTTTTTGCTATCTCTAATGCGCGGAGGAAAAAAGAAGGGTTGGAAGAAGGCGTCCGGGCCCTAACAGACGGGGAAAGAGGAAAAGAAAGAGGATGGGTTACGTTAGACCATGCCAAAGGGAAAAAGACATATTTTTTATAAATCTACACCATCGATGCCAAGACCTCAAGTGTTCGGGAAGGGGAAGGGGGGGGTCGACACAAGGGTCGCCTTTCGAAAAAGAATGAAGTGGTGAAAGGGAGGGGGGGGGGGGGCGTTCTCGATTTAATCCGGGACGAACAAAAACCTTACTCGCCACGACTAGTGTGTTTGGAGAAGGGGGCAAGTGTGGACGCGAAAAAAGCAGACTAGCGAAGAAAATTAATTACTCACCAAGGTATTTTTAAACACAACCTACCCACTGGCCCTTGGAATCGAGCCTAAGTTTTCCAAAGGGGTGGCTCCTAGCCACTCCCAAGGCCGATTCTCCTGGGGGAACCATTCGAGAATGAGAGTCTGTTCTAGTGTCCCTAATCAAGGTCCAGGGGAACGGACCCCTCCAAAAATGACCCCTGCGAAACCGCCAAGTGTGTCAAGGCCAAGGATACAGGGGTTGGTTGAGGGAGGAGGGGAACTCTGGGGGTAGTGCCGAGCCTGGCTGCGAGAAGGAGACTGGAGACTTCGCTCAGAAGGAACAAAGGGGAAAGCTCGAAAACCGCATGAAAAAAAAAACCTTTATCTATCTAAAGGGGGGGGGGGAAGGGTGCCGGAAGGAAGAGGGTTGGTTCTCGGATGAGCTAGGGTGGGGAGAACAGAGCTCTTCCCTTCGGGCGTCGACAAGAAAGACAAGGCTTTCCCTCTGCAGCGAGGGGAAGAAAAAAGGTTTAAGGGATTTTTGAGGAGGGGGGGGGGGGAAGGAGAATTGCGGCAGAAAGTTGTGAAGAAAAAAGGGGGGGGAAACGCACCCACCTTTACTGGTTGGGAATGACAATTTAGGAAAGGGGACGGAGACGCATTCCGGTAAGGGGAAAGAAGGGGGAGAGGCACAGGAACCGAACGGGTCTAAAAAAGGTCAGTGCTCGAGAAAAGGAGGGGTCTTCGTATTGTGATTTAGACTAAAGACTCTTGAGCGTGTGGGACTTTCTTCAGGGAAGAAGGGGGGACCTTTACCTTTTACTATTCGACGGAAAGCGACAACTCGAAAAGACCGTTCCACTTGCCCTTTAAAAGTTTCAACGGGCCAAGGGAGAAAAATGGGAAGGGACTTTGTTCATGGTTCCGGAGCAAAGAGGGCCCGATTCATCCGCCCTTCAAGAAAAAATCAGGGACAGAAAAGAGTCGTCACGGTACTCGCGCCATTGGAGAGGGATAGAAAGGGGGGGTTTTAAGAGCGTAGGGATCCTCTCTTAGAAAGTGAAGAAGCAATGGGGAAAAGGGGAGGACGAACCCCTCGTTGCTGGAAGAAAAGCGCTCAAGTTACCCCATCTTAACCATTCGCCAAAGGAAGGGAACAAACCCACCTTTGGCAAGTTCCGCGAGGTTGGATGGCGAGGAACAAAAAAAGTGGGTCCCGGGAAAGAAGGATTCGGATTGCCGGGAGGCCTTCGGGGGGGGGATCTCTCTTTACTCGGAAAGGAAAGGGTCTTGGGAAAG
>Ga0179593_1520737_pt1 | contig 11919 bp, 6 predicted proteins | sample CZODoug2_1_08_16_FD_185931 | JGI IMG/M metagenome (GOLD analysis project Ga0179593, IMG submission 185931) | Vadose zone soil fungal communities from Angelo Coast Range Reserve, California, USA - CZODoug2_1_08_16fungal (PacBio error correction) | ecosystem: Environmental > Terrestrial > Soil >...
GAACAAAGGGCTGCCGGAGAGGGACGAATTCAAGTATATTTTCATCTCGAAGAAAAAAAAAATATAGTAGAGAAGGAAGAAGAATTCGATCAACGAAACGCAACCCGGCCGCGAAACTCGATGAAGGCCGCACAAAAGGCCTCGGAGGAACACCACAAAGGGCACATTAGCTGCCTCGTCAGAAGAGGGGAACGCGGACAAAAAGGAAGAAAAACGTTGATCATGCAAGAGAGTGAAGCTGCAGTTCTGAGGTTAAAGCGTAGTGTTGGACTTAAAAGGGATAGCCGCGAACGAAGATCAAGAAAGAGGGGGGGGTCGCCGGAAGAAAGGGATCGGTCAACGCAAGAAAGAGGCGAAAGAAAGCAAAAAAAAAAAGGCTCTCTATTGGAGAAAGAACCCGTTGGGGAGCGGCCTGCGTCAAAAGATTGACGGGATCGGAACTATGTCCCCCTCACGATGAAAATAGAGATGAGAAGAATTCCGCCGGCATCAAAAACAAAAGCTGCAATCCCAAATAAAACTAAAGGGCTCTATTACCGGGGGAAAAGAGGGGGGTAACTTGGCTGGGGAATCTTCCTACTGTTATTCGACGAAAGAAAGCTGGAAGTTGGAGAGAGAGGAAACTTCTCATCGCGGACTTGTCGTGGAAAATTTTCCTCCGCAACGCGAGATCGAAAGGATATCGAATGGGCTCCGTTCAACTTCTGTCATGTGAACTTCCATCGTCTCGGCAACTTTAATGAAGGCGTGGAAAAAAAAGAGAGACCCGAAGAAAGGACACTTTTTGTCCGAGGAAGATTGATAGGCCGGTTTTTGGGCTGCAGCGGAGAAAGGGGTTGAAGTGACCATTCAGAAAAGGATGAGTTCCTCGGTCTGAAAGCAATTCTCACTACGAGTTCTTCATGGGGGGGGGGGGGGGGGGGCGACGGGGGAGGTGAAACTAAGGGGGACAGTCAAGTTTGCTTAAGTGCTTTTCCCCGAAAAGAGGAGAGAATGGCGTCTCTCTGAGCCGTGGAGGACCCGCTCTTCGCCAGTCTGAAGGCGAAGGCAACTATTGAAAATGTCTCGGAGGGGCCCTCAGAGAAGGAAGGTGTTCGGATCGGCAAAACATTGTCACAGTGGATCCGAGATGTCGGGAAAGAAGGAGAAGATCGGTCGCTTCCTTAATTAGAGGGGGAAGAAGGGATCTTCGAACCACCTCCTACCGCCACGGAAAGGGGCGCTCTATACGTGGGAGCTTCGGGAAGAGAGAAGTGAATGGGATAACAAAGGGCAGACGATCATCAGAAAGGGAAAAGCTTGAAGAAGGAAGACCTTTCCTGCTATTCTCGATTCGTCAGGCGCGCCAACATGATAAAGACAAACTGGGAAAAGTAATTTTCTGCAGAGGGAAAAGGAAATCTTAAGGGGGGAGAAAAGCCATCTTGCAGCGAAAGAGAAAAAAGGACGAGAGGGTCTTCTGTTGACGACGGGGAGAAAATATCTTTGAGAGGAAAGGACAGGGGAAAATCGGAATTCTGGGGGACGCAGAGTTTCGGGGGCGTGTTGAAAGCCGCTTCGCACTCTCAATCTGGGGTAGAGTGAACTACCACTGAGGAAACAAGCAAAGAATTTTAAAAAGAATACCGATTCTTTAGGAAAGGGAGAAACCAGTTTCCGAAAGGAGAAACGCCCCGGCGTGATATCACGCTGTCAGAGGGCGGACTGAATATCTCTTCAAAGAAAAAAAACCGTGCTGTGCGGGATGTCTTAGGAACATTGCCTAGCTGCCAATACTGAGGGGGGAAAATCGTCCAAGGGGGGAATCCCCTCCCGCTCTTTTTTAAAAAGGGAAGAAAAAAAGGAGGGGATGTCAAAAGATTTCCAGGGGGGGGGGGGGGGGGGCGAAATCTTGAGGTAGGGAATCCACTCTAAAGGAAGGAAAGGCTTTCCCAAAGAGAGGAAGCGAGGCCGAATTCGGCGGTTCAAAGAAAATCGAGGGGAGTTAAGCAAAGAAAGGATGCTTCTTAAGGTCCAACAGGGGAAGCAGTCCGTCTCGGCGCGGGGGAAGCATATCAATGAAGGGAAAAAAAGTCCTTCTCATCACGCGGTGGTCAGCATCAAAAAAAGGACCAGTTTGGTGGAAATAAGAGCGCAGGAAAAGACAGGGCGACGGTCGGTGGGAAGGGCCAACAAAAAAATCCGGCTTAGAAGAGGGGGAGAAGAAAAACTGTAGTTTTCAGAGAAAGACTCGTCGTCGGAGAGAGGAGGTGATGGCGAAAAGGTTAGCACATTGATGAGCTCGGCATTTCTTGGAGGAGAGGCCTAGGCGCGGAAAAAGAAGGTGCGCTTGCCTTCGGAATGACGGCTAAAAAAAAAAGATCAGGGGGGAGATTTGTAATCAACATCGCTCTCAACAAAAACAAGTAGTAGAAAGGGGGGGGGGAGGTAGCGGCCCGCCAGTCGTAGGGAGAGGAAGTATGAGCAGGAAGGACCACGTCGCAACGACTCCTCGGAAAGAAGACTGCTTTCTGCAGGGGGGGGGACGAACGCCGCAGCTCATCATGTGAAAAGTGAGATTTAAAGGGACCGCAAGCGCTCTCGCACTACGAAGGAAAAAACTACATTTTTGAGAAAAAGAAAAGGAAAGGATCAACTCTGGCTGGGGGAGGCCTTTCGCGGGAAAGAAAAGTCAGCGGCTTCGAGAGCTATCGAGGGACTCAACAGAAGAGGACATACCTACGGAGGAGAAAAGACGCGTTATTAGTCAAACGGAGGAAAGAAGGGGATTGCTAATGAAAGGAAAGAGCCTGCCGTCAAGTCAAAAGGGGGACACAGTAGCACAGAAGGAAAACCCTGAACCCTTTCTTTCTTGGAAGTCTTTTAATCGAGGAGGGGGGAAAAAAAATTCGGCTCTCCGAATCCCAGGGGGAAGCCGGGAACGGGAGACCCGCCTTTCGCGGGAAAGCTATCTCAGAAAGGAAAGATTTCGCGGGCCCTAAAAAAGGAATTTTTTTGGGGAACTCAGAGTCTGTGGTGAAACACACGAAACGGGGAAGAAAGAAGGCGCCGATTCGGCGCACTGGAGCCAGACCTCAAAGCTTGGAGGAGAAAAAAAGCCGAACCTCCCTCGATTTCGTTTCCGAGAAGAGTTTAAACCCGCAATGCTTCCATCGTGAAAGCATCGTCACGGGGGAAAAGGAAACCTGGTGGCTTGATTCCGTTGCAGAGCGCGCCCGGGGGGTGCGCATCCCTTCAACAAATGGCATACAGGGGGGAGGCTGCATCGAGAAACGAAAGAGAAAAAAGGATCGTTCGGCAATTCCGGGCGAAGGAAAGATGCGGCAGCACGACAAAAGGTCCCGGAAATCCCTCAACGGTATCGGCGGTAAAGGAGCAAAACGACGACAATAGGACGTCTTCGAAGAAAAGAATAGGCTGCCAAAGAAAACAGAGGAAGGAAAAAAAATAAGTCTTCGAAATTCACTAGAAAGGGTGGGTCCGTTCTCAACCTACAGGAAGAGCGCCTGCTCCGCAGGAAGAGGCCCGTCTATACTAGAAAAATCCCGTTGAAGAGTAGAAAATCTGTATTATGGGAAGGAAAGAGGGTTTCGCCAGTAAAACGGGAGATTGTCAAAATATCAAAGGATTAGGAGAACAAGAAAAAGTGTGAGGAGGAGGGATCTCTACTATCAGCAGACAAGCCCGAGTCAAGGACGACGAAAGGCTATGGGAGAATTCCTCGAGGAAGTGGAAAACTCTTGGCAGAGACGGGATCCTAAAAACGGAGAAGGTTCTCTCGAAAGAACGATCCGAGAGAGAGAGGTCTACGAGCGTTTCAGGAAAGAGCAGCTAGAAAAGGGGATGGTGTGGGGGTTACGATACTGTCAAAGAAACCGGTAAGTACAAGGGGGCTCGTCCCCATGGAAAAAGAGCAAAGAGAAAAAAAGGGGGACTCTAGTGACGAATTTTCAGTCATTTGAGAAAAAAAAATGCTAAGATCAAAAAAAGACGTTCGCTGCGCGGCAGAAGAAAGAGCTCCAGATGTACAGCATCTCAGCATCCTCTTCGGCTGAGAAAGAGGGGGGGATAGGGGCCTATAACGATGGAAAGTGAAACAGAACGGCGGAAAAGTTCTATGAACGGCGACATAAGAAGCCGCTCGAAGTAAGATAACGAGTTTCAGGGGAGAAACTACAATTTCCCACAAGCGGGGATAACTCAAGCAAGACGCACAAGTCAATCCTTTTTACAAGAACTTAGAAGCAGCCAATGGCGCTTTCGCATCAAAATTGTCTGATTGAGTTCTTTCTTTAAGAAAAAAAAGGAGGCCGGGAAACTCGCCAGGTGGAGTGGCCCTCGTGAAAAATAGGGGCGACGAGGAGGAAACGATCCAACGGGGGGAAAGCTCAGAGGGTTGGCTCTGCGTCTGGATCAAGGGTGCGCTTTGGGAGGGGGGCTGCGTCCCGATCGCAAGTCCTGCTACAGGAGATAACCTGAGGGTTCGCGTCTCTCGTGTCGGCTCGGGTGAAAAAAAAAACGGAACCGCGAACTGAGCCTTAAAAAAGAACGCTGGCCATGGAATCGGAGAGTCAACTAAGCATCGGTCGCAGGAGGAGAGAGATTCTTGTTTAACCTCGGTTGAGGAAACCTGTTTTTTAGATCTCCTAGACGGGACAGGGCGGCTTTCGTAGAGGGTATACTAGCAATAAACAATCTAGTATTAGAAAAGTAGGGGAAAAGGGAAAAAGTCGCGAATCCCCTGCCCGATACTATTCTACCCAAAAGACTTTAAACAGGGAAGGGTTCCCACAAAGAGTTCCACAGCCTGGGGGGTTTGGAAAAAGAAAAATCCATGAGAAAAGCCCGGCTTCACTCTTACTTCACAGCGGCGTCCTAGAAGAAATTGAAGAGGGTGTCTCGGTTCCGATTTCGGGGGGGGTTTAACGGAGAAAAACCAGCACGAATCAAATCAGCTGGTCGGGTAGGAAGGAAGCGGGTCTCCGAATAAAAGGACGGCAATCACAAGCGCAAAAAGGCGAAGAAGAGGGGGAACCAAAAGGGGGTTGCGCCTGGAGAAGGCTCCTTTGTAGGGAGTCATCAGAGACTGGATAATAACGAGTTCCACTCACTACCAAATAGGGCAGAGTCCGCCTTCCGAAAGTCGAGCCATCAAGGAAAGAAATAAAACTCAAGCAAAAAAGAGAGATCCTTTTTACACAAAAGCTGTGAGAGGTGGCATTTAAAAAAGAAATGCGTCACCAGGCTTTTACTTTGAAAAGAGGAGGGGATAAAAGAGTGCATCGTCGGGAACTTTGATTTGTCGTGTTAACAAAAAATCGAGGGGAGGGAAGCCACACTCGCGCTGCGGCGAAATAGCGAAGCATAAAAAAGGTCCACTCAACTTCTTCGATCAAGGCAACTTGGAAATCTTCCCACGCGGCGTTTATGGAAGGCAAGAATAAAAGATGTCTTACACTTTTTCGCGAAATGGTCGTTTTGAGGGAAGTCCCTCGCCGACTGGAAGTGAAGGAACATTCGAGCTCAACAGGAAGAAAGGGGAGCAATCAGAAAAAGATTCGCACTAGCGATTTCTGACTATACTGGGGGGAAGAGGGTAATAAGAAGGCTTTCTCGACGTCGGTGGCCCGCTCTGCAGGAAAAAGGGGAGCTCTAGCGGAGTGACAAGTCGCCAGCTACAGGGCGCACGGGGAAAGAGACAAGGAGTCATACTCTTCCGTGGGACGGACACTTCGACATTGTCGAGGTCGATAATTTCAAAGATCGATTTCCTCGGGGAAGGGGGAAGTCCTTCTGGAACCACCTCCTACCGAAAGGGAAGGGTGGTCGCTCTAATAAGAAGGCTACAAAAAACTAACTGTTTCGAGAAACCTGAAAAGAGAAGCCTCCGGGGGAAAAACCTCTTCTCGTGCCTCCGCTAAAAAGAACGGCGAAAATGAGAAAAAGGAGACTCTCAGAAGCAATGGCCAGAAAGGAAACTACAAACTTCTGGCGGAATCGGAAAAGGGACAAGGAAGGGTTCTGAAAAAAACTCTGCCGCTGATCGCCAGCGGAAAAGACGACGGCGCTTTACGATATTGTCGAAGAAAAACACTACGCCGGGAGAATTCTCATTAATACGAGGACGCTTTGAGAGGGTCTTTGAAGGGGGGGCTTCTACCTCTCAAGAAGAATGGATAGCGGTTGATCAGGTCCGACAAAAAGAAAAAAAGGGAGCAAGCACGAAGCGTCAGGTGGAAGCGCTGGACTTAGAGGGAGGAAGAAAAAAAAATCCTCCACAAAAGGGGACAGATGCCTCCCCGGCGGATATCACGCTTGCCTCATTGCGGTCGGCAGGGACCTGAAGGAACGGAGGACATGATGCGGAGGTTGCCGGGTTCTTACATGCAGGAGACTGAGGGAAGGGAGAATAATCAGCCAGGAAAAAAACGACACCTAAAGAACGAGATGTCCAAGGCCGGCGTTGTCAGGCCATCGAAAGAAGGAACTTTTCGGATAACCGGAAGTAGGAGTGCGTATCATCAGGCACGGTCAAAATGAAAGGGGAGAAGAATTCGGAGGGGGGGGAAGGGCTGTATCCGACACGGGCAGTGGCGGTAGATTCTTAAGTTGCTCAAGAGAAGTCGCCGGCAGGACTAAGAAACGAGCGCCGCAAGCAATCAATCCTAAAGAAGGAGACCGGAAAGGACGGTGTTCACAGAAAAAAGCCTCTTCTCCTTGTTGAGGTACCAGAGAAGAAAGACGTTTTGGGGTGCTCCATCAAGGAGGAGGGGACGGTGTTGCAAAGCAAAGCCCTAAAGAAGGCGAAAACTGTAGGTCGGAGAAAAGGCGTCTCGCGTCGTTGCGCGAGAAAGAGACATCTAACTCAACTGAAGAACGACATTTCGCGTCAGAGCTGACGAAACCAAAGGAGGGGGAGCCGTCCTGCGGAAAAAAGAACGGGCGAATTTGTAAATCCGGAAAGGGCGGCGCTAAAGCAGGGGGGGAAAGCTCTCCTCCACAACAACACACGGGAAAAGAACGGCTTTATCTGAAGACGTTCAAAAGACAAGGGACGTTAACGGAGGATGGAGCAACGGCAAACGAGAGACAAAGGCGGAACGGCTGCGCGCAAATCCTCTGCTCATCATTTGCTAAAGGAGGAGGGTCGTCGTGTCGGCCGCGCCCGAAAACAAGAAAGAGCCCGACTACGAGTACGCGCGGAAAGCGAAACTACAGTTTTCGCCAGGACAAAGAAAGAGAAGAGGGGTGTGCGGCTTCCGCGGCACAACGATGGGGGAGGGAGAGTGTACATAAAAAGATAATACGTGTGCTGCTGAACCGCGTGATGATGACGAAGCGTTATTGATAAAGACGGATACGCAAAGGAAAAGAGCCGAGACCAAGGAAAGACGTTATCCAGCTTTAAGAAGAAGCGAAGAAAAAGGTCGGGTTAGCCATCGATTTAAAAGCCGAATTCCCGTCTCGCGGAAGAAAAAAGGGGATTTGGGGGGAAAGCCGGAACTGAATACAAAGAAAAGGGAAGGGGAGAAAAAAAAAGGATACTTTCAAAGATTTTCGGGGCCTCTACAACGGAGGGGGGAACGTTCTTTCTTTGTGGTTGACAAAAAAAGGAAGGGATACGTCTATTCGCGATAAGAGCAGAACAGGGAAAAGAGGAGGGCCTCTAACCAAAAAAAACCGCACCATCACGTCGATGTCGGGGAGGAATAGTTTCAGAAGACGTCAATGCGGCCATCGTGATCCTCGGCGATCAAGGGGGGAGGGAAAGGAAGGTTAGAGAGAATCTGATTTGTCCGAAAACACATCGCTTCGTGGAAAATCATCCAAGGGTCGAAGGGAATCTAGAACGATATCCCTATCGCAGCGGAAGAGAAAAGAACCAAGAAAATTCTTCATCACTACAAAGTTCGCGCGTCTTCCCTGCGGAGAAGTCCGCGCGGATCTGGAAGGGGTGATTCAACGATAAACGTCCAAACAGAAAAGGGAGGGAGGTCGAGGTCTTCCGCGACAACGAAAAAGGTACGCACCGGAATGAAGAGGCTCTCCCGGAAGGGGAAGAGCAGGCTCGGCATGCCAGTCGGCGAAAAAAGAGCAGGCGAGAAAAGCCCGTTCTGATTGAAACGCGGAAATCAAATTTCACGGCGGAGGGGGGGAAAAAAAAAAGAGGATTCGCCGGAGGAACCGGGGGGGAAAGGCCTAATCTGCTCCCGCCCAGCAGGAGAAAACACTCTTCTCCGTTTGCGGAGAAGGTGGGGGGGGAATCTCCCTAAAGAAAGAAATACGGGACGAAATCTGGAGGAATTCTCGAAATAAGGGCAGCAATGTCCTAAGTTACCCGAAAAAAGGAAGGGTCGCGAAAGGGGGAAACTGGGACTTCCGATACCCGACTATGTGAGAGAAAGGAAAAGCTCTAGCTACAAAAAGCGATACTGCAGCTCTGGCCTCCTGACAAGAGAACTTACAAGGGGAAAGACCTCCAATCGAACAAAAGGAAAGAACTAGGAAGTTCCCAGTGCAGGAGGGGGGGGGGGACGCCGGGAACGCCGAATGCGAGCTGGGGGGAAAAGAAAAAGTAAAAAAAAGGCTCGGCAGCCAAAAAACCGGTCGTAAGGGACAACCCCTTGTCAGAAAGGAAAGCATCCTCTTAGCGGAGAGAAAAGGGAAGGGAAGTAAAAGTAAACCGATCAAAACTCAAGGCGTTTGAGGGAAGACTTCTTACTGTAATACTCCTCGCGCGCTGGAGGGAATCTTCCAAGTTTCCTTATGGAAAGAAGGGTCCCGCGAAGGAAGATCCAAACGTCAAGAGCAAAATTACAGAAGGGAGGGAATAATCCCGTCGGCAGGAGGCATAAAAGGAAGGGGAAAAAAGGCTGTGCGCAATGGACGCGGAGTCAGGGGGGGATTTCTGGCTGGGCGCTTTCGCACGGGGTCAATTCTGCCTCAGAGTCCTCGGGGAGGGCCCTCGTGACCGATAAAAATAAAGGGAAAAAATGGCGAAGGGGATCGATAAAAAGGGCTCAAAGATTTTTGGGGGGGGGGGGGGGGGAGAAGAGAGGCTTGCAGACCAAAAGGAGGGCGCAAGGAGGCCTGGCCGGCGGACGCAAAGGCTGGGTTCTCAGCTGAGTACAACAGCTCGGGTCTCCAAGACGATTGCCTTGAACGTGAGAGATGGGGGGGCTGCTTTAGATCCCCAACACTAACGCACAAAAGTGAACCGGAGAAAAGGGAAACGCTGGCCATGATCTACGAAGGAGCCCGGAGCGTGGCCGCCAGGGGGGAAAAGGGGGAGTGCAGCTACTTAAAAGGGTGTTTGAAACACAGGGTAAACAGATCGCAGAGAAGGTGGCGGCTTGGGGAAACTCTAAGCCTCGGGACAAGTGTGAGGTCAATTAGATCTTCAAATCGTCTCAACAACAACACCGGAGGGGATGAAATCCTTTAGTCAAACTAAAAGGGACCTCCCCGGAAGAAAACTATTTACGAAGCAACAAAATTGAAGACGAGGTTCAAAAAAAAAATAGGCCCAGTATCTGCTAAGCAAACTCGAAAGAGGACGCTGACCGGGAAAAGGTCTCAGCTCTTCATCGAAAGAAGTGAAAGGGGGGGTGGGGGTGGGGGGGTGGGTGGGGGGGGGGCGGGTGTGGGAGGCGTCGTTTCATATTTCGTATGGGGGGGAATGAACGCAAGGGGGGGAAAACATATACTCGAAAAAAGTCAGTTCGACCCGTGGGGGTAAAAAAAAAAAAAACAAAAAAACAGGCGAAAGAGCTCCAAGCGCAAGAAAAAAATCTGCTTGAAAGACGAGCCCAACAAAAAAAGAAAGGATCCCTTTTGATCGGAAAATGCGTAATGTATCAGCGAAAGGCCACGCCGATACACAACGGAGGGACTAAAGGGGGAAAAAGACATCATTAGAGAAAGCTCAAAGGCCAAAAAGAGGAGGGGGACGCGATAATCTTAAACGAACGGGGGCAGAGAATTTTCTTCCTTAAAAAAACGAAGGCAGGACTAAAGGAGAAGGCTTGAAATGGGTGAAAAAAAGATTTCAGGCACCTCCTTCTCATCTGAAACGTGTCGGGGGGGAGCCTCCGGAAGAGAGGAAAGTGAATAGCACAATGAAACAGGGGGTCCGAAAGAAGTACACTCATGAAAGGAAGGGAACGTCAATCGGGAGAATTGCCCAGAGGCCCCCGCGGCGAAAAAGATTATGCTTCTATGCGAGGGTGTCGCGAAAAGGAGGGAAGTTTTTCTGGGGAGGAAGACCGCCCCGACTTGCAGTTAAGGTAACAGAAAGCGAGGGGGGGAGTCCTCTGGGCAAAAAAACTTTGAAATTCTCCAAGGGGCAGTCTGACAGTGGGATATTGGAAGACAGAAGGGGCGGAGGGCTCGAAGGAGTGGGAAGGCAGTCCAGGAAAAAGCCAGCTCGATCGCGAAGTGACAACGCTCGGGATCTCAGGTAAAGAGGGGGGGGGAAAGATGAACTATGTCGCCAATCAGGAAGGGGGGGGGAGGGGGCGCACTTAGAAGGTTCACTTCTCTCGTAAAGGAAAAAAATTTTAGAAGAAACGTTCGCGTCAAAGGGGAGGGCTTCCTTCTGATACTGAGACAAAGAAAAGCTCCAAACAGATACGAATACTGTTCTCTGTAAGCGGGAGAGATGGAACGAACGGTTGAAACAAAAAGGACGGCCGATAAAATGGCCCGCCTTAATGGGCACATAGAAAAACAGAAATAAAAAACAAACACAAAAAAATAAAAGAAAAAAAAAAAAAATCACCACCACCCAAAAAACAAAAAACACATTCTCGCGTTGGGGTCTTGTAGTCGTCGGCAAGCGAAAGTCCAATTCACCTTACAACTGCGGTCTGAGAAGGGAATCCGTAGTAGCGGAACATCGGTGAGAAGTCCGAATGAAGTGTACGACAGACGAAGAGAATTTTCGTCAGGGGGAAAGACGCTCTAACCTACTAAAACCAGTAAAGGGGATTTCGCATTAAGAGAGCATTAGAATGCTGCAAGGGGGAGGGAGGGTGCGGCCATGAAGTCCAAAAAGCTGCAGGATTTTCTCTAGTCCTACTACCAGGGATGCCCGCACAGACTAAGGGAAAATATATGAGGGGGAAGGGAAAATTCACCGTCATCCGCCACAGGAAGGAAGGATACCTTAAATATCACTAGAAAGGCGCTGCTTAACTATCTCGCATACATAAGATAAGCGGGAGGGGAGATTTCTCCGGCACATTGAAAAGGAAAAGACTTGGAAGGGGACTTCGTCCGATAGGGAGAAAGGGCATCGGCCCCGAACACTTAGCGGGGGAAAAAAAGAACGCGGCTTTCCAAGGAAGGGCGGGACGCCGAAAATCTGGAAGTAATCCTGCGAGAAGGGCAAGGGAGTCGAAAGATCAAGGGAATTCCGGCTTTGCAAAAAAACGAGCACTGGGACTGCATTCGGCGTTGCTGGCCGCGATAAAGGTGCGAAAACGGGACGGAGATTTCTTCTTAAGGGGATAAAGGGCGGGGACGGCCGGGCAAAGAGGAAGGGGGAAAACGACCTCACTTCTGAAAAATACATTCAGGACGGAAAACAACGCTTACTTTCAAAGAACCGGGGAGACAGTTCTCCAGTTGAACCCGAGATCCGCCTCTGGGAGGAAACTCAGTTCGACGTACGGGGTGCCGCGAAAGCCCAAAGGAAGTTGAAGAAGTCTTCCATGTGGATGGCGATGAAGGCGCGTAAAGAGGGGGAAGGGGGCGCGACGCGGAGGTCAAGACATCGGAACCTTTACGACTCGAAGAAGTTCTTGTTGCTCGACTCATCGAAGAAGATCGGGTTTAGAGTTTCTAATTTCATTTACTGCTCCATCAAAACGGGAAATGTCGTAATGGGGGTAAATCATGAAGGGGATCATAAAGAAA
>Ga0179593_1642842_pt1 | contig 11919 bp, 14 predicted proteins | sample CZODoug2_1_08_16_FD_185931 | JGI IMG/M metagenome (GOLD analysis project Ga0179593, IMG submission 185931) | Vadose zone soil fungal communities from Angelo Coast Range Reserve, California, USA - CZODoug2_1_08_16fungal (PacBio error correction) | ecosystem: Environmental > Terrestrial > Soil >...
CTCCATGGATGCTGAACCGAGAGCTGTCGGGTCGCGAAGGCGTCAGAGAAGAGAAGGAACATTCAAGAGGAAGAAAAAACATGTCGAAAGCGCACAAGAGGCACGATGCGCGCGGGACGGCCGAAAGGGAGAAAAACCCAAGCTTTCTTCGGGGCGCAAATATTCGAACTAAGAAGAAGCGCAGAAATTCTGAGGCGAAATCAGCGTGGAAAGGGAGAGATACGGCTCATCGACAAATTGCCCGCCGGGCGGATCGGGAAGCATGCGCCAACTCGAGGGGGAACAGGCGACAAAAAAAAAAAAAACAAAAAAAAGCGCGGCTAGGGCCTTGCGAAACAGGGGAGCAAATTGGCCAAAAATCGGACGAAAATACGTAACGTGGGGAGGGCTCCAAGTTTCAGAGGGGAGAAAATCGGCAAAAAAAAGCCGCCGGAACGAGGATGATACGTCTTTCCGGTTTAAAAATCTGGTGCCGGGGGAGGAATCAATTAACCCTGTCAAGGGGTCAAAGAAAGGTCCCTCGAAAAAAAAAAAACCTAACGGCGATTACGGGATCGACAAGGCTTCCAGACCCAGATGACGAAATGTTTTTAGTGAAACGCTTCATGTGCGGGCAAGATTTCAGAAAAAAAGGGAAGACATGGCGGCCTGGACGTTGTCGGCCAAGAATCCAAAAATCAACAACACCACGCTCGGGTTGTGGTGTTGGAATGGGGAGTAATATGCATAGTGGGGAGAGGCCATGGGAAGGGAGGCGCGTCAAGCACGTTACCGGAGGGGACCGGATGAGCGATGATCGGGAAAATCGTCTTCTCTATATTAAGGCACACGTCATGGAAGAAAGGGAATTAGAGCGGTCCAGGCGATCTTCACCGGGGGGGAGGCGGTGTGCGAGATACTGTGAAACGGAAAAACATCAAGCGTAGACTCACCAAACCTCACGAGGGGTGGGGACTATGTGAGCAATTCGAGAAACTCGCTTGAGGAAGATGTGTTGACATAGGCCATCCCAAAAAAAAGCAAAAAAAACGCACACATCGCAAAAGAGAATACAGCGGGCAGCCGTCGAGAGAAGCCGATACCTTTTTCTTGTGGGGGCAGGAGTAGCTGTCTCTGACAATGCTAACTGCACGCTGGACCGGGGGTGTGCTACAGAAAGAGAGCGGGAATTCGCCGGGCCGATGTCGAAAGAAGGGGGGTGCCGCGTCTGTATTTTAAGAAACGGAGCCGCGCACTTTCAGGAAATTCATGGTCGCCGTGAAAACAATAACACGAGACCGGGCGATGAGGGGAACCCTCTAGGATAAGTCAAGGGTCAATCGGTGGGGGATCAAAAGCCTCGCGAGCGCTAACGCCGCCCGGCGTGACAGATCAAAACCAAAGCAACACGAGCGAGATGTGGAACACCGCGCGGCAGCCGCAAGGATGAGCAAGCGCGCGCACTGGCCAAGAAGGAGGAAACGTACGAACGGGACAAGAAATATGTATGAGCGTGGTCAATTGGGATCTCGCAGGGGAAAGTGCCGGGCATGGGCGCCCAAGCCGCGATCAAGAAAGCGGGCGGAGGTCAATCCTGGCAAAAAAATTAATCAAAAAAGGCTTCGGGGAGCACGCCGACATCGGCGGCGGAAAAAGGGCAGCAGAGGAAGCGGGGGAAAAACAGTCAGAAAGAATCAGGGCAGTGCGGCGTGCACGGGGAGGAGAGACATCGAACACAATAAGTTACTGGTCAGAGTCCGCGCCCGGAGGGAGCTCGTTCAGAAAAAGAAAAAAAGGGATGTGGGTGCGCACTTTCCCGAGGGAAAAACGGGCGGAATCAATATCCACCTGTAGAGGTTGTTGAGAGACCAAGGAAGCCGACTGGGGTTTTAACGACCAGTATCCGCAAAAGGGGAAGGGAAGGAAGAAACCAAGTTGAAAAAAACCTGAGGCAAGGCAGGAAATTGCGCTCCTAGGAGTAAGCCGAGCCTTCGTTTCAGTCAGCAGAACTCCCGGACTTACCAGAGGGAAGCGAGTTAAAACCTGTCTAACTGCACGGGAACATTCAACGGGTCCGCAAAAACCCAAGCTGTATGAGAAAAAGGAAGGCTAGATAGACAACGTCCAGCTTCCGATGGAAATGGTCAGGCCTGGAATCTGGAAACCGCAAATTAAAAGAAAGTCCAATTCTACCTGATCAAGGCTTGAGGGGAAAAAAGGACCATAGGACAGGAGAAGGCGCGGGCGGCGTAGAGGATGAAAAAGAGGATAAGAAGGAGGTATTCATAAACATAGAACCAGGATCATCTCAGACCCTATTCAAAATAAATTCACGGCGGCCTCCGTCGGGGAGAAGGAGTGAAGGGGGGGGCGCCGCCAACCGGTTGACGGAGGCTAGTGGCCATGCGCGACCAGGATCCCGCGTCGGGGAAAAAACGACGAGGGGCGAAGGATGCGGAATGAGGCCGCGATCGATTAAGGCAAGGGGACTGTTAAAACTGGAAAGACTGAAGAGAGGCCGTCCGCGCGCCTAACTGCCAAGGAAGGAGTCGTGAACGTTCGAACTAGAAGGGAATCTGCGTTCGCACAGGAGCAAACTCACGCGCGGCCGCCGGAGGAAAGAGGCTACAGGGCCGCGGATGTCGGCTGGTAAGGGGAAGAGAAAAAAAGACGATCGTTGTTAGAACGACGACGAGGCGCTTATCTCTCAAAACAAAGATAAGCTGCGTCAAAACTTAGGGAGCGTTAGGAGGAGCCTTCGATCAGCAAAAATCGGGCCCTTGACCGGCCATGTCGCCGCGACAGCAAGATGCGGTCCCAGAGGAGAATGTTTCGATCAAACCAAGGAAGGAGAGAGGGGGGGCACGGAATCGAACGGCACGCCTCAGGTGCAAAAAATCGACGAAGGCCTCTCTAACGATAGATCATCGACCAGCCAACGCAAGAAGGCGAGCATGAACGTGCATCGAATTGAACCAGAGAGAACCACACGGCCCCCCCCCATCCATGAAGGGGGTAGGGCTCCCTGGCCGCAGAGGGCCTCTTAACGAAAAGGACAGATTTCTATCGAAAAAGGCGAGGAGCGCGATGATGACTCGTCATGCCTTTGGCGAGAATCCTTGGTTAGAGAGATAAGTTAAAGGAGAGGTCAATTCTCATATTGACATCAGAAAAGACGCCGCCTCTCCGTCGGAGGACGGAATAGTGGACGGAAAAGCAGCAGTCTGTCGAGAACTTGGGCACAAATTCATGTGGCGACAGACATTTGCCTAACATTAAACAGCGGGAAAGAGAGGGAAAAAATTTTTCAAGAAAGAAAAGGGGGGGGCAAACCAACGCGCTTGGGGGTTGTGCGACATGCGAGGGGTCGAGAGTGGGGGCGGGCCAGCAACGTCGTGAGTGCATTACCTGACAGAGGAACAGGAAAAAAGAGGGAGTCGTCGGGAGAAAAAGCAAGGCCGGTGAAGCGCTCGTGAAATTCCCAAAGAGTTCACGAGGATGATCGCAATGATTATTGACACGAGCAAACGTCTTTGCGAATCAGGGAGAAGGGCAAAAACAAATCCGTCTGTAAAAGGGGGAGAGAGAAACCTCTACCCCGATGGACGGAAGGGTGGCGAGGCCTTGACGTCGGCAGGAGTGGGTGTTGAAAACACACCTGAACTGGGGGGCGCACAGAAACCAAAAAAGGACTGATGCTCGATTCAAACAGGGAGAGATCCTGAAAAATTGTAGGGTTCAGTATCTTCGGGGGGTCTGACTTCCATGAGCACTCCGAATGCACCGAGGGAAGACGGAACTTGGGGGGGGAGAAAAGGCGATGCAGCTAGTCGAGAGAAGACGAAAAAGGAATAAGAGCTGATGCGCCAGATGACCAGCAGTGTCAGTAAAACATTGTGAAGACTGGGGGGGGGGGCCATGAGGCCAAAAAAAGGAACGAGATCACATAGGACAAAACAATATGCGATTGCACGTTACGACAAGGTGATCACCAAACGGTGTGGCAGCAAGGGGGGGGCAGGAAAGGTCATCCGCGGGCACTCTAAAGAAGAGGGGTGGACAAATCAAATCTCCACAACACCAAGGATTATATAAGGAAAACGTTAATGGGGACAGCCTTTTCCGGGCGAGCAACGCTCTAAGGATAAAACAGTACGCTGGGGATAAAAAAAAAAAGAGTCGAACTTTAAACGGCGGATCTTTATAACGGGTCATTATGATCAGGGGAGGGGCCTTTCAAAATTGAAAAAAGGGGGGAATAAATGAGAAAGTGCGGTAATCACGCACAAAATACGAGAGCATTGCGTCGCAAAAAAATTAGGCGGGGGGGCACGCACATGAGGGAAGCAATAACGTCCACTACACACTCACGGGGAGTAAAGGAAGTCATTGCAATAATAAGAAAGGCCGTTACGTTGGTCTTAAGATGAGGCGCCGGAGTCTTCTCTCATCGGAGCAAAGCAGCGAAAGTGCGGGGGGGAACAAAGGGGTCGCGTTCCTTCTTTCAGAAAAAATCGAACGACAAGGGCGGAGGATCGCATCTATCAAAAAAGAGGAGGGGGGGAGAACAACGACGGTGTTTCTGCCGGAACAGTATCTCGCACGTAGAAAACTCATGAAGAGAAGACTGGGAAGCTAAAGGAAAAAGCGTTCACCGAGGAAAAACGCGATCGAGAAAAAAAGGCACGTGCATAAGAATAAATGCACCAACAAAAAGAAATCCGATTTCAAGCTCGAACCGAGAATGGGGCCCGCAAAAAACCAGCGCGTAGTAGTGGCCGACCAACTTCCACTAGCTCCCATGGGGAAGGGGGGTGGGAATGCATCTGTGCCCCACATGAGAAAGAACATCTCAAAGACGGGGATAAAAAAACGAGCGTAATCGCCAGAAGCAGCGCGTGGTTGAGGAAAAAGGAAGAAAAAGGGAACTCGACGAACGAAGAAATGCTACACCAGGATAAGATCTCACCAAAAAAAGCTCGGGTAAAAGAATGCTGGCCTCGCCGGGGCGAAACGGCGAAGGTTTACCGTGATATCTCTGTGCGGCGAATCAACGCCTTGGCGAGAGGAATCGTCAGCGGCGGGGACCTAGGATACACGAGGAGTGCGACATAAAGAGAAACGAAGAGGAAGTAGGCGCCAATTGTAGGGAAGAAAAGAACTGAAAAGCCGGCGCGCGCATCCACAACTCTGGCAAAGGAAGGGAGATAAACTCGAGAAATCGGGCAAGGAGGGAGCACATTCCCTCTAAACTCATCGTGCTGGGCGCGGGCAGTAAGCATGAGCTGGGGCCGTACGCGCACGATCAGGGAGGAGCCCGCCGAAAGGGCTCTAACAACACAAGGATAGATAAAAAAAGACGGTAGCCTTCCGATCACCCGAAGAGGGATTGCGCGGAGAAGAAAAGGAAAGGGGATTGCGGACATGTCTCGCGCACCACATGCCGGCCCTGTGCTGAAACAGCTGGGGACCTCGTTCAAGTAAGCATCGCAGATGGTTTGCAAGGGAGTCAAAAATCGTCCAGTCCGAGCGCTACGGCCTCAAGGAAACAAAAAAGGCGAGAGTTATACCAAAAGAAACTCAGGTCGAGGAATGCCCTCCGCGATGCAAAATCTTGCGCCCATCATTGGGCGCAAGGGCACAGAGAAAGGAGGGGGAACGGATGCGGCGCCAGCATCGCTCAGAAAGGAGCCGAACGACGACGATGATGAAAGGTTCGTCAAGGAAATCCGGTAGATGTCTAAAAATTTACCTGAAAGATTGAGAGCCAGGATCATCCGGTCGGGGACAAGACCAGGGGCGGGCGATCGGGTCGTGAGTTCAATCAAGGCGATAGAATGTCCGAGACTTGGGAAACGTGATCAGCGTGACACGATAAAGGGCGAAAACATTGGAACGACGGGGCAACTCGGCCGGACGGTTTGGAGAAGAAGCGAGAATTCGGATCCTCGTGGTGGGGATGCCCAGAATTCGCGTGGAAAAAAACGAAAGGTGCTCTTTCGCACAAAAATCGTAAGATAGGGAAAGCGAGGCTCACCGGAAAAAAAAGGAAGTAGGCACAATACGTAGATTCTCTGCGGGCAGTCAGAAAAAATGCTCAGGGGAGGACATTGAAAGGAAAGGGGGCGCGACTTCTTGTCGATAGGAAGAAAAAAACAAAAGGGGGGCGGGAATTTGGGGATGTCTCCTCCCCCAAAAACTCAAAGAAGAAAGGGTGAAGCAGATGCGTACGTCGAAACAAAGGGACTCTGCCGATGTTGTGTAAAAAAAGGACACCAGGGAAGGAAAAAGAACCGCAAAGACGCAGCCTGGCTCAATGCGGCAGCCCAAAAACGAATACGGGCGAACCGTACTTGTATTCAGTCTCAGTCAAAAAGGGAACGGAACCATAGTGAAAGCAAAACTATAAAGGAGGGTCACGTGACATTTGGTTCTATCGCGAAAAGAGGCAGACGAGGAAGTCGAGGCGAAATCTCCGGGCGTCATGGGTAAGGATTACCGCGCCATCAAGGTTTAAAAAATTCTTCAAGGGAACATGGCAGCTGGAAGTAGGTGAGCCATGAACGGCACTAAGACACGGATCACTTCTAGGGGGAAAAACCCGCTCAGGAAGATTCGAAGGAAAGCCTCAAAAAGAAAGCGAAGTTTGGAGACGCGACTTGCGTACCGAGGGATTGATAGGGCAGGGGGACATATGGATAGGAACAACAAACGGAGATGAGGAAAGATCTATAGAAGGGGGAAACCGGCGCGCGCCGCGGAAGCGGCCTCGGAAAAAAAAAGATGGAGGGGGAGCCCCGAGGTCGCGTGGGAAAAAGCGTCATCTGTAGCAGTGTCAAAAGTGTGGGTATCGTAAAAGGGGGTCCGGAGTGGCGGTTAGAAAAGGGCGTAAACGCTCAATGAACGTAAAAAAGGAAAAGATTGCGAGACGCCGGAGGTCTTCATGCGGGCGCCTAGAACATCAATGGGGAGAAAGATCGAAAGAACCTATAGGCCGAAAAAGCATCGTGGCAGTGCGAACTGGTAAAAGGAAAAGAAAGAGGGGAACCTCACACTTAGGAATCAAGTCGGAAAAAAGCTGGACAGCGTATCCTCACGAGGGTGTGCGGGGCAAACTTCCCGGAGTAGCAGGACCAAGGGACAACACATCGGAACGTAAGGAAGGAGGGAGGAAGACGTCCAACGAGGGAAAAAGTTCAAAAGCAGCACTTTGGGTTCCTAACCATTAAGATCAAAATAGTCGCCAACCCAAGGTGACATCCGCCTGTAAAGAAAACTGAAAGTTCACGAGCTTCAAGAAAAGAACAATCGCAAATCCGGTCGGTCAGAGAATCGCCAAAAAGGGAACTCCACTGCTTTAAAAAAATTGACACATGCTCTACCTCTCGACAAACTGGTTCCCTCAACACACTCAGGTGGGATCACCGACTTCTAGTATGGGTAGGCCGAGCTGCCCGATGGAAATTGTGACAAGAGAAGTGAATGAAGCGGATCACTGCTGGGAAATAAAGAAAAAGGTCCCTTCTTTATAATTACAAGATCGATCCCAAGTCGCCGAAATGCGGGTCGAGCAGTATATCAATGGAGAAAGAAGGGACATAGAGGCGGCAGAACTGCTAAACGCATGATCTCAAAAAAAGGGTAGAAGAGTCGTCTGCGGCCGCCGGTTCTAAAATGGAAACTGCCCGCAATCCTTAGGGGGGGGAGAGGAATCTGGCCCAGGGCCCCTCAAAAGCGGCGGCGGACCGCGGGCTTGTCGACAGGCGAAGCGCTCTCTTCTTCCTGAACGATAAAAAAAGACAAAGGGGAAGGGTAAAGGAGGACCTGATAAGGATAAAAGGAACCAGAAAGCGCGCAATCCCACGACCCAAATTCTTCTAAGGTGAAGCAGAGACTACCGATAAAGGGAGCAGGCACATCAAGAAGTTGCGGTGCGCCTGGACTACATGAAGATCGTCACTGCAGAGTAAAAGCAAAGAAAATGGGGTGCGAGAAGGCTACGCCAAAAGCTTAAGAAAAAAGGAAAAAAAAAGGAGGAGGTGAAAGAGAAGAAGGATCGTCGGGGAAAAAGACGTTGAAAAGGCTTCGACTAAAAAAATTGCCGGGGTCGGAACGCGCAACATTCACTATAGGAAAAGCGAATGTGAAACCAGGGGGCGGGACCTTCGAGGTAGCGAACGGCACAAAAAAAAAAAAAAAGGTGGCTGCGCCCGCCGATCGTCAAAAAGATCATAGACCATCCCGGAAAGAAAGAGTAATCGAGCTCCGCCTGTGCGCCCTCATGATAATCCTAGCGGAATTTTCTCAGGGGGAAGCGCCCTGGCCCTCCTTCAATCACGGGATGCGGAGAAAGGTTGAACGCGCAAAAGGAAGGAAAGGCCTGACCTGCGATTATTACAGGAGTGGCGGGGGAGATCCTGTTAGGCAAACGGTACTGTCTGGAAAGTCGAGATAGCCGCTCCCGAACGCAAAAAGGGGAAGAAAGGCATTACGAGTCGTTGACTTCCTCAAGCAAGTTAGAGATGGTAGATAATCTGCAGCATGGGACAAAAGGGGGACAGCGATGCCAGAAAACACCATTTCGACACGGCTCGGCAACCAAAAAGCGAGACTTCGGTGGGAAAACTAGGGCTGGGGGGGGGAGCCCGAATACATAGCGGGCTCAGGTGAAATCGAGGCGTGCCAGCCGAGGGGGCGGGCAGTAGTATTATCTATGGATCTGCAAAACCCCGTTAAAGTCGTACAGCGCAAACTCGAACCGTTTAAAAAGAGGCACTGAGCCAAGGAAAAGAGAAAGGGATAAAGTTGTTTTCTGCGGGGTTTTGTAGATACTGAAAAAAAAAATAACTTCTCTCTTACTAATCCCCAGACCGACGGTGGAAGCACAGGGACGATAAAAAGACCGCCTTGACGTCGGCCTAGGATGCACAGGCAAGCAATGTAAAACGGGGGCAAAACAGCCTCACATCCGAATCCATTACCGGCGAGAAGCGATGCGCGAAAAAGGGAAAAGTCTGGTGTGCGGGTTCAGGTCTTCTGAAGGGGAAAGGTGACACGCACTGCACAATTATTGCTGGAGGGTCTTAGATCGATAGAAAAAAGCGCCACCGGGAGAGACAATTTGAAAGATCTCCGTGACGTATGGCGCCAGATGCCTCTGCCGCGCCACAACCGTTCAAGGGAAAAAAAGGAAAAGGGGCACAATGAACGGACCAAAAAGGAAGAGAGAATAACATTCGTGACAAAAAATGACGGTTGTCACGAACCTCAAAACCAAGGACGTGTTGGGGTGGAGAACTTTGCACGAGCATACGGCAGGCCGCGCAACCTGGCGGAAAATCTCCTCATACAACAACAACGTGTTATTGTAACCGGAGTCGCCGCGGGAAGTGAAGAAAAAAAGAGCGCTTCCGAACACCGTCCGCTGGGTATCAAGAGGAAATCGCATAGGGTCGTGAGTGATCTAGGATCGATTGCCGTTCAGGTCAAAAAGAGCAAGGCTATCTATAAGGCAATTCTGAGGGAAGGCGAACCGGAGGAAGAGCCGGGGGAGTCAGGAGAAAAAAAAACGAGGGACTCGCTGCCAAATCTCGCGAAAAAAAAAAGTCAGTAACATCATCGTAAACAGGCGGAATCGAAGATCCTGGGGACAAACACAAACAGACTCATCACCGGATGCGAACCTGCTGCTAAACGGGGGGGGAGAAAGGCTGCGGATCTGGAAAGTTCAAAGCGTGCCTGTCGTGATATGAAAAAAAAAGCGTATCTAAGGGAAAAACAGACGCGAAGGTTAGAGCCTCAAGGGGGAACCGACTGGGGTTGGGGGCTAGGAAACAGGATCTCGAAAAGGGAAAAGACGAAAAACAGAATAGAGAACTTGGAAAAAAAAGGACGAGTCACCGGCGACGAGTGTGCAAAGAAGTCTTGCAGATATCAACTCAAATACCTTAATTCCCACCGTGCCTTGGGGCCAAGGCCGATTCAACGTGCTCGAAAAATGAGACGGGGGACCGCACCAACGCACAAACTCGGGGGAGAAAAAAAATCAGAAGGGCCGACAACTTCCAGCCGGCTGAAAGTCTAAGTGGAAAAACGGGAGCTGGGCAAGACATTAAGCGGATGCACTTCCCAAGGTCCTCGACATCCTGATCTACCAGGGAGGAGTCAGCATCGATAAAGTGAAAGCGCACAGAAAGGAGGTCAAAGAAATGATCAATCTGAGTTGACTCGGGAAAGAAGGGAAGGCTAAACACAGAGCTCACCGCAAACGAAAAAGGCCGAGAAGGAGGGGGGAAGGGCATGAACTGGCGCCTGGGGGGATCCCTTTCGTCCGCTTCACAATGCGCCTCAACGGCAGTGCGTCACAAGGAAAGCGGTCGCCGAGGAAAGCCGAGAAAGATAAATCTCCCGGCCGGCCTGGGGAGTGAGCGATCGCGGTCATATGCACCGAAGCACGACCTTCATCAAAGAAAAGGGAAAGGGCGTTCGGAAAAAAGAAAAAAAGGGCGGGTCCATAGTGGCCACACGGAAAAAAACGAGACGCGAGTGTGCTCGGCGACATACTGCAATTCGGATATTTCGATCCGTACGACAAAACGCGCGATCCTGTGGAGAAAAGGAAAAGAAGCCGGCCGAAGTATCTAAAAGAAAAAAGAAACGGGAGGAAAAAGAGAGAGATAGCGCAGTCTGCAAACCAAGGAGGGCGTAAAAATTCGATGAACGCATGATCGCTCTTAAGAAGGCCGCAGAACTGCACGATGCGTCGAGGAATTGCGATCCTGTGAACACCTGAGATGGGGTCGCGCTCTGACAAACTCCTAAATAAGAGAAACCGCGCCCGGCCTCGCGGTCATTCTAGGAAAAAGAAAGAAGTCCGGCGCCGACGGCTACGCAACTGCTCCTTCCTCGCTGCGCCCGCCGAATCGATCCCAAAGGGGACCGCCGTTGAGTCAAAAAAGGCACGAGCTGGAGGCAAATAAAGTTGAGGCGCCATTAATCTCTCATAAAATCCGGCTAGTCTCCAGATGAAAGACATTCTTCTTAGGGAGAGCCAATTATCGTTGGGAAAAAAGAGTCGGTCCTAAGTCATTCGTCAGACTCCACCGACGTAAAGGGGAGGCGAATACGGAGTTAAAGTCCTCACGTAGGTAGATTCAGAGGAGAGAAGGTGAAAGGGGGAGACGCTTCATGGCGAAAGGGAGGAGAGAAATTGACATCGGGCAGCGAGGCCTGAAAAAGAGAGCAATCGGGATTCACCACCTCGGGTGGTTGGGTGGCAAGTTGGATCATATGAAGGCCGGGGGAAGATTGGAAGCCAGGGAAGCGGATGCACTTAAAATTATGAGCAAGAGTCTCCCGACGGAAGGTCGCGATAGGCGAGGGGGAAACTAATCGCATGCGCAGGCGCCTGTCCAAATCTTCCCAGTGTTTGTAGAGGGCATTGGGTCGGTAATGGGTCAAAAGGGGAGGGCGAAGTGGGGAGGCTCTCCACAAAGCTAGCAGTGGGGGCGATGTCGAATTGGAGATCAAGTCTTTTACATAGGAAACTCGACGAAACGTGGGGAGCCTCACATCCACCTGATGAGAATGCAAAGAAAAAAGAGAATCCGGGATAAGACCGTGTTGAGGTTTCATATAGACAAGTTTCAAAACAGGCCATGAGGTGGCACGAAGAATGACTGATTTAAGACAAGGTGGCTTCGATATGAGAAATGAGAAGTGTCGGGCGACGAAAGGAAATCGAAAGGGGAGTATTCTCCATGTTCGACTACAAAAAAAAACAAAACAAAAAAAAAAGTGTCGTTTCATGTCGCCTTGTCTCCTGCAAAGAAAAAAGAGAAAGGAGAGATCAAATTCTTGGAAACCGCAAAGTCTGTTGCCACGGCGACCTCGGCTACAAAGCTGACTTTGGGGCACGCTTTCTCACTAACAGGAGTCGCC
>Ga0179593_1670625_pt1 | contig 11919 bp, 16 predicted proteins | sample CZODoug2_1_08_16_FD_185931 | JGI IMG/M metagenome (GOLD analysis project Ga0179593, IMG submission 185931) | Vadose zone soil fungal communities from Angelo Coast Range Reserve, California, USA - CZODoug2_1_08_16fungal (PacBio error correction) | ecosystem: Environmental > Terrestrial > Soil >...
CCGCCCTGCTCTAAAAGGAAAGGCTTGCTCGTCAGAAATATCGCGGAATGGCTATTCCTCGGACACATTGAGAAAAAGGGGGCTAAACGATCGCAGAGAGGACAGCGCCACTCATACAAAGATTAAAAGTAGGGAGAAAGGGGGGGAGCCTGGGAAAGCTGCTCTCCGGTTCGACAAGAGCTAAAAAAGTACCTAATAAAATCTCATGGGAATTCCCGAAGTGCTGAAGAGCAATAAGGGAAGGGAGCAACGTGAGGGGTTCTTTAAGAGGAAGCTTCTGCATTCAAGGGGAACGGGTGGGCGGGAGGTATAGGGGAAAAGGGAAAAGAGGGGAGAGAGCTTCAAACGACTTCTGTTGGGGAAAAAAAGATGTGCAAGAGTCTACTGCCTGGTGCTCGAATAACGGGGAGGCTAACAGTTAACGACTTGGGTCGACCAGGCTGGAAAGGGACGAAGCTGGGTCCCTGCCGTGTAGAGGGAAAAGAAGGGTTCACCAATGATCTTACTCTGGAAAGGGGGGATCGGTGTTTTCATATAAAGGGGAAACGGACTGGTCTAGTACCATGGGGAGTGACCTTCGCAGCTCAGGTAGAGAAACTGGGGGGTCAAGAGGACCTATGGAGGGGAAAAGGGGGGACCGATTATTATTCAAGCGAAAAAAAAAGCCGGTGATGCTGGAAGGGGGCTAATCGAGAAAACAAATTACCGCCCAAGAGAAATACAAGGAAAGGATCTTTCCATAGGGAGCAAGATGGGCGAAATCCATAAGATCAGGGGAGGGATGGCCTACTAAATTGGGGGTTACCGATCATGGGGGGGAGTAGGCTAACTTAAGAAATCATTTCAAAATACAGAAATACGATGGGGAACTCAACGGAAAAAAGAAAAAATTCGGAAGGAGGAAGTGGGAACCATAATTCCTCTTACCTTCGAAAGGAAAGGGGATAACAAAGAAAACCTTCTTGAAAGGGTTGGGGTGACGTACGTTAAAAGGAATCAGACGGATGAAAAGGGGCTCTCAAAATTACATAGCAAATGGAGAGGGACTGACCTTCTGTTAATCGCGACGGGATGTCCTCGTTGGGGGGACAGCGGACGGTAAAAGTCAGAAAGTGTTGGGTTGTCCGTTCGAGAGGGTTTTTGGGGGGGGGGGAAGAAAAAAAAAAAAAAAGGAGCTGGGGGGAGAAAATGTCATCAGCGAAGGTCCTGAGGGCGTCAAAAACGAGTTCGGGAAAGGGTAAGGGGGGCTTGGTAGACTGGGAGGAAAGAGTATGTTCCCTGGGGGGGGAGGAGGGGGGGGGGCAGCGGCCGAGGAGAACTATCATCCGAGAAATGGCGACGGTTCTGTCGGGGAAAGAAATACAGGGGGTAAAATTAGTCTCTTGAGGGGGAAAACTGGGGGGGACAGGAGGGAGTAGAGAGGGGTGAACATCGCAAGGATACGAAAGGGGGGGGTCCCTAATGTATTTTGGTGGGCCCGGTAGGGGAGTGGTTAATCTCTTGTAGCGGGTCATATATACAAGTTCACAAAAGGTCAAGGGTTCCGTCCAGGGGGGAAGTACAAGTTGAATTCTGTCGGGGACAAAGTGGGGGGGGGGGCGTCAGCAGATCAGACGAAAAACCAAAGGGAGGGATCAAGATAAAGGCAGGGGGAACGAAAACTAATTGGCAGGGCCATAGGGGTCAAGGGTCAATGAAAACATACTCGCACATTTGTGGGGTCCACGTTAATTGGGGGAACGGAAAAGGGGGAACCGAAAAGGGAGAGGGCCGGATACCCAACCTGCCAAAAGAGACAAATAATGGAAAAAACTTAGTGTGCCACTGCCAAGAAGATGAGATGACAAAAAACATACTTGCAACACAAAAAATACTACAGACCTTAGCAAAAAGGTCGGGTTGGTGAAGCACCGCAGGACAAAAGAGATTAGTAGAGAATCGCTCGAGGGGAAAGAAGAAAAAGGGAATGAAAGTTAAATCAGTCTTTGCCAGCCGAACTAAGAAGAAATCCACGACGCAGGGGACCATACATCCGCCCTCAAATCGATGAAAAGGAAGGAGAAAAACAGCGCCGAAAAAGTCACAAAACACAACACGGGAAGGGGGAACTCCACAACTGATCATACTGAGTTCGAGGGGAAGCTGCAAAAAAAATCACCGGGAGGAGAGGTGGGGAAGCAGGGAATAACCAAAAGTGGGGGGTTCCATTCGAAGCGGTTTGTAGAGAGGGGAGGCCTTCAGCAGGCTGAGGTCCCGTCCAGCGTACAAGGAAGAAAAGGAAAACGGATCTGTAGGAAGTGGATCGGTGGGAAGGCGAAATAGGAAAAAGGGAAAGAAGAAGGCTAAGGTCATAGAAAACGCCAAGAGGAGGAAAATTTGCAAAAACGTGGCAGAAGATTGAAAATTTCTTAAGACACATAATAAGTGGAGGGAGAATGGGGAAAAACCAGAGTACACCAGGTCGGAGGATCAGCGTAACTGATCTTGAGGGGGCCGAACAATCGAGACCGGCAAATGCTTCATGAAGGGGGGGAAGTTCTCTGTATTGGGAGGGAAAAATCGTCCACTGCCATCGGAGGAGGGGTTTGGTGGAAGGATAGTTGACAGAAAAAGGGAATCTACAGGAGGGAAGGAAAAAAGAGGAGGGGCCATGGGATAAAAACTGGTCGGCGAAGAGTGCGGAAAAGGCGAACGACAATTGGGACAAGGGGCTCCTCACTTCTGGAATCCGGACTTAAGGGGTGAAGGAAGGGTAATAAGGAAAGCGAAAAATCTTTCACCGAGGGGAAGATGTGGTCCTGAAAGGTCGTGCAGGGCCCCGAAACGGACTTGAAAACGCCGAGGGGCACATATCAAAGAGTGTCTCCTGGCGAGTGAAAGGGAAGCGACGTTATCTAAAAGGGGAGACTCTTCTACTCGAAAAAACGAAAATACGAAGTAGGGGAAACGGAGCTTCAATCTCCGACGCACAAACAAGCCCTGCCCGAAGGGAAAACGTCCAGGCCAGAAGGAAAGAGCAGAATCAGCCGCCCTTCTCTATAAGAGGGGGGGAAAGGGCTTGCTCTGTCAAATAAAAAAATAATCATGAGATGCAAGGCAAGGGGCGCAAGACCGATTTCGACAGGAGCACTTCCAGGCGCCAAAGAGAGAAAACAACAAAGATTAGTAAGGGAAAAGGAGGGGACCTAGGTCTGGTTAAAACGAACCGGCTGCAGCGCAAGGAAAGCTCATGCTTCGCGCGGAGTGTTAAATAGAAACATGGTAAAGAAGGGGAGAAGCGCAGGGGCACGGGAAAACGGAATACGGAGGAGTGAAGATGAAACGGACTGATTCTGTAATCTTCTGGCAGGCGAAGAGAAGGCCCGGTCACAGAATCGAGTTTCGAGACGGTCAGGAGAGAAGCCTGAAGTTAGCGGTAATGAAGGGGAGGGAAAACCTGGGGAATCATGTTGCAGCGGGAGGCAAGGGAGGGAAACTAAAACCGGGTTTCCGGTAAGCGGGAGAATTCAGAGAGGGAGGTCACCAGAAAGGGATGAAGAGGGAATTTCGCGTGGGAAAAAAAAAAATTGTGGACCAGGGGAGGGGACAAAATCAGGCAGCTTCCTTTTCTCACGGGAAGAAAATTTCATTACTATGGAATGTGAAACCGATGGGGAAGAAAGATTTAAAAAAAAATCGCGCAGATGCGGGTAAGGGAAAGAGTCCGACGAAAGACTTCACAAAGGAATGCGACTGTTTCCATCTCGCAAAAAGGGGACCTCAGAAAAAGACTATCATGTCGGTGGGGAACTTGTACCTCTAGAATTGGGGTGGGGGGGGGGGGGGGGGGGGACATGGCGAAGATAAGGTCAAGGTATAAAGAAGGAAGATCTACTCAAGAAAAAAAAGAGGGGAAAAAAGGAGGCCGACTGGGTCGTCTTACCGGGAAGAACAGGAGGAGGACCTTTTCCGAGGGGGGAGAATCACCGAAAGGAATAAGATTTCTTGGTTATGAGGTTCCTGCGAAGACTTGAAAAACCTGATAGAGGAGGGGAAAAAAAAGGAAAAAAACCGAAAAAACTCTTCGGAGGGAAGGGGGGGGGAAGGGGCAAGTACTTCTTCATCGGACGGGAAAGGTTATGGGGAACTTTGGGGGGCGGCAGCGCACAATGAGCAAACTAGGTCGAAGAAAGGTGTGCTGCGGGGGTGTTTTTTTGGTTCCTTAGAAGGTGACATGAAATGTGGGGAATCAGATTAATTGCTTGGTTGGCCAAAGAGGAGGTGAGATATTTCCCATAGGAGGGGAGGGGCTTGGACTACTGGATACACGGGGGAGTTTAAATGTGGCGGAAAAAAGCTAGTAGATGAAAGATAAAGAAAATAATAGAAATGGGTCTTCAGGGGAGTGACGTAAAAAAAACCGAACGTTTGGTCTTGGGGGGTGACGTCTCAGGGGGGGGGCCAGGGAATCTGGTGGGGGCCGGAAAAACATAGGGTTACAAGAGGGGCAGAATCTGGGGGGGGGCCGTGTCTACTTATTTGCACGCAAGAGAAGTTTTTGTGTATCGGAGGTCTGTGGGCGAAGGCAACGGACCTGGGGGCCGTGAAAACAGGTGCAAGGGGAGGGAAGTGGGGCCACAGACTGGGAACTCTGGGACGAGGGGGGTGGAGGTGAATCGAGAGGAGAAAACAACCACGGAGGGAATGATGACAAAGAGAAGGGGGAACGGACGCAAACTAAATTTGCAAATAGGGAAAGTAACAAAAAATTTTGGTAACACGGGGGGTGGTGTAACCATTAGGGGAGGGTCAAGGGGCATCTCAGGAATAACAAAAAAAAAAAAAAACGGCAAAAGAATTCTACAAAAAAAAGCAGGCCTGCTTGCCGATTGTAACGAGGAAAGTTCTGCAAGCTTCAAAAACCCTCTCCCTGGAACGGTGAAGAAAACGTTCAAAAATGTTGGGGAGAAACCACCTGAGCCATTTGCTCAAAGAAACATAAAAGCCAAAGCGGTCAAGAAACCCATTGAACATACCCGGAGGAAGGGGAGGTTCAAAAAAAAAATTGAAAATCTCCGGAACGCCCTTCCAGTAAAGTCCGCGATTCCGTAAAAATCGATGAAAAAAGAGGGAAAACATCAGGTCAGAAACAAGCAGAAATAACCCAAAACTGATCGCGATGTCCGGGGAAAATGCCCTCTTTCCACCCACCGGAGAAGCACCGTCGACGATGGTGACAAAGAAAAACCCATTTCCCTTCAAGATGGGGGGATCGGATCAGGGGAGCTCAGTAACGGATTGACACGGGAAAAGAGAAAAATCATACCAACAAAGGAAAAGGAATTAATTAATGTCTCTTTTTAATTGAAAAGACAAAAAACAGGGAAAAGAACATCTTTTAAGCGCTTCTGGAGAAGAGACCAACAGGTGCCATATGCTGGGATGGGTCCACGACTTGGATTCTTTTGAAAAGGCTTGATGAGAATCGCAAGGGGGGAAACCAGATGATCGGGGACCACATGGTCAGGAGAGACAGGGATAGTCTTCTGTATTGCGCAAGCGCGAAAAAAGATGAAAAGCAGAGATGCTTCCGGTGGAATGAAGGGGTTTCGAAACGAGGAGCAGATGCGATGTTAATTATTCTTTGACATCCAAAGAGAAATACCAGGACAACCTTAAGGATGCATTTTCTCGCCAAACCGGGGGTGAAGCGAAAGAATTGAGCCATGGTCAAAAGTGGACGCAAGGGGCTAAACGAGGAGCGCCTGAACTCGGGAGAAAAAGTAGAGATGAAATCGGGGGAACGAGTCAGAGTTCAGGGCACAAGGGATTGCGGGGAAAAACGGACTTGCCCAGGCCCGCTGAAGGGAAAGTCACACGTTTCAGAATCCGCGCTTTAAAACCGTGAATCTTCACAAGGCTCTCATCGAGAGATTGAAAAAGGCTCGAAGGGGTTAAAACGGATTGAGGAAGAACTCAGCTTCTCCTCAAAGGAGTCAAAAGCGCTTCCTATTAAGGAAGAGCCGAAAAAGCATGGAATCAAGTTTTCCAGTCTTGCAGAGTAAAGAACTCCATACAATGGATGGAAGGAGGGAAACTGGGGTTTCGAAAAAGCTAAGATCAATCAGATTAGCGGTCTCTCGAACAACGAAAGATAGGGGGAAAATGAGATGGCGCCCTGAAAGGAGAGCTCTAGCGGGGGGTAAAGTGACGCTGGGAGAAGCGCGTTTGTAGAGGCGATTGAATTGGGACAGGAAAGAAAATTGAAAAGGTTGAGAGCGAGGGCGTCTTCTGTCATATAGGCTTCTTATGCATAGCGGAGGGGAGGTCAAACGAGGGGAGAGTTGAGGTAAGGAGGAAGGGGGAAACTGGAAATTTCGAGAAAGTGAAAGAGCGCCTATCTTCGGGGAAACTCATAAACTGCTTCAAGGAAAGGATAAGAAGGAGGGGCAAAGTTAAAGCAAAAGAGGGTACAATTAGTGACTCTGATCAATGGTTAAGCGGCTCCGGGACAATGTTCATCATAGATGGGAGGGAAGTCACCTAAAAGGAATCCGACTCGAGCGGCGCAAGGAGGGACTTTCAATTAAACCACAAGGGCCAGACGAAATTGCTCACAGGGGGCGGAAAACATATAAGGGGAACAGGATGACAAAGATGATGTCAAAGAAACGTAAAAAAGCAAGATGGAGGGAGTTGACAAGGGGCTCGGAAGAAAGTAAAAAACTTTTGGCGCACCGAAGCTCGTTGAATTGAGCGCCTGGGGACAAGATCCCTGAGCATGACCGGCTATTGAAAAAAACCTACCAACATGGGTGAAAAAGAAGGTTGGGTGCAAATGGGAAAGGGGATCCTGAAGGAGAAAGCACTCCTCTTCGTCTGACACAACCTGGCAAAAGGCAGACGAGTGCGGGCAGTGGAACTGCCGGGAAATTAAGAGGGGGCCGAGGGTCCAAGTCCCAAAAAAAGATGTCCTCAAGAAATTCGGGTGGTTGTCTAGGTGAAGCGGGACACTGGGAAGCAAAGCATTAGGGGGACGATACCACATATAAGAAAAAGAGCGCATTTACATTTTATTGAGGGGGCGGGGAAAAGACAGCGACGGTGCAGGGGACCTCGGGTGGTGCAGCAGGCGCAAAATGGAATATATTTGTTGGGGTGCGGCGCTTTTTTTTGGGAAAAGGGAAATCTTTGTTATCTATTGGGGGGGTTGCGAAATGTCGGGGGGGGGGGGACGTCTGTCCAAATGTTTAGGGGAGGAATTTTCAACTCTGGAATTTGAACGGGGAGGGGGGCGGGCGTCTGTAACAGCGAGGCTAACATAAGCTAAATGGTGAACGCAAAACCGCACCGTTTTTGGCTTTCCGTCTAAGGTCTGGAGATCAAGGGGGAGTGAAGAATACTCCCAGGAAAACACAGACAATTGGCTATCATAAGAGGGGGGGCTGTACGGAGTTGCCGCTGGCTGGCGTGGGGTATCATTCTGGGAAACAACGGGTACCCTTTCCGGTGTTCTCAACAGCCGGTCATGGAGGGGGAAAAAACGTGAAAATTCTGGAGCAAAGGTTTTTTAGTTCAGAGAGCTCGCTCAAAAACCACGAGGAGTAGAAAGATATAAGAGGGAAGACCAACGCAATTTTTCGAAAAGACCGTGACAATAAAAATCCAGAACGGGAAAATGGGGGGGGGCAAAAAATGGTAACCGGGTCCCTTTCTGAGGACACAAAAAACAGCCCTAGACCAAAAAGAACCAAAAAAGAAAAAAAGACCCCCAGAAGCGGTAGAAATAACCATTCACCTATAAATTGAGTAGAAAACACACCAGAGGATAAGAAGTTCAAAAAAACGCTTTGTGGGGGTCAATCAAAGGGGGGCAGGTTGAGCCTTGGGTTAGCATCGAGGCATTCCATCATGCAACCCATTGAAGAAGGGAACCTAGTTCCAGCCTAAAACCGTTAAAAGATCCTAAAATCAGGAGTTTGTCCTATAAACTACTACAGAGGCAAGGAAAAAGTTGCGAGCAATTAAGAACAAAAAGAAAAACAAAAAACAAACAGAGGAAGAGAAAACAAAACTGGGAGAGGGACGGAAACTCCATTTGCGAAGGGGGGGGGCAAAACCAACGATTGCAAGAAAACGGGGAGCTGTAAACAAAACGGAACCAGAAAAATTGAAAAATGGAATAATGCTTTTTTTGGGGGGATCAACGAGAGACGGCCTAGCCAGGTATGGAAGGGGGCACAACAAGGATAACAACAAAAAAAATTCTGGAATCTTTTGAAGCCAAATAGGAAAAACTTCAAACCGAAGAAGGTTCTAGGGCTTCCTACGACCACGTCAGGGAGCAAGGGAAAAATGGGAGGTCGGGAGTCACTACGATTTATTCTTGTGAGAGCTTAAGAAGAAGGGAGAGGGAGTCAAAAATCTTTCCAAATTGTAGTCTGGAGGAATGAAAGAAAGAAACAAAAAAAAACACAGCTTCTTCGAAGCGCGCGAAAACAAAGCGCCTCATTCGGTAAAGGGACGCGGGGGTGACGGGACACCCACTCCATCACTGCGCTATGGGGATATTCTTTTACATCCTAAAGAGGATGCAATTCCAAGGAGGGCCAACCGTTAGCGAGGGTGGGGATGAGCAAAGGGGTTGAAAAAATGGGACCCCCTCCGCACTTCTGGAAAAGAATTGTGAACTCGCCGTCCTCTCAATCTATAATCTTACGACGCTGGGGAACAGGAAAAAAAATTGGGAGGCACTAACTGCCTGGTGCAAAACCCCGGGGAAAGCAGTGATCAACGCGTCTCTGACCTAGATTTATAACGTTAACTATACATAGTGAGATAAACCAAGGCGGGCCTTTTGCTGCAAAAAGGAGGAAACCCTCAAGGGGGACCGGGAGGAGGGAGGTTCGCTCACTCGCTCACGCTTTTCCAGAAATCAAGCGAAGTCTTCCTCGTATCCGAAGGCAGATTGGGCAAGACCCTGCGCTATCAATCGTTTACCAAGAAAGGGAACGTCAAAGTTCAGAGGAGAAAGAAAGGCGATTCAACGCACGGGAAAAAGCTTGGCGGGAAAAGAGGAGCAGCTTCGACGGGGAAAAGAAGACTCTCTCAAAAAAAAAACGAAAAAATGATGGTGATTGGCGCCCAGTATAACGGGCGCTCACTGGAGAAAGGAGGGAGTGCGAAGTGCGGAATGAATTCCTTTCTTGAGGAGGAAGGGGAGCTTGACATCTAAAAGGGAACGCAGGGGCCGTGCGGAGGGGAGCGGATTACAGTAATCGAGCGTGAGCTTGGAGTATCAGGAAGTCCGGAACTAATTAAGTTTACTACGGGCAATATATTAGGACAAGAAAAGTAGAAAACACTTAGAATTCTGAGATACTAGCTCATCTGGAGGGTGGTTCAAAAAAAAATTGTTTTGCACTGCGGGTGCTGACGATTGAAGGGGCGGGATTAAAGGGAGGTTCCAGAAGAGACTGAGGGGGCAAAAGTTTTAACATGTCTTGGACAATACTTAAGAGCGAGTAGGGGGGGATTAGAAAAGTGGCTAGGGGATTCACGAAGGGGGGGACAAAGACAGGGTATGAACCGACTGGTATGTCAAAAAGGACGTCAAGGTCTCAAGATGGGGAGTGGACAAGTCCCCCGGATACCTGTCCAAAGGGAATTAAGCGCGAGTGGAAGAGGGGGAGGCTCAAAGTCAATCCTGTGACGAGAGAAAACAAAATGGGAATCATTGGGGTTACAGGGGGAGGCAGAAAGAACTGCAAAGAAAAAAAGGACATGACTCAAAGACAAGAAGTTCTTGAAAAGCTGAAATGGCTGAAAGGGCTCAATTGACGGCCAAAAAAAAATCCAAAGATTTTGGGGAAAAAGTGTAAAATCCAGGAAGAGTCACCTTTTGTTTTAGGATGGGTCAAACTTGATCGTGACGGAAATCAACTGAGGGAAGGCTACAAGGAGTGCAGTGAAGGGAAATTTGGACGGAAAAGCTGTGAAAAGAAGGCGACGTGAAAAAGAGCGTGGGGCAAGCAGGAGAAAAAACGGAGAGTTTTGGGGGGTTCTTGCAAGTTGTTTTTTGTGTCATTCGCTTGGGTGAATCGTCATCGCGGGGGACGGAAGAAGCGGCCACCAAGAGGCGTTAGGGGGGGGACTGTAGAAAAAAAGGAGGTAAAAGTTGTCCCTGGTTGGGCTGAAAGAGCGGCGTATAGTAATATCTTAAAAAAATTGGGGGAGCGGTGCTTGACGCAAAACCGCCCGTTTTGCGTGACTCTCGGTCGGAAGGCTGGGGGATTGAAGATCATCTGAGTGGAAAGAGAAGGAGGACATAATGCTGTTGTCTTTGTCAAAGTAGGGGGACGTCTTTCGAGGGTGGCGCGCGATAATGGGGGACGAACGGACCGGTGACCCATTTCAAAGTGGGGGAAAACATGTTGAAGGTGGAAGTGAAAAATCTGGTAGGATGGCGTTTGCGTGCAGAAGAGTCTAGAAACAGAGGGAAGGTGAGGAAAGAAGGGACGCCTGACGCAAAAACGCAATTGCTGCAAAGAAGTGTCACAGTGGAAAATGAACCTGGGGGACACGAAAGGGGGTGGACGGGTCCGTGGGAAAACAGGAAAGTCGCGAACCCAACAGCAGGGCCAGATGCACGCCAAAAGCATTACAGTAGACATGAATGTCAAAAATGACGATGATATTCATCCAAGGAAAAAAACCAGCGGATAAAAAAACGGCGGGGTGTGTGGAAAGAACAGGAGAAAGGTTTCCGACGGAGGGGGGCGCTCTGCCGGCTCAAAGAAAAACCAGGGAAAAAAAGCGGGGGGGGGGTGGAAATCCAGAAAAACGAAAGCCCCGGAAAATCTCGAACGAGGAAAGTAAAAATACTTACGCGCCCTCTCCGGAAAGACGCGGGAATTCCTGATAACAAGAGGGGGAAAAAAAACAAAAAACAAAGCGGGGCGCAAGAACCCAACAAAAGGAGTCGAGGCTCTCTCGAGAACCCACCAGGGAACACATCAACGAATGTGAACTCAATTAAAGAAAATAAAGGGTGAACGGCGAAACTTTGAGGAGTTAAGCCGGAAGAAGGAGGGCACTTTTCACGGGCAAGCAGAAAAGCATCCAACAACCAAATTATGGAATGGCGTTGAATGAGACAATGGAAAAAAGCGGGGGTACGACGAGGCCCTTCTTTAGAAACAAAAAAAAGGAGGTAAAAAGGGGTTTCCGGAACGTGTCGTGAGTCAAAGACAGATGGGATGTGTTGGAAATGCGGTCTTAAGAAGCAGATAAAGGAGCCCCACAAATGATATGTCATCACGGGAGTAGGAAAGCGAAAGATCGATGGGTCTTTCTTCTCACGGCGCCGCCCACAGACCGGGCGCAGCAAGCGGTGAGCTTGGTATGGTCAGATTTATCACTTGGAAAAGCAAAAGCTGCGCGATTTGTGGTGAGGGGGGACTCAGGAACTACCTCGGTGCCAATTCTCGCCAACCCGTGAGAGGAAGAAAGAATAAGAGCAAAGGATTGAAATAAAGGTCACCTGGGATACAAATATCCGGCGGAACTCGGGGTGGTCTCGAAAAGATGAAATTCAGATTCCTCTTCATTAAAACAGGAAAGGAAAAATCTGAAACTTACTGCCCAAAGCCCCAATGATCAAGGCTCCCGCTCACCGCTCTGGAACAAGTAACAGAAAAGTGATCAGCAACAAAAAGAGTCAGATGGCACCACGTCGCTAAACTAGAAGGGGGGGGTGTAAAATTCTTCTCGCTCAAAAGCTCCGCTTCCGGACCTCGAAGACCGTAGGATTCCAAAGCCGGGAAGGACAGAATCGTGTTGAAATCTGGCAGACGTAAAACTTAAAGAAGAAAAAAGCAATTCCTTCAAAGGTACTTTGCGCAAAAAGGCAAGGGAGCGCAACTTCAGCAAGCCATAAAA
>Ga0179593_1445657_pt1 | contig 11918 bp, 17 predicted proteins | sample CZODoug2_1_08_16_FD_185931 | JGI IMG/M metagenome (GOLD analysis project Ga0179593, IMG submission 185931) | Vadose zone soil fungal communities from Angelo Coast Range Reserve, California, USA - CZODoug2_1_08_16fungal (PacBio error correction) | ecosystem: Environmental > Terrestrial > Soil >...
CTGACTCGAAACGCTCAGGCAAAGAGAACTAAAGAAAAAAGCTAGCGGGCGCCGCCCGTCGCGCAAAGGGGAAAAGGGCCCTGGACTGGAAGGAGGGAAAAAAAAAAGACACGGAGGGACTGTACATACTCCTCAAATTTCGCCGGGCACGCATCTTGGGGAAGTCAGGAGGAAACCAAGAGTCATACCAAAATCAAATGGGTCCATAGAAAGGAGGCGATTGTCACTAGCAAAGATTTGAACGTCTTCCCTTCTTTGCACTTGGTTCAGGGGAGGGCGGAGAACCATCAAGACTCAACGATAGAACATTTGACTCTGGAGGGGCAGGGTCAAGGGGAGGAGGGGAACACGGGGGTTCAAAAATAGCTCCACCGGGGAGGGGGGCGGGAAGATTGTCACCCACCAGATGTCTAATGCTACTGCGGAAAGATTTGCAAGCGAACCAAATTTTACCAGACCGACAAAAAGTGGTTACGGCGATTGAGGAATAGAGTCACGAAGGCTCCGACGAGTCAGGACAACGGGGGAGGCGTAACGAGGTCATTGGAGGAAAAGGAAAAGAAATAGATAAGAGGGTGGATTGGGAGGAATGTACCAAACCCTTTAACTCAAAGGAAGACCAAGGGGGGAGGACTCGCAATGGCAACTAGACTTGAAAAAGAAATTGGAAAAAGGCACTGAGCACAGGTAAGGGAGTACCTGACCTGGCCACAGTGGCCCCGGGGAAGGTGGGTACAACAAGTGCAGCCAGAAGGTGGAAAGGGAAAATCAGGGGGGGATGCCACTAGCACTAAAATAAAGAGGACCTGAACTCAATGGAAAACAAATTAAGGGGGTGTTAAAATTGCTACAAAAAGGAAAGGGGCATGGAAATTTGACTTCGACGCCTCAGCGGGAGCCCAGGTGCAAAAATATAACAGGACAGGAGGGCATTGGAAAAGCGAAAAAGGGGGCAGGGGGGCAAAGTCGCGAAATCGAATTTAAACTTCGGGGCGGCAGCAATGCAAAGAGGACGGAAAAAGAGGGTTGTCAGGGGGCACCCAGGGCAAAAGAGAAGGAAAACCCTCGATGCAACGGAAGACATGCCTGGGTGCCAATGAATAGCGGGGGGGTGACTGGAAACAGAAAGCTGTACGTCCTACTGTTTTGGGGGATTGAAGGGGGGGGGAAAAAAAGAATCCGGGGGGAGACCACTGGTTGACGGAGAGATACAAACACGGGGGGAAGGCGGGGTTTGATACTGCTGGACTGAAAAAACACGGGAAGGGGGAAATCAACTCAGTGGCAGAGACTATCTCCTAGGACTCAAAGCAGCAAAACAACAAGGGGGGCTGACAATTCAAAAAAAAGGGTGGGGAAATGGGAAAGGGAGTTTCAAGGGAATGAAAAACGACAAAAACGGGCTACCCCGTCGATAAATCAGACTGAGAACTTGAAACGGCCTGGGTGGAGGGGAAGGACGGTTGTTGAGGTGGGTGTGGGGTAGGGAGAGTGTGGGAAGAGCCGGGGAAGGGCCGGAGTAAGGAATCTCTCGCCTACTTGAAAGTGGGGTGGGGGAACGTGGGGAAACTGAGGGCACTATGGAAACAATACGCCGGAAAAGAAAAAAGCAGGGGCACCAAAGACTAATCGAGGAGATTGACGAACGGTAATCCCTACCCCCTGCACCTGAAAGAAAATGAAGGAAAAATTGGGGCTGACAGTCAGGGGGGGGGACCAGAGATCATCTAAGTTGAAGGGGTTAGTATCGTGTACGGCAAATCCAAGCGAGGAACTACGGGCTGACAAAAAGAGAAGGACAACGTTTTCCAATAGGCCGAGTGTTGGGTCGGTAAAGTATGGAGATCTCTCCAAACAACGAGAGAAGCAATACGAAAGACCACCACACCCGCCGTGGGCATCAGAGTTCAAGAAGATGCAACTCAGGAAATCGAAGGGGGGGATTGAAGGGTCTTAAGCTACAGGAAGGTCGACACCCGTAAGGTACTGCGGTGGCCGAAAAGCTTTAAGACAACCGGGGGGAAATGGGAAGGGTCCAAGGGGGAAGTTGGTGAGAAATGAAGAGACGCTGGCCTCTTAGACTAAGCCCGGGAGCGTCTAGAGGGGGGCAGAAGGGGGGGGCACGGGGCTTGTCAACTTATGCAAAAAAGTAAGAAGCAAATGTCACCACTTTCAAAGAGAAAATTTCGGCGTCGGAATACACAACGAACACTTCCAAAAAACAAAAATCCTGGTAAAAAAAGATCGGGGGACAAAAAGGAGGCAGGTGAAGAATCAGTAGTCGAATCAGGTAGCACGGAGTTGGTCCGGGAAATCCCTGAAACTTGCAAAAAAGAGGGCCTTGAACTCAATCTGTGAAAGGCTTGGAGCGGAAAATGAGGAACAAGTAAAGGCGCTATTCGCGCAAGGGAAGGCAAAAAACTCCAAAAGCACCCGGCTCTGGAAAAGTGCGAAGCAAAAACCCGGGCACCAGGGAGGGGTATGCGGGGGATCTACCGGGAACGCCAGGGAATCATCCACCACAGAGTTTACGCAACGTCCCACAAACGTAAGTCTGACCTCCAGGGGGGGGGGGGAACCACGAAAATCCGTTCCAAAAAGGCTATTGGAAAAAGCACAATCAAGTTTGGTCAAGTGCATGCGGGGTTGGAAACGTGACGGGGGGGGGGGTGGGAGGGGCCAATGAACCAAACTTTGAAAAGCCATGAGGGAAAAAAAAAAAAAAAAAAAAAAAAAAAAAAAAAAAAAAAAAAAAAAAAAAAAAAAAAAAAAAAAAAGAAAAAAAAAAAAAAAAAAAAAAAAAAAAAAAAAACAAAAAAAAAAAAAAAAAAAAAAAAAAAAAAAAAAAAAAAAAAAAAAAAAAAAAAAAAAAAAAAAAAAAAAAAAAAAAAAAAAAAAAAAAAAAAAAAAAAAAAAAAAAAAAAAAAAGAAAAAAAAAAAAAAAAAAAAAAAAAAAAAAACCACAAAAAAACAAATGGTTTAAAAAAAAAAACCACCAAAAAAAAAAAAAAAAACATTGGGCAGTGTGCACGGGAGTTTTCAATTCGAGGGGGCTGAGAAGCGCGGCCAAGGGGACTGGGAAACCAGGCGAGGTCAGGGAGCACAGGGGCGCTCCGATTGCCAGGGCCGAATCCAAAACGGGGGAAAGGTAGGGGGGTGCCAGTAAAAAAGGGAAAAATAAGGGACGTGGAGTCCACTGAGTTGCGAAAAGATGATGGAATTCTATTTCACCACAGGCGTTGCCAGAATATTGGCAGAGGGTTGGGACACAAACTTAACGCCCGGTGCAAGTTGCCCATCGAAAACGAAGTAATTGGAGGGGAAACAGGGGACGTGAAGACACAAACAAAAAAAATAAAAGAGGCAAGAACAAAGGTCCCGCCACAGGCAGGATGTGGCAGGTTACGTTCCCATGTGTGGGGGACGAATAAAATAGGGGGGATTTCGAGGGCATGGTGAAAACATAGGAAGGAAAACAGCGTTGGGAACCGACCAGCTCGCAGGTCCTTAAGGGAAAGATAAGGGATAAAGAATCTCCCCGCACAAGGGGGGGGGGGGGGGGCACAGTGTGGGGTGCGGGGGGGTGTGGGGGGGGGTGTGGGGGGATCGGGGGGGTGTGGTTAGGGTGTGGGATGGGGGTGGGGGTGTGTTGGGGGGGGGTTTGGGTGGTGGGGGGTTTCAAGGGGCGGAAGGCTGTGGCGAGCAAGGTTGGGGCCGGCAGTGCAGACTCAAAAGATACTTCCAGACCCGGGAGGCAGGGCTGACCAACTCCTTCAAATCTCAAAAAGTTAAGAGGGGTTTACTGCCAGATCTCAGACAGCTGACATCCTAAGAACGACGACTCCCCCGTTCACCATTGTGAAAGACAGAAGGGACTGGAAAGAAGCAGGAAACAGATAGGAACCCCAAAAAAAAGACCAGGAACTGCTCCGGGACCATAAGAACTCATCAAGGCTCGTTTGGGGGGGGGGGGTGTCGGCAAAAAAAGAAGGTTCTTACTACTACTTTGGTTGAAGGGTGAGGCCGGAAGGCACAATATGTCTGCGCGCACGCGAATGGAGGTCTGTCCTAATACTTCCGGTCGTTGGCGACTTGAAGGGGCTGAAGGGAGTGCTGGTCAGAAGGGGGGGGGACGCCAAGTTGACCATGGGGGAGGGAGAACATAAGGAACGGACCAAATCCTCCACAAAACTGAGGAGGACCATAGAGATTGGCGAGGATCTCAGATGAAGAAAGTCACGAAGGGGAACAAATGGGGGAGGAAGAAACTACCCGCAATCAAATGGACTGCCTTGGTGAAACCGACACCGACAAATCACCATTTCCAGGGGACGTGCTAAAGAGGGGAAAAGGAGGTGAACCCTAGGGGCGTTAACCAAAGACCGAGGAGGGGTAGTCGCAAAACGCTTTATTCGCGAGGGAAGGGAAAGAGGGGAGTGAGTTGAATGGAAAGGGGGGTTCCATACGGTTGTGTCGGGGGCGGGGGGCTGTCCCCTTCTCCAAGTGTGGGGGAAACGTGGGCGAAGGACTTCTAAAAAACTGGGGGGGGAGAGGTGAAGATGAACACGTAAAAAAGGAAAGGAGGCCACCGGATGCCGGCCTCGTGGGGAATAGAGAACTACTGAGGATTGAAGGGCCGGGAGGAAAGAAAAAAAGGGGGGTTATTAAAGCAAGACTCGACAAAAGCCATGGGAGAACAAGAATTGCCTGATATGGATGCTCAGCCAAAGATTACAGGAGGAATTGTCTTCTTAACAACGAAGGGGGATCAGGAGTGAAAGGTGACAAGATTCCGAGAGAGGGAAGGCTTCTACCACATGACTCAAAGGTCATAAATGGGAGAGAAACGGGAGGTGCGGAATTTCAAGTATAGGCGTTTGGGGGGGGGAATCACTGGGCTCAAAGGATGATGCGGAACAGGGGGCACCGAAAAAGGATGTGGGGGGGGCAAAACACTGCAGTCCAGAGACTTGTTCTTAGTGCAAAGAGTGTCAAAGGACCAAAGAAAACCCCCACATAGATTAGGGAAGAACGTGGGCCACGAAGTACCTAGATGGGGTTTCCAACTGGCGGAAAGGACGAGATCACTCCAGGAAGCGCAGGGCCGCGGGACTGGGGGGGGGGGAGAGCCTAAGTTTACTTATCCGGGAAACATGAAATAGAAGGGGGGGGAAGAGAAGAAGAGAAAACTCGAGTTCTCATCCCACGCGGAAACTGGGAAAAAAGGCAAGAGGAAGGAATGAACGGAGTCAAGAGGTGTCATTGGACAAAAAATGGAAGAGAGAATGAGTGACAGTAGGGGCACGGCATGAAACAGACAACCGGCGTTAGTGCCGAAGCAAGAAACACGCAAACGGTTGGAACGGGGGGCCAACCGCTGTATAATAAGAAGGGTGCCGTTGTCAGGGGGGCAAATTCCTTATCGAATCCTAAACTAGGAGACGGTAGAGATCCAATAATAAGGGGCGGGGGTTGCGCGAACTTACCGTGCACTCCCATAGCCCCCCGGACTGGAGGGGAAGAGAAGGGGACTCGAGAGGAAAAAGAGAAAAGGAGAAACCTTTTGCACAACACCGCATTATTTCAATAGCTTGGGGCAAGAGATTTTGGAAAGGGGAAAAAGAAGTTCGACAACAATCAAAGCGAATACTATGAACTTTGAAACTACGGGGGACGGCAGAAAAAGGATTGGGTTTCAGGGGGTTGTTTGGTGGGTGCCGGGGTGGGACATGAGGGCGGGGGGGCGGCGCCGAACGCCTGTTCTCGCACCTTTGAAAAAAGTGGGGAAACGGCAACCACGACATAGTTCCGGGGGACGGGGGGAAAACGGCGATCCTTATGCAATGTTCCCAAATAATAGACGGCTTACGCGCAGGACGGGGAAAGAGCCCTACCCCCTAAAATCAAAAAGGAAAAAAAAAAAAAGGTACAGAAATGGTGTCTGAAGTGGAGGAACGTGCCAGATATCAATCGGGAAAGGTTAATGTGGGGACTGGAACGTTGTCGGAGGGGAGCAACCAGTCAAGAACAAAGGAAAAGGGTAACACTACGGGAGTTGACCTCTTACGTCAAAGGGGGGCAGTATCTTTGCCAACGTTCTTTTGTGCGGGAGACTTGGGAAAACATCAGCAAAAAAACACAGAGGAGGGGGAACAGCAAAACAAGGGAGGACAAAAGAACAGAGACGGCAGGTGACACACGGAGTTATGGAGGAACAAAGCACGGGTAACAAGGAGTAAATGTGGGGGCTTTAAGTTGCTCTTAAGTCCGTAATCGGTAACAGGGAGAGTTGGGCTTGGGAATGGACCCATGGAATACAAAAGAAAAAATCAGATGGAGAGACCAGGGCCGTCAATTTGGCAAAGGGGGGGATACGCTGGCCGCTAAGCCTCGGTAAAAAAGCTTTGGGAGGAAGAGAGGAAAAACACACTGGGGGGGGGTCTCGAAGGCAAAAAGGCGATCCAGGGGCTCTCACCATGTCCCACTTTGAAAAAAGGTAGGAAAAGGCGAAATGACCCCCACGAGTCCCACCCCCGCAACAAAAAAAAGAAAAATCAGGGGGGAAGGAGCGTTCCGCCAAAAGGGTGAAACGGGAAGGTTACACGATCGAGGGGTAGAGGAGGGGGAAAAAAAAAAAAGAGTGCAAAACTGCTGAACTAAAATGCAGTCGGTTGGGAGGGGAGAGGAAAGGGACTTCAAGAGAAACAAGAATAGTCAAGCGTCAAAGGTCGAAGTCCCCGAAGGGTTCCACGCCAGAACCCGGCTCTGGAAGAGTAAGGAAACCACAAGAAAAAAAGTGGGGAGAGGAGAAAATAGTAAAACGCAAGTGAGCAAATCTATACCCGGAAGAGGGGCAAAAGGGAAACAAAAAGGCCTTGAAAATAAAACATAGGCTTGGGGGGGGAAACCTAATCCTGTAAACCAAAAGGGCTTGGCCAAGAACGCAGAAAGTGTCATGTCACAGTGCGGTTTTGACGGGATCGGGAGGCGCAGTTGTTGGGGAAAAGGACATAGGTGGGGGACGCCGGGGATTATGTCAATTTGGGGGGAGAGGGGAGCCTGGAAAAAAAAGTTTCAATTCAATTGCTGAAGAAGAGGTTCCCCTTCTATGGGTACTGACGGGAATGGCTCATGCGAAGGGCTTGGACGGATCAGAAACTATTCAGCAAAAAAGGGTAAAAAATGAAGGGAGGCGCACGAGCCGCTTGGAGTGACGAAAGGTTAACACCCATTAATTGACGGGCACGACGGGGCGTACGTATATGGTTCACCTGCATATTGAGCCACATGGTGGACCCAGTAATCTCTGAAGGCATTTGGAAAAGGACGGACCATAAAGGGGCCAACTGTGGCCCAGGAAATCCAATCAAGACATATCCTTTGCGAGTGAGGAAAAAGCCGGGAAACACCAGTGCCAGCCGCGCAAAAAAAGACAAGGGAGGTTGAAGGTTTGGGAGCGCAGTTCAGACCGATCGAGGCAATTAGGTACAATGACGCGAGGAGAGGGACGTGTTAAAGAAGGACCAAGAAAGTCAAGAGGGAGAGGGGGGACTCGATCTCCTAGAATGACTGCACAGGGTTAGGGGTCTTTCGATTTGGGCGGTAACAAGGGGGAAAAAAGAAGGAGAGGAAGAAAAGTCAACGCCTAGCATTAGTGGAGGCTTACCTCAGAAGGCCGAGCATCCGGTGCACGGGCCCTGCGTTTGACGTGATCCGACGATTAAAAAAAGAAAGCAAATAAGCGGCCCACATAAATCGCCAACTTTCCGGAAGGAGTGGAGAAAAAAGGACCGCCAAGAATCGGGGGGGGAAACCACTGAGGTCGAAACTTTTATATTAAATTAACATCTCGAGGGGTTGAGGGGGAAAGAGGACGACAAGCCATTCGGTGCTTGGGGAAGAAACTAACACAAGGAGGCAAATGAAAGGCAAGATGGCGGAAGGGCGCCTCGAATGGGGGGGTAGTCTGGAAAAACATTAAGGAAAATGGCCAGAAGGGGACGAAAAAGCGTTCTGGAAGGGGAAGGCCCGCGCAAAGAAAAGGGAACGTATGCTGTTCGCGGCTGAGCAAGAAACGAAAGCGATTGAAACAAAAACGGAGGAGGGGAGAAGAGATGGGGGGGGGGGAAAAGTTCTTCTAAGAAATCCGAACTGGCTTACCATCTTTCCGGCAAGGAATTTCCGCACAAAGGGAATAAGGGGGGAAGTTACGAAACCGGAACGCTATGGGTGATGGAACAGACACTACAGACCATTCACGGCGGAAAGACAAGGGGGGGCCTCAGGTCTAAAAGAAAACCAAATATTCGTCCAAAACGGGTCGAGTTGTAGCAAAAACGAATGCTTGCCAGGAGGAAGGGAACAAGCCAATTGGAAGAGTTGCGTCCCTCTGTGCAGCGGTGGGTGATGAGGTGTGGGGTCGATGGAAATAATGAAACGGAAAGGGGGAACGTGGAGATTCATTTCAAGGGCAACGGGGTCCGATGAGAATGAGCACTTTCAAAACGGAGGGCAACCTGAGGGGAGGACGGGGACACCTCCGTTGTGCTAATGCTAAGGGAGTTTCTCGATTGGCACAAGGGTGCGGGGACAAAAAAACCGGGCGAAAAACAGCAAGACTCGACAATTGCAAAAGTTGGGGGAAATTTCGACTATATTAGATGCGCCGAAGTAAAATCTAGTGTCGCAGAAAAAAAGAGAAATATAGAGGGAAAAGGGGATAAGGCATGCCGAAGAGATGTGTAAAGGCGATTACCAAACACAGAAGTCAAGTTTCATACAAAGGGGCGGTCACTGGGACGGCAATGGCAGATGAGGTGGGGTTATTACTCGGCTCAAAGTAGGTGAAAAAGTGGAGATGGGGACAAAGGGGGAAATAGTGTACGCTGGGTTACCCTATTCAAATAGACGTGTTGAAATCAAAAAAGGGGGCTGCTGCCCAAGTCCGCTAACGCTACTACGAAGGGGGACGGAAGTTCAACTGAAAGATTCAGCACTCCAGAAAGCACTTAAAGTGGGTACGAAGTCCTCATTGGGGAGCGCCTCCTGTGGGGACGGGAAAAATTAGAAGAGGGGAATATCACATAAACAACTATATCAGGGAAACTGAAGGGGAGAAAGAAAGGCGAGGGGAATATTACCGCGTCCAACACCGGGGGGAAGAAATCGCCAAATGTGAAAGTAATGACAGGAGGAAAAAGTGGTGAAAGTGAAGGAACTTCGATCCTTAAACCAATCGCACTTCCGGAAGAAACAGGAGTGAAACAGGGCGGCGTTGGGAAAAGATTTTGACGAGTGCCCACTCTGGATGCCGTCAACTCGTTTTGGGGGAGGGGTCGAGGAGGAAAACCCGGGGGGTGACGGAAAAAGGTTGAAGAAAGAAATACCAATCACGGGACGGCGTGTTTCTATACAGGGGGGATTCAAAAGGGGGTCTGGGGGGAATCTCTTTGAAGGAGGGAAAGGAAATCGAAGTGGGACTCATGATACCACTCGGGAGCAAGACTTGCATGGTTTCAAGGGCCGTGGGGGCAATTCAAAGGACGACAACTCCGGCTAAGCCGCAGACGGAAAAGACTATAAGGTTAAACGAAAAAAGTGGGGGGGGGGGAAAAAGAGTTTTTCGTGGGTGGTTTTGCCGGGGGGGGGAAAGGTTGGGGTGACGAGAGGGAAAAGAAAAAAGAAATTGAGCTCCGACTTGAAAGTGTTTGCATTTGCTATGCCTCTTCTTTGACTGGGAAAAAAAACAACAACAAGGGCAACCTTGTCGGAAGTCGACGGATTTCCTCAACGCAAAGAGCTTAGCTTTACGCGGAAAAAAAACCTGCATAAGAAAGTCAAGGGAAAAGTGACCGAAAAATGAGGCAGACACACTTGGTGGAAGCGTTGGGGCCCTAAATAAAAAAATAATGGGAGGGGGGGACGGATGTACGGCTTGCCACGGTAGGCACACAGTGGATGGGGGAGCTACAAGGGGCCCAACCATCGGATAAAGCACGTTGACGCAGAGCTCCGGGTTTTTTGTCTTTAAGAGGGGCGACATCAACACCAAAAACGGGAAAGTAAAGGGGCGGGAGCAATCATGAGAGAACCCCCAGCACTAACCTCGCAGGGGGAAAGGTTCATACCTATGGAAACGCACAAATACTAAGAGGAAATGGATTGGAAGGGAGCGTAAAAGTAACTATCAATTGGAAAAAATGGAAACAGGAATTGAATAAAAAAAATCACAGACCCAAAGTTACAGTAGGCACAGTGGAACGGGAAGAGGGTTTGGAGAATGGGGGAGGGACGCTGGCCGCGTCGCTCGGTCGTTTTTAGGGCGGGGAAGAGGATGGTATGGTACCTTTAGGAAGGTGAACAGTCGGGGAGACTCAAATGTTCCCACCCGGTCGGGGGGGAAAAAATACTGAGTATCGAGGAACAACATGTCCCAACCACACGCAAAAAAAAAACGGGGCGCTCGTGCACATGCGGGCACGTCCATAAGGTCGAGGCCGAGAAAGGCAAGGGAGGATTTAAAAGGCAGGAACACTTGAAAGAGGGACTTGACTAACAAAAATGGTGGATATGAAGGGTCTGCAGGGAATAAGCGGCGAAAAATAGGCGAGGGGGAAAGTCACCCGAAAAGAAAAGGATCGGTAAGAAAAAAATTAAGGGAGGGAAATCTCGAAACAAAAAAGGGGGGTGGGAGCGATCGATAAGTCAAACCAGTAGAAATAGTCTGACCCCAAAACGGACCACACCAAAGGAAGGTGAAGGAAGGAAAATGTCTTCCCAAAAAGGCGTAAATCTACGTTACAAAAACAGAACTATTTGCAATCAAGAAGGTACCTGGGAAAAGAAAGGGGCAGAGAGTGGAAAGAGGAAGGGGAGGAATCATGGGTGGGCCATGACATCTTTGACTCGCATTGAGGAGGCAGGCCAGGTAAATTTTCAATTAGGTTGGAGAAAGCCCGGAGAGTGACATGAGGTGAATGCCCCAGAAAATGGTCATGTGATTTTTGAGGGAAAAGGGCATCAAAAGGGATAAACGAGAAACACGGGGAGTTCTGTCTCGTCCTGGACGGAACCAGTGAACCATGAAATGAAAAAGGGGATCCCACTGGGTGTATCGAATTATGGACGGCACGAGAATGGGCAGAGAAAAAACGTCTATATGGGGCAAAGTTGGTGTAACAAAAACCGGCACTACAATGGTGAATGTCGGATCGCAAACCAATCAAGGGGGGAGAGTGCAAAAAAACAAGGGGGGACAGGGGGGGGGAGCATTGGGGGCCATCAAAGGGGACAAGACATCGGGGGGATTGGGAGTAGTTGTGGTCATCTCATCAATAAGTAAACATGATTTAGCCCTTAAAGGCGACAGATGGCCAAAGCAGACGAAAAAAGCTCAAAAAAAGGCTTTTTTCTTCGGAAAAGCGGAAAAAAAAACCGGAGTCGCATGGGGGGCCTTTTATATAGGCGAGGGGGGGGAAAGTGCATTGTGCAGGCAGTGGGAGCTCTCAACAAAGCAGGGTAGAGATTCTCTGCCATGAAGAGGGCCATCCGGGCAGAAACGCGTTTTTGAACTTTCTCAAGACTCATGAAGCCAGTTGGAAAGATTAAAAAAAACGGGAAAGAATGGACTAGTGGGAAAGAAATTATGCAGCAAAGGGCCAAACGGGTAAAAGAGCCGGCAGATACATTGCGCGAAGACGAATAAGTCCAGTGTTTGCGATATTCGACCCCGAACTGCGGTGAATTTGACGAACCTGAAAAACGCAATGACATGAGATTCCTTCAAAAGATTTCGGAGAGCATGAAATCTGTAAGATACTTCGTGTCGGAGGAAAAGGAAAATGCTGGGATAAGCGTGCTTCGACGGGCTCGCAAGTGAATGGGTAAAAGGGGGGGGGGGGAAAGTGACACGAAAAGGG
>Ga0179593_1458049_pt1 | contig 11918 bp, 7 predicted proteins | sample CZODoug2_1_08_16_FD_185931 | JGI IMG/M metagenome (GOLD analysis project Ga0179593, IMG submission 185931) | Vadose zone soil fungal communities from Angelo Coast Range Reserve, California, USA - CZODoug2_1_08_16fungal (PacBio error correction) | ecosystem: Environmental > Terrestrial > Soil >...
AGCCAGGAAAGGCCGACAGAACAACTGTCTCAGTCAACGCTGGGAGTTAGAAGGCCCGAGTGACTTAATGAGTTGAGTGGGGGGGAGTAAACTAAGCCGACTCCTGGCAGCGAGAAAAGGGAGGGCGGAAAATCGTCGGCACAAAAAACGGAGGGATAGCCGAGATAAACGCCAACCGCCAACAGGTCAGCGAATGGGAAGAACGAGAGAGGGAAGAAAAAAAACGCTGGAAATATAGAGGGAAATCAAAGAAGACGTCTTAACTGACGAACTGCTCACAGCGCGAAAACATGAAGAAAAAGCGCAGGGATGAAAAAAAAAAAAGCTCATGCCTCAAAAGCACCGAGTCAGCGGTGGGGAAGAGACGACGCGGAGCGGGGGGACAAAAAAACGATAGGGGGTGGGCGAAGTCCGGCACCAAAAAGAGGGGCGAGCGAAAGAAAGAGAGATCGAGGATGCCGAGTCCGAAATAAGGTCCAATAAAAACAAGACTGCAAAAGTACCTGGGAATGCCAAAGCAATTCGAGGGGGAAATACAGACACCGCCGAACATAGGGAGAAGAAAAGAGATAATAAGCTCGGGCTGCGGTTGGAAACCCTCAAGGTGAAAATCGACATGTGTCTATATCAAGAGAAATTGTCGGAACCGGAGCCACGGTGGCGGCACGGAAAAAAGACCCCGGCAAAGACAGATGTCGACGACACTTTCGCTGGGGAAAAAAAAAAAGAATAACGCGTTCAACGAAAAAGCCAACCGTGAAGACGCTCAAACACGTTGTGGGCCTACTGATCAGCTTTGGTAAGGCCTCGATCAAAGATGGAAATCAGCCTTCGTCAAACGAGCGTTCTGATCGCGAAAAGATCGAAGAAAGGAAGGAGACGCCCCCCGAACCACTCCATATAAGAAAGGTCGCGCAAGTGTAAGACCAAATCTTGACAAAAACAACGGCTACAGAAGAAAAATTTCGGAGCACAAAACAACAACAAGAAACCATTATGTGCGTAGCGCCACCCCTAAATTATTACAGATCCGTGGGTCAAGCAACATAAAAAGGGGAGGGCGCCGCGAGCAACAGGATGCTCCAGAAGTCGTGGTCGGGACCATCGCAGCCGACGCGGAGCCATCCCGGGTACCTAAAAAAAATTCACGTGGCAGCCAATTCACCCTCTGCACCGGCAGCAGCACCACCAAAGGCGTTTGACTCGAGTAAAAAAAAAAAGGAAGAAGAAAAAAAATTCGTTATTAAACGAGGGGAGGCGGAGTCGCCTGCTTGGAGCAAAGGGAGGGCAAGGTGCTACTGGGCTGGGGAAAAGAGTTACCTTACCGCTACGAGCTTATATAGAGTCCATAAAACCGTGCAAACGGCGAAGACAGCGACCAGAGCGCTCAAAAGCTCCGATCGGTAGTGGGAAAAGAAGAGAACTACATCAACGATTTCACCGGAGCAGAACACAGAAAAGAGACCCTGGGAGGGTTCAGTCACTTTTTCCGAAAAGGTGCAGAGGGGGGAAAACGCTGCCTGACAGGAGCCGGCGCACCGCCGCGGACCAGGAAGGGTAGGAAAGCGTTTCCTGCTCTTTGAAACGCCATTCATTAACAGTACCCTTAGAGAGTCGACCGGGGGTCAGCAAGGCTGCGGAGGAAGTACATAAGAATGCAAGAACTTGAAAAGCAACGGCAAATGAACAAAATGGGGGGAAAGGTTTTTAAATTGGCGGAGGCGAACAATAGAAAAATAGAGACGGACGGACGAGCTACCGTGGGGGAGGAGGGGGGAATGGAAAGGGGAGAGGGAAAAAACCAAATTTGGCGGGGGGATGTGTACTGCAAGACCGAAAAAAAGGGCAAATGCGTCATCCGATTAGGGCCTAAGATAACGGGTTTGCATGAATGATCAGCCGGGGGAGTGAAAAAAGAGAAAAACGACAACCCATCCCATACTTTAAGGGAATTTAGTAAATGCTTGCCGTATTCAGGGGAGGATGAAAAGGAGAAGCTTCGAAGAAGAGAGGGAATGCAGCACAGAAGGGGATTCGTACGCGCGGGCGATGGAAAGGGGTGCCGCACTCACGGAATCAAGGACTGTAATGAAGCCTTTGGAGACTGTGAGGATACGAGATGAAGAAAGGAAAACCGCTCAAGACTGGCGAATGAGATCCATCAAAAAAACGTGCCTCTACAGTCTCCGTGAAATTAGCTGTTACCTCGAAAGCGGGAGTAGGCGGACAAGGAGGGGGGGAAGGCGGAAAATTGAGCAGAGGAAGATCACGAACAAACGGCTTGCCTATGTCATCGGGGGAGCTCTAATGCAGAAAGAAAGAGACTTCACTAAAGTGACTCAAGAAAGAGAGAAAGGAGAAGTGGGGAAATGGCGGGCTACACATAGGGGGTGGACATTCCTTTGCCTAGCACGGAAAAGGGGATGGTCGATGTAAACTGGGTTAGATGGGAGTTTCCGGAGGGGACGACGTAGAGGGAATGACGAAGCCGTTTTCCCACAGCAAATGGCTTCTTATTAAAAAAAGAAGTCAGTGGGGGCACGGGTTTGAGGAGGAAAAGCCCTTCGTGATTAAAGAGGAAAAAGGCCTCAGCCACGGGAAGGTGCTAGACCGACGAGAGTGTCGAAAATAAATTTCAACTGGCCTCAAGCCGTGGCATCGGTTCACCATAAAAAAGGAACCGGGGAGACGCAAAAAAAGGGGGGGAAAAAATGGTGTCAACCCGCTTCCAAATCACAAACCACCTCTAACGAAAGAATGTTCGGGCGCAACAATTCTCTAAAGAAAGAAGAAAAGGTTCCATGGGGTCGGAGACTCAAGGCCGAGGAGTTTTCGCAAGCAACAAAATTCTAATCGGCCTCAAGCGCAACCAAAGGTGAAACAAAAGCCAGACTTAAATCGGACCAACCGGAAAACCGCAGAAGAGGGAAGGAAGTGGGGGTGGGAGCATACCGAAAAATGACAATCAGACGAGAAAGGATTGTCAGGGGCGAAAATAATTCGACCAGGCCTACCGATGCCAATCTGACTACAGGGCAAGAGGCTAGCCGGCGCTCTTCTCCTCCTTACTAAAAAAAGCGAACAGCGTCCCACAAACGACCGGAAAAAACTCGGGCTCTATGAGGGAAATTGACGAAGAATCGGCTGCTTCGCTGCAGACAGGAAGAAGAGAAAGGAGACACATGCCAACCCACCAAGCCCATCTCCAGATCTGAAAACGAGGAATGGAACTCGGCGGCCTCAAAAACATCGGAAACGCGACCTGACAAAAAGTTGACGATCAAAAGGCGAGGACGCAATGTACTTGATCGCAGATAGATCGGAAAAACTCTGTAAAAACAAATTCACCATTTCAAGAAGCACGGCTCGCGCAAAGGGGAAAGGAACAGGAGTCCGTACGTTGCAAAATCCACGTTCGCGTAATCTATACCTGAAACTGAAAAGAAAATTGAGTCCACTCTTTCACATCCCAACATGAAAAAGGCGCGACAGGGAACGAGAAAGGCGAGCGTCATGGGGGCTGGAATGGAAAAAGAAAAATGCTGCGGCGGCGGCACTCGCGTCAAAAAGAAGGAAAAGAAGCTCCGATCCCTTTTCAAACTAAAAAGACAAGGCCGGCATCAGACGCTGAGTGTCGGGCCGGTCAAAAAGCGGGTCCAGCGGAGCGGCGGCGACATGACACGTCTCGAACAAAAGCCCCGAAGACTCGTCTTGGAGCGCGAGCAATTCAACTGGCTCGAAAACGATCGACACGAAAAAGGCATTATAGGCAGAAACGGAAAGCCGCCCCGGAAAAAAGCAAAGGTACGACGCCCGTTCACATAGTATGCGATCAACCATACCAAAGAAGGGACGGAAAAGCCAAAAAGAAACCAGCCCGCTCTTAAAGCGGAAAGGACTAGACAATGCACAAAATGAAAGCCCCGAAATACCATTCGATAACAAACGGAGGGAGAGAATATTAGTAAGGCGAACCTGCGGCAAGAAGAGGAAGTGAGCTCGTACGTCCGCGCCGAACTGGCGGGCATTGTAAGTGTCACGGCCAATCTTAAAAAGGGGGAGCGAATTAACAGAAGGCCGCAACCACTGAAAGGGGGCAGTCAGTCTCTCATGACGATGACAAAAAAAAGGAATGTCGATAAGTAAGAGAACACAATTGCACCGCGCGAAAACTACGAAATCGGGGGGGAAGAGAGACGGGAAGACAAAAACGCGAAAACCATCAGGCACCCCCCAAAACCCCCCAAGCCCAGGGGAAAAAACAGACCACCCAGATGAACGACATCATTGTAACTAAAAGTCAAGGATTTCAAAAAGTACGGAAGCGTAGCGGGAAGGATTGCGGATGCGATCAGAGGCGCCGCCGCAGCCAAAAAGGGGGGGGAGGGGGGGGGAAAAGGAAAAAAACAAGCTAAGGGGAAGGTCTTCCTGACGCTCGGAATTGAGAATTGGAAAGAACGGAGATTCTTCCAAATAATTCAAAAATCTACGACGGGACGTGTGCGACCACGACAACGGACTGCAAAAAACGGATCGGTGAGAGAAGCACGGCGGGGAGCTTATTGGGAGAAAAGCGCAGGGACGCGAAAAGAAAAGACAAAGTTGGAAGTCCCGGCCTTGGAAAAGGCACACCTCTTGAAAAAGCAAAGTGACAACCCAATGGGGAAAAAGAACAGGGAGAAACTCTAATCCATTCAGCTCGTCTCCCTGCGAAACTGGGGGTGAGTGCAAAGGGACGAAAAAAAACTATGCTCGACCCAGCGACAGCAAGAAACCGAAGCTTAAAAAAGGAAAGGAACACATAGAGATTGAGCAAGGGAGTCAAAAGGGGTCTCGCCGGCTGATTTACAACCAAAAGCGCCGAGGCCAGTGGGGAAAAAAGGAGAAAAAAGTAAGGGGGTAGCCAACCCGCCGATGCAGGAAGTAACTTCAATGCGGCTGATTGAAGACAGGTAATAACTCAAACCAACCAAGTTCAGCGACTAGTACGCGGCAGTTAAGTTGGCAAGAAGCGATGTAACCAAGGCGGATGGGTGTGGAAAGACCGATTTCAGACAAAAACGAGCAGGGGGGGTAGGAGGAGAACCCTCGGAGGAGAGACGAACCACCTGAAATTGGCATTCTCTACGCAGGCTGGGTCTTGCGAAAGACCTGGCCAAGGGTTAACAAGAGGAGGGTTGCATTGGGAAGGGGGGAAAACCAAAAAAAGCGCTTCTCACCGGAGTGAAACCATGTCATGTAGAAAGGGAAACCTATTCCACAGGAGGCCGGTGAAAGGGGGAAAAGGGATCCAGAGGTCAAGAAAGCAGGGGAGATTGCCATATTGAAAGACAGGACCCGAATCGGAAAACAGGGCCCAGAGTCCAAGAAGAGACCTAAGGGAACTAGAAGTAGTCGTCACCGGCTTGACGTCATCCCATACGACAGGCGACCCAGCATGGAAAAAGAATCCTAAGAAAAAGAGCCTCACCATACTAAGGCGCTTCCACCGGAAAAACAAGGCGTTTCCGACCCTCCAAGGCCAGAAGGAGACAAAGAGAGCGGCGGCCCAAAAAAGTGAATTGGAATAGCCGGGTGCGATATTCCAGAGACCTTTACAGCGGCGCAGGACTGGGGGAAGTTCAAGGCCCGAAGACGGCAACCGACTTCCCGAAAAACAAGGAGAGGGTCATCAAAAGTCAGAATAAGGTCGAGGAGGGGTCGGGGAACGCGTGTGGCGCTCTCTCCTAGAGTAGAGGACCTGTTTGCAGGCAGCGGCAGATCGAAAAAAGCAAGGATGGCAGAACTAGGGGAGGGGGCAGCATCAAGGCTGCGTAACATGCAAGGACCGCCCGTCCGAAGTGGACGCCCTCACAATGAGCGGAGCGAAGAAGAGCAAGGGGAAAAAATCGGAGGGAAAAAGAAAAAGAAAAGTCAAGTATGAAAGGTTGGTTGGAACGTTAGGGGGACGAACCGGCTTGAAAAAAAAAAGAGGGGGAAGAGGCAATCAATATGGAAAACTCATTCCGTTTACTTGGCACCCAACTGCACACAGAAACAGAGATGGAAAGAAGAAAAAGAAAAAGAAAGGCGCAAAAACAGACGGTACCTGTCCCGATGGGAGTTCGACTAAAAAAAGGACAAGAAAAAGACCTCAGACCTGATTCGATCAGGAATCTGACCTGATGACGGACAGAAGGGCAGCCTGGAACTGAAGGAAAAGGAGGGGAGAAATAAGTTTGAAGGGGGACAAATCTTTTGCACAGCGCCGGCACCCCCCTTACGGCCGCGGTGGCATAGTCATGGGGAAGAGAGGGTCTGGGGCGAAGGGAGGGGAAAGAGGGACCTGCAATTGCCTTCGACAGTCATCGACATGATGGGTCATACGTTTACAGAAAGGGGCAATGTCATAGCGCACGATCGGGCGATAAATGGCTGCCGGCGTCGAAGTTGGGGAAACTGTGATGGGGAATCGTTCATCTCAGAGGCAGAGGGGGAACTTCAATCAAATATAAGCATTCGAACCGGCGGAACAAGCCCTCTCTCATCCTCAAAGAAATTGTGAAAAATAGGTTTGAGGAAACAAGCTATCGAAAATCCAAGCTGGAGTTGCAGCTATTGCAATCTATGGTCAACTACGTATTTGTCGCCCGGGAGAGGGGAAAAGAGGAGGGAGAGGGATGGAAAGACCAAAAAGAAATAGATGGTGAGAGAAGAGGCAGTTTCGGAGTTTTTCTTCCGACCAAACGAGTCGCTTGGAACATCATCGTGGGTCGCACGAAGACTCCCTCATCTGAGGTCGAAAGTTTCAACTGACTCATCTGAGCGAGCGAACGCCGGTGAGGGGCTAAGAAAGGGGGAAAAGGGATTTGCGGCTCTTCAAATAACGCGGCTCACAACTTGTTGGAACTATTTCTGATAGTTTGGTGGTCGAAGCTAAAAACGCGAGGTCAGAAACCGAGGGAATATGGGGGACGAAGGAAGAAAAAAGAAGTCACAAGATCTTAGGAACAACGGGGAACGGAAACTAGTCACGGGCTTCGTTTCTCGAGCTATCTTACTGGTGACCTGTCCGGACTAGCGACAAAAGAAACGTAGTAGAAGGGGGAAGACCCTTCTGACACGAAATGCCACCTGGGAAATGTCTATGCAACTAACGAAACTGGCTCGCAGGGACAAGAGGAAAATAGATCAAAACGAAAGAGGTTTGTCACTGCCTGCCTAAGAACAATATCGCTCTATTTCTAGGGGGGGGGCGCGCCGCTCATAGGGGAACTACACATTTTCTTGAAATTGCCCCCGTCGCTTAAATTCTGAGATGGGCTAAGGAGACCGATATCGGCTTAGGTGGCTCAATTAATATGGGAAGGGACAACCATATCGGGTTTCTCACCTCGCGGTGATAGGATTCGTCTGCAACTCTGCTCGCTTTGCCCATTCGCCGGATCGGAGGGGGGTGAGAACGGCAAAGGAGCGCGGGGGAATTCGAAGAGGAAATTACTCGCCTTGCTCTGGCTGAACTATTACTCCTTTCGCGCTTCTCTCAGTAGGCGGGGACCGGGGAGGAAACGGGGTGTTGGGAGCGCAGGGAGAATAGAAAACCACTGGGAAGAATTCGCTGGTGACGACGTTAGAACCGAAAAACGAGCCAGAGTAGGCCGTAGACCTAAAAACCATCCGCACGTAAGTAACACATTCATCGGGGAGGAAAAAAAGACAGTCAAGAGAGGGGGAAAAAAAATGGGAAAGGGAGAAGTAAAGAGAAAGAAGAGAACAAAACACGTAGTAGGGAGAATACGGATCAGAGAAGAAAAATTAATGCGGCCACGCCTCTAACGTCAAATACGGTCCTCGTCACCAGCTGTACGTGAATTGAAGGGGGGGGGAGGAAGAAGCCTCTCCCGGAAAAAAAAAGCTCGGGTGAGGGAGCAGACAAACGCACCACTAAGCTGTCGGCTTCGATGCGCTGAAAACGCCCGAAACACTAGGAGACCGAGAAAACGGGAGGGAACAAAAAGAAGAGACACGTTAAAAGTTAGAAAAAATTAACAGGACACTACGTCAGTACGGTCTCCATTGGAGAAGCCACGCGTCAGAAACAGGGGGCAGGTCGAAAAGATCCTCACAGAGCATGGAGACGAAGAGCAAAGTGTACAGATCACGGCGAATGACAAACGATCTTTGGAGAGGAATTCCAGCAAAGAATACGCGAGCGGCAAAACATCGCAGGTAGAAGGCATCAACGGAAAGTGTCAAGGGACCGAAAAAAAAGGGAAAAAAAAAAGGTTCGAGGCAAAAATACAAATCTGAATAAGAACACCTCACAAAAAAATAGATCGACGAAGCAAGATAAGAGAAAGTATTCTCAAATGCAGGGGGTTAAAACGTGTTGAATATTTCAAATTAGGCGATGGCGCATAGGAGTGCCTACCTATCCAGGTGGAAGGGCCGAGCCAGAAAAAAAAGGCCGACAGGGAAGAAAAAAAAAGGGGTTCCTAAGGGTCTACACGGGAACCCCCAGCAAAAATCTACAAGGTCGCGAACCGATCCAAACCTGGCTCAAAAGGCTCAAACTTGGTGGCGACTGAAAGCCTGGCTGAAGGCTAGGGAGAGCGAGACCGACCTACGTCAAAATAAAAGAAAAAAAACGTTAGGAAGCAGAAAAGATCATATAACGTCGAAAAAAGTCCGACCGAACAAACAAAGCCAGAGCGGGGAGGGTCGCGAAAAAAGGGAACGGGGGGCAAAATAAACTCACCTCAAATAGGCGTCAAATATCAATTAAAAAAACCTACCGAAACCGATGAGGGTGAGCTGAAGAAAACCGAGAGGGTAAGCCATCCTGGGGTCTCTAACAAAGGAACGCCAACTCTTCGCGAAATCTAGCAGCGATTCTAAGCGGAGGGACGGAACTCCAGCAGGAAAGCCCTAGAAATGGAGGCCGGGGAAACCATCGGTTCGTAGTTTTAAAAACATCCTACCAATCAAATTTGACGACCCGTCGCTCTGGCAGTGTCAGCCGAGGGTGATAAAACGGAGAGACAAAAAGGCGGGGGAAGCGAGGGGAGGTGGGAGGGGCTGAACGGTTTTCTCTGCTAAAGGATGCACGTTCTTCCATGCCGCCCGATAACTCTGAAGAAGGTATAAGGCCGGCCCATAAAAGTGGCAACGGCAAAAGGAAACGGAAGGGGGAAAATCTGATTGAGTGTGCGCGATATCAATACTTTCCCTACAGCACGAGGCACCTGGAAGAAAAAAGGCGGAGAAATGGTGGGGATATTCTGTGACACTCCTAATGTTCACAATTACGCTGTCAGCGGACATAACGCTCTCAGCTTCAATCCAGGCTCAGGCGAAGAAAGGGGAAGCATTGAGGGGTAAGTGGACCGGCGGGTGCACACTACGCGGATGAACAGTCAACACTTATGCGACGTCTCTGCCAACAGGCTAAAGATCCAAGCGGAAAAGAGGAAGGAAGAAAAAGGGAGCAACGCATTCAGGTAGCTCTGTTCCTGGCTATTAGTGGAAAACCACAAAAAGTCAAAGCAAGCGGATCGGTACATGGGACGAGCTCGAAAGAGCGACGAAGTGTTGAGGGTCGGAAAAGAAAATCTCGGGGAGGGGGCGGTGAAATGAAAGGCCCCCCATTGGCAAAAAGGCCAACCTGGCAACTAGGGATTTCTCCTTATACAAAAGTTAATAGTCGAGACGGGGCGGGCCCAAATCGAACGCAAAAAAAGAAGGTAAGGTGAAGTTCTTGATGGGCCGGTACGTCCTATCAGTGAACCAGGCTAGAAATGTCGGAAAATAAAAAACCCGCGAGGTTCAGTGCGCTGTAGTCACCAGGCGGTCCGCAAACGTCCAGGGACAGGGAGGCCATGAGATCGCAGACTAAAAGCTGGAGAGCGCTGTGGGGCAGGAAAGTAGATGGAGGCTTGGGCTTCTTAAAAAACTGCTCGAGGAGGACCTCCAGCAGGGGAGAACGAAGGTCGGAGAGACCCGGAAAAAAGCGGGCACCGAGGGACATTTACCTGTTCGGATGACTGGACCGCAGGGGAGGTAAAGTTGAACCCAGTATGACGCACGGCAGCACAAGCAGATGAAACAGGAGGGAACCAAGTCCCCCGTGCCCAATCATCCGGACTCTTGCTAGAAAAACTAAAGAGAAAAAATAAACTAAGTGAAGACCTTAAAACCAGAAGTGGAATCACGATTGGCCCTTCACCCAGTGGTGAAAAAATCGGGTCGAGGTGTACGGGCCGGGGGTGTAGAACGGTGAGATGAAAAAGGACGGAAAAAAAGGAAAATTAAGTAAAGTTTTACCCAATAACATAAACTAGATTCTTCGGGGTTGGAAAAAGTGTCGCCATGGGGGGGAGGAGATGGGCCCCCTGTCGTTCTGCCAATGCAATCGCTCAAACCCGCGAGGCTGGTCGCCACGTGGTATTGGCGCAAGTCGTAGCGCACCTTAGTTTCTCCGGAATCTATTACATTAAAAAACGTAGGTGGAAATCTCGTCATCAACCTTCCCGTAAATGCTAGTAGGGGAGACAAAACGGCTGTCGTGTGGGGCACCCGCGGTAAAAAAGAAAGCCCTCAGAAAAAGAGGTGGCATGGTCTTGACCCGAACCCTTTCACTTTCCGTCAAGGAGAATTTTAAGTTTGGGTTCGTCCTCAGCCGATACATGAAACTCATCACAAGGCAGAATAGGGCGGCAAAAAGCCTTGTTACCCCCTAAAAAAACCAGTGGGGGAAAGAGGCTTGAAAAAACTCAGAACCGCGACTGCCCGAAATGGGACTTGTGGTTGAGCAAACCTTGTGACAATCAGACGGAGATGTGTTGAGGGAGCAGGCAGCGGCGGGAAGGGGAAAAAGTAGCTCCTTCTGGTAGGAAATGGCAAGAGGGAGAGAAAGGCGACTGCCCTCCTAAGGGTTCGACCCGTCGCCAGCTTATACCCGAGAAAGAAGAACTGTAAAAGAAGCGGGCCTACTCAGGGGCCTGTTAATGTATTACCGGAGACTCGAGTTGGGAGGTGAAGTCTGAGATAATATACCTTTTAGTCCAACTCCAAAAAGAACTCCGAGCTCGCCGGATGAAATGCCTATATCTGGAGGGCGGGTCCGCTTCACACTTTCAGCAGGCGCAGGGAACGGAAATTTAACAGACGGGGAACGGGTCAAAGGAGGGGGACTACAATGGTATCTTGATCGACGCGAGGAGAGGGGGAAGAGCATCAAAATTCAAGGTGTAAGTCATCTCAATCATGCAAAAAAGAAAAACACGATCCGGAGCAACAAGAAGGAGACATCACAACGTTCCCCAGGATCGGACTAACGACCGCAGGCGACCGAAGTTGCTGAAACAAAATTGTTTTCCCATCAAAAACATTCTAAAGGCTCATTCAAAGCTATACGAGGAAGAACGCGAAGCGGAAGAGAAAAAAGAGGGGGGAAAGGTGGTCCCTAACCAATCCCGGCGCGCCTATTCAGATACAATCGAACAAACGGAAAAATAAGCTACGGAGTTAAGCGAAAAAGGGGGGGGGGAAACTCAGGAAACTGCTGAAATGTCTCAGTCATGGCGGTGGACGTGCCTACTAAAAGTCAAAAACAGCGGCCAACAGGAAAACTGGCTTTCTCTATAGTCCGTCAAGGGAGGGATCCGAACTAGCAAATCCCTCCTAAGTGACAGAGGGGGGGAAAAAAAGGGCGCGTTGGCAAGGACAAAGGGGGACGAAGGCGATCGAAAACCGCAAGGGAGGGAAAAAAGGGCGTCATGAAAGGATTCCGCCCGACAGTCATGTGGGGACGTCCTGTTACCTATGAAAGTCAAAGACAGAAGATCAAGGACGTTCGCAATCACATAAAAAAGGGAAACAAGAGAAGAGAGGACCGACGAGAAAATTAAAAACTTGCCGATGTGCGCCGGACGCCAAGG
>Ga0179593_1486926_pt1 | contig 11918 bp, 15 predicted proteins | sample CZODoug2_1_08_16_FD_185931 | JGI IMG/M metagenome (GOLD analysis project Ga0179593, IMG submission 185931) | Vadose zone soil fungal communities from Angelo Coast Range Reserve, California, USA - CZODoug2_1_08_16fungal (PacBio error correction) | ecosystem: Environmental > Terrestrial > Soil >...
AACAAAAGAAGGAAGCTAAAAAGGGCGTCGAGGTTGTCTTAAAACTTTGATGATGGGGGGACTCTCTTGGAAAGACTTTGGGGGATGCGACAGAGGGGCTGGTTTCACTCACGCTGAAAGACAAGGGACGCATCGGTCAGGGGAAAAGTGTCTGACGGAGGGAAATGCAAAGCGCCTCGATGTCAGGTTGAAACAATTCGTGTGTGCAAAAATCGGGGGGCGATCCTCACGATCGCAAATGACTTAAGCAGAAAATTCCCAGACGCAGGGTAAAGGAGCAACAATCAACAATGGGGGAAAAACTCGACATGGCTACAGACGGACGTCTTACGCAGGGGCAAAAGTTGGGGAAACACAGCAAATGGTCTTCCGGGAAAGATTGGGGGTACTAAGGCGGATAGTAAAAACAGGGCTCCAAACCGAATAGATCTGGAGGCCGTCAGGGGGGGAAGTCGCCCCTTCGAATCTCAGGTGAAAAAAATTGGGCAAGCTCAGGGGGGTTTGGAAGGAACGGCCCCGAAAATCAGGGGACTTTGGAGCACTTCAACGAAACTGGGGCAAGAGGATGAGTCGAACGGTGGCCGGTATGCACTACGCACCAAAAACTCTAAACTTCAAAGAAGGCTTTTGGCCAAACCGGGGGGCTGAAAATTAGAGAAAAGTCATCGTTCAGGAGATGGTTCATCAATTTTCAAAATGGGCTTGGGGGATAAAGAAATGAACAAGCGGGAGACGCGCTCCTCAGATAGTCACGGGTAGAGTTGGCTGGGGGGCCTGTTTGGGACACAAGTTCCGCAAAAGCAGCGACGTACGGAAGCTCGCTACATTGTGGTCTAACTTGGGGGGGAAAAAAAATCGACTCGCGGTTCTCTAGCTTCCAAACAAGGCTTGTGAGTTGTTACTTCGTTGCAACGAAATATTGTGCAAAAAGTTCGAGAACCGGTACAAGACATGGAGGGGGGTAGAAAAACTCTGGAGTTTTGCAGTGGTCCAGCTGAATATGTGCTCAGAATGGACCTCTTTTTATGGAAGGACGAAAAAACATGAAGAAGATGTTCGCCGGAAGTAATCAGTAGGGCTCAGAGGAAAGTTGTGGGAATGGAACTTGGGGGGAGGTCATTCTCCGCTGCTCTATACTTGGAGTGGCGAACCGAAGCTTGTCCCGCTTGGTTAGGGTGGCATTCCGACCAGGGCCAATACGCCTTATTAACGTCTGAGGAGGCCACGATCCCGAAGAATAGCTTTGGGAGGTTAGTAAGGGGAAACTGGTTAAGCTCGGCGTAGTCAACTCAAAACTACGATCTGGGGGTTTGGTACCGAAAAGGTCACAGGAGACGTCTGAATTGCTGGGAAAAAAAAAGAAGGTAAAGCTCAATGGCACAATCGAGTCGATGCGAACGCCCTAGAAGACCGGTCGACCACATATCAATCCTCTCACGTTGGGGGGAGAAAAATGCCAGAGAAAGCAATTTAAAAGAAAGGATCGAGGAGAAATGATTGGGGGGAGTTCCAACAAACGCAGGGCAAGGCAACCGCCAATTGGGAATGCCCACCTCACGGCAAATTGGAGATGTAGGGCAGGGCTTCAAAGCCGCACCAAAAGGAGATCCAAGGGCCTTGGGACGAAAAAAAGTACCCAAAGGGGGGGGGGGGGGGGGGGACAGGGTGTCCCTGGGGGTAGTTTTCTTAGCCAGAGCTGGGGATGCGCGTGCTGGAAAGTTTTGAATACACTAGAAAAGTGGGGGGGAGGGAAAAGTCTGAAAAGATACAGAGATGGTGAAAAACCGGCTCCGAACTTAAAAAAAACAGAGACCCCTGAAAAGGAAGATTTGTTGGAATCGGCTCAAAGGAAACAGCACTGCGCGAAAATGATGGGGAGAGGGCCCTGATTAGGGTGAAGGGCTGTCTGGAGGGCGCTATATGTCCCGAGAAAGCTGCAGCTGCGTGGTGGATATTGGAAACGTCATTAGACAGACAATCTGAACAAAAAAGTCGAAATATATATCGAGGGGGAAGTTGCCCCAAGGAGGGACCGAATCCAGACGGGTCCACCCAGAGCAGGAAACAAACGGGCCCAGTTTAGGGGGGGGGAAAGGTGAGTGTCTGTTGCTGGTTGCAAGAAAAAACAGCCGAACAATGGGGGTAGGGGGCGGGGGGATTAAGGAGGCGGAGATAGACAGAAATTCTGAAATGACTCGGACAAGGGCGACGAGCAACTCGGGCGAAAGAGGGTTCCAATGAAAGACACAAGTCTCAGGAAAGTCTCTACAAAGTGCACGTAAGGATGACACTCCAGTGGGTGACAGAAAATCGCCTGAGAAAAAACAAAAAAACGGAGAGGAGAAAAAGATAAGGGGAGTGAAAAAGGGCGCAAAGCGAAAAAAGTTTTCACAGGGCGGAGCCCACCCCTGGTGGGCGGGGACATTGGGTAAAAAACGAATCCGCATCCGGCCACCCCTAATGGGGAGAAGGAAGGAAGAGCACTTCACATAGTGATCTGTGAGAGAATACTACTTCAACCACGCCCCTCACACCCAGCCGGGAAAGGCGGGCTTTTTGTCCAACCAGAAAACAGAAGAAAAAGGCACTAAGAAAAAAGACTTAAAACGGGGGACAGGGTTGACCGTGTCTGGGGGAAACTGTCTGATGGGAAAAATCTGGAAGGGGAAGGACCCGCTTAGAGATTTCATAATGGGGCGGGGGGCATCATAGGATAGTGACAGAAGGCAGACACTCATCAAAAGACTACCCAAATGTCGGATGCGACGCTCGCGGACATAACTCAGAAAAGCCACCGAGCAGCCATCCCGCCCATCTCACGCATTGCTTAATAGAGCAACGAGGGAAAAAAACGAGGCAAATAGGGTCAGAAGGGGAAGCACTTAGAGACCTGTAAAACCAAGCTCTGAGATTGCATTCCCCTAAATGTGTTAGGATTCCACAAATGGATCCAATCACGATGGGGGACCAAGCTAGAAGGATCACAACAGGTACGCAAAACCACCATAGGGTACCCGACCAACACAACTGGTGGGAGGAGAAAAAAGGGAAGAGGATCAGGTGGGGATGCCCAGGGCAGAAAGGGACCTATCGACAATTTTGCGGCGGCAAATTGCGGGAACAGGCACACTCGCTTTGGGGGGAACGAAAAGCAGGCGCATAAGAGAAGGTGGGAATTGAAGCGCAAGGCAGTCTCCCACACGGCAAGGATGAGAGTTGGGTTACGCTGGACTTGGCGAAGGATCGGGGAAAGATGAAAAAACGAGGATGTGGACCAGGGAATCTGTTGGAAAAAAGGGTCTTGTTCCACACGAACGTCCATCGGGAGCCCGGAGTTATGAGGGGGGAGAAAGGATGTGGGAGGGAGGAGGGGGGGGGAGGATGGAGTGGAGGGGTGAGGAGAAGTAAGGCTGAGAAAAAGAAGTGAGGGGGAGATAGAAGAAGGGGAAGAACGAGAGGTGGAGGAAGAGGAGAGGGGTGGTGGAGGAAGGGAGAGGGTGAGAGAGGGGAGAGGGTGGAAAGGAGGTGAATACGTAGGGTGGGGGGGGGGGAGGGGAAAGGAAGGGGGCGGGGCGGGCAGAGTGTGAAACAGGAGCGGAGGGAGAGACGAAGGAAAAGGAATAGGGAAAAGGAAAGAAGTAGAAAGGTAGGGGGGGAATTGAGGTGGAGAAAAGAGTGGTGAAGGGGGGTAGCGAGGGGGGGTGGGGGTGTTACGGGGAGCAAGGAGAGGGGGGGGAGGAGGGGGGGGTTATGAGGATCGTGGGGGGAGGTGAGAGAGAGGTGGGGCTAAAAGGAAAGTGAGGGAGAGAGAGGGAAAGGGGGGGGGTAGTGGAAAAGTGGGAAATGGGGAGGGGAATAGGGAGGTGGAGATGGGGGGGAAGGTGAAGGAGGGGAGATTGGGGATGAAGGGGGGGGAAGAGGGGGGGAGAGGGAGGGGGGTGGGGGGTAAAGGAGGGGGGGGGGGGGTAATCAAGTTGGAGGAGGTGTTGAGGGCCGAGGGTGGAGAAGGCGGAGCGGGTCTGGAAAATAAGGGAAAAGAGAGAAGTAGGTGGGGTAGGATAGGGAGGGGAACGAACGGAGGAGGTTGAAGGGAGGGGGAAAGGTGAAAAGTTGAAGGTAAACATGAGAGGGGGGTAGAAGGCCGTAAGAAAGGGAGGCGAAACAGAGGGGGGGTTAGGGGGTAAGGAAATAAGGAAGGAAGGAAGTTAGGAAGGGGGGGGTGAGAAAGAGGGAGGTAAGAGACGGGGGTAGGGACGGGAGGGGAAGGGAGGGGAAGGTGGAGAGGGAAGAAGAGAAGAGAAGGGGGGCGGGAGGGGGGGGGAGGGAAATGAGGGGTGGGGGGTGAGATTGAGGGGGGTGGAGGAGGGGGGGTGGGAAACCTTGAAGTAAAACCTATCTAGGGCTCTCGCCCAAGAAATCAAACTGAAAAAAACAAGATTACGAAAAAAAGCTAAAAGGCAGGATTCGGAACGTCGTGGGGGAAATCCCTAGAATTCTAAAGGGCCGGGAGAAACACAAAAAACAAAGCGGGTAGAGTCGTTCAAACGGAAAAACGAAATCGGAGAGCACAGCGACCGGGAAGGAGCAAAAGCCTGAGCGACAACGGTCGGATAACGCCCAAGCAACAGAGTCTTATGTAGAAGCCAAGAAAAAAAAAACTGGGCTAAAAAACGAAAACTGAAGAGGGAAAAAATTAAGATTGGGTCACAACTAAGAGGTCACGGCCAAGGGGGGGGGAACCAGTGAAAAAGCTTTGCAAATAGGAGCTTCAAAAAAGTAACAAAGGAAATGGGGTGGTAATCAGCGATTTTTACCAGGAAAATGGATCGAGCGCTGAATCGGTCCGATAGCCTGTGTCCCAAAAGAACATCCCCGATCCGTGATATAAGAGCGAAAAGGGATAAAGAGCATGGTGGGAAAATGAGTGTTGTATACAAAAACACCGTGTGGGAAAGGATTGAACCATACTACATGACAGAATATAATCTCAGACGGGGGGGGGGGGGGGGGGGTTGTCCGGAAAAAAAGGCCTTAGGAAGAAAGGGGTGTTTCGTTGCGTCAGGGATCACGGCAACAGTAATCGCAGTAGAGACAGATGCGGTTCGTGGTGCAGGCTATAAAAGGTCCTTATGGGGGGATTGAAGAAATTAAAAAAAGACTGCCAATTCTGAGGAAAAAAAGCTGGAGGAAACAGGGGCGAGAACTGAAAAACCTAACCTAATTCAATGCGGTCAGAAGAGACACTTGGGGAGGATCACGGTAAAAAAGACTGGGAAAGAATAAATTTGGCTGGTGGCCCAAACTGGGGCCGGGTACGAGGTCGCAGAAAGGTTTACCAAGGGGGGGGTGATGTTTGACGGATCTGGTTCAGGAAAGTTGATTCCGAAAAAAAGGAAGAGGTTAGGGAGAGATGGAACACAAGAATAGTTTCACGTACCCTAGACGGCCGTGGCCGAAAGGATGGGCCGAACATCGACACCGAAGAGAAAATAGATGCAGTCTTTAACAAAACTAAATACCGTCAAAAAGGGACATGCGGCAGACAGATTTTACAGAACAATTCGAAGAACCTTAATATTGGGTCAAAAGGTAGCTCTCAGACAAAAAACCACACACTTAGATAAAAGATATCAATAATGCCAAGAAAAAGGGCTTCTATAGAAGGAGGAAAACGGGGAAGATTGATCAAGTTGGTCGGCGAAGAGCGGTCTGGGTAAAGCTGAATAGGTAAGTCTAAAATCTTTTCGTAGGGGGGAAAATGGAAAAAAGCCGAAGGAAGATGGAATGTTGAAAAATCTTGGGGGGGGGGGGGGGCCATCGGCGAGACCTGAACGATAGGGCAGGGCCGTATAAAATCAATGCAAAAACAGAGCCGGGGGACGTGAAAAATAAAAAAACTGAACAGACGTGCGACATCGTCTTAAAAAAGGGACAATGTGGGCAACCAGCAAATTCTTCGGGTGACCAAGCCTTTGTTATGAATCGAAACTGCGCATCGACCGAAGACGAAACGTCCCGGCAGGTCCGTGGAAAGGCCAACCAGGTAGAAAAGAGCATTACAGCGGCCGAAGGATTGAAGATCTGCACGTGTGGAAGGCGGCCCTCAAAATCAAAATGGACAGGAGCGAGGACACGAGCATCGGCCCGGAGAAGGAGGAGAAAGGTTGGCAGTGTAGAAACGACGCCAAAAAACCTCGAGTCGGCCCGAAGGATGGGGAGGGTCAAAAAAGAAAAAAACAAAAACCACGGCTGAGAGATAGAGCCTGGGAAGTGATATTTTTCATCGTTCAAGTGCGGGGGCCTAAAAAAAAAAAAATTAAAAAAAGGGAAAAACCTCGCTAGAATATCGGAAAAAAGAACGTATGAGTGGCAAGGTGACACAGGGGAGAAGAAGACTGCGGCGAGAAACGAAGACCTTTTGGTAAAAGCTCTGAGTCAGAAAGGGGGACCAATGGAGGGGTTCTGGAAGCTAATGGGCATGCTGTACAAAAAGGTACAACCTTGCCTAACTCTTTTGAGACAAGATGGGGCAGTGAGTACAGAGAGGGCGCGGCACGCCCGAGGTTTTTGATGAACGGCTAACAGGAACGAGATGAAAAAGGCTGGTGAGGGGAAATCCTCCGTTTTAAAAAAGCTTTGGGGGCGCTGGGCTGGCAAGGGGTCACCGAAAGGGACGAGGCATATCGGTGGCCATTTGCAAAACGAGAGGGCGAGGTCTACAGACGACCGGGACAGGGGGACCGGAAAGAGGCAGAATAGGGACACCGAAGGAGAGGGAGCGGGGAAAAATGTTCGGGTGAGGGGGACTTTTAAAAAGAAGGCGGCGTCAGATCCGACCCCGGAAAGTTTGAAATGAAGTCCCGGTCGAGGCAGGAAGGGAGGTGGAAAAAAATGGGAAAAAAACCGAAGCACGAGGATGCATCTGTCTACACAAAGAGCAAACTGAGAGACACAGATCAGAAAAAAAGGCACGTTGGAGGGGGGAAAAATGCCGGGAGGGAGGAATTACACAAGTCTAGGGATAGGCCGGGAAGTGGGGGAGTTCCCAAACAAATCCCTAAACAGACATTGCCCAGCCGCAAAGGGGGGAGGATAAAGGGAAGGGAGGGAAATGGGGGGGGGAATCACAACACGGATCTCCATTGAAATTGAGAAAAGAAGGAAAGCCAACAGGTGGGGAGGGGAAGAAGGTGAAGTTTTAGGAGGTCGGACCTCGAAGAGGTGTACGTAGCGTTATTGGCCAAGAGGTGGGGGAATCCGGAAGGAAAAGTTGTTAGTAATACCGCAAGAATAGAGTGTAACGTAAAAGAAAAAAAGGGAGAAAAATTCGATGACATCGTGGGTGACGCATTGCTCACAGATGCAAAGCAGTCGGAGATGGATGGTATAGAAAGCGGTGGGGTGGAGTTAGAGTTCCTGGTCACTCTAATCACTGCGCCGAGACTCACTGGGGAAAAGAGTGGGGTTAGGACCAGTCAAGAAATACCAATCGGGGGAACCGGAGGCGAAATCTGGGAATATAGAGCAAGGGCGCCCAGATTGAAAAACATCCAGACAGGGGCAAAGAAAAGGAACCCTGCCAAAGTTTCAGATGTGGGCCGATGTAATGGGATGAGGGGGTGCCGTTGTGCAAGAAAAAAAATCCAACTCTGGTGGGGGAGGGGCGGGCTTAATAGTAGGAGCTACCCAAGAAAATGGCTGAAAAAGAATTAAAGAGATCGAAGAAAACGGGGGGAGCGGGCCCACTGAAGCAAAAAGGATCCGCACACCCTACAACTTTGAAAAAAAAAATTAGCTGCGACCCAAATTTTTGGGGGAAATTAGGAGCCCAACTCAGATAAAAACAAAGGAGAAAAAAGGATAAGAGAATGTTCGTCAGGGGCGAGCGAGAACGTTGTCGGACGTTGGGGGGAAGGGGTGGTAAGGGTACATTGGAAGCAATCGACGAGCCCGAGTTGGCTAGTCGCGGAAAGAGGAGGAAGTAATGTAATCTTGAGATAGACTCCAGGGAACCCCGCCCCCTCACACCCAAACGGGATGACAGGAAGGTGCCACAACGGCAAAAAAAATCCAGCAATCGGACAAAAAATCAGAAACTGGAACCGTGGTTAACGTCGGTGAACGTAGTAAGGGGTGAACCTCCTTGGCTAACCTCTCGGTGACCGAAGGGGGGGAGGGGACCCGGTCTGAGGACCGAATTCAGGACCATCTACCCCAAAACGGCGGCGTCTCGGCGAAACTCGGAGGCAAGAAACGCATACTCACCTATATTCCGGGGGCTCTAAAACATCATCGCGGGCAGTCGGGAGGGAAACGAGTTCCACCACGAATTCAGAGGAATTGGCGAAGGTTCGCAGTCAGCAGTCAAGCATCTCTTATTAGAAAACCCTCCAGTGGCTTCAGGAAGAAAAAAAAAGTGGGGGGACAAGCACGCTTACGTACAAAGCTCTAACTCACCAATTAACCAAAAAGCAAACCTAAATGTGAATCAAAAAACTGGTTGGGGTAACTGACAAGGCCGGGGAGACATTTTTGCGAACCCAGGGGCAGAAACGCTATCGACAAGGAGGAGGGGGCAAAGGGAGGCCTGCAAGAATGGTGGGGGGGGGGAATACCAAAAATAGGGGAATCTAGAATGTGTGTTGGGGTTGAAAAGGAAACGAAAGTAGAAAAGCGTATTAGTTGGGGTTCGCTACGCATGCGATAAGAAGAGGAAAGAGATGTGCCAGGAAGGTGGAAGGGCTGGGTGCAACGTCCATCAGCCGGAAAGGGGGTCAATAACGGATCGAGTGGCGAGCTGACAGGGAGCCGAGATAAAAAGATGACTGAAAAAAAGAAAATCTCCCCGCCTTGACGAGCGCGGGCATCGAGCCATAAGGCTAATAAAGGGGAGGGGATGGCCACCCCTCCAGCAAGCTGGGCGGTGAATGGCCCAAAGCCTTAAGCTCACGGCTACCGGGGGGGGGACAAAGGCACGCCAGCTTCAAAAACTGGAAAGGAGAAACGCGGAATAGCGTCTAATGTAGACGGAAAAACAAGGAGCGGCCGAGACATAGTCCGCAGGACACTGCAAAGAATATGTTTAGACAACATCTGTTAGGGACAAGGAAGGGGCCGAGCAATGTGGAAAATGCTTCGCGGGCAATCCCGGAAATTGGGCAGGGAAAGCAGCGATTTTAAAAAAAGGGGAGACGCGAAGTCGTCCGCAGAGACGGGACAAAACCGCAAAGCCAACGAATAACGGGTTAAGAAGGGGTCAGAGCTTGACTCACAATTGGGGGAATTCGGGTGGAAAAACAATCAAAGTTGGAAAAAATGATAACCATCTCATGAAACAGAGAGAGAAAAGATCAAAGAACCGAAAATCAAGGGAAAAAGAAGGACAGAGGATTTTCGGGGCGTCGTGGATACAACGGAAAAGGTGGAGGGGCCTCGAGTCAAGAGGAAGTTGCCGGGCCCGCTCAAACCTTGGACAGATGAGGGCGGAACTAACGCAAGTCATGCAAAATCTAGGGAGGGGGAACTTAGCTTACTACACTGAAGACGGAAGGGGCGAAGTCGGGGCAAACGGAAGTTGCGTCAACGTAAAAAAGATGTCCAAGAATTGGCTTTGTGCCCAAAAATTGTCCAGGCGTAGACCGATGTCGCAGGTCTTTTCCCTTGATTGATGGGGACGGCAAAGAGGGATGATGATCCGGCCATTAACGCGGGAGGGAGGAGCGATGGCACACAAATTGGGGAAATGACCAAGGACGGCGCTGCGACAGTCAGTAAGAAAGCAACTATAGAAATAGACGAACGTGACACGAAAGACTTAGAAAACAAGAACCGTTTTTAACAGGTCTACGCCGTGGAGCGGATCGTCGGGAGAAGACAACACAAAACGGAGAGGAGAAAAAAGAGAAGTACAGACGAAACATAATCAAGCGCCAGTGCGAGGGGAACGGAAAATAGGGGGGGCTGGAGACGGAGGGGGATCAGCTTTGGGTACGCGCGTCTGGGGCACGCTTGAAGTCTAGGGAAAGGTCGCGGGGATGAAAGGGAGAAGCGCCAAGCGCCGTCCAAGAACGGGGGTGCAACGGTTGAAATCAATTGGAAGAGGGGGGGACGAAGAACTCACGATCTCAATAGCGCAAAATGACCAGATCGTTAACGGGGTAGCCATCAATTCAAAAACACTGGGAAAGACTGCGAAAGCGTCTTATAAAGGCCAAGTGTGGGGCAAAGCCTTCAGGGACAAGAAGTTGCGGCGATAGGGGAATTCTTCTCGACAGCTAATTGAAGGAACAAAAAGTGGAGCGCACCCTGTCCTAAAATCATGAAGAAAAAAGAGAGGCACCGCAAGAGGGGGAGGACCTCCATCTGGTACTGTTATAGAGCCACAAACTTTTAGCGGGGAGGCGATAACGGTGGACCGGGGGGGGAGAAGACAAACGCAAAACCATCTATCTCAAATTCTTGGTCTTCAAGGACAAACGGGAAAGTCTATTCGTGAACAGGAGAAAAGGTTCAATTTTCAGGGACTTGTCAACGTAAACAAAAATGCAATAGGAAACGCGCAATATACGCATCAGGATCGTGGGTCATTGGCCTGTTTGACAACAGTAGCGGACGGAAAGGCAGCGCTCGTCCAGTGGCCCTTTGGGGTAAAAACGGAGGCTGGAGACTGACCCAAGGGGGCTTGCCGGGGGAGAATATGTTGCATAAAAAAAATGGGGGCTGGAGGTTAGAAAAAAGAGGAGTCAGTATTCGGAGGCATGGCCGCCCGTCGTTGGGGAGGGACTCATTCAAAGAAAAGAGGATTCCGCTGTGGACGTAATACGCATTTGCACGCGGGGAAAGGGTGCGCTGAGACTTGGAGCCGTTCGCGGGATCGTTGTCAGCGAAAAAAGACGAGCACGGCTTGGAGGGGGGGGAGCGCCGGGGAAATGGGCCTTAAGCGTCGATCTTTCACCGCGAGCGGATCAAGATGGGGCAAAAGGGGTAACTTGGAAAGGATTAGCTCGGCGTCGGTCACGGAAGAAATCGGGGTTGGACCTTCAATTGAACAGTTCGAGGAGTGATTGAGGGGACCCAGCCGTTGCCAAAAAGAAACTCGAGGAGAGGACTCGCAGCGTCTAAATTACTACAACCACAGGGCATAAGAGCTGACGTTGGGGAAAGAGAAGAATGGTCAAAAGAATTCTAGATGCGCCCGGAATTGTGTATTCAAAAAAAAAGTCGAATTGCAGGGGGACAAACCAGGTGCCACCTCCACAGGTGTCTATTAGTTCTCGGCAATGGAGAACAAGAAAAAAAAAGGGCCTTGCGAGAAGTAACCAACAATTGTGGGGGGAGGGGCAGTTAGAGTAAGGTGCTTCTAAGCTAGGTACTAAGCGTGCTTGGAAAAACAATCGGTGTTTCGTCCAAGGCAAAGAGGGGAATTCGGAAGAGATGGTGGAACGAGGAGAGGAAAATTCGCACATTGAACAGCTGTGGGTAAATCCGTGCTTCCAATAAAAAAGCGTAATGAAGGGGGGGCGACCAGCTTAGTGAGGTACCTGGGGGGGGTTGGGAAGGACGCAGACGAACGGCGTCGCGAGGGCCTTGGATGATGCGCATTGTGCAGGCAGATCGGCACGCAATAAGTCAAAAAAAGAAGAGCGAAGGATCAAGGAAAGGACGCCCTCCAGAAAGTGTCCCCTACGCTTTAAACATCCAACAGGTGGCTATTTGGTGCGGATTGGGGGAATGTTTCTTTTTGCAAAAAAAGAAAGGACCCCGCTCAAAGGGGGGGGGGGGCGGTTAGGAGGAGAGTCTTATCAGAAGACATTCTTCGAATATCAAGGACGAAAACAACGAAGGGGAGGGGGAATTGTTTCCATTAAAGAAAGGCTCCGCAGGCCGACAACGTGAGGGCGAAAAATTGTGACAGAGCC
>Ga0179593_1579730_pt1 | contig 11918 bp, 15 predicted proteins | sample CZODoug2_1_08_16_FD_185931 | JGI IMG/M metagenome (GOLD analysis project Ga0179593, IMG submission 185931) | Vadose zone soil fungal communities from Angelo Coast Range Reserve, California, USA - CZODoug2_1_08_16fungal (PacBio error correction) | ecosystem: Environmental > Terrestrial > Soil >...
GTGGACCAAAAATGTGGAAAAAAACGCACCCTGCAGGTGGGGGGTAAGGAAAACGAAGGGAGGCTTGTGCTCACGACAGCTAGAATGTAACCAGATAGGTGCAGAAAGTTAGTCGCGGGGCAAGCCTCTTACGCCGGGAGGAGTCAGAGTCTCGGGATCAACAAGCAGGGGGGACCGTAGACCCCACGCTGATAAGGGTTCAACTCCGAAAAAGGGGGGAAGGGGGAGACCTGCAGCTGGGAGGAAAACAAGAGAAGGATTAAAGACCTGCGACAGTAGATGTAACAAAAACCTTCTGTCCAGGGTAAGATCCTGATCGGCGGGCAATGTGGACTAACCTAAGTGGTCGGGAAAGAAGACCGGTAGACGGAAGTTTACACGATACGGGGGCATACGAAACTATGGGACCCACCGCCCCCTAGAATGTTCAAGACTCTTGCCGAAAGGAAGGCCCAATCGACAGAGTCGAAAAAAAAGCGAGAACCTACAGACGTGGCAGACTCCGTTAGAGAAGAGACATCTGAAAAATGGGGGATGAGTAGGGGAAGGGGAGGCCGCAAAAAAAGTTTCATCCTCCCTGGAGAAACCGATCACCTACATTGGTACCCGGTCCACACCATTGCTTGTAGGGGGAGAGGATCCTAGGAAAGATTTTATCCCATCCCGAAAAGTCATGAAATTCATAACCCGAAGGGGTCACCAAGAAAAACGCAAAAAGGGGCCGCAGGAGGAAATATTAATCTTGACTAGGAAGACTTTTAGCGCTGTGAGGGTCCTGGACTGCCAAGGCGGAAAAAAAAAAATTTCGAAAAAAGGGAAGGTCGGGAAAGATGGCCCCGGAGGAAAGGAGAAAAGAACCCTAATATTCAACCAATAACCGAGGTGGGACTAACAATATCCACCTTCCGCCCGAAAACAAGTGGACATGAAGGACTTTCCCGCAGGAAAGGACTGAGTCAATACACTGGGAAAAATGGGGGGGGGAGCAGGCACTCGGGAATTGTCAAGGATCAAAAAACTCCTAAGTCAGTCTGGGGCTCCGATGAATCCTCCGTGTGGTGAACAGGAAGGCTAAGGGTTGACTTAATGTGAATGACAGAGTTGTACGCGGGGTAAAAAGAGCAAAAATAAAGGAGGCGTAGGTGATACTGTAAATCGTAAGTTCGTGGAGGAAGGGGAACCGCGGGAGGAATTTCTTCGTGGACGAAAGCTACTACGGAGAGCTGATCTCATTGGCGAAGGGAAAAAAGTTGCTACTACCAGTTAAGAATATAGCACCTTCCGAGGCCTCCTCTACAACCTGAAAAAAAGGAAGGGGAGGGTTTAAAAAAGGATCTCCGTGGAAGCCTATCCGAGGAACGTTCCAAAGGCAGGAAGAACTGTGTAAAAGAGGTTTTTGCACAAAGGGTGCTCTAAAAAAGGGGGGAAACTGGGAGGGAGGACTTCCCGTCTTACTAAGGAGAAATGGTGAAAAAAGGGGGGGAATCTGCTCTTGTACAAACCCCGGGGTGAATGCCCTGTCAAGACGAGAAAGGAAGCCTTCTCTGATTAAACCAGGGGGGGGGGTTTGCAGCAAAACTGGGCTCCGGAATCTCCGCAGTTTCAGATCTCCCGGCTCCTAGGAATCGGCGAAACTCTGTGGTAACCTTAGTTGAATGGGGGAATTTCTGGCCAATCAGGGAGAAAAGGGTTCAGGACTACTAGGGCGCTGAGAGGGGAGTAAAACAGGTTGGTCATATAATGTCCAAGCTAAAGCCTCCTCAGATGGTAAGACTGGGTTGCGGACTCTCAAACCACCCCGTTTCCAGGGGGAAAGATCGCTTCACAGTCTTTACGAGGGAGGATTGTTTGTGACACTCTTGGGGGGGGCAATACTCTAACCCTGCAGTTAGTTCCGGGCTACTATGGTGGGCAGGCAATCCTCAGCCTCAAAGATAACCAATGGGATCGTTAAGGGGATTGGTATTGAAATAGTGTGCCAAGTGCATCATCCTCGGGAAGTCTTCCTGACAGAGGTCCTTTCGGAGAGGTGAATTGAGACCGGGAGGTCATGCACCAGTCTAGAGCCCTCGAGACAGGGGGGGGGGGGGGGGATCCTTCTACGGGAGATGATCTAAATACGAAGTCATTTTTCTTGTCAATGACTGACACCCGAAAAAGGCCTTAATCTGGTGCTTGGGGGGGTCAGAAGGGAAAGGGGTTTTATGCCTGGATAGTATTGGGAAAGGAACTTCAGCAACAGGGTCCACGGGGTCAGGGGAAAAATCGGGGGGGGTGACTGCACCGGTAAACGTGAATCCGAGGCCGTTCACCGGGGAGTCTTCCGGTTGGGACGAGGGGGAAATTTTCGGGGGGGGGGGGGGGGGGAATCTCTGGGGGATAACAATCGGAATATTGATTTGAATTACTGTATACTGAAGGTGGAAGCCTTGGGGGAAGAGTTTCCTTATATGAGGAAGGTCTTCAAGGAGAAATATGCGTGGCAAAAAGAAGGCAATTCATATAGTGGTATCGGGACATTAAGGGAATAAGCTCTTTCTTGTCAGGGGGGACCTCAGGGAACGCGTAAAAGATCAAAAAACGCGTGGGACGCCATTTCAAGGCTGTCCAAGGTCACGCGATTCTAAGGGGGCATGACCAAGGGGAGAGTTCACTGGAAAGAAGCGAAAACGAATGGGGGAAGTTCTATTGAAGGAGGTGTTCGGGTGGCGCCTGAGGAGAAAGACGAGGATTTGAACCTTGAGGGGAAGGTGGGAAAGGGGAAGAGCCATTGGAGGGGAAGCCTGCCTCTTGTTTTGAATGAAAGGTGTGGTAGGAGCGGGACGCGGGGGATGGGACCCAATGTGGCTGAGTGGATGGGAGGAACCTATCCGAAGGCTTGCAAGGAAGAACATGCGACTGGTTGGGCAGCCAGAGGAAAAGGAAAAAAAGAAAGAACCCCTTACCAAGGGGAGGGACTCGCATCCTCAAAAGAGAAAGTAAGTTGCGGGAGGTCCTTCGGGGGAGCGCAGGGTTTCGGGTTTGACTAAGGGGGATCAGGGGACCGGGAAAGAGTCTTCATGCGGGCAGGAAAAGGTGCAGTCATGTGGGAAGTCTGGGCTCACTTGCATTGGATGGACACGGAGGGGGTCGAAACTGGCTATACCTGGGGGGTTTGGAGGAAAGGGACATCGAAAGGGCTCCTCTCCCCTTCTCTGGAGATGGTGAACGTCGTTCTGACCAATTTCTTGTGTTGAAATCGGGAGCCTTCATTATGGCCCTGCTTTGGGAAGGGATTTCCATACTCCTAACTGAAGAGGGTCAAAAACTCGTTTCGGTTAAAATGACTAAAAGTGGAGAGGGGTCGGCCCGTGGTATCACAGACGGAAAGGGAGATAATAGAAAGTGCTTGGGAAGCCGTGTAGAGCTCCCCGGAGGGGGTTGTCTCAAAGCCCCAGGCGTCTTTGAATAGCGGGGGTTCCTTGACATGACAGTCCTTGTAGTTCATCAAAAAGGTATGGGGGGGCTCTTTATCGAAGGCAGGGAGTCTTCAACACAAGAAGAGTGGCATTGGCGACAGTATGTAGGGGGGGAAAAGGCTGTTAAATGAAGTGATCAAGGGGGGGGTTCTTCCACTTGGAGTTTGCGGGGGTTCATAAATAAAATTGAGGAGGAACTGGATTCGGGAACAGCAGTGTACCGTCTTAATGCTTGGCTTCTGCGGCAGTTAGACCGTGGCGGGGTACAGTGTTTAAGGAGGGAAAGGGGACTCGGGGAGGTATGAAACCGACGGGGTTAACAGCGGAAAAAAAAGTTTACATCCAAAAACAAGAGGGGGGAAAACGAGTGGGAGAAGGGAAAGGGGGTACCCGCGGGACCCAAAAAAATCATGTCGCCTGGAAACAAAAAAGAAGCGCACAGGGGGGAACTGCGCACAGCGAAGAAAGAAGAAGAAAGTCAGCCCGGCCGAGGAAAACAGCCTCAGGGCCGGGGGGGGGAAAGTGGGTGGGGTAGGAAGAGTGCGAAGAACCTCACAAAAAGCTCGACCCGGGAAAAAGCATCTGTTAAAGAAGAAAGAAAGCAAGGGAAACGCCAAAACGGGGGGAAAAAACTCCGAGAGGGATCTCTGGCGAAAGGGACCCTGGGTACCTTTGGCAGAGCAAGAAAAAAAAAGTGTCTCCACAGGGGGGAACTTTGCCGAACAAAGAAGGCCGTCTGCTGCCCAAGCCATCGCAGGCCTTTATCACTATGGGCTAAAGAAAGCGAAAGAAAAAGGGGAGTAAAGTCGCTTTGAAGCCTGGTCCAGAAAGAAGTCGAGGGGAATCTACACTGTCATTCAGGAAACAATTGGAGCCTGCACAGGGGGAAATCCTCTGTGCAAAGAGCGACATCAAAAGGATCCGCGTACTGGCAGACCCACAAACCATACGGTGTCAGACCGAGGTGGGAAAGACATCGAAAGACATCACCCTTCAAGGGAAAAAAAAAAGTAAAGTGGAAAAAAATTTTCAACGTGGAAATGTCAACGTGGTCTGCGGGGGGAATGAGAGAAAACTGATTGGGGGGGGAAAAGTAACAATCGCATTCATCACACCGAACCAGCGAACAAAAGTAAAAGGCCCCCACACGGTCCTCCCATCATTAAATTGGGGTCAATCTGAGAGGACAAACAAGGGATCCTTTGGAAAAAAAAAGGGTCTTGCTGGAAAATGGGAATGGGCTATGCCTGGGGAAGGAAAAAAAAACATGTCGCATCGCTTAAGGTGAAAAAAAAAGCAACGGGGTTTCCGCTTATGGGGGAAACCCCTATTCCACTCACATTTGTTCCACCGTGAGTGTGAAAAAACGGGAATCAGTCGCGTCCGATGAAAAAACAGAAGTAAATTAAAATTTCTGGAAAAAAGACAATGCAGGGGCTCTTAATCCCCGAAGGCAGCAATGGACCGCACGGCGGAGAAAACAGTGAGGGGTTGAGGGAAAGTCGCAGTTAACGGAAGGGACATGGCCGATAGAGATCTCTGTGAAGGGGGGGGTAATTGTCTCAAGGGAAGGCAAATGTTTTAAAAGGAGACCACGGTCTTGCTGAAAAGGGGAATCAACAAAGAAAAAGTTATGAAGTGGAAAAACAGTCTCGGATGCACGGATTCCGCGACGCGGGGAAGACCTTTCTAATGCGAAAGGAAAAAAAAAGAAACGACAAATCATGCCTAGCTGGGAAAAAAGAACGAGGCAAAACGTCACCGCCTCGCTGGGGGATCGAGGGATTCGGGGGGAAGGGATCGCCAGGGAAAGCCTCGGGGAAATGGCGCGAGAGGGGTTAGTGGAAGGAAGGGAAATGGAAGCCCGGGACGTCTTACTTCCAAGGGAGACTAGAGAAGGACGCAAAGATTCCGCGAGTGGCACTGTATCCCAACTTTAGAAAGCCCTTCTGGGAAGAAGAGCACGACAAAGGGCGCGGAGTTCCTCGACAGGAGCGGACGGTGCGTCAGCAAGAGGAAATCGGGGGGGAGCCCGGAAAAAAAAGGAATCCCGCGGGGGGAAAAAGGAGAAATAGGGGGAAAGGTGATCAAGAAGTGTCTTCAGTGGGGAAGGTTCGGGAAGAAGACTATGCTCTCTATGGAGGCCCTTGCAAGCATAAAGTAAAGCCGTGTTAAAGCAAAGTGAAGTATGCGTGCATGGGGTAAAAACAAACCAAAGGGGATGATTCCCGAGCTCTTTCAGGAGCAAGCTGTCTTGAAAAGAAACCAGACATGGGATGACAAACCGCGGAAAAAAACCAGGGACGCTTCAGAAGTAAATCACAGGCGAGGAAAAAGGAGATGTCATCCATCCCTGAAAAAAAAGGGCCCGTCGCACTAAGAGGGGGGGACTTCGGGTTCGCAGCGCAACGGTTCGGCATTGGGGGACGGTCTGAGCCGGGGACAAGCTGATCTTGCAGGGGGGGACAGAAGCTCAACAGGGTCTTGCAATGTTCGGTGCAGGGGGCCCAGTGCACGGAAATTTGGGAGTTGAATCAAGATCTCGGGGCCGAGGTAAGGTGTGATAAGGATTCAGCCAAGGGGAACACATCCAGTAGGGGGGGCATGGCAGCTCTCAACCTTTGAAATAAAGTCTCATTTTCCATGGAAAGGGCTGGCTTTGCGGATATTGGGATAGGGACCTACTAAGGAAAAGTCCTATCACAAAAGGGGAAAAATGAAAAAAAAAAGGGAACGATTTCTTGAGATTCAGGTTTTTAGAAGTGAGGATGAAGGTTCTGCGCGGTGCGTGGGGGGGATAGGGCTTAGATCAGTGCAGAAGTAAGACTTTGGTGCAGAAGTGAAGTCAGAAAGGCTGCGCAGAGAAAGGTAGACCGACTGGCCGACACGGGGGCCGATTCCCAAGTCCAGTATATATCGGGCAAAAGAAAAAGGGATCTCAATGGGGGGGGAGCCTGCGGCGTTCAGGAGAAAGTAAACCGAAACTAAAAAAAAGGCGTATAGGCTATGCCGGGGGGGTCGTTTTCAAAAATCGTTCCAGCTCGAGGGAAGTAAGGGGGGAGGGGAGTGGGACAGGGCAGCCATTGTCACCGTCCGGAAAAGTTTTTTCGGAAAAAAAATGTGTTTGAGCATTGAAGGGGACGCGTGTTCCCTGGAAAACCAGAAGTGGGGGGGGAATCCTTGCTGTGGGATGGACCGAATCAGGGTCAAAAAGGGGGGGGTCCTGTTAAGGAAGGAAAAAAAGTAAGCTCTTGCACGACTGGGGAAAAGGCACTAAGGGGGTCGGCATCGCATCCCAATAGGCACTAAAATGGCAGCTTCCGGAGCAGCGATCTTAATTACGTGCGGGTGGGGTGGGTGGCCGGCTGTGTAAGGAAAAATTTTTCGGGGAAGGTTACCTTGCATGGTTAAGTCTACATTGCTTATTGAGCAGAAAGCGGGAAAATTCCACGGGGCAAGGAAAAGGCTGTTGTTCGCACGGGAAGGGGTAAGGTGGGCACGAGAACGAAACCAACCGGAGGGTTGATGAAGGGGGCCAGGGGGGCGGGAAAAAAAAAAAATATCAAGATCCAGTGAGGGAAGAGGCTGCGGGCGTGAGGTGTGCGTGGAAAGTGTCGGCTCGCCACAGTGAATGCAAAAAAAGGGGAGCGAGCTTTGTCAGGGGGGGGAAGAAGGAAGTCCAGGCCCCAAAAAGCTGGATCGTGGAGGCTGGGGTACCTCGGACGAGGTATGAAGCAGGGAAAAGGCAGGAAAAAAAGCGATGGGGCTTGGGGCGCAGTAACGAAAGTTAGAAATCGGTTGGCGATCCCGGAAGTGTGTTCGGGACCCGGGGGGGGAGTCAGGGGGAGACGATTTCAATAGCGACGAGAGCAAGGGGCTGGAAGAAAAAAAGTCATGTCTGAAAGGGACATGTGTCTGTCTGTGAATTGGGGGGCGACAAGGGGGCGTGGTTATGACACACAACTTCCTCAAAAAGATCTCGCTGGCGGACCAGGGAACGGGGGGAAAGACGTGTCCAGAGCTAGATGACCTGAAGGAGGGTAGCAGGGGAAGCGCGGGGTGTGCAAAGGAGAAGCTGTGGGGGGGTCGGAAGTTTTTAAAAAAATCTCTAAGAAAAAAAAAAGGAAAGGAAGAGATGAGGTGTACCATCTTAAACAAAGGATGGAAAAGATCATTAGGCCGGAAAAGGAAAGAACCCCTCCGAAGAAATCAGTCGGGAAGGAAGGGGCACTAAAGAGGGGTCTTTCTCGCGAAAACTCGGAAAAGTGCGTCTCGGAAAACCGCCCCCGGCCCAGAGCGGAAAAAAGAGGGGAAGGAGAAATCCCGCATTTAAGGGAGAAAAAAGGCATCAGGAGGGTCCTCCTCTGCGAGGGGTAAGGCGTACATCTATGTCCATACCAGGGGGCCGCCACGGGGGAGGAAACAAGTAGTTTTTCTGTGCGCGAGAGGGTGAAAAGAAAACAGCCATCCTCAGACCTGTCGGAATTGGAGTGGGAAAAGTTCCGAACAGACACCCTATGTCGAGGTAAAAGCACAAAACTCTTGTTAAGGAAGGGGGGAATTAAGAGAAGAAACACCGGAGAAGGGGTGCCCCGCCGTCCATCAAAGAAAGGAAAATAGTGGGGTAGAGGGTGCCGCCATCAAGGGGAGTGTCCAAAAAAACTCTAAAAAAAAACAAAGAGCAGAGGATGATTGGCAAAAAAAAAACACACAAAAGAAAGCATCCTCCCGTGAAAGATAAAAGATCGAGAAAACCTTCAGTGTCAACATAAAAGGTCAAAAAAGGGCTCCGAGGGGGAAAACTCTCGCGGGGGAGGAAAAAGAACGGAAAGGGGGAACAGAAATCACAAGAACCATTCTATACAAACAAACCCGTCAGCAAGAAAAGGTTAGGAGGCCTCTTAAGAGGTAGTAAGGAAATTCGTTATTGGGGTCTCCAGTGTGGCGGGTTCTTTCCTGGAATGGGAAGTTGCTGAGAAAATCCCATGTCGCAGAAAGGAAATCCTTCCATCCAGGACGGGGCTAGGGGTAGCCTACCAAAAAAAAAATAATCAGGCGCGACCCGGTGGAGGGGACTCAAAGAACTATCTCTCACGACGATTGAAGTCACAAACAAAAATCCGCCCCAGGGTGTTGACAACCCAGGGGGGAAAAGGTCCCTCCACTGGTAGAACTGCACGTTACCTCAATGCCAGGGTAAATTCAGCTATGTGGGTGCTGAAAAGGTGTGTCACCGCAAAGGAAAAGGCAGACCCTCAAAAACGTTCTTTGGGGCGGTATCTCCAGTGGGAAAAGCGAAAGTTATTATGAATCAAAGAAGGGATATACTGGACACATGGGGGGGGAAAAACTGGTTTCTATTCCGGAGGGCCGGGCTTGGGCCGGTTCTAAAAAGGAAGAGGGTTTATGTCACCACCCCCTCCGAACTCCTTCATGGCTACCCCTTACTCGACCGACCTTCTCTCATTTAGAATAAATAGACCGACATCCGAGGGAAAAATAGAAAAAGAACTCTGTCTACAGGAAAAGGGAAGGCACTCCTCGTACGGAAACCCTCGCTTTTGGTATCATTGATGATCTCGTAAACCTGAAGGGAACTGAACACGCTGTCCGGGGCAGTGAAAAGCGCTGGTCCTGATGTGGGGGATGAGATGGTTGGCGGACCCTAAGTGAAAGACTGAGAGATAAGAATAAAGAGGGGGAGATACAGTATCATGAAAAGGCACGATGTGAAATAAAAGGAGAAAAAATAAAGGGAAGAGTCTTTTTCAAAAGCGAGATCGCTGGCCACTGGCAGGAGACGTTCCGCCACAGGGGGAATTCTCCCGGGAAGAGAAAATCCGCGAGATTTCGGAAATAAGAGGGACGGGTGGGGAAGGGGAGGGAGGTGCAGCACCCGGGAAACAAAAAGCAGATTTCTGGGAAAGGATCTCGGATGGAAGGCATCTGCCGAAGGGGAAGATTTATGTAAAAGTGAAGGTACGCGACGCAGGAAATGGCGAGATCTTCTCGGGAAAAAAAAAAACGGAGGGGATAGTGGAAAAAGGGACCCGCAGCTGTGCAAGAAAGGCGTCTTTTTAGAGTGACAGAGAAAAAGACCTCGTTCTTCCTAGGTCCTCTTCGAGTATGATCTGGACGAAGGGGCAATTACGTTGGGGGAAGGGAATCTATCCTATAAGACTGTACTCCGGTGATCAAAAAGGGGTGGGGTCGCTGGAGGACCTGCTGCTCTGGACCCAAAAAGGGGTCCACTTGTAGCTTTCCCTTCTAGGGGAGGCCCATCTCTCCACTGGGGGGGGAAAAGACAGCCAGCCCTTTCAAAAAAAAGGGTCGCGTGGAAAAGGAATTTAATCATCTCGGATTTGAGGAGAGGGAAGCCCGGGAGTAAGGTCCTCGCTTGGGGGGGCCAGTCACGGAGGAAAAAAAAGAGTCCACAGGACTCTGAAAAGAATATTCACCTTCGAAAAAGGCTAGGGGAAGGGGCTTTTACGGGTGCTAATAATCCCTGGACGATAAGTTACGGAGGGGGAAAAAAAAGGACAGTTTCCTCTTCCGGGGGAAGGAGATATCATGGGGGCTGAGAGGGGAGCAAGTGTAGTCTGTCAGAAGGGGGAGGGAAAAGGCATATCCCTATGTGGATCTTTGGGTCGTAAAGAATGCATAGGGGGTGTATCTTGGGGGGGAACAGGAACCGGCCTGATCCGAGTGCCGCAGGGAGGGGATTGACTCGAACAAAAAAAAAGGCTGTCAAAGACTTATCTCATAATTCAATTCCATCTATGAGGGTAAGGGGATAACTGAAGTCGGATCTTTAGGCCCGAGGTTCTCCTGCAATAAGAGCTTCAAGGCACCGGGGGGTTTCCGAGGACATTTCTTTCAAAGGGACGCTTGGTGTTGCAGGAAAAATTTGTGTACTGGGATGACCTAGGGACCGTCAAACTAATTTTGTCATGTGGATCGGTGAATTTCTGGGTTTTAAATGGAGTAAAAGACCGGTAAAAAATTCCGGTCTGGGAAGCTCCTTTCTAACCTTCGACAATTGTGGGTGTTCAAAAGGGCACATTCATTCGGGAAAAAGAAAAAACGAAGAAGGGCTCTCCCCAGAATCGGGGGGGTGAAAAAGAGGGATTTCCTCTCAGTGGTAAACTTCACTAATCATTTCGAGTTTGGGGGACATTTTTGGGCATGTGGAGCTCCTTGTTTTATTGCGCTTGGTAATACCCGTCTTGAACATATCTTAAGAAGTACCCAAATGACGGAAGGGACAAGGGTTGAAAGATGGGGAAAAAAGACATTTTTAGGGGAAAAACTGCGTTCTCCACCGTGCGGAACTTGGGGGAAGCAAGCCCTCGACTTTAGTCATAGAGGTGGGGTGGATGTTCTTGAAAAGGTCGGGCTCAGTCTTTGTAAAAGATAGGGTCCGGGGCAGGGGGGTTCTCTCGGTTGTCTAGGGATAAGCTCTTCATCAAGGGCGTTAAAAACACTTTGGGAAGGAGGAAGAAAGGTTCTAGTCTAAGAAGATCGGTCAAAGGGGGGAATTCTATGGCTTGTGAAACAAGAGGTGTCGGCAAAAAAGCGGGGGGGGGAAAAGGTTCACGAGACTCAGGTAATTGCTAAAGGAGAAGTGTAAGAAAAAAAGGAGTTCGGGGAAACGACCGCTGCAGGTAAACAGGTTGTTCGGGGGGGGGTCGGTTAACAAGAGGGAGGGGGGGGGCGAGCACGGAACGGTTTTCCGAGCCGGGCACGGACGGGAAACTGATTCGAGCAGGGTCAGGGGGCGGCCTCGTCGGGAGGAGGGAAGAATTCGGCGCCGAGGTAAGGGGGGGGTTGTGGGTGGGTGTGAGTTGGCGTCACAGAGGCCGTTGTGCGGGTTCCCCATAGGGGATTACCCGTGGTCTCTCAAAAACAACGGGAGGGAATACCACAGGGAGGAACCACCGACTGTGGCTTCAGAGAAAAAAGGAAGTCGCCCGAAAAAGACTCCGTACTTGCTCCGCGACGTAAGGGAGACAGCGGAATGTGGGGTCCGGCAGAGCCTCTTCGTCAGGGGAAGGGTGAGGGGACTCCTTTCTTCCTCTTCCATCAAAAAAAGAAAGAAACCCCGTGACTAGAAAAAGCTGTCACCGCCGAAAAGGTAAAGGGAAAGGTACCTGAGGAATTTTCGAAAAATTTCGAGAAGGGGGAGGGGGTGGTAGTCCCTTAAAAATTTTCTCTTCACGCGGAAAGAGGTCACTCGGGTTCGAAAAAGAAGGAGCCTTAAAAAAGAGACAACCTGGTCCTGAAAAGTGCTGTCAGAAAAGAGTCCGTCATTCACGCGCAAGCGCTGGTCCTTCCCTGGCCTGGAACGGGAAGCCAAGGGAAGAAAAGGGGGGTCATCTCCGCCGAAATAGGACTGAAAAAACCTACTGGGAAAATCCTCTTTGGAAGAAACTCCTGGGGATGAAAAGGGGAGGAAATAAA
>Ga0179593_1438445_pt1 | contig 11917 bp, 24 predicted proteins | sample CZODoug2_1_08_16_FD_185931 | JGI IMG/M metagenome (GOLD analysis project Ga0179593, IMG submission 185931) | Vadose zone soil fungal communities from Angelo Coast Range Reserve, California, USA - CZODoug2_1_08_16fungal (PacBio error correction) | ecosystem: Environmental > Terrestrial > Soil >...
AAACGAACGGGGGGAAAAATGAGGAGACTCCGGAAAAAGCGGGAAAGAAAAGACAGGCAAGAACATAAGGGGGGGAGGAAGTTGGTCACAAGGGACCAAAAAACTGGAGGCCATCGACCGTCCCAAGGCTGGGGCCAACTTTAAAGAGAAAAGAAAATCAGGAAGGAAGTTCAAAGGAGGAAAGGGGGGGGCACACGGCCGTAACCGGAAAGAAGGAAAGAAGGCGGAAGAGAGTTGTCCGTTTTGCGTATGAAAAAAAAGAAAGGAACGATCCAAGGGAGGAAGAAGCCAGAAAAAACCGATCAGCATCAACACAATACCGAATTGGGGGAGGAGAGACAACAAAACGGAAAGTAGAGAGATACAAGAAAATGGGGGAGAGGGGGGACGGGGTGGAAAAGCGAAGAGGAAGAGGAAGGGGGGGGACGGTCAGAAAAAAAGAGAATAGAAAAAAAAGGGAAAAAAAGAGAGGTCATAATTAGATTGGTAGGGGGGAAAAAGGGGGGTACCATAAAAATCACTTTCCGAAAAAAAGAAGGGAATGACGGAGGGGGAGGCTGGGACATTCTTTGGGGGGGGGGGGTAAAAGACGCACTAGTGAAGAGGAAGGTAGGAAGGGGGACGGGGTCACAAGAAAAGGGAAATGGGGACAAAAGAACCTGAGAGGGAGGAAAAAATGAAGAAGGAGGGGGCTGGTATCGGAAGACAACTGGGAAAAGAGTGAGGTAAGGACAGGGGGGTGCCTTTGGTGAAAAAAGGTGTTGCTAAAAAAAAAAAAGTGGTGGGAAGGGATCTGGGTGGTAAAAAGAAAAAAAGGGAGACCATTGCCTTCAAAAGATACCCAGGTGAAGGAAAGGCAGGGAGGAAACTGAGATTCTCAAAAAAAAGAAGGTGTGAGAATTGCAAAATTCATCCAATACCTGGAGGGGGGAGGATGGACCGGGCGTAAAGAAAATAAGAAAGAAAAAAAAAGGGATTAAAAGTTCAAAGGTAACCGACCTTTTATTTGGGAGGGGGAAAGGGAAAGAGGCAGGGGGGGGGGGGTCAAAAAAAAAGAGGGGGGGAGAGACTTTGGGGGTCAACCAAAAAAAAAGGGGGGGGACGGGGTGTTGTGCCATTATGAGAAACTAAGGGCTTTGTCAACAACCTAATTGGTAAAGGAACTCTCACACCAACAGAAAAGGGAAGGAAGGAAAGTGGCGCAATGGGGAGGAACGAACCATGTCAGTTCATGGAGTACAAGAAGGAAAGGTGGATAATCCAAGGGGGGAAATAGGTTCAGTATAGAAGGTGACAGGAAGGGGGGGGAAAGAAGGGGTATTCACGACAGGGAAAAAAAAGGGAAAAGTAAAGGATTCGGAAAGGGGGAGGTGACTAGGTAAGTACAGGTCAGGGGGAGGAGGAGGGGTAGGGAGGGGGTAGATTGATTTTTAGGGTTGAGGGGGGCAGGTCCGGCGGGCTGACCCACAGAAGCCCCACGGGGACTGCACCCAAACGTTGGTGGGGACCAGCTGGATATTAGGAGTTGAAATGAAAAGGTAAAAAGGCGAACGGGGGGGGGGGGGTGGGGATACTGAACTGTCTTTGGGCTCGGGCAGGAAAAAAAAAAAGGAGGGGGTGAAGGGGGGGCTCGGGGAAAGAGTATTGTGGGGGAAGGTAAAATGAAGGAAAGATGTGGAGTTGAAAAGACTTTATGTACTCGGGGTGGGGGAGGGGGAGGAAAAGAAAGTCAGTTGGACCGGGGAAATCACACGGCCAAAAGTCTATGAACAGGGGGGAAATGTCAAGCCAAAAGAAGATTAAGAGAGGGTGTGTGAAAAACCCAAAAAAAAGCGGGGAGGGGAAAGAAAATCCGAGGGAAGCAAAAGGGAAAAACAGGAAGAATAAAAAGAGTGATAAAAGGCTGTCTTGGGAATAAATAGGAAGGGGAAAGTCAAAACTTGTTCGGCAAACGGGTAAAAAAAGAAAAACACTGAAAAACTGAAAAGGACCTTTTTTTCTTCCAAAGGGTCAAAAAGGGGGAAGGGACGGGGCAGTCAAAGGAGTCAAGGTGGACTGTATCTCCTGACCAGAGGGAGAGGGGAGGGATGGAATAATCAATTTCATCGGATGGGCACTAAAATGGAGGCCTGGAGGCCTTGGGGGGGGGGACCAGGAAAAGGGAGGGTGGCAGGAAAAGCACTATGGGGGGGAGGGGTGGTTTCACGGGAAAGGGGAAAATGTGGAAAAATCTACAAGAAGAAGACAAAATAATAGGGGGTTCAGCTGTCAACCAGGGGAGGGGAAAAAAAAATGGTGAGGTTCGGGGGAGCTTGACTTTTAAGACGGGGCATAAGGGGGCAAGGGAAGGGAAAACTTAGGGGGAGGAAACTGGGGACTTTGTGGGGGGGGCACGAAAGACAAAGAGAAAGGAGTCAGGAGGGGGCTGGGGTCCAGGAAGACCAAAAAAGGGGGGGATGGAAAGTAAAGAAGGGGGGAAAGAAGCCGGGAATCAATTAAAACCTGGAAAGGAAAACAGAAGGAAGGGCACACACGGAATTATATAAATGAGGGGTTGTGGAAAAGCAGGGCAGCATTATTAGGAAAGGACTGGAAATTAGGGAAACAAAGTCTTGGAAAGGCATCCTGAAGTGTAAAGATTTTTAACCTAAAAAAAGTGTTTGGGAAACAAAAAAAGGGGGAGGAGAAGATTAAGGCGACGCAGGTTGGGGGGGAAAGGAGGGGAAAAATTAAATTAAGGGGGGGGGGGGGTTAAAAGGGGTTGGGGGGAAGGCTTTACTACATAGGGTGGAAGGTATTGTGGGTATCAATATGGATGGAAAGTTAGAAGAGGACAGGAAAGGATAAAAATAGGGGGGTTGTTTGGGGGGAAAAACACCCAATAACTCAAAGGGGGGACAAATCTCAGAAGGAAGAGGGGGGGGGTTGGCATGGTTGGGGGAGGGGGGAAAATGGGTAAACAGAAAAAGGAAAAAAAGAATGGAAGATTAATTTCTTGCAACTCTGTTCTGAAGGAAAGGGGAAGGGAAAAACGAGGAAAAACTTAAAGGACCTCAACAGAAAAAACAGAGGGAGGCCATTAGGGAAAGGGGTGGGGTAGTACTGGGGTGTAATATAGTCACAGGGATGCGGAGTCGGGACATCACCTAAGAAAAAAAAGAGGAATGGCAAACAAAAGTCCGTGGAATACCAAAAGTTTTTGGGAAAAAAATTTTGCGAAGAAACATTTTGTGGGGCGGGAAGGAGAGCAGGGAGAAGGTTGCACTGGGGAGGGAAAAAAGGCTTTTTGGGAAAAAAAGGAGAACTAGGTTTGGTTTTGGGGCAGGTCGTCAAATGGGGGGGCAAGACGACTAATCCAAGCACCGACGCCTGTATGAGGAGTTCATCCTCGGGTTAAACCGGGAAAGAAAAGAGAAAATGAATGTGGGTGGAGCAGTGGGGTGGGGTCGTGGAAAAGCGGCAACCGGCCTCTTCCACGGGCCTGTTCTTTTGTGAACTTCCAAGGGGGGGGACATGGGAAATTAACAAAAATGGGGCTTTTAACCAACTCCGGGTTAGTAGTAAAATAAATCAAGTCATGAGGGGTGACACACAATTGAAGAGGTGGGGGTGGGGGGTTGGGGGGGGAAGGGGTAGGTTGGGGGAAACGGGGGCGAGGATAACTGGTTAGGAAACAGGAGAAAGGGAATTAAGTTGAAGGAAGTCCTTCCAAGGTGAAGTGAAGTGGGGGACCTGTGGGGGACAGTCTTCCTAGGTGGAAAAACAGGTTAATTCAAGACGAAGGAGTCAGGGTGAAAAGTGGGGGGTATCAAGACCTCAAGGTCATGGGGAAACTTTAGTTAGGGGTAATTGGATAAGAGAAAAAGAAAAAATTGTGGATTGTGGAGGGAGCGGGGAAAAAACAGGAAAAGGACAACAACAACCATGGGCCAGGAGGGGGGGGTGGGGGGGGGTTGAACTGAAGGGGTGGGGAGCTGGGGTGGTGTAAACACAAGAAAAGGAGAGAACAAATCCGGGAAAAAAAGAGGTCCGAAAACTGGAGACAGGGGGTAGTCAGGAAGGGGGGGCGTACTGAAGTAAGAGGAAAAGATAAAGAGGTGTGGATCCAAAAAGAATGGTGGGTAAATCATTTATGAAGCGTGGAAAGGGATCAAAGCGGGGATGAGAAATTTGAGAATTGGTAAATCAGATAATCGTCGCCAAAGAAAAGGTAAATGATGACCCACATGTGAAAAGGGGACCACAAAGGGGAAGGGGGGTGGAAGTGAAAAGGGAAAAACTGCAAGTCATATCCATCTTGCACTGGAAAATAAAAACAATGAGGGAAGTGGGGTACGAAAAAAAAGAGGGAAGGTGTGGGGTGGGGGGGGACAGGGGTCAACCATTATCGAGAGTCACAAAAAACAAAACCTTATAGGAAAATAGAGAGATAGGGGGGTGGGCGAGGTCACCACAAAGAGAATAGAGGGAAAAAGGGAGACATGGGGGGGGAAAAAATGACTTACACTCACCAAAGATAGATTCCAGGAGGGCAAAGGAAAGACACCGTGTGGAAAATGAATGGGGGGGGGGAACAGCAGTGTGAAAACTTGCAGAGTATACTAAAAAAAGAGTGGGAAAAATTGCATCCAGTTGCCAGCAAGTGGAGCAAAGACAGAAAGACAAGACAAAGGGAGGTAACCGAGGGGGGGGCAGTAAAAATCCGGAAGGAGAGTATTCCACGAGCAAAGAATATCCAAAACAAAAACTTCACTAGAAGGGAGAAGGGATTTCAACAAGGGAGGGGTAAAGACTGGGGATGGTTCCGTGGGGGGAAAAAGGGGAGCCATCAAAAGGTTAAAAAAAGAATGGAAAGGTGTGTTGCGAGGGGGGGGGTGTGGGGAAACCCGTAGGAAAGGGAAAGGGCTGAAAGAACAAAAATCCGAACTTCAAACACCATCCCGGGGGGTGGATTGCTTCAAAAAAAAAAGGGGATTACAGGGGGAAGTCAGTAAGATTGAAGGAAAGTGTGGGTTGCCACAGGAAGCAGCAAGGAACAAGAAAAGGGTAGAAAAAACTCCCGGAAATGGGGAAAAAAGAAGGCGGACAACGGTGGGAATACCGTGAAGAGGTAAAGAAAAAAAAAAAAAAGACTCAACAAAAATTTCCCACGGAAAAAGGGAAGTTGGAGGGAAGATTGGGGGGGGTGAAGAAACATAAATAGGGGGGTAATCGGTGGTCACTTCCCAGAAAAAAAAAAAGTGAAAGGAACAAAACTAAGAAAGTTCAACAAGAAAGGGTAACAAGTTACGAAAAGACACAGGACACAAAACACCAGGATTTTTGAAAAGGGAACCGGTGGACAACAGGGAAGAAGAAAACGGGTAGAAGTAAGTCTGTCAAGAAAAATCGAGGACAAACGAAAGAAAAGGAAGGAAGAAAAAAGAATCTCAACTGGAAGCAAATTCTCAGGAGAAAAAAAGAAAAATAAACACAAATTTTTGCTAAAAGGAAAAAATAGGTAAGGGGGAAAAAGGAATGGTTGGACAAAAAAAGACTTGGGGGTTTGGAAAGGGGAGATTTAAAGGGAAGGAAAGGGAAGTTTACAGAAAAACAATCCCCATAGAAACAAAAGGAGGTATTCAGACGTGAGAGTGAAATAATCAGTTCTGGGAAGGGGAAAAAAAGGGAAGAAAAATTAATCTGGGCATCATGGGGGTCCTGGGGGATTGGGGAAAAAAAAAAAAAAGCACAAAACACGAAGGGAAGGGAAGAAAGGTAGCGTTGGTGAAAAAAAAAAAAAAAATATCTCTTGGTCAGGGAACTATGATAAAGAAAGGGAAAGGAACGGACAACCTGCCAGAACAAAGGCCAATTGAGGGGGGAAAAAAAAAAAAAGTTTAAAAAAAAAATAAAGTCAGTTTTCTCCACTAACAAGGACAGCTCAGCAAGAAAGAGTTAGTTTTCGGGGGGGGGGGTGAAAAAAAACACTTCGAAAAGTTAAAAGGGGGAAAAAAAACATGGCAAAAAAGGAAAGCATGGGGTGACGAAGGGAGTCGGAACTAAATCAAGAAAAAGCGATGAACAGATGAATTACTTGAGAAAATGGTCCTGGGTGAAATTGGGAAAAAGGGGGGGGAGGAACAGGAGACTTCATACAACTTAAAAGGAAATTCACCTGTTTGGGGTGCCATTATAGAAAGAGGAAGCCGGCTAGTGCTGGGTCCAACAAAAGAAAAGGTTTAAACGAAGAAAGTGAAAAAAGGACCCATGAAGGAAGGGAGCTAAAAAGAAACTCCCAAAGGTAAAGCCACAGTGGGAAAGACCATGGCCGCTGACAGAAGTCGTTGGAGAGAAAAGGCAAGGATTTTGGGGGGGGGAATCCAGACAAAAAGGACGAAAAAAAAAAAAAAAAAGCAAATTGGGGAAAAGAAAAAGCCTTAAACTTGGTGGACAAAACAGAAAATCTTGCGCATTACAGAGAGAATTGACTCAGAAGAAGCGCTAGAGAAGTTCAGGAGAAACAGAATAAGACTTAGGGCCCTACGGAAAAAAATGCAGGTGGAAGCAACGGACCCCTCCGGGGAAAAAAGAGTGGAACGCTAAGGAAAAAAGGTATCCGTTGGAGTGAAAAAAAAAGAAATATGGAAGATTGAAACTATTGACCATGTGTTTGGTGGGGGATGGGACCCACCCAATCAGGAGGGGGGGAGTTTACGACGGAGAAAAACAGGGAAAACACCAGCATAAACGAAAAAAGAAAAAGAGGGGGGGACGGACCGAAACATAAAGTGGTAGAAGGGGGGAGGCCAAATAATAGTGGGTAAGACAACTCATCTACCCACCGGGGGGAGTGAAGCAAAATCTGCAGAAAACCAGGGGGGGAAAAATGGTGAAAAAGAAAAAATCAGTAGGAAACAAAAGAGAAACTAAAAAAATTTGTTGGAAGTTACTAAAGAAAGAGACGTTTATCAAAAAAAAGAATTCAGGCGCACTTACAATGAAAAAGGAGCAAAAAAGAGGACGAGGGGAAAAAAAGGGGGGAGCTCCCTCAAGGTTCTGGTAAGAGCGGGGGGGGGGGGGGGGGGGGGGGGGGGGGGGGGGGGGGGGGGAAAAAAAGGGGAAAGTTCACAACCAAACAGAAAGAAAGCAGAAACCAAAAAGAAGGGCCAAAGGAAATCCATTTGCACCAGGGCAGGGAACTTCCCCTCATGGGAAGCACCTGGAAGATGGTGCCCCAAAAAAATGGGTTGGGGACGGGAGGGAAAGAAAGGGGTATAAAAAATAAGACAAGCGAGGAAACTGGGTAAGAGACACCAGCGGTTAGAAACCAATGTGGCGCCGGTGAAAATCAAAGGAAAATGATAAGAGCCCTCCAAGAACGCAAAGAAGAAAAAAAAGGACTGAACCGAAAAAAAGGGAAAAAAAAGATGAGTACCTCAGGGTTGGTCGAAAAAGGGCCTTGGAACACGTTACAAAAGGGTGGGGGGGGGGAACGCCAAGCAGAGCAAGATTGAAAACGGGATTAAAACCAGGGGAAAAGGATTAAAAAGACCGAAAGAGAGGTTGGGGGACCGGGGAAAGGGGCCTCCGAAGGGGGGGTGGAGTTACCGGAAAAGGCGGGGGACAGCCGACAAAAAAAGGGAAAGAAAACAAGGAAAAAAGCAACTCGTTTGGGAAAAAGGAAAGTGTGCCACGAAGGCCAGGAAGTATGGGATATGGTTTTTTAACAAAGGAAAAACGGTTCTCCCTTTGGGGAAAGTTTCAAAGCGCCGACCAAAGAAGCGACACGAAAAGGACACCTGAAGAAGAATGGAGGGGGACTGAGAAAAAAAGAGAGGTCATCCGGATTTGGGATAAGGACACCAGAAGGAAAAAAGGCCACCGAACAAAAAAAGGACTCAAAAAAGAGACCAAAAAAAGCGGACCTGGAACAAGAATTAAAAGAAAAAAGAAAAAATACAAAATGGGAAAAAAAAAAAGAAGGAAAGGAGATTGGGAACATTCCAAACGAGTCGACGAGGAAGGGGGGTGTTCACGGGGGAAAGGATTACCTCCTTGAGTGAGAGAAGAAAGGACTGTCGCGGGACAACACAAGGAAAAGAAAAAGGACGAAGTTTGGATAGGGAAAGGAAAGAAAAAAAAACCTGGGAGGTGAAGTAAAAAAAATAAGGAAAGAGAAATACAGGATGAAAAAAGGGGTTATGCTGAAATCAAGGGGCAGCGAAGAATGAGTCTGAAATCGGTGGGGGACGCCAATGAGTAAGGGGGAGAAAAATAAACGAAAACCGAAAGAGTGTCCGACAGCTTAGGGAAAGGGGAGCAACTCCTTACAAAACGGAGGCAAAATACTACCATGTATGAAGAAGGTGGAAAGGGGAGGACTTTTGAGATGGGGCGGGGGGAAGTGCAAAATTGTACTGGCCGACTGTCTCAGGGGGAAAAGGTGGGTGAAAGGCAAATTAGGGGGGAACTAACCGTAAGAGGAAAGGGAAAAAAAAAAAAGGGAGAGAACTTACAAGAAGGGAAAACTTACATGACAGGTGGGGCGGGGGGGGGGTGGTAGATATGTTCTGTTATGGGGGAAAGGGCCGACAACCAAGGTGCCTGCAACCGCACAAACCTAACTGCCTGTAAAAACAGGAGGTCAAACTTGATGAAGGGAAAAAAAGCGAGACTTGTGAAAGAAACAATACGAAAAGACGTGGGCTGCTTAATGGTAAAGGAGGACCAAAGGAAAAAACAGGACACCTGGTGCAAAGTAAATAAACCAAAAAAAAAAGTGGATTGTGAGGGGGGGAAATGGGGGAAGTTATACCAGAGAGGCTAGCAAATTGGGACTACCAAGGGGGGGACCGGGTTCCAGGAGGAGAAATGATTCAGAGAAATCCTTACTGTGGTGGAAATTATAAAAGAAGGGGAAAAGGGGGTGCAGGAACGGAGGGAACGGCAAAAATCTTCTGAAGGAGAAATGCGCAACAGTGGAAAAAAAATCACAGCGGAAAAGAGGGGTTCAAGACCGAAAAAATGTTATTTCGGGGAGGTAATAGTGATTCACGGAGTCCCAGAAAATTCGTCTTAAAAAGGCTGGTGAAGTGAGGAGGTACTCTGCCAAGGGGGGAGTGATTCAAAGTGAGAAGGTGAGTTGAAAAGCAATTTTCCCGGCAAAGAAAAGCCACAGAAGACAAGCTGAGGGCAGGAAAAAAGTGGTGGGAAAAAAATCTAAAAATGCAGAAAAAAGGGGACTGACTTTGGGAACAAAGTCTCCTTTGAAGCGTACTTCAAACATGGTCAGGGTGCAGAAGGGGGAAAAAAACTACACAAAAGAATTGGTGTTCCAAAGCGTGTAAAAGAGGGGACCGTCCAAGCGGGAGTCGCTGAGGCTGGCACTATTGTCACCAAAAAAAAGGGGGCCAGAAGACACCGGTCCTCCAAAAAAATTCGATGACTTGAGGGAAAAAAAACCAAGAACTTTGGGATCAATAGGGGGGGGGGGGAAACAACGGGGTTAACCCTTACGACCTGCGGGGTCAAACAAATCATCTTGTAACAGGATGGGGGGAAAGGAAAAAGAATCAGAAATGCCAAAGCTGGGGAAAAGAGAGAAGGGAAAGACTGGCGGGAGAAGGAAAAACTCTTTTACTAGAGTGGTCAACACACGGGAAGTGCAAAAAAAGGCCCGCACGGGGGAATCAATCAGGTTCGTTTGACGAAAAGAAAAATTAGAAATATTCTTTAAAGACAGCACAACGGGACAAAAGTAGGATAATGCCGCAGTTCGGCGTGGCAAAAGGCAGACTTATTTTCAGGAAAAAAAATCCGAGACTGAGCGGGGTGTCCGATAGTTTTGGAAAAGGGCCCAAGAAGCTCAACAAGAAATCTGGAAAACGGACCCGGCCTGCAAATTGGATGTGGTCGGGGGAAAGTGGGGTCTGGGTAGAGAGACCAATTTGACACAGAAAAAGGAAGGGGAATGCAAAACGGAGGAGGTGTTTGGGGGGAGGGGGGAAGCACATCCAAAGCCAAGCGTTCGCTGCGGGGACTATCACACAATACGATGAGAAAAAAATTTCAAAAAAAGAAGGTCCGGGTCCTACGCCTGATTTTGGAAAGGAAAAACAAAGACACGGAATTAAACAGTGACAAGGAATACCTGACTGTCTGTTTCCAAATCGGCGCAGGATGCCAGGAAAAGGAGCAAAAAAGTTACGAAACAGAGGTAAAAAGGAGAAGTGGTGGCAAAAACCTGGTACCGCCGAATGGTGACCAACTACTAACGCTTTGACAAAAACGGGGGGGGGCCGCAGGGCATAAAATACAAGCGTCTTGGACATCCGCTCCGTCACGGCCTTTGGGGGGCCAGGAGGGGGAAATAAAAAAACTGAGGGGTGAGTGGGAACTGGGGGGGGGGGGGGGGGGGAAGCAATGGGAAGAATTTTGGTTTCGGGCTGTGGGGGGCCAGCACACAAAGAGATTCGTTTGGAAAGAAGTTTGAAGGGGAAATCGAGAAGGGTTGGTTGGGGGGGGGGTGGCACCCAACGCCCTGTGGCAAGGAAAAATGTGCGGGGTCGTTGTTGGAGTTTGCATGGGAAAAACCCTCAAAAGAAAAGAGGATTTTCTTGTGGGAAATGAGGTTTTCCTCGGGGGATAAAGTTCAATGAACTGAAGGAGACGACTATCCAAATGAAGTAAACCAAAGGGTTTCATGGGATAAGGAAACGGAAATGCAAACTGAAATAGAATTCCGACCGAAAAAAAACAGGAGGATTTGCACAAAGCAACAGGCCGGCAATCCAAAATGTTGGTGGCCCCATGTAATGTCGAAACATTGGGGGTCCTTTAAAAAAAAGAAACGCAAAACGGGGCCGCCACTGGGCTGGCAGGGGGAAGAGGGGAATAAGGGGCCTGAAACTATTTGGGGGTGCGTCGCAGTTAAAAAAACGAACCTAATTCCAGGGCAGAGGGGGAGGCGATATCGTTTGGCAACCGGTCAATCCAAAGAAATCCTGGTTGGAAAAAAGGGGGCCTGGAGTAATGAACAGGAACCCGTAACGACGGAACGGGGGGGGGTGAGGGTTGGAAGTTCAATTTTTGGAAATGGACAGGGGAACACGATACCCCACGTAAATGGTAGTTCAGGGGGAAAAAGCGACAAAAAGTGTCACGTCAGACTGACCCGTTTTTTGGGGTGCGGAAGTTGTGTCTGCGCAGAGAAAGGTATGCCACAAAACCCAAAAAGGGGCTAGCCGGCGAAGTTGAAGGCGTAGTACTTACCGGTGTTCGTGGAAAGGGGCACGAGTGGTTTGGCAAACAAATGGGTTTCAACCAACCGGGCACCCGCAAAAAAAACGAAAAGAACTGAACCGGGTAAGAAAAGTGGTGAGCAATACAAAACAAAAGGGAGGGGTGACGGAGGATTGGAATCAGACTAGTCAATAGCGGGAGCCAAACAACATAAAGCCAGAGCCACAAACCCAAAACCTGGCCCATTCTGGTTCCATTGCCTTGGGGGAACCGGGGCAAGGGGCGGGGGGGGGGCAAAAAACGAAAAGGGGAAAAAGTAAACCAAGCTAGAGGGGGAAAAAGCGGTCCCGAACTGATAGCCATGGGGGGTGGAGGAGGTCGACGTAAGGCGACTAAGATAAAAAAAAAAAAGTAGCAAAAACACAGCACTTGGGAAGAGGCTGAGGGAGCATCCTTAAAAGGGGGCAAACGGAACTGATGCAAATGCAAAAAAAAAAAAAAAAAACCAAAACACACTTACTAAATGAGGGACCCCCAGCACATAGGATGCGGGGCAAAAAAAAATTGCACTACCAACGGGAGATTGGGAAAAAGGCCGGACGGACCTCTCTCGTGAAAAGGGTAAGCAAAAGTAAACAACAAAGGGAGGAAACGGTGGAAGAATATTTGGAAGAGTTGGTGGTGGAAGGAAAAT
>Ga0179593_1478664_pt1 | contig 11917 bp, 19 predicted proteins | sample CZODoug2_1_08_16_FD_185931 | JGI IMG/M metagenome (GOLD analysis project Ga0179593, IMG submission 185931) | Vadose zone soil fungal communities from Angelo Coast Range Reserve, California, USA - CZODoug2_1_08_16fungal (PacBio error correction) | ecosystem: Environmental > Terrestrial > Soil >...
CAAAAAAGACGGACCACAATTCCCTATAGGGAAAAGGTCGGAACCATTTCAGGAAAAGATATCGATGGGTGAACGGATTCACCTCTGTGGTCAACTCAACTGGACAGGAAAGGTTGGCGTGAGTTACTGCGGATATGAGGTCCGGATAAGGATAGGCATTTAAATAGTCATGAAAATAATCCTTTCGATACCGGAAACAGAGGCATCTGCAAAGGAAGAGGGGAGGTGTTAAGGTTGAGAAAGAGGGGGAGTGGTGTTGAGAGAGGAAGTAAGGTAGGTAGTTGGGGAAGAAATTTACTAGAAAAGGGGAATGGCATTTGCCAAACAAGAAAAGAATTCACAGAGCGCGAAGAGAATATCGGTGGTTGACGGGAACGCGATATCAACGGCCGGCATGGTAAAGTCCTCGCGGCCGAGAAGGGGGAACCAAACTTTACGGCGAGATCCAGGCGCAAGGGGGAATCCTTACACAACAAAATCGGCAGTAAAAGAAGGGCAAATCATTCATTCGGGTACGTCATATGAGTTTTTCAGTGGGCTCTTCCGCGGATGCAAAAAAAAGGGAAAAGGAGAGACAAGTTGTCTTGCTGCGAGGGAGGATGAGAAAGGGTGACTGTACGAGGAGCAGGGCTTTGGCGCCGGCTGTAGAGGTAACGATACAAAAGGACCAATCAAACTCCGCCTCTTGCACTAAGTTGAAAAAAATAATAGAAGGCTGTCTTATTCGGCAATGGAACCGGAGGGATGAAAAAAACGAGTGTCTAGGGGGAGGGAGAACATAGGGAGCATCTGAGAAATGTATTTTAGGAATATAAAAAACCCTTTCAGGCGGGTGGAGAAAGGGATGCTGGGTCAGGGGGACGGCCACTTTGGAGATCTGGGGAAATTGACTCGAGGGTTGAAAAACTTGTGGGGAAGGACAAGTTGTGGGTGAGGCAAGGAGCAACAAAAGCGTAGAGCCTGGAAGACTTTAACCAAGCAAGACGCGAGGGTCAGCGTGATCCCATGAGGGGGGCTCCGTAAGAAGGGTGTAAGGAGACAAAATGAGACAAGCGAGGTAAGCACCATTAAAAGGAGAAAAAAGGGCTGGTTTTCAACTATTCAGAAAGACGGGCAAGAAAAATTAAACCGTAGGGTGTCAGAAAATGTAAGTAGCAAGAAAAACATGAGGGAAGAACTCTTCCTGCGATCTAGATAGGGGGAGGTGTGGTAATAAAAAAGAAGAAGTCAGGAGGTTGCAGACTCCAAGGGGTGGTAGGGGGAATCCGTCCGCATTCTTTGCGGGGAGAGAACGCCCTTCGGTTATAGTGGGGACAGGGAAAAACAAGAAAATGGCTTCGAGACGGGAAAGTGAAAAAAAAGGGTGTTGGGGAGAGCGGCGGAAAAAAAAAAAGGGGGGGGGGGGAAAAGGGGGGAGATGGGGAGAGGGGGAGGAGAGAGAAAAAGCTAATAAGAGGGAAATAGAAGAGGAAATGAAAAAAGAATGGAAGAAGCGAATTGGGCAAGTGGAAAGGGGCTGAGAATGTTGTCTGCGTGTGTAGCCATCATGGAGGGGATTTCTTTTGCGAACCGCCTTCCTAGGAGGAATCCACTTCAGGGATGACTTAGAGGGAAAACGGGAACTCAAAAGGTCTGGGAGAACAACAATCAAGAGGGCCCGCGGGGGGGCAAGAAAATGGTTTATGTGATCAAAGAAGTAGGGTCAATAACCTTCTTACCTGTCAATAACGAGCAAGGGTGGAAAAGAATCAGACAGAATAGGTTTGGGGAGTGAGGGAACCAGAAAAAAAGGGCGGTAGCAAGACAATCAAATGACTGAAAACGTTCCACAGTAGTAACATCCGGCTGACGAATCCGATTTTGGGAAAGGGGGGCAGAAGGGACATCGGGATATTGAACAGGTGACGACTAAGGAGGGACAAACAGGGAGGGAGGAGTGAAATCGACCGTGTATAAACATCCTTTTTGCGACATTTCTCGCGACAATCATGAACGTTGCGTGGTATGGACACGGGAGAGAAGTAGAGAAAACCTGGGTAATAAATGGTGGAGGGGGGGAACTTAGTAGGAGAGGTAGGGACATGCGGTCCCGACAAACTGACTATTATATTACAAACAAGGCTTGGGACATAAGACGATAAGAAGCAATAAATCCTCGTAGGGGGGGGGAGAGTTATCGATGTACTGAAAGAACCGTTGGAAAGTGAAACTTGAGGAAGGGATAGAGGGGAGGGGGGCGGGTGGAAGTCTTTTGTGAAAAAAGATTTTATGCAAAACGCATTGAAGGTTGGCTCGATCTGTTCAAAAAAAAAGGAGATACTCAGCAGTCTTTCGACTTGGAAAAAAAAGGAGGGCAGTCAAGAAACGGATGAAGTTTGAGATTAACGAGAGGAGAGAACAACAAAGAAGAGATATTAGGGAAATAGACCATGAGAAGGGAGTAAAGCCCGCTTCTTTGAAATTACGAAGAACGCGGGAGTGCCCACTCTTTAGAACAGAGAAGGACAAGGGAAACATAAGGCAGTACAGGAGGGAATACCCACAGGGGAAGCTGGAACCCAATGGCAAGCGGGGGGAGCATTCAAGGGAGGAGAAGGAAAGCACAGAGAAAACAGCAAACAGACGAGAGAGGTACCTGTAGAATTAAACGGTGCCAGCGTTGGGGTTGGAGGTCAATGGAGGGGGCTGTGACCGTCGAAATCGAAGTCGAAAGGAGGGGAAATGCCAAGAATAAACAAATAGCCGGAAACAATGGTGATGAAGGATGTTAAGGGGGCCTACAAGGCCTAAGATGAGGACGAGAGTATTGAAAGGGAGCATAACGAGAGTTAACTTGCCATAAAACTGTTTGGTCCGCAGAGGGTAAAAGAGAGAGGTGACCTCTGTGGTCGTAAAAGGGCTACGACTAATCGGGTCTTCGAATCAGTGAGGGCACATTTGGGGGGGGAAGAAAGTATGGTCTGGGATAGACAGCGCTGGAAAACGCAATTTACCCAAAAAATGGGGAGGAAAAAAAATTGTAAAACGGCGACGGTCAGTGGGAACAGAGAGAATCAGGAAAAAGAAGAAGGGAAAAGGGGCAAGAAAAGTGGAGAAGGGGAAATGCATCTCCTACTGGGTTGTTGGCCATGGATCCTTTACTCTAAAAAGAAGAACCGCTTATATTCAGAACAAAGACCTGAAGTGGAAGGAAGGCGGGAAACGAAAAAACGGGGAAAGATACAGCAAATCAGCTTGTTCAGAAACAAAACCGTCGGAGCGGGGACCGCAAATCTTCCAAGTGACCATTCGCAGGGGAGGGAGGAGGGGTGGAATTCAGCAAAAGACACAGTTAGACTGAGCCGGAAGTCACGAGTGACGGAAAGTGACAGAAAGAGTAATCACAGAAGTGCGGGGAGCGACGTCAACTAGTTTCTAACTACGACCGGTCCACTTACCGCCTTATGAGAAAAGGGGCACCCCCGCCCGGTATCTACTAACGGTAAAAAAAAGGAAATTCTCAAGTCCCGAAGATGCAGAACAAAGGACGTCAGAGGGGAATAAGTTCCGGTCCCCACGCGGTAAGTTCCGCTCAAAGGTTGGAGTGCAAAGGTGTCAACTAAGAACGAGCAAAGGGGGGGAGTGGGTGGGAGCGGCTCATAGGGGAAATACAAAACTTTCTACTGCACTGGCCTTGGAGAGGGGCCGTGGCGCAAAGAATTCAGGGAGGGAACCTGCAACGAAAGGACGTTCTCGTGGTGGGCGTTTGGAAGTTGAGGGCCTACACCAACCGTCCACCACAAGTTGCTTGAAACACGCGGAAAGAAGAGATGAAAAAAGTAAGCACCAGCACACGAAAGAACAGCGTCGAGAAAGCGGAAGCGCAAAGGAGCTGGGTAAGAATGGTCATCAAAAAGAATGGAGAAGAGCAATTGTTCGCTCATACACTGCGACTTCGTTCATCGCAAGGGCTGGAAAAGAATCATGATCTTCTCGTCAAAATGAGGGGACAAGAGGGGGAGTTGGGATCGTTGTGATTAGGCTACTAATGAAATAAAAAAGAAATCCCATTATCTCGATGCTAAAGTCAGACCGGGAAAACAGCGAAAACGACCGGCAAGAACGATTTCGATGAAAGGAGCATAAAGAGGAGAAAGAAAGTGAGTCAGGAGGGAAATCGATCTAGATTCTAGGAAGCCTTCTTAAGAAAAGCAGGTTTGGGCTGGGGGGGGGGAGGCCTGGGACGGCCCTTCTGGCACAAGGAGTACGGTAAAGATGTGTCAATGATTTCAAAGGGCCAGAATTCGTATGGTGAAAATGCAACAAAAGTTCTAAAGGAAAAGGGGGACATCAAGGGAATAAATGACGATCTAGGGGGCGCGAGGAAACGTGGCAGGAATACATTTTGGGAGGGGTGGCAAAGAGCCATCCCTCCGTCCAACTGAGGAAATACCGAAAAATGAACGGAAAGCGCCGACACCACGAGGAAAACATTTGAGGAGGGCGCAAAAATTAACCCCACCCGTCTTAACAAATGTGGAAATATTTCTCTTGAACGATGACGGGAGGGGTTGCGGGAAGAGAACAGGGAGACGTAGGGGGTGAAATAGGCAGAGGATGAACTAGAGAGCTATACAAAGCACGCCAAAATCACTTCGGACCACAAGTCTTAGGAAAACACCGCTGTGAAAAAGCACAATCGATAGTGATGTCGGAAAAAAACATGTTAAAGTGGGAGTCCGGACGGAAGTACGCAGGATTAGAGAGAGACAACAAAGGATGAAGTATTCAAATAAGAGATAGAATCGAAAACAAGTCCCGGAGAAAATTGGGGGAAAAAAGAGGTCCGCTCAAGTGATACGAAGAACTGACTGAGAGGTGAAACGGGAAAGAGGGTTTCAGAGAAACGGAAGAAAGGGATGGGGCTGGAGGGGTAGGGCAACGATATGACCCTGGAAGGAGTTATCTTAATCATTCAAAGAATACCTGGAGAGGACCGGCAAAAGAAGGAAGGATTGACAAGAGAAGGATGTGAACAAAGTATTGGGAAATGGGTTAAGGGGAAGAAGACAGTTGGAGGGGGTGGTCCAGCGATTGACCGGCAAGGGGCGGATTGGAACTACCGAGCTATAAACCTAATGCATGCCAGGGGGGGGGGAGGGGTGGAAAGGGGGGGGGGGGGAGGCGATGACGCGAGACGAGATCGGATCGTGGGTATGACCCGGGAGGTCAACAAAGTAAGAGCAATGAAATCCTCATGAGGCAGAAAGATTGAAAGAGGGAAGTAGACATGACTCGAGGGGACATTACGGACACAGACCTGCAAAGTAAAGATGGAGTACTGGGGACGAAATGCAAGGCACAAGACAGTCAATTTCTCGTCCGAGAGGTTTTCTTTCTCCCGGCGGAAGAGACGCTGATGGAAAAACTCAGGGCACGGCGCTGGTTCAGTGGAAAGACGCGGGGGGAAAGGGACAAGAGGGGGGAAGCATGGGCTGTGGTAGCCGAGTCATCTTATTATACGAATAACACCGGGACGAAACCAGCAGGAGTTGAACGAATGGCAGAGTAATAGAAGGAAGGGGAGGCGTGATCACCGGGAAGCCTGAAAACTGAAGTGAGAAAGGTGGATGGTCAAAAAGGGACGAGGCAATTCAGAAAAGGTTTGGGGATGAATATCTACGCACCGGACTTCATTCGTTGGAAAAGCACTGGGGATGCGGGTGGCAGGGGGAAAACGGGGGCAGATACGGGGCATGGTCCGCGGGATGGGGGTTTAAACGCAAACTTTGTGGTGATGAGGGGGGGGGGGGTAAAAAGAAAGAAACGCACGACAGCCGCACGGAAGAGTCCGGCCTTCCAGGTCATAAAAGGCGCAAGGCAAGCACTTGGAGAAAAGGGGGTCGAAGGATGCAATTGGGGACTTGGAGAAGATGAGCAAAATATACTTTGAAGCCGTGCAAAAAATTTTGACTCTTTCTGGTTGACATCAAAACCTCAAAATACTGCCGCGTAGTGGGAGGGAATGGAGTGGAAAAGGATGGTGGAAAATCCTTCGGCGATCGATCGATCGAGTGTTGGGGAAGGGATATAGAGGGGGGGGTGCCATACATGAAGGGAAAAGTGGAAGGTGGGTTGTCTCATTCCCTCGTAGAAAGCTCCTTCTTATTCAGTTTATTCCCTTCCGAAAAAAATGACTGAAAAGGGGGGGGGACTAGTGGGAAGGTGGAAAGCTGCAAAGAAGGAAAAACGAGATGGCAAAAAAGGGGAGTGATGGGGTCGGGCGGTTTGCCAGATTCTTTATTATCTTTGTTTCAAGTCAAGGGCCTCGCAGAAAGGAAGGGAGTAGTTGAGGGGGAAAAACATTGGCGGGGAGGAGGGGGAAAGATCAGGGAAAAAAATTAGAGACGGACCGCCTAAGGGGAGCTGGAAAAGATCAGAAGAGTGTGAACGGGAGGACTTCTTCTCCACTTCATGACATCACGGTTCAGCTTATCAAAAGGACTTACGCCTCATCGGGCGGGTGGGGGGGAAGACGTCTGCACGGGAAAAATAAAGAAGGACGGAAAAAGGGGAAGGGGACTGGGACAAAGGCTGACGACTGAAGGTGGTTAGGAGGACATTTTAACCTAAATATTACGCATATATGACATTTACCCGTAAAGGGCGGGGGCAAAACAGGAGGGGGAGTTATCTACCGTGGATGACGAAAGAAGGGGGCTCATACAAAAAGAGAACAGCGGGGAATTAAACCTTTGCGTGGTATGGGAAGTACACTCAAACGAATTCAAAATTGATAGAGAATGGTGGAGTTGGGGGAAGAGCTTCGGTGGGGAAAAGAGAGGTTCCCAGCCAACCAGGAAAGAGGGGGATACCACAGAAAAACGGGGAAAAGGTGAATAGAGATACAGGGAAGGAGAAAGCAAAAGAGTCGGGTGGCTGTTTTCTCTTTTGTCCTGAAGACTTTAATTGGAACATCGACGGGGTGGACAAGCTTGAAAACGCCGCGGGTGGGTCGTTAGTTGAAATGGAAGGCAAACGAGTTGGGGGAAAGGGTGCTCGATAGGATAATAGGGGAATAAGAAGAGCGTTCAGTCTCACATATCTTTGGAGGAGAAAATAATAGGGAAGGTACAGAACTCTCTTAAGAAAAAACAAGGGGAGGGGGGAGAACAGGAGGGGGGAGGAAGAGAAGAAATTCTAAGTTGTGGAAGCCCGATCCTTGTGAGTAATAAAGAAGAGATATTCCCACTATGGAAGAACGCGAAAAAAAATAATAGAGGGGGCATAACATGCTTGAACATCACTAATACACCACGGCGAGAACTGACCCTATCTGGGAAATCTTCAAGGGTCTGTCGGTCACGGGAGAACACCGAAACCACGAAAGGAGGACTTCACAGGAACTGTCTACCGGTGAAAGTGTGCATATAAAGTTCGGTTGGAGTGACTCGGATGAAATAGCGAAGATGAAAGAAAAAGAACCATGAACGCAGGAAACATGGTTTTAACGGGAAGGGGAGGTCCACGAAGAAAGTACATGAAAAGTTTCAAGAGGATGGGAGCAGGAGTTTATTCCTAAGGGTAGGGGAAGCAAAGAAACCGTGTTGGACGCATGAGTGGGTAAATTAGAGAGGAAACAATCTTTCGGGATAAGACCACTAAATCGGATGTCGGGGGGGTAACCCCGCTTTGATCCCGGGGGCAGTGAAGTCCTGGAAATGGGTCACACTAAAGACCGCTCAGTGGGGGGGAAGGGGGGAGAAGAGCCAAAACTGCACGGGAGGAGGAAGTACAGTGTTGAACACAGTTGACGAAAAATTGCACTCGCATGAGGAATCAGGAAAATAGTCCATTGAGATGGAAAAGGAGGGAGAGATTTTCAGGGACGGAAAGCGGATCCAGCTGGGGGGGAAGTATGAAAGAAAGTGGGGACGGCTTAGACTCAAGAGATGAATAAAGGACAACCTTACAAGGATCCCATAAGGACCTGTGCGAACAGGGAACAGATACTTCAGAGCCGATGAGAAGGGAAAAAAAGAAAAAAACCGGGAAGAAACTAAAGAGGAAAAAAGGGGACATTACGTAAGCTGGGTGGCATTCTTTGGGATTTCACTCTACCACAAAGCAAAAAGAAAGGGAAAAAAGGGGCAAAGCAAAAAAGGAGGCTGAAAAGGTTGGAAAAGGCAAACCGCAGGAGAGGATCAGCGCAAGAAATGGAAGGAAAGATCCTCAAGGAAACGGGTATGACCGACCAACCCGCCCGGGAGTACTAAATAGGAAACAAAGAACGGAATATCTCAAGATCGAACGAAGTAGACCAATGGAGCTGAGGCAGTCATGCAGAAAAAGAGGTTCCGAAAGGAGAAGGGGGGATAAAGGGGGGGGGACAAAAAAAGAGGAAAAGGGGGGGGGGCAGAGGGAGGAAAGCAGATCGGATGGCAATACACGCGATACGAGGAATTAACAAAATGGTGGGCGGGGGGTGGGAGGAAGGGAGGGAAAGAAGAGAACGGATCTCTGAAGGTTAGCTGGTGGCGTTGGGAAAACAAGGGAATGCGACCCAAACCGGCTCAAGAAAAACAAGGGTTCCTTTGCAAAAAAAAGCGCGGCAGAGGGAGAAGGGAGAGATCTGCGGTCGGGGTCCTTCCCCATTCACAAAAATCCCCTAGTCAATCAAAAACGCATGAGAGCGAGACTGGGGAGGGGGATATATTCATAATAATTAAAAGGTGGCTTCAGACAGTTGGTCTGGAGTCAAGAAGGGAAAGAGGGCCAGCGCAAGGACACCGGGAGAATCATGAAAGATTTCGAAAATATTCAGTTCAAGATTCGTGGAGGAGGGATCTCGTGGTATTCGGATACTAACAAGGGAGCCAAGATTTCGGGCTAAAGTACACCAAAAAGCAAAGCATCGACGTAGAATCATACGGATCTGGAAGCAAACATCTATCAAAAGGAATAGCAAGAAAAATTATCGGAAGCAGAAAAATCAAGGGACTTCTAGGAAAGGGAAAGGAATGAGATCAGCATAAGTGATTTGTGGGGGAGGCCGTGCCTCCATGCAGTCGCCGGTAGCGCCGGGGAATCTTTTCAAGGATATCGACCAGAGGAGGAGCTGAATTCGTTGAAGAAGGGGGCGCTGAAATTCACGAGAAACTATTCCTCTGACGACGTGCGCAGGTGTGAATAAAGCATTTTTTTTTGGCCTCGGGCCACAGAGAAGGAGGGAAGAAAAGAAGGAACAAAATCGCCGACCCAAAAACCAAAAAAACCTCCAAGAAGAGTAAAAGGAACAACATCTTCCAAGAAGGTTGGTTCAAATATATAGGGGGACGATTACCGATGGGTAAACCTTCCTCTCGATTTCGAGGGGAAGAGGGAACTAAGCAAGCCATTGAAGAGATAACAGAGGAATAGGAAAGGGACAAAGAATGAACCAAAATCCATGCAGCCAAGAGAGGACAAACCTATTAACATACGGCACAGCTGTTAGACAGGAAAAGGTTCCGAAAAAAAGGGGGAAAGGAGACGGGAAAGGGGTAAGTAACGGAGAGAGAGACTCACAACAAGAAGGAGGAAAGAGAATAGCGAATAAGGGAAAAAGGGGAAAAAATTTAACGTGATTTCACCTGGACGTACACAGGGGAAGGTATCGTCACTAATCGATTTGCAGAAGCACATCGGTGGGAGGAAGACGGGGCTGCCAAGGGTGGCTGCTGTGAACTGCAGATATATGAGAAGATAGGGGCATTGGAAAGAAAAATCTTCCATCAGGGCAAAGAATACAGTGGTGCGAGTATCCAGCAAACGAGGAAGAGGAAAGAGAAGATTGGGACAAAAATTAGGGAAAAGGGGGGGTACGTGGTGCGAAGCCGACGTGTCTTGTGGGGAGGAGAGGCGTCCACGGGCCTTGTTAATAAAGGGGAAACGAGAATGGAAGAGGAAAAAAGGAATATGAAAAAATGAGATAAGGAGATGTTCGTGGGAGTCCGTGAAGGGGTTGGAGAGAGAGAAACGGGCCTAAATGGACCTCCTCATGCTGAAAATCATGAAACAGGGCCTCAGATCTCAGAGGGAATGATGGAGAACTTCCTTCGCCACAGGAAAGCTGCATGCGTCCAGAAATGCAAAGAGAAGGGAGAGTTCGCGGACCGTGGAAGTTTTTCTGGCAGAAAAGGACGGCAGGCTGACGGCTGCGGGATGAACTCAGGGAGAGAACGCTGGGAAAGAAAAAAAACGGCTGGTTGTGAGGAAGCAAGGACAGGCTTTAGAAAGAAGACAAGGGGTAGGGCAGATAAACCTCTCCAAAGAACTAAGAATCTTGGGGGCAGAGAATGAGGGGGAAAGCGGGCGGAGGGACACAGGAGCAAACGCTAACGAAGTGGCGCAGTGGGGTGTAGAGGGCACGCGCAACAAATGGAGGATAGCGGCACCAGCTCATTAAAAGAGTTTAGGGAAATCGGGCTGCATTAAGAAACCATTGTGGGAAGAGAGTGAAGATGGGCGCGGATGTGGAAGAAAGGTGTGGTGGGCGTTGGGGTAGGCATAAGAACACCAAAAGGACAAGATCCGAAGGGGAAAGGGAAAAGAAGCAAGTGCCGCTTTGATCCCAGGAGTCTGTAAGGGACAAGTTTGAAAGTGCCCTAGGGAAAATATAGACTTTTAGACCATTAGAACGGTTGAACTCGTAGAGAGGCAAAAGAGAAAAAGGGGAAAGGATTCAAAAATGGCGCTATCCGGAAACGGACGTTCGTAGTTTGAAAAAGAGTGCAGAAGCTGCAGGATGGGAAAATTGCGGGCAGGTAGATGACGGTGGGAAGAAAGAGTAAGCGGGGGAACATCAAGGAGGTTAAGTTTGCAAGGTACGGGATGGCTCAGGACCAGGATTTGGGCACGAGAAGGAGACCTGCGATTAGCGTGCAGAAAAAAGCCGCGGGGGACAAGCGGGATTTCATCAACCAGTTGCTGGGGGGAGCCAGACACCAGAATTAAGAAAGCTAAATTGGGGAAAGGGAGTGCGGTTATTTATGCGGTGTGTTACAATAGGACTTGGAGATCTTTCAAAGTGCGCAGGGGGAAGAAGAAGACATCAACTTCAGTATCCTTTCTGAATCTCATGGTCTTGTGAATCTGGAAAAAAAGGAAGGAAGACAAGAATAGGGGAGATACTTTGAAGCCTGGCCGAAATGTGGCGGAGGGCCATCTCAAGTATAGGGTTCAGGCTGCTTCGCACTGTGACTGACACGAGCACGTGGAATACAAGGAAGGAATAAGGAGCGGGGGGGAATAGAAACCAAGGGAGGGGAGGGAGCAGAAACAGAAAAAGGAAGTGTCACTGACACACGGTGAGGGGAAAGGCCAAGAGACTAATACTAATTTTGAAGGAGGCAAGGGTCCCGGTTCCACTCTATATTCAGGGTACCAACTGGGGAGGACAACAAGAGGAGAGAGGGTTGAATAAAGGACGAACATCAACGGGTGGCTAATCGCTCTGGAACCCGTGTGTCGACTACATTCTCGAGGTGGGGGGTAAAGTGGTAGGTGGGGAGGAATTCAGCTCCCGTTAAAATGTGGGAAGGATTCAGGGAGGGGGGGATGGATACAGAGTCTCTAGTGTAGTGAAAGGCAAGTAAGAAAAACAAAACCGCATAAGGGGGAAAAGTCCCGGGGACCTTTGAAGAATACAGGGAAAGAAAGACCCTAACGGAGGGTGTCGGTGTTAAAAGGTGATTACCTTAAAAACTTTAGGAACCGCTGGGACAAGGGGAAGGGAAAGGGCATGGGGGTAGGGGGAAGACGAAAGGTATGAACGAGAGGGGGGGGCAAAGGTTGCTGTCAAGAGAGGGGGGAAGAGAGGGGGAAGGGATGGAATAACGTCTGTGTACTAGGGCACCGGGAGTCGGCTTTCTCATAATAACTGATGAGTGGGGTTACG
>Ga0179593_1501656_pt1 | contig 11917 bp, 14 predicted proteins | sample CZODoug2_1_08_16_FD_185931 | JGI IMG/M metagenome (GOLD analysis project Ga0179593, IMG submission 185931) | Vadose zone soil fungal communities from Angelo Coast Range Reserve, California, USA - CZODoug2_1_08_16fungal (PacBio error correction) | ecosystem: Environmental > Terrestrial > Soil >...
ATGTAGAAAAAAACAGGACATACACAAATCAAGTTTTCGCCAGGATGACGGGGAAAACAAAACAAAAAATCGACGAGGTGTCTCTCATAAGGGCGGCATGGAAGAAAGTGACGATTATCCAGTCGCTAAAGGGAATGTCGACAGGGAGTGGGGGTGGAGAATACTGGTCGGTCATTTGCTCGGCAGACCAGGGGAGGGAATCACTCGAAGAAGGGCGTGAGGTAAAACGCCGTCTCAGGAAAAGGATGAAAAAACACCAAACAAAAAAAAAAACTTCGGATGGGGGGACAGGGCTCTAGGTAACTGATCTGGCCGGGGGTAGGGGGAAAAACTTGCGGCCCAGGGTGAGCCTCGAACTCCTTTCGCGCAAAAAGGGGGTAATATGGTGGGCGGATCATGGAAGAGCGTTTCGGGTCACGCTGAGTGGAAAGAGTAAGGACGAAACAAATCACGTCTGACTGCCGTGAATCTGGGGTCGTCTCAGGGGGTAGTGTTGGGGGGGGGTGAGAAAAAGGTAGTGGGGTTGATTGTGAAATTTGTGAAAATGGCTCATAGGGAGCTCAATACAGTGGCTTGAGCGGCTAGGCTAGACACGGGCTATGTTGTATTATCCACGATCGGGAACAATAATAATGGGGGGGGGGGGGAACGAGGGGGGGGGGGGGAGGATAGCAGCCATGCATGTCGCCGGTAGAGAAGGCGAGAAGCATCGGACGTTAGAGACGGTTAACGTAAATAGGGACTGCGCGGAACTAGCGCCTAAAGGGAACAAAAAAAAAAAAAAAAAAAAAAAAAAAACAAAAAAATAAGAAAAAAAAGACACAAACAACAAAAAAAAAAAAAGAAAAAAGCAACCAAAAAGAAAAAAAAAAGCACCACAACGATAACAAAAAAAAAAACAGAGGAGAGGGACAGGATGGAGAACGAGCACATCTCATGGCGTGGAGGCGCAGCAAAGTCATGGAGGGGCCGGGCGTAAAAAAGGGGCGTCGACGCTCTATAGGAGAGGGAGGCCTACAACAACACAGGAGGAAAGAATGAAAGCATTGGAATGCGACGGAAAGGACACGGAGGTGAATCAAAAAAAACAAAAAAAAAAAAAGGTACACTTCCGAAGAGGCAAGATCGATCATGCGGAGCGCTTAAGGTAGGGTCAGGGACTGGAGGAATGGAGAGGGGGGGGGGGGGGCCATGCGGGGGGAGAGAGGGCCATGGAACTGATTTGTTGAAAACGGGAGTCAAGACTAAACCGAAAAAAAATAAAAAAGAAAAAGCAAAAACACAAGCCACTAACAAAAAGTAAGAGGGTCAAGAGAAAACCTCCATAATTGTAACACAGAAGCGGGCTGAAGATTCGGGGGAGGGACGGGGGACTCAAAAGGGGGGGTACACTCCCGGGGGCCGTGAGCGCCGATTACGGAACAGAGCGGAGGAAAAAGTGCTAAAAAAAAAAAAAAAAGCGGGGCCAGCGCACTGTAAAAAATAGAAACGGGGGCAGACGCCTGTTATAAGTGCGATGTGGCAAGAGTTCACCAGCTCGAGAAACGCATGCGGTGTCTAGGGGCACAAAAAAAAAACAAACAAGGCGGAACAAACCTAAGAGGGGAGGGGGAAACGGAAATAACGGAGAAGAATGACAAGGGTCGGACAGGGTCACACAACCAAAACACAGGGGAATAGTCATGACCGAACACAAACGCCAACAACTAATAAGAACAAAAAAAAAAAAAAAGAAATAGGAACGAACAGCAGTGGCACAAATGAATAGGGGGTGGGTCGCTTTCATGATATAGCGGGGACGCGGAAGCCAACGTGCAATGGCAAAAGGATAAGGACAAGAAAAAAAGTCAGGCGGGGTAAAAAAAAAAAAAAAAAAAAAGGCAACACATAAAGGGCAGATGCAAAAGTGGGTGCGTTGGGAAGGGGGAGAATCATGAGGACGGGTGGGGCGAGCAGCAGGAACAAATCAGGGGGACGGAAAAAAGAAAAAAAAAAAAAAAAAAAAATGGAAAAAAAAAAAATAATAGACTGGAGGGGGGTATCCGGGGGGGGACAGGAATCTCCCTCCGTGAGATGGGGAGGGCACTGTAGAAAAAGTGTCGATGCTCTAAACGTGCGCAAAGCGGTCTGTCACAAATACACCAGTTTTCCTGAGGATACTCAGAAAACATATAATGGAGCCCAAGAAAAAAACTCAAAAGGGGGTCAGGAAAAGCTTACTCTCATCGGCGAGCCGCCGTAGAAGGCGGGTCGTCCGATTTTCATTCTCTGACGCTGGGGCGGGATGGGGGAGGTTGCTCTGAGGACGAGAGGAAGGAGAGGGGGAAGCGACTGATGCGCAGCGACTATGGCGGTGCCAAACGGGGAGTACGCTAAAGGCAGGTAATTCGGGACGCTGAGAATCCGTTCGACCTGAATGGGGGGCTCGAATGTGAGATTAGGGAAAGCAAGGAAAAAACAGACTTAAAACGGCGGCTGGTGAACAATGAGTGGCGGACAGGGCGTTTAAGGAATGTGCTGCGTTGTAGAGGTCCCTCACGTGAACGATCGACGGCAAACTGGCGGGGGGGGGAAGGGCCCGCGGAAGAGTGCAGCCGAGAAGCGGCGTGTAAAGGGCGGTTAAATGGAAAAGTGGGAAAAACAGAAATCATCACTAATGGAATCAGGAGGAAGGCCGTGTGAACTTTGTCTGTCATCAAAATTCCTCAGGGGGGGGGGGTAAACATAAAATCAATGGAGAAGGTACTAGGCAAAATCACAAAAGTGATGAATACCGTAGGGGGGGGGGGGGGGGGAGGGGGGGGGGGGGAGGGGGGGGGGGGGGGGGGGGGAAGGGGTTGGGGAGGCAGATAAAAGGAATCGACGGGCGTCATTGAATAACGAGAGGTCGGCGGAGGGGGAAGGGGGGGACGCACGCCGGGCGGCAATCTTCAGAAAAGGAATGGCGGTCGACGGTACTTGGCCTTAAAAACGAGCAGGATGGGAGAGCGAGGAGTCATCTCTTGGGCCCGCTTGCCAAGGGCGGGGCATCGTGCATGGCGCCATGCGCCTGATTTCGGAAAAGCGCGCAGGTGACGCGGATTCGACACGCGGGGGGGAAGCGCTGTCATGAGTGCAAGAACTGGAATTGGAAGCATTGAAGGTCCTAGAGAAAAAAATCGGACTTGCGTAGAGGGCACTAGACGGTGGCTGGGATGGAGATTGAAGCGATGTACACGCTGTTGGGGAAGGAAAAAGACCTGAGATGAAGGTGTCGTTCGAAAGAAGACCAACAAGTGGATTTTGGTCAGGCAGAATAGTGCCGGAATAGGAAGTGCATCGGGGGGCTATCAAGACGAAAAAAAAAAAAAAGAAATTGGAACAAGACTGGGGAGTGTGGGTGTCCATTCTCTGGGGGGGGGGGGGTGGAACACGTTACAGAGTGGGCTCAGCTGGAAACTGCGAAGGGGGCTTATCTTAGAAAGAGGTTCATCGAGGCAAGGGGGGCTCAACTATCATTGGCATGGGCTGTCCGTAAGTCATGATCGAATGGACTGCCAATGAAAAATCGGGTGTTGGAAAGGTGAAGATTTCTTAAACATAAAGAAAATAGTGAAAGCCTGTACTGTCGAACAACTTGTGGGCATTCGGGAAGGGGGACAGAGGGTGGGTGGGGTGAAAAAAGCAGGCCTACGTATCGATAGGTTTCGCACCTTCGTGGTAAAATTGGTCGTATACGGGGTCTAAATCTCAAACCAAACGTGCGCCAATCGGAGGGATAGGGGGAAGCGGAAGTGAGGGAAAAGAAGCCGTGCACTCGGGGAGGTCGCTCTCCTTCAGCTAAAAGTCGGTTCGGGGAGAATCCCTACGAGGAAAACATAAACAACGGAAGTAAGAAGAGAGAATTGGCTTATCATCATAAAAGAGAGGCAGACGATTGGGGGAAAATGGCTCGGCGGGCGAAGGTTACTCTTTAAAGGGGTTGGATCCTGCGCGTTGGGAACACAAAAATCTGTCAAGAAAAGAGTAGCTGGGAGTGGGGGGAGGGGGAAAGAGAATCAGCAGGAAGAGTTAACAAAAAACACCCCGGGGGGGGGATACGTCTTGGTGTCAGAGTCAAGCGGCATATAAAAAGCATGAAATACGGTGTCGCTCCGGTACACTTTTTGGCGCATTGATGGCGCACAGGTAACCCAATTCAGAGGTCAAACTTTACGAAAAACGACAAGCTTGCATTGGGGGGTCTATGGAATAAGAACTAATACTTGCCAAAGACGAGTCACCCTCCAGGGGGAAAGAGTCATGTGCTCTCATTCGTCATCTTAGAGGAAGGGAGGGTGAAAAGGAGGGGGGAGGGGACTAAGGGGTGCCGGCGCAGGCCGACGTCTGCTATAGAATATTGGTCAAGGTAGATGAGGTCAGATGGGGTCTTAACTCGAGGGGTCGCCTCTTCTGGGAGAAAGAAATAAGAAAAAAAAAAAAAAAAAGGGGTGTCTCGACTCAACAGAAAGGACATCCGGTCGGACAAGTAAGCATTTAGATCTAACGACACGCGCATGAATCGTAAAAAGTGTGGGAAAATGGAATAAAAAGCTCGAAAACCACCAGCAAACGCGTCGCTCGCTCTAGGAAGACGACAGAGGATCACAAAAGGCTGCAATAATACCGAAAATAGGAAAGGGGGAAAGATTGGTGCCGCAATGGTGCTGTATCAGCATGACGAGCTGGGGAAATCACTCGACAAAATGAGATTCAACTCCTCAACGGGGTCTGCGGCATCAGCGTATTCATCACAGGGGGGGGAGGAGAAAAATGAAAAGAATAAACAGAGGAGGGGATCCTGGCATCTCCGAAAGCGTGGGAAAAAAAGTGTGATGGGGGGGGGGGGGTGGGCATTCCTAAGGGGAAAAACGATGAACTGTCTCAGAGCAGACATACCTTCATGTGGGGGGGGATGGGGTCGCAACAGGGAAAATGGTGAAGTGGCTTTGGGGGGCTCGCAAGAATCAGAAATTCAATTTTATGGAGGATGGCAGGGGGGAGAACGAGGGGATGCCGGGCGGTGGACTCGCGTCGGGGAAAGTCCAGTGGCTTTTTAAGAAATTTAATCAGAACTCGAGCTGCTTAAAGGGGAGGAGGGAGGGTAACCCTCCGTAGGGGCATACAAATCAGGTGCGTTTAGAAACCAGCATCGACCGGGCCAGCTCACGTAAGAGATGGGAAAACGGACAAGGTGGCCAATCAGAGGCAGTGGCACTGAAGCTAGTTAAAGTGGTGTCTGTTTTTGGGATTAATGGAAATGAGGAGAAAGAGGGTAGGGAGTGAGGAACAAGTGAAATCGCATGAGCTCTATCAAAGGGGAGCGGCTGCGGCGCCTACAAAAAGACAAAGGTCTGAGGGACAGCTATACAGGGGAATGCAAGGAAGGTCCGACGAGGAAAAATAAGAGGACTACAGTCGTACGAAATCATCCGCGGGAGGAACAAAGGGTGCTCGAAAAGAAGAAAACTTGGCTATCTTAAGGGAAAAAGCGGATGGCAGACTGCGTATTTCGGGGGTCGCGACGAGTGTGTTTTGGGGGACAACTGCTTGGGTCGCAAAACAAACATCCTGGGGGGTCGGGGCGGCTACGACAAAACTGAGGGATAAAGCATACGGTGGTTCGCGGGGGGAGCCTCCAGGAGGGGCACGAAGAGCAGGTTGAAACAAAAAAAATAAAAACAAAAATGGTAAGCGCGGGCGTATTGGAAAACCGACTGTAATCACGCGGTCGGGAAGGAGAAAAACTCGGGAAGGACTTCGTATTTCGGAGGCGTGTTGAAAATGAGGGGAAAAAAGCCGGGGATCTATAGCGCGCTGCTTTGTGTCGGGGCCGGGAAAAAAGCGGAAAATGAAAGCGCTCTTAGCAGGCCGCGGGTCGAATGCTTGGGGCAGTCGGGAAGTTAGGGCTTCAGGACAAATGGCTTATGCGGGGGGGAGGGCCGGGTAAATGATGGAGGCGTGCCTCAGGGGGAGAACGGCCATTCGTAATGGTGGGGGGTACGTAAATTCTTGAATAGCCTGCAGAAACCCGTGCTTATGGGGGGTTAACGTAAGCAACTTGCCGGCGCAAGAGGGAGAAGTCTGTAGGGCCAGAGAGTAGTGGGTGCCGGGGGGGGTAGTGGGCAGTAAGTAAGATAGGGCCAAAGTGGGAAAGAGAATGAGAAAAAAAACAATTCTTCTAGGGCAGGGGATCAAGTTAGGAAATTGCAGATCCAAAGGAGAAAGAGTCGACTTATTATGAAACTAGAGACGTGGGGACTACTTTTCAAAAAAGTAAAAAATGGCGGCAAAAAAAGCTTAGGGATGCTGATATACTGCCATGGGAGCAGAGAAATAGAAGAGATAGAGGTTAAAGAATCCTTACTACCGGGCGCAGGGTGGTTGGTCGCTGAAACATCGAATGCAAGATAAGGAAGACTTTCAACGGTGGTGTTGAAGGGGTTCAGTGGCGTAACTAGAAAAAGAGTATTTTAGGGCTGAAAATCTGAGTTCGTGAGGGTTTGCCGGGAAACGGGAGGAGCGCGCGGGACTCACGCCGTAAAGGGGTTCGGAAATGAATTCGATCCATACTCAAAAAAACGGAGAGAGGGGGGAGAGAGGAACCGCGTTCACAAAAACGAAAGGGCTGGCGTGGACAGAGGGTCAGGTTCGACGGGTCTGTGCGGAGGGGCAACAACCCGAATAGGGGGGATACTCGAGCCGTTATTTTCCTGTGGGGCATGGGAACATACACACTGAGGTCTCTATAACTGGGACGTGAAGTCTAATTGTGACGCTTATCTCCAGCGGGTTTAGCGCCGGGGTAATCAGGAGGGGTTCGTACGTGACATTGGAAGTAGCTGGGGGGAAAGGCGATGGAGCCATGAAGTTTGCCGGCTTATTCACGTTTCATATATAAGCTCAGGGAATGGTATGCAAACTTTCCTTTCCGAGGATGGTGGGGTGGTGGGGGGGGGCGTGGGAGGGACATGTCTATAAGGTTGCAAAAAATTCAATCATGCGTTCATCGATTCTGACGAAGAAAGTTCAAAAACGAGGACGTTCTCCTTGGAGAGAGTAGGGTACCAAAAAACAAAAACCACAAACCACGGACAAAATTGATCATCATAAGGCTTCAAAGGGGGGTGCATAGAGCATCTCACATGGACGCCCCTGCAAAGAAAACTTCATTGTGGTTACTAAAAAAAAAAAAAAATATGGCAAGGCATCAGATGAAGACAAGGAAAAAAGCAGGACGATCTTTCACATAAACGAATAGAAAAACCGCCGGCGTGGCGAGAATCGACATTTGGTTTCAGGGGAGGGGGGGATAGGGGGAATTCCTAGAATGGTTCAAAACCAGTAAAACAAAAGAAAAGAAAGGGAAAAGAAAACAAAGAAAAGAACAAGAAAAATGAGGTACCCTTCCAGTATCATCTCCTGAGAGAAAAGGAGCGTATGTGTTCTTGATATATTTTCACTCTGCCCTTATCTTTCCCTTCCTTGAGGAACTCTGCCAATGCAGCTCTCAGGGTACAAAAGTTTTCCAGTCCAAACGAAGGCATTCAGACCATGTGAAAAGCATGATTTTCGAGCACTCCACCTCAACACACACAAAAAAAAACAGACACAAGTACTCGACTGAGTAGTATGGAGAGCTCGACGCTATCATAACAAAAGAAAGGAAAGCGCACAGTGTACTTCTTTAGTACGCGGGGTCTCCTCGAACAAAAACCAGGTCCCACTCTGGCTGGGAAAATACCGCCCATGTCAAGGGGGCGACATGACGAAAAAGTATTGAGGAGAGGAAAAAAACAAGTCGGCGATCAAAAAAAAAAAAAAAAAAAAAAAAAGAAAATAAGCCGAATGAAACCGCGGAATGCTCGCCGTATAAGAGGGAAGGAGCAGTTCGTGCAATGCGCAGCCGATAGGTATCCGAGAAGGGGGACTCATAACAAGTTACGGCTGGATAGCTTGCGGCGCCATGAAGGGGTTTCCTAGAAAGGGGTTGTGGGAAGCGGGGAATGAAAGTAGAGTCGTGCGCGTGGAGCTCGACGTCAAGAAACAGAGCGTGCGGGGGGGGTCTCTGGGGCAAATGTTACCGGAAAATGCACAGACAGGAAATCAGACACGTGAGGGACTTTCGCTGTCAGGGGGGGGGGCGGCTGTAGTAGGCACCCCAAAGAGGTAAGGGGGACGTCCTACTAAGAGGGACTCTGTGCGTCTCTTGCAAGAGAAGAGTGCACCTCTATCAGCGGACCTCATTATAGAATCTCCCTTGCTCCCTTCACTACTCTCTCTCGGGCGAGGCACGAGACACAAAATACAAGCACCCCCCAAAGCCTCTGAATCAACACCTCACTCACCAAGGAGAACTCTGGGAGGCACACACGTCCTGCGAAGAAAGTGTTATCTCTGAGTAAAATAGTACTCGTGTACTGATCATCACTGTATGGGAGCGGCGGCGGGCGGGCCGAGCGGTCTGGCGGGTAGCATAACCGGAGGAAATAAATGAAGGGATATCCTTGGACAAGAAAAATCAGTAAGGAAGGTTAAAGGGGGTGGGGGAGGGAGTCACAAAGGCCAACTTTAACTAAGAGCGCCTTTCTTGAAAAGTAATCAGAAACACAAAAAAACACCCCAACAAAACAAAAAACCCACACACAAAAAAAAACTAAACAAAAAAAAAAGAAAAACAAAACCAACACCCAACCCAAAAAAAAAAAGAAAAAAGAAAAAAAAACCAAACGCAAACAACGACTGAAAACACGCCACACAAAAAAAAAAAATAAAAAAACACAGGCCGCCAAAAAACAAAAAAACACAACAAAGAAAACAAAAACAAAAAAAACCCCAAAACCACACACAGGAGAAAAACACAAAAAAAAAAAAACAAAAAAAACCCACAAACCCGCAAGGGAAAAAAAAAAAAAAGAAAGTACACACCCACAACCACCAAAGGCAAAAGGAGAACCACAAAAAACACACATAAAAAAACAAACACTTGCCACTGTCAAACCACAAATAACACAAAAAAAACCACCCCAAAAAAAAAAAAAGAACAAAAAAACTCAAACACCCCACTCAAACAAACACCCCACAACCAAAAGAAAAGACACACCTCACAACATTCAAACCACAAAAACACCGAAAAAGCACCACACTCAAATGCAAACTCTCAACCGACTTAAAAAAACAACTACACACCCCCATCCACAAAGAAAATAAAAAGAAAAAAAAAAAAGGAAAAATAAAAAACAATCTTAAACGCACCATCCTCTCACTCAAAGCCTTTTCCTTAGAAACACGTGCTTTCAATACAGAAAAGACAGATGCAGACGGTCTAGAGAAACAAATGGCATACTCAAGACCACCAGAAAGGGAGGGGGAAAAAAAAACAAAAACACCCCTTCGGAAGAAAAAAATAAAAAAAGAAGGTCAAAAAAAGAAAAGAAGAACACCGAACCCCAAGAAAAAAGAAGAAAACAAACCGCCCCCACAGAAAAAAAACCCACGTAATTAGCTTGCGGGTTCGTATTTACGAGGAAGACCAGCCTTCTGAGGACCTCGGAGGAGGGGGGGGGGGGCAAGTGTTCAGTGGTGGAATGTTATTGAGGACGTTATTATATTTAGAGGCGCAGGCAGCGGGGGGTAGTCTTTTTCTCTGTATAGGGGCAACTCAGTTCTGTGCGCGGCTTAGGAAACTTGATGAAAAAAAAATACAGAGAAGATCAGGTTGAAGAGGACCGTCGGAAAATTCGTTGGGGGATGGAAGTCCTTATTGTAGATGGAGTTGGGGGAGTTCATCCGCTGCCATTTTCCTGCCCCCAGTACCACGAAACAAACACCTTGGGGGGGGGGGGGGGGGGGGGGGGGGGGGGGGGGGGGGGGGGGGGGGGGGGGGGGGGGGGGGGCAGGGAGAAAAGAAAAACAAGGAAACAAAACTCCTCGTCAATGAACAGAATCGTGGTCTGGGATGGAATGGTTTGGCGTGTTCGTGCAGGGGGGAGGAATGAGAGGGGGGGGGGGGGGGGGGTGTTGTGGTGGGGGGGGGTTGTGGGGGGGGGGGGGGGGAGGGGGGGGGGGGGGGGGGGGGGGGGGGGTCATTAGAAAACGAGCAACGCAACAAGGGTGACAGCGAAACGTCGTCATGAAAGGACCTTAAGCACGGCGGTTCGGCAGGACCGGACACATGGACGATGCGAGTCTGAACATTCTACTGGAAGGCGAGGGTACCATAAAGAAGCATTCCGTACGGATGATCGAGGCAGGTAGAGAGAGCACCGCGAAGTGCGCAGGGGGTGATCAGGAAGTACATGCAAGGGTAGACGTTCTTCAATGGCGACCATTTAAAAGAAAGCGGGAAGATGTGGTCGTCTAAACAGTACGAGCAACGGGAAAAAAGGGGGGGGGGGGGGGGGGGGGGGGGGGGGGGGGTGGGGGGGGTTTTTGAGGGGGGGGGGGGGGGGGGGGAGAGAGGGTGGGCTGGGGGGGGGGGGGGGCAGGGGGGGGGTGGGGGGGGTGGGTCTGTCATGCGGATCGGTTTAAGAAGTTCCGGATGCCCGGTCTGGGAACGATCTATTTCGTCGAAAAGATTTTGGGACAATGGGAATGCCGACAGGGAATTCCGGGCTAACCTCTCGGGAGGTTTTGACCGCAAGGAAAGACGCGCCGGTCGCAGCTGCAGGGCCAAGGTGATGGGGCAGGCGAAATTGTAGGAGAGAGCTATCAGCAGCAATAAAGTAGGGGGTAGAGAGTTATGGCAAGAAAAAGGTCCCGAAGCCCACGTCGCTGCGAAAGCCGGAGGAAAGCGAACTTTTCGAAAAGGGGCTTGCACAGAATACGGAGGGGGCAGGCAAAGGGGAGGGGTATTGCGCGGAAGAAGTCGATCCAGGCTAGGTATAGAAGGGGGAGCAGAATATTATACAGAACCGTAATGTAACGCTGCATAAGCTCGAAAAAGGTGACTGTAGAACGTAACTAACAGGTGGACAACCGGATGACTTGTTGAAACTAGCAACTGCAGCATTTCATAAAGGGTTCGAGCTCATCTGAGGAAAGAATAACTACGACATATCATGGGCGCACGTGACTGAAAGGCGATTGCACCAACTGGGGGAGGGAGGGAGAATCCTGGAGCAGATTACTCTATATAAAGAATTCGGCAAAGTCATAAGATGTATAGTTCGTATGAAAGAATGGTACTGGAAGACAAAAGCAGAGGCAAAATGCAAGGGAGTCGGCAGATAAAACCTACACGGGAAGGAGAGAGTCTCTGGAAGAGAAATTAGGGCGGCCGGTAAAGGGTTGGCTAAGACAACGGGGCTTTCGATGAAGAAACATTCGGACCGGGGGGAACATTCCTAAGGCGGATGCAGGAATAAAGCAATGCTGGGGAGGAACTTTAATCTTGCTGTCGTCTATCACAGAGGTGACGATCACGAACTAGGGGGCGGGGCTCGTTGGCAAAAGTTCATGTAAAAAAAAGTTGCAGAGCGAAATACATACATGAAGGGAGATAAGTTTTGAGAGAAAGGAAAACGAACATGTCGGGACTCTGGTTAAGTGAGAAAATCATGAAAAAGCAAAAAAAAAGAATGATCTTGCTCAACTCACGTCGGCAATCATGCAAGGATTGGTATCGGCAAAAAGAGAAAAACTGTATCTGAGGCTATTCAAGTAACCGGGACCGGGGCAGCTTTGGGAATGGGAATGTGGGGAATTGGCAGACCTATCTGGCGGGGAGAGGAAATTGCAAAAAAACTAGCTTATTTGAGGGGCAAGATGAGCGCACAGGGGTAGGAGAAGAAACTAATCATGGTGGGATTTAAAGGGAGCCGAAGTGATCTTGCAGGACAGCAATAAAAGGGGGGGGAGTAATATCGGTATAGACCAGATACCCAAGAGCTAAGAAAGC
>Ga0179593_1693567_pt1 | contig 11917 bp, 23 predicted proteins | sample CZODoug2_1_08_16_FD_185931 | JGI IMG/M metagenome (GOLD analysis project Ga0179593, IMG submission 185931) | Vadose zone soil fungal communities from Angelo Coast Range Reserve, California, USA - CZODoug2_1_08_16fungal (PacBio error correction) | ecosystem: Environmental > Terrestrial > Soil >...
TACGTGATTTAATCGAAACGGGGAAAAAGACGAACTACATGTGTAAATAAATTACGGGGGGACTTTCAAGGTTACGCGGGATATAAGGGGGGAAAAGCTGTCTGCTCCTATTGGGGAGGACGTTATCATGGGAAAAAAAAGGTTTCGATATGGGGGGGGGATGCGTGCTTTACGGCTCGGAGATTAATTTCATATAGGGGGATAAGAATCGATAAGGGTATGTGGGTTCCATATATGTATTAAGGGAGATCTACATCAGACTGAATTTTTTAAAAAGCAAAAATGTCGAGCGAGGAGGGTTCTCAGAGAGGTCCGCCTCTAGACTCTCTAGAGACGAAAATAGGAGAAGCATCTCTCTCTCGGTTCAATGGGGGGGGTTATTCCCCCCTTTCCCGGGAGGAAGCGGGGAGGGAGGTGGGAAACCTAAAAAGAAAGGAAGAACATAGACTCAGTCCTCCACTCATTGCGAGAAAACCTAGACATGCTCAGAGGGCTTCCTTTCGAGTATTCTTGAAGAGATGATGGGCAAAAAGTTGAGGGAAACCATATCTCTCTCGAGAGACCTCCCTTGGAATCCTGCTTTGGGAGATCTAAATCCTCGAGAAAAAATCTCCTCAAAAACTCCAAGTCTAACTCTTCAGAGAAAAAAAGAAATTTAACAATGTTCGAGGAAATCTAATTTAAGAAAAAGAAAAGAAAGAGGGTGCCCTCCGCACTCTCCTCTCCTCTTCGAGGGGTTAAAAAACTACCCAAAGAAAAAAAATCCAAATGCCAAGAACAGAAATCCCTGAAGGATCAGGGAAGGACATCAAGAGGTTCGAGGGGGGGAAAAGAGATAACCACAACACGGGAGGGGGAAAAAGCGATTACAGTTCGTGACAAGAGACTGTGATTTGAAAGTGGAATGATAAGCCGAAGGTCTGATAGGGGGGTAGTGAAGGATGTGTGTTTGGGACACAAGGTGAATATAAGAGGACTGAGAAAAAACCCTCGTGGGAAGGATTCGAAAAGATGACGTAGAAGAGTGGTGGGGAGGAGGGGAGGGAAGACTTTACCTTGGGGGAAAGGGAGAAAGAGACGAACTCGAACAGATAGAAAAAAGGGAAGAAAAGAGAATATAGGGGTGCACTTGGGGCCCATCCTATCAAACAAGGAAGAGTTCAAACAAAAGAGGAACCTTCCTCTTGGGGAAAAAAAAAGGGATATGCTTGTGGAAAGAAAACTTCTGTCCATGTCCCCTCCCAAGGGGATTTTCTTCTGGAAAAAGGAAAAGGGGGGGATGGGGGGAAAAGGGTGTCGCAATGCAGAAAAATGGCATTTACATCTCATCTCGAAAAGTCTTCTTGCGCGCGGAAAAGAGGAGAGATAAGGGAAAGAAAAAGAGGCTTCTCTCGAGGCTCTCTCTCAAAGGGTCGCTCCAAGATTCGCGGAAAAAAGGGGACTTGGCTTCTCAAAAGGGGGAGATGATTTATATAATATTGAGAGGTGGAATACATAACCATACAAGGGGTATAACATATGGAAAGGTATGAAATAGCGGGAGAAAAGAAACAGCAAGGAAAACATAAAAAGGGCGACACAAGGATATAACGTACATAAAAACAGCCGGAAGAAAGACACAGAAACCGCAAGCTCGCACAAACCAAGTGTCACACCTGCCCTGCGGGAGGGGATCTTGCGGGGGGATCGAGACAGGGAAACTGTCTCATCGAAAAATCTCTCGAAGCACCCCAGCCGAAGTGGGTCGGGGGAGTACTACTGTGGGAGGTAGCATCTTAAAAAAGAGCATCTGTCGCATTCCGGGAAAGAGTTGAAAAGAGGGGTCTGGAGAAGGGGAATTTGTAGGAGGATATTGGGAAAAAAAAGATAGCAAAAAAGATAAGGGCATTCTCAAGCCGCTCACAAGGGGATATTGAAAGAGGTTGACGGCAAAAAGGGGGTCAGAAAAAAAATTGCACTGCATTTACGGGGAAGGCTTTATCGGAATTAAAAAAAAATAGAGAAGGTAGAAAGAGGGAAATTGCGGGGGGAGAAAAGTCCTGTTGGAAAAAAAAAAAAGAAACAAAACCAAACAAAAAAAAAAAACAACGAAGTTTCCGAAGAGGGACGAGACGGAAGATCTAGAGGAAAACACCGGAGGGAGGAGATACTCGCAAAAGACGCGTCGGAGGGGGGAGGGAGAGCAATAAAAGGGACTTGGAGGTATATAATTTATCATATTTAAAAGGGGGGTTTTATTCGATAAATAAGGGGGGGGGGAATGCAACTGTTGGGGCGGACAAGGTGGTGGGAAACATGGAAGGGGGGGGGGGAAGAGTAGGAAATGCAGATCGTTTTCTCTTGAAAGAGGAGGGGCAGATCTTCGATAGAAGAGAAGAAAATCTAGGGGTGGGATGCCGAAAGAGCGAAGGGAAGATCGAAGATGCGAAAGATTCTAAGGGGAGCCTCTAGAAAGGGGGGGGAAAAGGGGTACGAGAGACTGGTTATGAGGGGGTACTTCGCATATAAATAAACCAATATACCGAACGGTATAGGGTGGGACTGTAAAGGGGGGGGGGGTTCTATAAACCTGTATCTCCCTGGGGGGGGGGGGGGTTTCATATTTCCCAAAGGAGGACGCAGTGATGAATTTCTATATAATCATAAGGGGGAGTATATCTAGGGAGCCATATATGTGCCCAGAGGTATAGGAGGATGTGTCTACTGGAATCGCGAGAGAATCAGATGATAGAAGAAGGGGAGAGAGGGGGGAAGAGAAGCATCTAGAGAAGATCTACTCAAAGCTCTCTACGAGAGAGGGGAAGAATCTGGATGGAAAGTTTATCTTCCAAGCTCTCCACAATGAAGTTGGGGGGAGAAACTAAGGGAATGGTAGGGACTTGGAGAAGAAGTATCCAAATGAAAGAGAATCGAAAAAAGAGGAAGGGGAGGTAAAGGCGTTGAAACTCCAAGTGCCCATTGAAGAAAAGAGTCTCAATCTCTCTTGCAAAAGGGGGAAGCTGCAAAAAAAGCTCGGAGTTCTCTCGCGAAAATCTCTCTCGAAAAAAGAAGGGGAAAAAATTCCGCCTCCACTCAAAAGAAGAGAAAGTCAGAGTGAGGCCTCTCGGGGAGAGCCACTCACTTCGTGTTAAAAAAAAACTCTCCGAAGAAGACATCTGAGAAAAAGTTGGAAAAAACCAAAGCGAGAAGGCAACTTTAGAGAAGTAGGCCTTCTTCAGCTGCAAGGAAGATCTCATCACGAGGTTCGAGGAAGAGAGAGAACAAAACAAGGGGGAGCGAGAGGAAACTTCCCCGAACCGAGGAATGATTTGAAAGTGGATCCTGCGGGCCGATCCTAGAGGATTGAAAGGTTCTCGCTGGGGGGGGGGAAAGGGGAAAAAAAATGGGCCTTCGCTGAAAAAAGGTTTCTCTTTCCCTGAGAGGAGCCCGAGACGGGGGATATCGGGTCTTTGGTTAAGGGGAGGGACTGGAGTTCCTCTTTCCATGCGCTCCTTGCTTCGAGCAAGAGAAATGCTTTTTCTCACGCTCGCGATAGTATGAAGGAGCCCCCTCTCTCCCACCACTCTTTTCCCGAGAAAAACTACGTGAGATCCCTTCCGCGAGAGGGTCTCGAGGGGACTTGTGGATACTACTAATGCTTTTCAGGAAAAAAAGAGAAGCAGGGATGGAGGGGGGCGGCGATGTGGTGGGATTGTGGATCTCAATGCACGGTGGTAGGAGGATCTATATTCTTCTTTCTGAAAATCTCTCTTTCTCTCTATAATAAGGAGAGATCGAGGGAAGAGAGTGCAGAAAGGAATGCATCTTCTCCTCTCTTCTCGGGAAAAAAGGGCCTTTCTCCTCGGAGAAAAGGAAACAATTCTATGAGGAGAAAAAGAAAAATGAATACATAGGAAAACCAGAAGCATTATAACATATGAAGAAAGGGGATTCATATAGAGGGGGGAAAAGAAGAAGAAAAGGCAGGAGACGGTGGAACCGTTATAAGGAAGAACAACAAAAATCCAGGGGTAAAGAAACGAATTAGCGAAAAAAGAGGACAAACAGTCGGGGGGGAGTGGATTATCGGGTTCTAGATGACAGGTAGAATCAAGGAAGAAAAGCAGAGCCTAGGAGCGAGAACACTAGAAAGGGTGGGTATATTAGGTAGGTCCTATAGAATAGCCTCGAGGAGGGAGCTTGAAAAGTTCGCACTCTTTCAAGGTCGCATCGGGGGGGGGGGGGCTGCATCAAAACCTCGATTTGTTATGAGAATCCGAAGAGCAAAAGAAACGAGTTGAGATTAAGGGTCGCCGCAGAGCAAAACAGAAGAGGAAAATAGGGGGGCGCCACATTGGAAGGAAAAAAAATTGCACTGGCATTATGAAGGATCGACTTACAGAAAAATATTATGTTAAAGAAGGGGAAAGGGGGCTTTTTTTTTATAAAGGGGGGGGGGCAAATAATGATGAAATGGGGGGGGGATCCGCGGCGCGTGAAACTCAGACTCTCTCAAAAAAAAGGAGGAAGAGAGTAGATCTCTCGCTAAAGAGGGGGAAAACTTTTCATATTTATGAGAAGGGGGGGAAAAAAAACAGCCAATTTTATTAGGGAAAAAGAGAGTACCAGCATATGGGGGAAAGTCGGATAAAGGGGAAAAGGTTTTTTCTGAACACCCAATGGGAAAGAAATATTAAGATCTTGACGGGTTTGGGGAAAAAGGACGAATTCATTTCCTGCAAAGAGGGGGGAGTCTTTTTTTGGAGAAGGGAGCAAGATCCTCCCCTCCAAATCTAGGGGGGGGAATGCGAAGATGGCGAAAAGGGCCAAGATGCTATAAGATGCTACTGGGGGGGCGAAGAGAAATAAGGAAAGAAGACACCAGAGATTGTGATGTAGCGGAAAAAGATTTAAAGGGAAGGGGTATTCTTCGAGGGAGGACGAACTTCCTGGGGGAAGGTTTTCCTGTCACGGGGGGGAGGGGGGAAACAAGGGGGAAAAAAGAATTTGTAGGGGTCGTTTTCATAGAAAGGGGGTTTTTTATGTTTTAATGGGGAAAAGAGGGAAGGATACTTATGGGGGAGGAGGCAGGGGAAGATCGTATATATTGGGGGATTCCATATATGTGATGCTATATAAAAGAGGGGGGTGTCTCCTGGGGAGAAGCAAAAAAAACAAAAAAAAAAAAGTCGCGAGAGAAAAGAAAAAAAATAGTAGGGAGAGAGAGAGAAAAGAAAGAAGGCAGGAAGAGGAGAGAAAGGACGCGGGGGAGGATAGAGAGAGAGGGAATATGTAAATGCCTTGGGAAGGAGAAACAATAAATTCATTTTTGAGACAGGAGAAAGGAAGAGAATGTAGGGGACATTGAAGTGAGATTATCCACATGCATCTAAAGTTCTAATATCTAAAAAAAATATTGAAAAGGGGGGGAAAAAAAAAGCTTTGTGTGCGAGGGAAAAGGGAATTGGCGAACCATGAAGCTCTCTCGAGGGAAAAGAGTTCCTTTAAATCTTTCTCTGGAGGTCTCTCTCCTCTCCGTGATAAACTCGAAGATCTCACTCTCACTCAAAAAGGATCTCACGTCATCTTGAGCATCTCATGGAAGAAGAAAACCTCCTCCTCTCAGGAAGAGGAAGGGGTTTCAAATTTAACCCAAGCGAGGAAAGAGGAAGACGATCGAGAAAAAGGCGCGCGGAAGAAGGCTCATCAAAGAGTTCGAAGTGAAAGGGGGAAAAAACAACGGGGAGGAGCAACAGAGAGAGATCCGAGTCACTTCGAACCTCTTTGGGGGGAGGGAGGGAAGTCCCGGGAAGCGAGATCCTAGTCTGCTGGGTGATAACGTGCCTTAGGAAATTTTGAACACAGGCTCCGGAAGCAGCTTCTCTTAAAGCTTGGGAGAGGAGAGATGCACTCGGGGAGTAAGTTTGAGGACGCGCTTAGACTTGGAGTGAAGAAAGCGCACGAGAGCAAGCGAAATGGAGAGAAAAAAGGGGGGAACTCACGAGCACTGGCACTTGGGAAGAAGGGAGCATAGCTCGAAAGAAAGGTTTGGAGGGATACTCTCAATGCTTTCTTCCTGAACCCATCTCTTTTCTTCTTTTCGGAAAGAAGGGGGAGGTCTCACAACTTAGGGGGGATCAATGAACGGGAGAAAAATGGAAGGATCTCTATGGCTTTCGGAGAGCTCTCTCATCAAAAAAAGAGATTGAGATCGGAGTTCTCTATAAAAAGAGAGGGCATCTCTTCGCCTCCGACGAAGAGGCTTCAAACCATGAATCGCTCCTGGGAAAAACAATTCATATGATGTAGATATAAAGAAGAACATATATGGACATAAGAAAAAAAAACAAAACCCCATAAAAGGGGATAATAGGCAGAGGGAATGAGGACGGGAGCTTAAAGCGATAAAAACGGTGGAGAGGAGAGTACATCAACATAGGAGAGGAAGGACGAAACCCCAAAGTGACAGGGGGTTAAACAGGAGTTCCGTTTAGGGGGATACCACTGTATATAGAATAGATAGCAGAAGCACACAAGGAGGAGTTGTATAGAGTACTATAGCATCTTTGAAAGGAGGAGAGATTTCGCATCGTGAGAATAGAAAAAGAGTGGAGTCCGAACAAAGTAGATCTTGCAAAGAGAGCAAAAAAAAGGGGGAATTAAAGGGGGAAGAAATCCTCTCGCAAAAGGGGACAAGATCTTGGAGAGGGGAGAGCAAAACATTGGTTTCAGGGCAGGTAATCGGTAATGGGAAAGACACCCCCCCTCTTCTGTTCAAGGGTGCTTTTTTTTGAAACGTCCCTTTGGGGCGGGTGGGGGCAACAGAGGAAAGGAGAGTTTATCCGAGCGAGGGGGAAACGGAGGAGGAGGAAAGAGTAGAGGAAGAAAGAAGAGAGGACTATCCACTTTTCGGGACAAGACACGTGTTGCGCAGGGGGGGGGGATTTTAACATAATATTTTTTGGGGGGTCCTTCCAGTAAAGTGGAAAGGTTTTTTTGAAAAAAGACAACCAAGGTGGCATACGTGGGAATAGTGACGATGTTTTGCGAGAGAAAACATTCAACTAAACTCGGAGAGGGGGTTGTCTCTCTTTGCACAAGATCTTAGGAAAAGATACTCAGCCAAATACTTGTGGGGGGTGCAGCGGAAAGGGGGGAAAAGGAAAGATGCGAACGATGAGGGGGATTCTATATCTAATCTATACAACGCCCTCGATGGGGGATGGGGGAAATAATGAATGTGGAGGGGGGTCGATAGAAAAAGATAACGACCTCCGGGGAAAGGGGGGGGGGGACTTTCACTTGGGGGGGAAGGGGGAAACCAAGGTATCAATCAGATGGGTGTAGTGGTTCATATGTTCTCCCGGGTTGTTTTTAAGAAAGATCTTTACGCGGAAACGGAAGGGGGGGGAGTGAGCAATTGTTTGAGAGATATTGTATGGTGTATGATAAGGGGAAAAGAGAGGTATTCTATATATAGAGGAAGGGGCGACGGGGGGGCAACACCCAAAACTGAGAAGACAGAGCTGCCTGAGGAGAGAGCATAGAGAGAGAAGGCATCTAATGAGGGGGAAAAAAGAAAGCATGGGGAGCGAGGGCATCCAGGAGAAAAACGATGCGTTTCCACAATAAATTCAGGGGGAAAGATAAGATCATGGGGAGTGAGAAAAAGAAGGGGAGAGAAAAAGAGGAGGGATAGAATATGCTCAAAAAGCTTGGAGTCTCTTTCCCATTCTCTCCTCAAAAGAGAAGGCTCTTTCTCTCTTGACTCGGAGAGAGAAGAAAAAAAAATGAGACTACAAGGGGAAGGACGTAAGCCTCCTACATCCTCCCTCGTTCGCCGACTTGAAAAGGGGCTCCCACGCACTCGTGTGCCCTCCTCTCAGAGGTACGCAAGCGAGAAGCCCTTATCCACCAGAGGGAGAAGATGAGGTAATCTCAAAAGGGGAGCAGGAAATCGAAGTGAAGATGCGATCTCTCCACAAAAAAAAAAAACAAAAAAAAAACAAACAAAGGATAAAATACAACAAAAAGCGCGGACATCTCCCTTTTTCTAACCTCTTGGGGGGAGGGGGTGAAAGTGTTTCTTGGTCTATGAAGAAAATTGATATATTCGGTGAGAAGACCTTCTCGAGGGGGGTTTAAATTTTAAAAATGTGGAGGAGGATACCCGAGTGCTTGGACGCGTAATAAAGAGGGAGCGGTGCGGGCGGGGGAGGGGGATTGAGGATGCGGGAGGAGAAGGAGAAAAAGGAAAGGGAGAAGAGAGAGAGCCTATGGGGGGCTTTTTTACCATCCTTTCTCTCCCTTCAAGAGGGGAAAATTTATCTTTCTTGGGGTGGATACTCCGAGGCAGCACCCCAGGAGGTACGGAAGGGCTTCTTATTTTTTAAGTTATTGTGGAGCGCAATGCCCGGGGAAAGAGGAAAGCTTCATCTCTCATAGGCTTAGGGAGTAGAAGAATTCTCAGATAGGAAAAGGGAGAGAGAAAGGGCTTCTCTCAAAAAAGAATCTCTCTCCTCTCTTCGGGAAGGAAATAAAGCTATTTTTTGCGTCTCCCGGGAACAAGTCGTGAAGAAGGAGTAGGAATACATATATGGAATACTACAAAGAAATGATTCCTATATAAATTCATATAACAGAAGGAAAAAAGGAGAAAACATAAAACGGTGGAGAAACAGATGAAAAAAAGAAAAGACAAAGAGAGACAGGGGACAAAGAGATACTAAACAGGAGAACAGAGTTCGTTAGGGAGAGAACTGTATTATAGAATAAAAGTAGGGAAAAAAACTATATCGTCCTAGGTCGTTGTATGAAGATAGAGATAAATGCAAGCGGGCTGCAAATCGAAGAATTCGCATCTTGTAAAAAGAAGGATCCTTGAGATCCAAGATCTTGCAAGAGAAAAAGTGATTTGAAGGAAAAGGGCTGCACCTCGCGAAACCGAACGGAGGAAAGATTGGGGGGGTGTTCAGAAAAAAATTGCAAAAAAATTACATTATTTTAAAAGGAAAAAAAAAAGAGGATTTTTACATTGATAAAATTATAGAGGGGGGGTGTGGTGGGATAAAGAAGGGGGGGGGGGATGAAAGTTTTAATCTACCGAAGATTGATCCAGCGAAAAAAAGATTCTATCGGAAAGAGCAGGATAAAGAAGGATAGACGATAACCTTTTGCCATGGCGGGAAGAAAAAAAAGGCTAAATTTATATAATTTGGAAAGAAATTCGATAACTCCTGTATTGAGGGAGGCAATTTGGGGGGGGAGGAACACAAGGGGGTACGGGGGGGCGTCAAGAAGAGAACTATCTTGGTTTTTCGCAGAGGGAGTGGAGGTGGACATAAACGTTGTCTCGAGAAGGGGCAAGAAAGAAAAAAGATCAGGTGTGTGATGCATGCAATAAGGAGGCGAAGGATCCGAAAGATGCTACGGGGACCTCTATACACTCATCAGGAGATGGGGGATCGAGGAGAGGGATTCAGTAGGAAGGACTTCATATCGACGAACTCCGTTATGGCCCTTTGCACTTTTGGGGGGGGGGAAAACTGTAATCTCTTGGGGGAGGGGGTTATAGGTTCTCAAGAGTTGTGGGGGGGCGCCTTTACGCTCAAAAGGAATGAATCAATGTTATAGGGGGGGTATTATTCCTATATGTATTCAGGGAGAAGAGACAGGAGTGGCGAGGGAGCAAAAACTTGGAGGAAGAGAGGGGAGAAGCATATAGAGAGAAGGAAAGGAGAAAGAGAGAGAGCGAGAGAAAAGAAAGAAGGAGATAGGGAATGAAGGGGGACGGCATGGCGATCAACAATAAATTCAGTTTGAGACATAAGGAAAAAGAGCATTGTATGGACATTGACAAAAAAAAAAAAAAAAACAAAAAAAGACAAAAGGAGAAAAACAGGAAGAGAGAATATGATGGGCTCCACGTTGCCATTTCTCGGGAGAAAGCTCTTTCGACTGTCTCTTCTCAGACGTAGAGAGAAGGGAGGAACGAAGAAAACGAGCTCTTCATCGCTGAAACCTCACTAAAAGGGAAGAAGTCATCTGAGCATAGAAAGGTAATCAAAAAAAGGGGGGGACAAGTGCATCTCCAGAGGGGAAAATTTGTGGAAAGAGATTATCACCATCATATCAGACTAGAGAAAGAAAGGAGGGAAGCACTTTCAAATCGCACTCAATTCAAAAAAAAGTCGAATGAAGATTAGGGATCAGAACAAGAGAAATAGAGAGATCCGCATCTTTCAAGAGGGGTGATTTGAAAGTGAATCCTGAAAAAGAGAGTCATAGTCGATAAGAGGGGAAAGGGAATGAAATTTGGGGCACCTGGGGGGGGATAGGAGAGGAGCAACACGAGGGGGGATGGAATGAATACCCTCTGCCGGGATTTTTCTTTCTTTTCTCTTCCGAGGGGGGTAAGAGAGATGTTCAGCGAAACGACGCGCAGAGAAGAGACTGGCGCGATAGAGAAACTTTGCACGGAATTTTTCCCGCTCCCTGATCCTCTCCAAAAGCTTCTCACTTTATATGCATTGTGGAAGAAGGCATATGTCCCTCCCATGCTCTTGGAGAGGTAAAAAAAGAGGGCAGCAAAACTGAAGGGGAAGAGCAGGGAAAAGGGCATTTCATCTTCATCGAATCTCTCTCTCTCTATCTTCTAGAGAGGAGAGATGAGATAGATGTTCTCTCTCTCTATGCATCTTATAGAGGGATCTACAGAGCGGAGACGCCAAGGGAGGAACACAACTCTATGATTAGATATATAGGAAAGAAGACTATACCCCCATACAATAAGAGAAGATATGACATTCATAGACCTACGGGAGAAAGGAGCAAGAGAAAAAACGGAGAAAGTCCTACAACATAGGAGGATACAGGCGTATCGTCGACCCAACGGGAAAAAAGGAGTTATATTGAGTACGTTATAAAGGGAGTAGAGTACGTAGAAGGCGATAAAGCACAAAAAAAGACTGTATAGGGGAAAGAGTTCGCATCTTCGCCTTCTCATCTTTTCGAGAAAAAAGCAAACACAAGGGTAGAGGGAGGACTAAGAGAGGAAAAAAGGTGAGTTGAAGGAATGCATTCGCAAAAAAGAGGGAAAGATTCTTTCATATGTGTGCGCAGCACTGGGGGAAGAAAAAAAGGCAGGCAGGAGGAAATAAAGTAAAAAAAAAAATATTATGTTAAATATGAAATGGGGGGTTTTATAAAAGTCACTTGTTGGAAAATTATCCGAAGAGTTTAAAAATGCAGGAGAGAGAGAGAAACACAAAGGAGGAGGAAAATGAAGAGTAGGATCACTTTTCATATTATGAAAAGGGAAAAGCAATTTTCTATAAGTTTATCATGGGGGGGAGGATAAAATATGTAATTCAAGGAAAGCGTAAGGGGGGGGAAAACATGTGGGGGAAAAGGGTTTGGAAGTCTGCGAATGCAGGAAAGACTTTTTCTCTTTTGGCTTCTCTTGAGAGAAAACCAAATCTCATTGTGGGAGCACAAAAGAAGGAAAAGTAGATAAGGGAAGGGAGGTCAATGTCCTAGCTTTTATTCTAAATACGCAACGAACCTCGGGGGGGGGGGGGACGTCAGATCTTCACTAAGTATCTATATACAAGTGGAGGAAGGAGGGGAAAGAACGAAAGGGGATTACTGGGGGGGGTTCGCTATATCGGGGGGGGGAATGTTGTAATGTACGTAGAGGGGGACCCGTGTTTAAGGGGGGGGAGCTAACGATAGATGGGTGAAAAGGGGGAAGAATCGTATCTATTGTATGGGGGAACGATATGTATGTCTCTTATACTACAGGGGAAGGATCGGAAGCACATGCATCCGTCGAAGAAGAATAGAGAGGGCGGAGATGGAGAGAGGCAGGAGGATTACGAGCTGAGGGAGGAGGTAGAGCTAGAAGTAACGTTTCTAAACTGAACGCAGTTTATACGTA
>Ga0179593_1432444_pt1 | contig 11916 bp, 16 predicted proteins | sample CZODoug2_1_08_16_FD_185931 | JGI IMG/M metagenome (GOLD analysis project Ga0179593, IMG submission 185931) | Vadose zone soil fungal communities from Angelo Coast Range Reserve, California, USA - CZODoug2_1_08_16fungal (PacBio error correction) | ecosystem: Environmental > Terrestrial > Soil >...
GACCGCAATCGGACTGGGACGCGGAGTATTGCGTTAGACATGAATTAACGCCACGCTGCAATTAGGTCCAGAGGGAAGGCATTCCATGGCCTACCGGACGCATTCGCTATGTTGTCCGAGCAGGAACCCGAACTATTCTCTGGACCAACATGAGCATAGTGACGCGCGAGACAAAAGGCAAAATTAAAGCATCTCTGTATAGGGTACTGAGACTATAAGGCGGCATGTTCCGGGTGATGGTGGTTCATATCCCAACCATGATTAATTCACGCACGGACGGTTGTCGCGGGGAAGGGGGTGGAGGGTTGCAATATTCTGGATTCGCAAAAATCACTGAACCTTTTCGATACGACCATAGGATTCATCAGGAACATCCTTGACCCGGCAAGGACCGTAGAAGGTTGCTTGGTTTCGTGTGGGGGGTAAGCAGGCTGGGCGGGCCCAGAGGACTGGATATTCTCCACCCACAATGCGAAAAGTAGTCCCCAGAGAAAGTTAGGATGATGGTATAAAAAAATCCGAGAAGAATACGCCGTCGAGTGCCCCTACCCAAAGCACAATCAGTAAGGTTTGAATAACCTTCGTCCTATCCGGTGAACAGCGGGATCGTACAGAATCTCGGGAGGAACTCATCGCCAAACCTCGAAACAGGCAATAAACCAAAAGGGTCCCTCCATCTCGGCGAATCGGGCCGACCCCGGCTAAAAAAAACCGGGGCGGAAAAAGGGGGTCACATGGGAGGAACACTTGCTCACAGAGAAAAACAGTTTCCGAAACGAGATCAGCGGGAAGACAATAACTATCGCATTGGAAGAATCAGGGTCAGAACATCCAAGTAGGCCTGGCGTAAAAATCACACAAAAAAAAAAAAAAAAAAAGAAAAAAAGGATGCCGCGCGCAATGAGGTCTGCATTGGGGCCCCGTAAAGTCCACATGAATTTGCATCCAGAAGCGCATTCGTTGGTCCTCGAATTCGGAGGACTGAGGATGCTTAGAGGGGGAAAATCAGCTCTATTATGCGAAAGGATCCGAACCTGATCTGCAGGAGGGTCTATCTCGAGCATCGTGGATATTTTAAGCGAATTCGACGCTGAAGGGGGGGGTAAGGTCAAGAGGCGATTGACTTCCACGAGGAAAAATCAGGGAAGGCCTGTAGTGCATTCCCAGAGCGATGGATCTGGCCGAACGCCCCGGATGGAGGAAGGAGGCTTGGCCCCATAACGGTCAGGCGGAGGAAGCTGGGTTGCAAAAGGATCATGGGAAAGAAGGGCAGAAGTTAGTTCTTCGATTCGTGAGTGCGGAGCAAATGAGTGTTCTAAGCGACAGTACAACCAATTGACTGAGGTGGGGGGGGGGGGTGGGGGGGGGGGGGGGGGGGGGGGGGGGGTTGGGGGGGGGTTCGGGAAGGCTTGTTAAAGTGGGCCGAACGAATGAAGAAAAACAACAGGATGTGGTCTTCGCTCCGTTCCAAACTTGAAAAAATGCCTGCACGGTGGGTAAGCCACGCTCACACAGAAAGCAGGCCTATTTTACGAGGAGGTTCCAAAACCAACAAGCACCGGCCAAGCACACGAGACCTCAGGCGCACGCGTGTTTGGTTCTCTTTACCATGGGAAAATTCGGGCTGGAAGACAGCGTGGAGAAAACAGATGGGGTCCACGTGCAAAATAACGGGGAGAAAGCCCGATCGTGGCTTGGAGAGGCGGCGGGAGAAGCGAAAAAGTATTTTCAAAACTCGCTCAGAATGAGGAAGTCGAGGGGGGGGGGAACGGACGTCCATGTTGCCGGAACAAAAGCAGAGGCGTGCCGCAATGGACACGTATGACAAAAGGAGATACAATCCCTAAAAACAGATTATTGTATAGATAATCACGGGGTTTGGGAGGAGGGAGGGGGGGGTAAAAACATTTCTCCATCAGTCTGGGCCACTTATCAGACGAAGGGACTTCACCCAACAAGTACTGCGAGGCACGGGTGACCATCATTTTTTCGGCGCGCGCAGAGGAGTCATCGTTTAAGGCCAGCAAATCGATTGCGCCCGGACGTTATGCGTGAACCACTTCGTAGTGCTCGCACGCGAGCCGGAAAAGGGCCCCAGAGCGCCCACCAAAGGGAAAGGGGGAACTCCAAGCTCGTGGATAACAAGAATACGGTCCAATAGCATATGTTTTAGTTGCGGCCCGGGAGGCAAGGTGTCCTTTGGCTGACGGAAAACGAATAAATCCAAATCTGCAGAATCGTACCTGAGTTCGGCGGGATTTCACAACCCCCCATGCGAACCCAGTCAAGAAGATGTTGCCCTGTCGACTAGTACCGCAAATCCTCATTAAAACCCTCCACTATATAGATGAGCCGCCATCATCTGCCCCTTACGGTACCGCCGAGACGACTTCTTTTATTCGGGAATAGCAGACCGTATGACACGACTGCAGTGCCTCCGGCCTCTATCATCGCGCCTCGCTGGGAAATCAAAGAGCCCCAGCTGTGGAATGAACAGACAGGCTTGTCAGGATAAGGGGGCACCCAATACCCCGATAACGCCACAGACGCTCAGCCCGCATTAAAAAAGGGGGCTGAAGGGGCACTGACCGCGCATATACCCGAAAAAGGAGAGGGGAATTCTCCTTCGAAAAGATGGCCAACGCTCGATCAATCAGCAATATCAGCCGAGGGAGAAAAACGGTGAATTCAGATTAGATCCTTAAATTGACGAACGGGGGCCACTGTAACTTGTCATCGGCGACAGGACGAATATACTGGTCATGCAGGGGGGGGTGTAAGCTCTTTAAAAATATTCTGTCAATTCAGGGTGAAAAAAGACGGGGCTGTATAACGGAGAGAACTTCGTACAAATGTTGAACCTTGGGTCTGAAGTGTACCAGAAAAAAGTACCAGTCAGCGGTTTTTTCTTCAGGATTCTCATCGTGATGGTCCTTGGCGAGTGTGAGGGGTCTGGAGAAAGGTTTTGGAGGGAGGAAAGTCGTTCGGCCGAATCTCCCTGGGACCAAGAAATACATGCCTGGATGTCCGAGATTCACTGAAAGAAAGGTTGTAAACTTAAAGTTTGAGTGTAGGCACGAGACACCCAAGTGCGACCTGGATCGCCCTAGCAGTGTGGGAGCCATATTGGAGGAACCTTGCGTGAGGGTAGGTTAGAGAATAGACCCCGCTCGCATGGGGGGGGGGAGCATCGCACGCGGTGGCCGATAAGTGGCCAGGGCGGAACCAAAACACCATCCAACGGAAAGGTCAGACGGGGGTCCAGGAGAACATACGAGGGGGACCGACATGTCGCTCGAACCGGGAGCCGTGCCGATTCGTGCGTGGATGTGAAGCGATCGGCAAAGAAACAAAAAAGACACTTCCCCCGAAAAATGCAACCGATTAAAAGGGGGTAAGCGGCCCCGGGGCTTTGGAGATTCCAGCCCGATCAGGGAACTCGGCGCAAAGGAATCTTACTTTCGGGTCAGAGGAAACGGGAAAATAATGGGCGTGTTATTTTGCAAAGGGCGAGGCGCAGGTGTAAAAGAGGGGCTGAGGGTTTTGGTCGTCGTAGACCATTAAGGGAGCGGGATTACAGAAGAGGAAAATATCGCCGGGAAGGTCGAGCGCACAAAGAGCGAGTTAAGAAAGTCGAGCCAAATGGTTTCGTGGAGAACATTAAGGGTCAGCAACCATAAACTCCGACGCAGGAGGGGGTGAGCTATGCCGGAAGGGAAAGCACAAAACAAAACGAAAAAGGGAAGTAAAAATAGAGAGATTCCAGGCAAATCGCGAAAAATAATGCAGGAGGGGAGTATGGGCACCTTAATGAAATAAAAAAAAAAAAAAATTCTGTCGGGAAGGCGAAACCTCGCTCTGGTGCGAGAGGGTAACTATACTGCGAAAGAATGGGGCGGGGCGGCAGAGAGCCGAATGACCTGGCTAAGATGGAAAAGAAAAAACAAAATCAATGTGGAACCGCAAAAAAGGGGAAAAAATCCCCGCATCGCCCGCCAGAAATAGGGGCCGACGATCCCTTGAAGACCAAAAAGGCCAGAAAGCCAGGGAAAGGGATTGGGGTGTCAAAAAAGCCCAGGAAAGGGTGTTCCTTTAAAAACCGGACAGGTGGCACGAAAGGGGGAGGTTATCTTTGAAGATCTAAGTCAATCCGGAAACAATCCACGCTAAAAAATTTCGAGAACATAGGACGTCGGGGCACGGGGAAAAAGAACGTGGGCGAGGACAAGAGACCTTCAGTGGGGTAAAGGGGGTGATCGTCCAAAAGGCAAAAGGAGATAGTGGGGCTGATGGGGGACAACATCCCACAAAGGCTGGGATAAGTAAATCAGAAGAAAAGTTCAACTTGAAAAAAAAAGGAATGGAGAAAAAAAAGTCTATTTCAGAAGAGCACGGAAGGGCGGTGCCAGAAAAAAGCCATTCGAAGGTTACTAACCGTGAAGTAGAAGATAGGCGGCGGCATGTAGGAGTGAGTTTCAGACTCTTCCTTAATCGAACCAAACTCGAAGGAAAAAAAACTCTAGACCTCACAAAAAGGGGCGAATAGGGAACCCCTGAATCACAGCGGAACTGGGTGCAAGTTGGGAAATTGCTCAAAGCCTAGGGGCAGAGAACGGTTGACGTTCAAGGAAGAACACAAGAATACAAACAACTGTGGAGAATTCAAAGTCAACTAAAATCACCTGTGACGCTGAACAGGGCGTAGTTTAGAACAGGGTCGCGAACAAGTGCTTTAGAGGAAAAAACAAAGGCGGTCACGGGCAAATAGAAGCAAAGCTCGAATTCGGGTCTCAGGCGGGGCCGGCTGATGCGAAGGGTAAGGCGGGGAAGCTCTCTAGGCTGAAAAAAAAGGAAAGAAAGAAAGACGAATGTTGTGCGAACCCCGCCGGCGCCTATGTAGGCGGGCCTTGAAAACGGTGGAGAATCGCAGGGACTTCAACCGAGGTGCAAAAGAAGGGAAAGAAGGGAGTGCAGCCCACCGAAAAACTCTGAACAAAAAGACGCGATTATCGAGGAAGATGGGCGGACATCGCAAAGGGGAAACTCATCACGGAAAAGGAAGGCCGCCGAATTGTTGGAGACCGGCGAGTGGGACAGGGAAAAAACAGGGGAGCTGGCATCAAGGGAGTGCCTTAAGAAAAGGGGAGGTGGGAGAAGGGAAAGTTTCACAAAGAAGAAGGAAGTTCGCAAAACTTTGTGAAATTCGGCAAAGAACGAAGGGGGGAGAGAGACCCCTCTCAAAGGGGGTATTGGAGGGAAAGCCAGGCCAATGGTATCAAACTTGCCAATGAACTGGCCGCCAAGCAACATAAAGCTGCTAGTTAAAAGGGGCGTGCCAGTGTCGAGGAAAGACAAAGAGACCTTAGCGAAGGTGTGTGCGCTGAGAGGGGGGGCACTGCGCTGGCCTCTCGTAGCGACGAAGTGGTCCCGGAAAAAGCGGGAAAAAAGGCTAATTTGGACGGGAGGGGAAAGAAGAAAAAAAGACGGCGGCGGAAAATGAAAAAAAATGCACGAGTCGCCATGCAGCGAGAGGGGTAAGCAAATGACTGCATGACGGACGAAGAGCCACAAGAATAGAAAGGGGTTACACTACAACAAAAAACGTGGAATTGAAGAGAAGAAAAAACAAACGAGGGAAAAAAGAGATAATTCAAGGGGTGGGAAAAGTCGGATTGTAACCAAAAAGCGCTGAGACTGTGCTGATACGAAAAGGGACCGAGGGATTAACCATCTAATTAACTAGAGGCCTGCAGTGGACCCTCGGGGGGTAAAAGAGAGCGGGAACTCCCTTCTTCAAGGGGTAACCGAAACCCCGTCAGCCAAAAAGCTGATCAGGCGAGATCTATCCTTTACATAAAAAGGTGTAAGGTCTCGCACGCAGGACAGGGGAAAAATGAGAACCACCAGGGGTACCAGCCACGCAGTGACCCTGCAAAAGTGGCACCGGCCAGGTCCAAACCTTGACTTGTTGGGGCACGGCCCCAGTCCCGTTGAAATTGTTGTCCAAAGGGGGTATAAAGAAATCAAATTCCACACCGCAAAGGTGCACTGAGTAGATCGGACTACATGAGGTCGCCGATTGCCAATCAGCGAACCCCGACACGGTGCATCGGGTGTCAATTCGACGTGCCAAGGAGAAAAAAAAAACCATTGAATAAGGCAGCCGCCCAAAAACCGGCTGACGGACCAGTTCAAAGGGCGAGCGGTTGCTGGGAAAAAAATTCGGCGGGGCCTCGACCTAAATGTTATGAAGGGGGGGAAAAAAAGGAAACGTTTTACCGCCAAAATCCGGCCGTCGGGAATCTGATCGAAGGAAGACAAATAGCTCAAGCTTGATCGGGGAAAATAACGCCTTTATGAAATGGAAGAGGGGGGGGTCAACCCACCAGGCCACCAGACGCGTGCGGAGAAAGAGGTCACAAAGGAGACGCATAAGTGGGGCAAGGACCATAGACCGGCCCTCGAAAAGGGGAAGGGGGTAGAAGTTCATAACCTAGAATGGGGGAAAAAAAAAAATAAAAAAGTTTACGAAAAGAGCCTCCATGAGGTAAAAAAATGAATCGCGCTGGAAGCACTTCCAAGTGTGGGACGAGGGGCCAACCCTTGAGTGAAGAGGAGAGAAAAGACCGGCGAAAACCTCGCACAGGAGTTCAGTGACGACCTTGGGACTGTCCAATAGGCGTTGTAATCAGGGGATTCCGCTGTACACTCGGAAGGAATCCAAATTTATCGAGTGCCCTGCAAATTACCGAAACGGGGCCGTCGGGAGGGGGGGGCGACCGGGGTCGGCAGAGAGGAAGGAAAAAGCGGGGATGCCACTTGAATTCTTTGGGTAAAGGTTCGAGTTTTTGCAAGAATGGGGGACAGCGTCGAAAAAGGAAGAATCTAATGTCACAGAACTGGAAGTCACACTAGAAGGGGCCGTACTGCGGGGGGGAGGGGGGGGGAGGGCACGGAAAAAGTCCGCCGGGGAGCGGCCCGCGAAAATTGGGGTTACAAGATGTAGCGAGGTAAAGGTGACAGGACAGGAAGAAGACCCTTACGCATGTGGGGGGATTGTGATGCATATCATCCCCGCAAATTAAAAATACGGGGCGGAGACAACCCCTCGCCCACGGAAAGGGCGGAGGGGGGTCAGTCCCAATATTTGACCGTGAAAGTAAAAAAAGGGCAGAGGGTGCCATAGAAACATGTCGCGTGCTGGAAAGGGGGGGGGGGGGAAATGATTGGGGGAAACGAAAAAGGCACAAGAATGCACCTGACACACGCGGAACACAGCGCACCGCCACTGAAGTGGGAAAAGGAGGAATAAGGAACGGTGAGGGTGGAGAGCCCATCGGGACGGAAAATCGCTGAGAGTTCTAAGGGAATCGGAAAAAGGGAACTCGCAATAGCTGCATCAGGAAATTGGCAATGGGGGAAAAGGGGAGGAACCCTGCCTGAGGGGGGGTACCGGAGAAAAGAGTAGCCCGTCCATACTAGGGACAGCCGCCCCGCCAGAATAAAAAAGAGAGAACGCCGCATCTGATCTCAAAATAGCAGGGAAAGGTCAAAAGCGCTGAAGTCAGCGGGATTTCATTAATGGTGGGACAACGACCAGAACTCGCCTTCCAAAGGGGGAAGAAGGGGAAACCGTAAGATCAGAAAAAAAGAAACAAACAGGAGGATTATGAAAGAAGATGCGCCGCAGAGGCTAAAGACTGGAGGGAGGGCGAATTTGGTCCCGGAACCGAAAGAAGAAGCACGCCTGCTGCGGTCGCGGACGAGGCAAAGCATCGTGTTGGCGCTCGTGGGAAGCGATAGTGGAAGAAGGGCGCGGGAAGACGAGCATAGTGAAAGAGGCTAGAGAAGACACCTGAAACAGAATTAAGAATGAGAAAAAGCTAATTAAAAACTCCGCATCAAAAAAAGATAGGCAGACGGAAATGCAACACCACGAATGTGGAAAGACTATTAAAAAAGGGGGGGGAAACGGGGTTTTTGGGTCATATAAAAAAGACAAAGGGAAGGAAATTAAAGTGTCCCTGGGGGACCAGGGGACCCTTGTGTCTGAATGGACTTTTGTAAATTGTGACCCAGAGATCGCACTTCGAAAAACTAAAAATGACACCGGTGAGAGCAAAAAGGGGGACAGGGCGGGCGATCAAAGGTAAAACAAAATTTCGCGACTACAAAAAAACAATGTAATCAGGCTGGGGGGAGGGGGGTGGGACCGGCCAACTTATCTTTCCACGACGAGTGTAGTATCTAAATACAATCCCCACAAAGGGGAAATAGTGGCACAGAAAAAAAGAAAAGGAATCTGGGTATAAAAAAAGAGGTGCAGCCCCAAGCCGGGGGACTGAAAGGGTAGTCGTTCACCAGCCAAAATCATTCGAGGGTTGAACCTTCTTTCAGCCGTGCTTGGATCCAGGCTGATGAGAGGGAAGTGGAAAGGCAGACTCAAAGACCGTACCTCCGCACCACCTCGAACAGTACAAGAAAAATCTCCAAAAATACAAAAAGAGTGAAAAAAGAGGGGGCCAGCAAAGGCCAACCCGACGTAAAAAGGTGGCGTCAACAGGGAGCAAGGGAAGGCAATGATGAAAAGGGAGGTGGGGATTCGGGGGGAAAAAAGGGGTGAAAAAGAATGATAGATCCCCGGAATACAGAACTTTCCACTCATGGGGGACCAAAATATGTCGAAACGAAAGAAGTCAGTCATGAAAACGGAAGTCAATCGTAGCCGGAAGGAAAAACGCTGCAAAGAGGGCCACTTTCGCAACTTGGAAGGAGATCCAGCAACGCCCGAAGGTGGGGGGAGCGGGGAGGCCAAAACTGGCGATGGGACCCACGAATGGTCAAACGGAAGGGGGACCAAATCCCGGATGCTGAGGATCGCGAACCGAGCTGTAAGAAGTCTTCGAGCATCCAGAAAAACGGCAGCAAAATGTTATGCAGGGTTGAGAACGAGGGTGGGGGGGCCAGGTTGGGGGTGACTTCAAAAAGGTGGGGAAACCGGAAAAAAAGGGGCCTAGGGCAGACCCTGTGCTATTGATCCCGAGCGTCGATAGAGGGGAAATGTTCGTAATCTCTAGGGGAACACGGAAGGAAAAGGGAGACTCGGACCTGCAAAGAGGGGTGGCCAAGAAAAAGGCGCGGCGAATGGAAGGGGAAAAGGGGTCTGGCGAATAGAGGATTGCCTTCGGAATGAGGGGTTGGTAGACCGACTGAACAAAATGAAAGGGACCCGGGGGATCGGAGTTTGGTGGCGAAAAGGAAGAAATGTAGTAGATCGAATAGGGCAAGGCTATTTGTGGATCACAGGGGAAGAACCAGGGACAAACTTGCAAAACAGGGGCCGAAAAGACAACACAGGTAGTAGAGGGGGCCGAGTAAGGACAAAAAGGGAAAGGAAAGACGGCGGAGGCTGAAATTGGTGCAGGAGGAACTGTGTTCAGGAGAGTCACTAGTGCTGATGCACTACTACTATGGGGAAAACCGTAACTCGGGCGAAGTAGTTTCGGGGTTAAAAGATGTAAAGAGCAGAGGAAGAGGATGGGAAAAAAGAGGGGGGGTACATTCAGGCGCTTCATGGGGGAAGACAAGGGGGGGAAAAGGGGACATGTTACGTTCTGAGAATAAAGAAGCGCAAGGGGTAAAATAATGACCCCACATTGTATCTCTCGCAAAAAAAAAAAAGGAAGGGAGAATTCACGGTGGTTTGGAAAAACAAAAATTACCCCCGCGAATACCCGGAAGGTGGGGCTTCTCGGACCGGAAAGGACCAGAAGTGCTGCCCCCAGAGAAGGGCGGGGAAGGGGAACGGAAAAGGTGAAAAAAAAAGGGTTAAGAAAAAGCGCCACCGGAAGTCATCCGGGGGAAAGCAAAACTACAAAGTCAAGGACACCGCCCGAGTTAGGAGGAAAGAGGGGGGGGTAAAACCGTTAGGACAACCGGGGACCACGGATGCGAATCCTCAACAAAAGGGCCCAGTTCCGCAAGAATGGGGTAAAAATGAAGGGGTAGGGAAAGCATCGGGAAATCAAGAGAAAAGATGAAAGGTTTACGGAGGTCAAAAAATTTTTGGGCCATGGGGGGGCAGCTAACCATGTCCCAAAGATCCAATATTAGGAGGGAGAAGGAGGGAGGGGGGGCCGAAGTTGAAAAAGGAGCAACCGGAAAACAGAAAATAGTGGGGGTCACTGTAACGAATTCTGCTCAAAAGGAGAAGAAGAAAAGACACGATATAAAAAGTCAAACACTCCTGCAAAGTAAAGGAAAAAGGGAGACGCGGGGTAGGGCAAACATTCGGCGGCCAAAAGGGGCCGCGAATAGTGTTCAAAGAAGCCGAGGGGGACCTCCAAAAACCGCAAAATGCACAAGGTAATAAAGGGGGGGGTCAATCTATCAAGGGGGCTAAAACATACCATGGTGGGGAAGGGAGGGCACTTCCGGCCTTTTCATTAAGGTCAACGTCTTTTAAGGAGAAGCCAATAGAAAAGGAAAAAGAAACAAAGAAGAAGCCTGAATTAACAGAGGGGGAGCCAAATCGGGAGGATCAGAATGGGAGCTCAACCCCATGGGTTGAGTCGACAGTCCCTCCTATGAAATAGGAAAGACCGTACCCAAATCAAAGAAAGAAAGGACTCAATCCTCAAGTAGAGAAAACACCGAGAGCGCTGGAGACCCTGAAAGGTTTGAAGAAAAGGGGGGAAAAAAGAAACCCGAAAATGCGCAAGGGGAAAGGAAAAAAGCCTCAAGATAAGGGGAAACAGGTATGTCGTCAAACAATAGATCTGGGAAAAAGCAGTTGGGAAAAGAGGTGACGGGTGAAAACCGCTGGAGGAGAACTTCTAACTTCCAAATGGAAAGGTTGTGGGGGCACCTTTCAGTGATCAGGGGTGAACAAAAAGGGGAAGAAAAAGTCGCGGGGTGGGGTACGGGGTCGCCTAGGAGAACTAAAGTAAAAAAAAAAAGGGGGGAGGGGTCCAGGGGAGTTGGGACTTACGTTCGGGGGGAAAGGAAGGAGGTTAAAGGTGGCGTCGAAAAAAGATAGCCTTTCACTACCTTCCTGGAGGGAGAAACCGATCAGGGGAAAAGTTCGTAAAAGCTGGATTTTAGTGGGGGGGGGCAAACGAGGGAAACAGTTCCGAACGGACTTTGCGCAACGCAAATGTTTGATCCCATAAAGGGAAGCTGAACGGTGAGTCAGGAGGTCTGAGATATGACCCACGGAGGAGAGGGGGGGGGGGTATTGGTGAGGACATAGAAAAATCATAAAAAGAAAGGAGGGTGGGGCCATAAGTGGCCCGGGGGTGGAAAAAAAACAAAAAAACAAAAAAACTGAGAAAAGGGGGGAAGGAGGGGGAAAATTCTTCCGAAAAGACCGTAAGGAAAACGAAGGGGTCATCAGAACCTGTTTGCCAGAAGGGCTAATTCCAGTAGGGATTGAGTAAATAAGAGGAAAACAAAAAAATAACAAAAGGAAAGGATGAAAACGGTCATTGGAAGGGGTAGAATTAACGGAGGTGGGGGGTAGAGGGGCCACACCCACCAGAATAACAGTACGCCAAAGGGATGGGGGGACTTATTCGTGGCAAAAGTATCTTCCCGGAAGACTAACTTAGGGGGGCTGCGATGGGAGGAATGAATGGGGGGAAGGGGCGGAACGAGACTTAAATCTAAAGTGGCTTCATTGTTGGGGGAACGAAAAAAGTTAACCGGTAGCAAAAGACGGACTATGAGCGATGAAAAACTAGCTTCCAACGGGAGGCAAGCGCAAGACACAGGGAAGAAGACACAATGAAAACTGAAGAGATGGAGTTTCATGACGGTGGAAAGAAAAAAAAGATAGAAAACGATCCCTGGGGGGAAAACGAGGGCAAGCTGAAGATCTCTCTCAAAAAAAACACAACAACCAGTATGAAGAACTGG
>Ga0179593_1639554_pt1 | contig 11916 bp, 13 predicted proteins | sample CZODoug2_1_08_16_FD_185931 | JGI IMG/M metagenome (GOLD analysis project Ga0179593, IMG submission 185931) | Vadose zone soil fungal communities from Angelo Coast Range Reserve, California, USA - CZODoug2_1_08_16fungal (PacBio error correction) | ecosystem: Environmental > Terrestrial > Soil >...
GAATGGAGACCCCAAGATCGTAATCTCTTTTAGCAGAGCTCGCGGGGGGATCGAGCTCTATCGCGGAACCCGGAGAGAGGGCGACTAAGGAGGAGCCGGGGGGGACCTCTTCGCCGGGTTTTCTGGTCCGGAGACGAGCTCCTCAAAAGAGGACAGGAAGGACAGTTGGGGGAGAAGAAGGGAAGACCCGAAAGGACTTCTAGCAAGGGCTTCCGAGGAGGTCTGAGAGCAATTCCGCGGGAGAAGAATTGCATGGAAAGGGGACGTCGACTTAGAGGGGAAAAAAGGATTGGAGGGGGAAAACAATCTTCTCCGGTACTGGGGGGGAAGGAGAAGTTTTTAAGCGAAAACAGGGAAGAGAGTAGGACCTGCAAAGGGCACTTCGACTCCGGAGAGGGGAAGGGCTCTTAGTGTGTCGTCGAAGAACTCCCGTCTGAAAAAAGGCTGCCTAGACGAGTAAGGACAGAAAGTAACGAAAGCTAGTGTGTCGGGACGAAAAAATCTAATTTTGACAAAATGGGGGGGGGGGATGAGGCGCTGTCGTAGGAAAGAGGCTCTATCGACTTTTCTCTCGCGGGTGAAAAAAAGACCGGGGGGGGGGAAGAGCGGGAGAACTGGAGAGGAAGAGGGAGAGGGGGAGGCTATGTCAGGGGGGAAACAAGGAGGAAGACTAGTAATTCGGCGATTAGACATCTCTTCCGGAGAGGAAGCTTGTAGAAAAACTCACTCAGGAGAGGCGAAGAAAAGTTGGCAAGGCTTCCGGGGGGGGGAAGGGGGCTATTATAGTTCGCAGGGCTCCTCGAAGGGGTCCGCGGTGGAAGAAACGCGCTGCAGAGGGAGAATTTGAGACGCTAATTAGAGAAAAGAGCCCGCTTCCGCCCCTCCCCTCAGGAAGAGGCGAAGGGACAAAGACTGAAAACAGCGCTATCTACGATATCTTCTTACAAAATTCCAAGTCCGGGGTAAAGCAGTTACAAGTTCCGGCCAAAAGAGAAGACCTAAATAACTTCACGGGGAGGAAGGAAAAAGGGGCTTGTCGTTCTGACGAAAAAGCAACGCCACGTCGGCAAGGCACTCCGTTGGGGGGTCAACGTCCAGTGGTGTAGCTGAAGGTGCACCGTCGAGAAAGCGCCGCCTCTGCTTGTCGGGTGGGCACTATCCCAGGGAGGATAGCTCCGGGATTAAAAAAGGCGATCGGAAAAAAAGATCTGCAGAGACTTTCGCCTTAAAAGGCTGATGCTGGGCCAGAACCGAAGAAGCGCGCAGAGAACTCGGCCTGTTCCTAAAAGACTCGACGCTGGTGGAAACAACTTCGCGCTCGGTCACCATCAGAAAGCCTGGGCTCTGAGAAGGGGGAAAGAAGGGGCCGCGGCCGTTCAAGGAGCGGACACTGTCGCTTGCTGTCGGGAAATGACCTCTGAATGGAGGGACCGGCATGAAAGAAGCCCAACTCCTTGAGAAACTGTCTCGGGGGGGGATAACCTGTGACGCTGGGCTGGTGGGGGGAAGAGAGAAAACACAACGGAGAGTTAAAAGCATCCATCCGATAAAACTCCGCCAAAAAAAGCACCGTCGATCAGAAGGGGTTAGCTTGGCCCAACCCAAAAACAAAACAAAAACCCAAAAAAAAGAAGCAAGAGCTAACCATAAAAGCCGCAGCAACCGACCGTGATTAAGAGGCAGAAGAGGGCCGCGGAAGGCCGGGGAGGGAGGCGGGGAGGGGTGAGCCCGAGCGAGGAGACTCAAAGGGAGGACGCGGGGGATCACCAGCGCCGAACCGATGCAAAAGGGCGAGAGAGGGGGGGGCAGCCGCTTGAGGGAAAGCATCAAGGCTAAGGCAAAAGGACGTACAGTCTATCATCAGAGAAGTGTCTCCTGGGAGAGGGGAAGTCTAGTCTCGAAAACCTAACGGAGGAGGGGGGGAAAACACCAGCTGCCCTCCGAGGGATGCGGCTCTAATAGAATCGTCCAAAAAAAACAGGCAGGACCCAAAGAAACCCACGTCGGAAAAGTGCGAAAAGAAAAAATGTGTGACGACGTGGAGGGCGCTTCGAAATACAGCCCCTTGAAACAAAGGACAGGAAGGGAAGGGGCCCGGATGAGCGGCGCAGGGGAAAAAAGCCTGAAAATTGGAATGGGGTCACGGAAAAGGGAAGAAAGAAGTGGCTATCTCGCTGGGGGGGGGGGAGTTGATGGACGGGGGCTGGTCGAGGGGCTAGAAGTGCGGGAAGGGGGGGCGATGTTAGAGAGGAGGTACGGCAAAGCCTCCCCCATAAGACCGCCGCAGAAGAGGCGGGGATACCCGAGGCCCCTATCGCACATGGAAAATCTCCTCTTCACGAAAGAAGTCATCTGCAGGAAAGGAGGGGACTGGCGCTCGCCTATACGTAAGGAGAGGGTCGTAAACACACGCTTAAAATCTAGAAAGGGGAAGGGGGACGAAAGCGAAGCCCGCTCAGGGAAAAAAAAAAAAAAATGTCGCGTTCTGACATAAGGGACCGTCTGCGGCCAGGAAGAAGGTTGAGCTTAGGGGGGGAAATCCGACTAAGAGACCACTCCCTAAGAGGCCCGTCTCCAAAGAAAAGAAAAGAAATTGTGCACGCCTTCTATCTGGGAAGAGGGTGCGGCCCGCCAAAAGGAGGGGTCTCTTGAAAGTCACTGAGAAAGAAGAAGGTTTACTGAACTTGTTTCCAGAAAGGAGACGACCAAAAGAAAGAGAAGAACAAACTAGCTTTCGTCGAATCAAAAGTCAACCTGGTGCGGGCCAGAGGGGGGGGGGGTTGGGGGGGGGGGGGGGGGGGGTTTGGGTTTGTGTGGGGAGAAAAGGGGGGGGGGGGGGGGGGGGGGGGGGGGGGGGGGTTTTGGTTTTTGGGGGGTTTTTTGGGGGGGGGGGGGAGTGGGGGGGGGGGGGGGGGGGGGGGGGGGGTGTTATGGTGTGGGTGGGTAAGGAGGTTTTGTTTTTGGCGGACCTCCTCCTTCCTTCCCGAAAGGGAAAACCTACTTACTCAACGAAATCCTTCATCCAATGAGGATCACCCACCATAAATTCCTTCCGCTAAACTACTTCTCCGGCAGGAAAAAAGGAAGACGACTGCTGCACGTCGAGTACCATAAGCCTGCTCGCCGCCGAGGGAGAGGGAACTGGGGGAGAAACTAGAACCAAACTGGGAAAGAAATGCGAGTTGGGGGAGGGAGAAATGCCGTGGTCCAACTGCTTCTAAAAGCAGAGTACGTGAGAAAGACGCGCTCGAAAAGTGTAAAGAAAGGCTCTACGAAGAGACGGCAAGCGCCCGAGGCAGGTGGGAGCCTCGAGAGGCATCGCACAGGGGAACTCGTATGGACCACCGCGACTGGGGCGAGGGGGAGGACGCGTCTAAAAGCCGCGAGCACCGCCTTGTGCAGGGACCGCCCCGGCGCCCGCAGCAGGATGAAATGACATCAAAGGAGGGGAAGAAACTAGTAACGTATCGTCTTCCAGAAAAACGTCCTCGAGACCGTCGCCGTACGTTCTATCATGCTGCCGGGAGATCTGCGTGGGGTCTCGACGTTGGAGCCTTCCTCGAAAGGGGAGAAAGGAAGGGAGGCGCGCGTGGTTTGGAGGAAAGGAAGAAAATCGAAAAGGAGGAAGCGCCGGCCTGCTGCACCTGGGGTGGGAGTTCGGGAAATTTCAAGGGCCAGAAAAAAGCAAAAAAAAAAGAGAGATGGGGAAGTCGAATGGCGACAGAAAACAGAAGGACGCGGACGGAATCCGGCCGATCGACGGCACGAAAGACCTCGTCTCCAAAGAAAAACCAGATTTAACATCTGAGAGAGGCGAGGCAGCACGCCGCGAAAAAAAAAGGAGTTGTTGGTCCAGGCAAGAAGAATCAGGCAGCCAAAGACTCGACTGAATGGGAAGTGAAGAGAGGGGGGGGGCTAGAGCAGAAAGGGGGCAGTCGGGAGAAATTAAAAGAGACCCTGACTGCCCGCGGGGAAAGGGGTCCGCGAGCCGGCTTTGAAGAGTATGAACCAGGTCAGCACAAAGGAAAAGGTCCCATCTGAAGCCGGCAGAATGGCCCTAACTCGAAGTAGCACGGCTCATCGATCAAGAGAAGTTCGGTCGGAGGAGTCAACGTAGGTTGTACCTCCGAGAAAGAATTCTTTGAGGTCGCAAGATGTCTGCCTATTCCAGTGACGCGAGCGCACGCCTCCGCAAGAAGAGAAAGGACAGCACCTCGCAGGAAGCGTGTAGACAGTTTTTCTCTTCTCGCCCGCCAGGTGGTAAAGTCAGGAAAAGGACACGTCCGAGGAACAGGAAAAGGCGAATTTTAACCGCGACGGGAGGACTGTTGCCGAAGTCTCTTATAAGAGGACGGCCTCTTTAATAAAGCGGTAAGCTTATTAGGTAAGGAAGTGGAAGGTGGGGTGAAACCATTTCAGGCGAAAAGGAAAAGAGTATCCCTCACCAAAAGACAGGCCGTAGTACTAGAAGTTAGGGGTTTTCGGCTAGGAATCTTCCGGGCCCCAATTCTGCCCCCGGGAGATCTTTCTGATTGACGAAAGGAAGAGGAGAGAGCCCCCGGGGAAGCTACGGAGTCTGGTGACAGGGGAAGGGAAGAGAAGATCGACGTGTCTCTCTGGGAGGGGGGAGAAAGCCGTGGGGGAATCTCTCTAACATTCCAGGAAGGAGGCGCTTTCTTCTAGGGACAAACTCCAGGAGAGGACTGCGGCGGAGGTTATCGTCAGTAGGGGTTCATCTTTGCTATCACGACGAAAAGATCGGCTAAATGCCAGCATAAAAAAATCTATAAACCGGACCGTCGAGAAAGGAAGGTCGCATGTGGCAAAAAAAAAATGCGTTCCGAGTGAACCCTGGGCTCACTCTCTGTCCTGCGCACGGGAGAGATGGGTGCGCTTTGCGGAGGGCGTACTTATATACAATCGCCCGAAGCCAGCCTCTTGCAGAAAAGGAAAACTCCGCCCCACGCCAGAGACATTCACGACGACGAAACCCAAGGAAGGGAATCGCAGGAGAGGCGGAAAAAAAAAGTGACACCAAGGCCTTCACCAAGGAAAAGTTCCTATCAGCTAAACGGGCAATCAAAAAGGGTGCAACTAAAACTTCCGGGAAATGGTGCCGGACCAGGGGGATGTAAAGAAGCCGCCCACTTCTTCACCATGCTGAGTCGAATAAGGACCCTCAGGGGGTGGAGATGGTGAGCGGAACACCGGGGCGAACGAACTTAGATACCGACATCTTCTTTCGCTGGGGGGGGGGGAACGTATCCAGGAGGAGGAGAGGGCACGTGTCTCTCTCCTCGGAAGAGAAGATACCCCCCGAGAAAGAAGATGCTGAGAAAGGACGGGAGAAAAGGGTCCCTTTCTCTGATTAGGGGCCTACCTCAGCGAAGAAAAAGGAGTCTCTTACCTTACATCGGAAGGGTCTCAGGGGGTGAACCCGAAAAAAAAAGGTTGCCGGCACGTCGAGATCCCGCTTCACCATCACGAGAGAAGATTCTCACGGGGGGAACCCTTCCTTCCTAAGAAAAGCTTGGAAGAATTCCAGAGGGGCTCTTGGCTGGCGGGGAGGTTCTAAAACCTTCATTAATCTAAGGAGGACCGGCTATCTTTGGGAAAATCCTCACCCGAATGATAGACGTACGTTTGGGGTGAAGGATGAATAGGACGATTCTCTCAAAAAAGAATGATGATGAAAAAAAAAGTTAGAAAAGGACCCCCTCATCCATCCTGATAGGAAATAAGCCCCCTATAAAAGAATAAAGGTTTGGGGGGGTGTGAAATCTCGCCGGTCAAGAGCTTCATATGTAAAGACTCCAGCAAGGGGCATTAAGGCTATCTTGACGGGGGGGGAATGCCAGGGTTTTAACCTAGAATCATGAAGAGGAAAAGGGAAAAAGTTTTACTACAGAAGGTTCCTTTCACCAGGGACATAAAATGGGGCTCAAAGGAATCCCAGGCCGAAAAATCAATCATTTCCTATCCAGGGGAGAGGCTGCTTCTCCCACAGCCATCAGACGAAGTTCTACACTTCGAGAGAAAGCGCTGCCATTGGGGGGGAGGGAATCGAGGAGGAGGGCCCGTCTGCGCCGCGGGATCGTGAACCACAAAAAGAGGCCCATCCGATTGGCGCGGCTCAGGGGAGGGGAGAAAAAAACTGTGCACGCGCTGAAAAACCTCGGAAAGCTCCACCTTCTTCGCTTGAATGAAAAGAAAAAAAAACGCGAGCATGGGTACAGAAGGGCCGTCTACGTAGGAAAAAGAACCCAGAAGTATGTTCACCAGGATGAGGCCATATATCTTTATCGCAAGAAAAAAAAGAGGGAAAAAGTACCATCTACATAAAAATCTTTAAATTTGGAAAAGAGAAAAGATCAGGAAGGGGTCGGGAAGAAGTCGGGGCCGTCGGGGGCTTCTCCGCTTCTTTGAGGGGGGGACGCAGCTTGGATTTTAGAGAATGATCAAGGACAAAGCCATCAGGAGGGGCATTCCGAACGTATGAAAAAAATTTTTCAACCGCTTACCGCACAAAGCTATTCTCCCCCAAAGCTCCTCTTCACCTGTAGGGAGGGGGGACAGAGGGAGGCAATGAGAATCCGAGAGGAGAAGGGCTCGACAAAAGACTTGAATAGAGCATCAATCTATAACATAGAGACTCTTCAGCCCTCTCCTGGAGTGAGGAAGGGGACATCTCCTACCTCAGGGGGAGACGCGGAATTTTGAAAAAAAAAAAAGGGAGTTTGATAAAGAGAAAGCAACTTCGATCAGAGGAGAAACTCCAGAGAAGAAGCCATACTAACCTGGGGATTCGATCTGCTCGAGCAGCCCCCACTCTGAAAGGGGGAGGCATCCGGCGGAAAAGGAGAAAAAACAAAAAGGAAAAAAAAGGGGGACGGCTGCGTTCAGTGAAAGAACCTACAAGCCGAACGCGCCCTAAGCGGGGAAGAGAAGGCCGGCTCCGAAAATTGTTCTTGCCTACAGCGAGACCTACGGCAAGGAAAAAAGCAAAGAAAAAAGCGACCCTACGGCCAAAACGTAGAAATCTGAAAATTCCTCACCAAGAAGAGGAGACAGGCAAAAGGGAAAAGCTACTGGAGGAAACTGACGGACTTCTTCCGCTCTTACAAATGGGGAAGGAACTTCTCTCCGCCCTCTACGCGCCTTCTCTTCTAAAAAAGGAAAACTGGGCGGTCAAGGGAGGAAAAAGCCTGTATGGAAGGAAGATCTTCGAGGGGGTGCGGATCCTGAAATCTTCTTCTTCCTGCAAAAAACGGGGAAAAGCTTCACTCTTCAAAAAAGTTCTGCCTACTTCGAAAAGAAAGAAATGTCGGTAGAACCGAAAAAAACGCTCCTTCGATCGACTCACGTCAAGTGAAGGAGAGAGCCGAAAGGCTTTTATCCGAAAAAGGGAAGGGTCGGGAGGAATCGGAAAGGAAAGGGAACCTGTACCACGCGCTGTTCTAGGCGGCATGAGGAAAAGGGAACCTCCGCGGAAGAAGTTGTCACTGTTCTCCTAAACACAAGAGGGTCGCGGAAGGGGGGTCATGAAAGAAGGGCTGCTCGAGCCGGTAGAGGAGAGGACCACTCAACTTCTCGAGACCTTCATCTGAGGAAGTGAGGGAGAAGAGGGGAGCCGTATATCTTCGTTCAGAAAAGCGTTCTCTCTTTTCTCTGAGGAAAGGGGGAAGGCAAGGAGCATCTAGCAGGGGAGGGGGGAACTCCGTGGGGGGGAAAGGCGGACGTCGACCTGGAGAAGTTAGCGATGCGTCACCTGGTGGGGGCGAGGTGCTTTGAGGGGGAACATGAGGGCCAGCTTTACTTCCACCATCTCTCTAAAAAAAACCCGGATGATGGGGGGGGGGGGGGGGATACATAGGACAGCACCGAAAAAAAAGCAGGCCGGCGAATCGGAACGCACGGGCGACGGATACGTCAAAACTCGCCAACAAGGAGCACTCAGCTTGCCCTGAGGGGATCAGCTGCGCATAGGGGAAAAGAACCGAAGAGATGGTGTTGGAATCAATGAAATCTCCGTCAGCCACCGCCTTCTCTAAACTTCCGAGATGAAGAGAGAGTCATTAGCCTCGTGGAGAGAGAAACGGCTCTATCACAGGAGAAAAGGGGGGGGGGATGGCAGGAGGAGGACCGGAGTGAAGAAACGCGGGCTCAGGGGGCGGCGGCCCAGAAGCCCATCGCGGCTGTATCTTTCCCCTGAAAAAATCTCAACCAGGCGCGGGGGAAACCAGTCACGCAGCGGAAGAAGGAAAGTGCCCGACTAGCTCCCACAGAGAGCGCCTTGCCGTCGTAGATATATATCGCCGGTCGTGGAAAAGAGGATAGCTGATTTCTTTAGAAGAAGGTAGGCGCCGATGAAGTGAAAAAGAAAAAAGCGGGGGGCAGAGAGGAAAGAACCGAGAAAAAGGAAGAAATCTCCATGGGGTTTCGCAGACGCGACGCCCAGCCCAGGGTCTCTCCCTGAAGCAGCGGTCTAGTGAGCCTCGGGGAAAGAGGACTTTCCGAAGGGGCTGGGCGTGATGGGTCAGAGGAAGGAGGCGTTGATCATCATCATCGGGAAAAGATCCGGGTACTTGTATGGGAAGGGGGTAGATAGAGTCCGGAAAAAGGCGGTAGGCCAGCAACAAAAGGGATCAGAGGCCGGCCTGCTACCTCCGCATAGGGCGAAGTACGGAGCGTAGGTGGTTCCGAGAAAGAACGCGCCTCGGGTGAAAAAGGGGGAAGGGAGACAAGGACTTGCAGGCGAAGAAGAGCGCACAGCCGAGGGGTGGGGGCACCAACTCCGGCAAGCATCGAAGGTGAAAAAAAAGGTGATGAAGGCGCTGGCGTCGTACGAGCGATCGACGTGTGAGAAAAAGGAAAGCACCGAAGGTGGAAGGGGGACAGGCCAGAAAGGGGCGGTCGCGGAGTCGCCATACGAATCCATTCTGCGGGCTGGGCGAGTCCGTCGGCGAAAAAGGAGAGATTCGAGAGAGGGAAAAAAGGTCGGCCAAAAGAAGTCGAGAGGAGAAAGTTGCCGAAGGGGAGGAAAACTGCGACGGGGTTACGATCGGTTTTCGAAAGGGGGAAACCTCTATGGTGATCCTCTGTTCTCAAGGTCAAATCGGCCGGCCGGAGGGGGGGCGGCTTTGGGGAGAGAGAAATTTCGACATCTCCCGCACAGCCCCTAAAAGCCGCTACCGGGAAAAAGGACCGCAGAACTCTCCGCCCGAACAGGGGAATCGCCGCGATGAAGAGCTTTCGGGAAAAGAGTGCTGTCAAGGGGTGGACCGAGGGCTAAACGATCATCTCCTCTTTCAACGAGGCCCTACTTGCCTGGGTAGACTAGGGGGCCTGTCGTGACGAAGGACGCCTCCAAGAAAGAAAAATCTTGAGGGAAGGGCGCCTACTTGTTGGATCTGGTTATCAGAGGTTTCAGAGTGCACCGTGGCAAGCTACTGAGGGGGATCCGCTCCTCCGGGCGTGGTGTTTTGAAAAAAAAAAGGGAGGGAAATCCGGGCCTAGGGAAAGACACCTGCGCCAGCCGAGGGGAGGGTCTGGGTACTCCGGCTCCCAGGTCCTACATCTATTTTCCGACCCGCAGCGGAAGAGAGGAAAAGCGTAAAGAAGGGCTCTGAGTCGGCCTCTCCCCAGTCTGGACGCTGGTTCCAGCACGCTCTCTACGGAACCATCACCGTCCGTAGGAGGGGGACAATAAAGGGGGAGGGAAAAGAAAGGCAGCTTCAAGACACATTTAGGCTTTGTGAGTCTGGACAGGATCTGACTCTTTGGAAAAAGTGGAAACCAAGAAGAGCGCCGTCTGTGGTCTCGTTGCGGATTCTCCCTGGTCGGCGGGAGTTGGGTTTTGGGGGCCGGGGTCTTCTGTTCATCTGGGGTAAACAAAAAAAAAAGGTGAGGGAAGATGAAAAAAAAATGACCAGGTATACCAAAGACACCAGACTACGCGTGATCAGAGGGGGTTCATCTGAACAATCTCGCAAAAAAAAAGCCTTCAGCATGTCAAAAAAAGCCCGCCAGCACGCAAGAAAAAGGAAGGCCAGCTGACGCTCGGCGGTTCAACCGCGCAAGAGAGCGGCGGTGGTGACTCCCTAGCGCGAAAGAAGACACCAGCGCCAGCGGGGATAGGCCGTCAACCAAGAAAAACCCGGGGGGAAAGAAGGGGGGAGAACCGCTTGTCGCCGAGGCGTTCAAACAAGCATCAGCAGTTTGCAGATGCGAACGGACATTCTGATCATCAAGCGGATCAGTTTTGAGAAAGAAAGATAGAAAGAAAAAACCAGGGTAGAAAAAGCGCCCATCCGGAGGCGGAGCCTACTAAGAGCGTCGCCCCGGTGCAATAACACTCCGCTCAACCAGCTCACCGCGGCGCGTGTAATTCTGCGACAGACAGAGGTCCTACGTTGGAGAGGAGAGAAAAAGAAAGGTCCCGAACCGGGGTCCCCAGGAGAGGGGGGGGGAAAAAAAAGTATCTTCAGAAAAGGGGTCAACCGCCTGAACCAGCTACAGCAAACGACGGATTGGAAAAGGTAAGGTGGGTGTCGATAGAATGGCGTATCGAGGAGATTGGAGGAAGAGTCCGGAAGGTGGGGAAACTCCGTCGGAGGGGCTTGCTGCCAGAAGGGGCTATTGTGTCTTCTGCGCACGGAAAGCCAACCATCTCCCGCGGACCGAGCGGCGATACCAACGAGGGAACCGGCTGCAAAACATGAGAAAACTCTCAAAACTCTTCCCCGTCGGCCCTGTTTCATCGGAACTTCTTTCTTCCAGAGAGACCGAATGGGAAGGGGAGAGGCAACGAAAAAACTAAAACAAGTCCTCTCAAAGCCAAGCCTGGTAGTTCGACGCGTTCGACTCGCCGAAGCGCCGCTATTCTGGTTCCGACGGAAAGGGGCTCAAGGAGCCACGTCGGAAAGGACGACTACCCAGCAGCCTTAAGAATAGAACCTGTGGGCCTTCTAGCTGAGAGAAGGCCCCCCCCGAACGCGGCTGTGCGCGGAAAGGAAGCTTCCTAAAAAGGGACGAGGTAGACAAACGCAGCGTTCGTCGAGACGACCAAAAACGACTCTGCAACACTAATGCGTCTGTCTAGGCAGGAGAGAAGGGTGCGGGCCTACCTGAGAACGGCCTGCGGCCCCTGATCACAAAAATAAGGACCCTACTCCCGAGGGAAAAAGGAAAGCCATCGAATGCCGGCCGCTGCCACATAAGCTGCGAGGGCGGCAAAAAAGTCCGGGCTGACTTCTAGGACCATGGACTGCTCGCCGCCCGTCGAAATCGAAAGGTTGGGAAAAACGAGCTCAACACCTGGAATAATTGGCACGCTCTGCAGTTTTCTTGAAGCGCAGAGCTGGCTGCCCTCAACGACAGCTCGGAGAAGGGGAGATTCGAAGAAGGGGGAAAAAAAATAGTCTCAGTAGAAGGGGGGGAGACCTTCGCTACGAGATCAGGAAGGCAAGTCGCGGGAAGATCTCTGTGGTACCTCTCTACTAATGCGTCATCGCCTCTGCAAGGGGGGGTTGTACCAAACGCTCCTTTTTCTATTCTTTGAAAGGGAGTAAATAGGATACCCCGCGTATCTCCTGGGCGGGGAGGGACAAGGCGCCGTCGTGCCGTCAGGGGGAAGGTCTCCTACTGAGCCCTTAGGCTAAGGGGAGGGATCCTCTATCCACGAGAAAGAAGGAATCCACGCGTGGGAAGTTCGAGCATGGATCAGATCTTCGTGAATTACAACCATCTCGGACGCGGTTCTCTTAAATGCGCGGCCTGCCTAGGGAGAAGAAATCAGGAAAGAAAAACGTGGTTTGGGGAGAGGGGAAAAATACGCCTGTTCTACACTGCGGCGGAGCAGCCTGGCACCTGGGGCTATGTGCTTTCTGGGGACAATTTAAAACGCCAGCTTTACTG
>Ga0179593_1279804_pt1 | contig 11915 bp, 13 predicted proteins | sample CZODoug2_1_08_16_FD_185931 | JGI IMG/M metagenome (GOLD analysis project Ga0179593, IMG submission 185931) | Vadose zone soil fungal communities from Angelo Coast Range Reserve, California, USA - CZODoug2_1_08_16fungal (PacBio error correction) | ecosystem: Environmental > Terrestrial > Soil >...
GGATATAAAAAATGAGTAGGGGAGTGACTTAGAGTGGCGAAAAACGCCAGGTGAACACGCAAGTAGGCACTAGAAAGATTTGCGTGATAGGGAAGGGACGCACGTAACGAACATGGCGCGATGACTCGAAGGGGGAAGGGGAGGGACTAACAGAGGGCCAGGGACGGGGGCAGTGTTTGGAACGAGGAAAGGGTTCATCGACATGGAGGGGTAAAAAATACTCTTTAATCAGGGCAGTCCGTGACGAAACTAAGTGGTGCATCTGAAACCAGAGGATGAAAAAAGCGTCAAAATAGAGGGGAAAGATGCAGCGGCAATGGACGCCTCGTGACCAGCGTACCGCTAATTGTTTTGTTCGGGTGGTTTAGGTATGTCGGGGGATGGGGCGATGTGTTTTCTCTGAGGAGGGATTTTTTATCTGTGTTCTTTGGGACAGGGAATGGGAAACTGGAGCCGGGGGGGGGGGTGTGGGGGTGCATAAACACAACAGGCACTTATTCTATACAACCAAACACGCTCGACCACGCCCCCCTTCCCTCAAAAAGGGAAAAAAACCCCCCCCCAAAACAACCCCGTGGTTTTGTTTTTTTTTTGGGTTTTTGTACCCACCGACTCTACCTCACACCACGGGCTCCAAACCCTGGAATAGTGCTCCGACCCAACACCCCTCCCGCACCTCTTCCCCCCCCCCGGTTGGTCAGGGGGTTGGGGGGGGATTTTTCCATGAATCGGCACGGGACCCCCCCAGCCCACCCCGCACCCCACCGCACCCCGCCTCCCACCCCCTCCAAAGCGGTGATTTAACGAAGGACATAGCGAACACCAAATCCCAGACATGGAAGCAAACCCCGGCGCCACCGTAGGACCCCCGCCCAGGGCGCTGAAGCAGGGTGCCCACGCGCAAACTCCCCCACCCCCACGTCGATACCAACGGCACGCCGGCCCCCAGACAACTCTATCAGGTCAAGGAACCTAAGATCGGAGAGGGACCAGGACCCTATGTAAGGGGCGGTGGTCGCCCATAATTCATCCGGCAACATGCTGCTCCCGGAGGGGAGGTGCTAAATTGGTTGTAGGGGGGGGGTGAAGGAATGGGGGGGGGGAGGGGGGGGTCGGGGTTGTGGGGGGGGCGGGGTGGGTGGGGGACTGGTGGGGCGGGGGGCGGGGTGGGGGGGGGGGGGGGATGTGTATTGTGGGGTGTGTGTGTTGTTGGGGGGGTGGGGGGGGGGGGGGGGTTTGTGGTTTTTTTAGCAGGGATGCTACGTGGGCTAGAGTGAAATGTCCATGGCTTCCGAAAGGCGCCGCGGAATACACGAAATTTCTGTTGCGGGTGTGACAGGGTGGGGGGGGCTGGCGGAGTGAATCGCGGAAGGTGTGGCACAAAAAAAACGAACCAATCCAAACAGCTTGCGTCGTCAGCTGTCTGGGGTGGAGGGGGGGCCGTGGGGCGGTGGGCGTGGGGGGGGGGTTTAGCTTAATAGAACAAAAAACACCTCGGGCCTCCCCACCCCAACACGGCGACGGGACCCGGGCTGCGGCACTCATCATACACACGGTTGGTCGACGCTAGTGGGCAGTCGACTGGCTTACTCTAGAATTAAAATTGCAAAGCGGGGCCAGTTTGACACCAAAAGAGAAACAGGGGGGGGCAGTTTCAGCCCGTGTCTGGTAAGGTTAAACTGCGTTGAAAATACGAAAAAGTGGGGTTGACATATAAGTCAGCAACAGCAAAGAGGGCCAAAGGACAGAACGGTGTCGGGCAGATGACGAGGGTATGAAGGAGAAAAAAACATCTAGGGGGTGAGTAACAAAATGGGGTAGGCATGCAGGGGGGGAGAAAAGGAAAAAAAAACTCAAAGCAAGGGGACAGGTGGATGAGGCGCGGTTCAAGCGGTTGTAAGTATGCCGTGTCCCCAGCGTGCCTCACAAGACGATCCAGTCATACGGCAGTGAAAAAAGTAAGTGAGGAGAAAGACCTAGGGGGATAAAAAAATAAGACGAAAGCGCAAATACTGGAAAAAAGTAAGAAAAATTGAACCGTCCGGCAATTGGGAAAAAGGTCCGTCATCGTATAGGTACAGGGAATCAGTTGAGTAGATCGTCATTGGTAAAAATGCCTAAAGTACTGAGTAGGGGGTGGGGGGGGTGGGGGGGCAATGGGGAGGGTGGGAGGGGGGGGGGGCCAAGGGATCAATGCTCGTGGGTCATTTTGCAACTTGCATAAATGGAATTGGTCGACGTAAAAAAGACTATATATACACAAAACATCGGACGGGGAAAAAACGAGCAAACGCCAAGACCCAGGGATTTTCCGTTCAAAACGGAGGACAACTACGGCGAATAAACTGTGGTGGCGTTTAAAGTAGAAAATTCGGCAGTAGAAATTTAAAGGAAAAAGAAGAACGTTGGGTTTAAAAGCATAACCTTTAATGGGTGACATGAGTCGGAATCAAGTGAAAAACAAAACGAGAAACAAAAAGAAGAGAAACCGATGACAAAAATAAAGAGTCGAGAACACAAAGGGGGGGGGTGTAGATAAAACGTCGATGAAAGGCAGATACGTACACAAGCTGGTCTTAACTGGAGAAAGGAGGAAAACTTTGACGGAGGGGTCGGATCCAAAAGGAAAAAGGGGGGGAACTGCCGTTAGAGCTTTGCAAAGAAAAAAGCCGGCTACCGAGGAGGAGGAGACATGTGGGGTACGGGGGCGCGGGGCGCACCACGAAGGGTCGAGCGGTAAACCACAGAGGCCAAGAGTAAAGGAAGGTCCACGGGAAGTTGGAAAAAAAAAGCAGAAAGCCTGTACGACACTGGGGCCGGATGCGCTGGAATTGAAGCGTACGGAAGGGCAAAGGTCTACTTGCAATAGCCAATGAAGGCAGTCAAAGGGGGGCAGACTTAGCGGGAATTTTTATAATCGCGTTGGTCGGCTTCGCCCCAGGAGTGTTCTAAATTGGTCTTTGGAGAAAAACTCACTGTAGATGATACTGGGGGGACGGGGGACGTCAAACTCAGACTACGGGCTAGAAAACATTCTAAAAAAAGAACGCAAAGTGGCATATCTGAATTACAGCAGAAGGCGTCTTGGGCAACTGTCAGCAGCAAAAAAAAATGGATCGCAAGGGGGAGCAAAAAAGCAAACGAGAGGTCTAAGAATCAAAAGCCAGGGATGGGGAAGAAGGAAAGGGTGGTGGAATTGCAGGGGGGGGAAAGGGGTCCGGATCTGGAGGGGGGGGGGGGGGGGGTTAAACATGTTTTTGGATGTAAACACCAATACCAACAACCCCAACTCCCCACCAACTCAAACATAAGAAAGAAAAAAAAAAAACACAAAAAACCAACAAAAAAAAAACCCACAAAAAAAAAACATGCCCCAACATCAATAAAATACAAACCAATAAAAAGACCCAACCACCTCTGGACCCATGGTCGATGTGGGAGACCTAGTCGAACTTGTGAAAAGCCTCAATGGCGCATATCCAGATTACATTCGGGGGGGGGTGGGGCCTGAAGGATGGCAGCAGGCAAACTAAGGCATTGGATCATAAACTATGAGTTTCATTATCAAATACGCAGAACGAAGTTGTACTGGCAGGAGAATGTAGGGCTAATGTTGCGAGCAACGGAAAGTGCAACGGAGAACTCTGGCTGAAGCGGAGACGATAAAAGAAGCGCAGAATCTATATAGGGAGATGAAGACGAGGAGACAAAGACCGTCGAGAACGTCTGGGTAAAAAAAAAATAAACAGGCAATATTAACAAAGGGACTGTGGGGGGTTGGCGGGCTAGTGGTTTCAGAAAAGCACAAAGGCAGGTGAGAGTGGGGGTATCGGAGGGCGGGTGTCCAAAGCTGGGTGGGGCAATGGTATTCGCATATCCGGTAGCCAAAGGGATGCCTGAGTAGAAACAGCGAACTTGATTACGGGTAAAGCTAAAAAAAGAACAAAAAAAAAAAAAAACACACCTCCTCCATGCAGACTGGAGTCAAAAAAAAAAAAGGGCAGGACGACCCTGCTTTCGGATAGGGCGAGAAATTGAGGGGAGGTCCAGGCCTGCCCCAAAAGAAACCAACTGACCAAAAAAAACAAAAAAAACAGGAAGGGTGGGGGTGAACTGAGGAGGTGACTTGAGTATGGAGAGACATGACGGAGGTTTATAGAAAAATGTCATGGGGGGGCAACCTGTACGAGTTTAAAAGGATTGAGAAGGGGTGGGAAAAAGAAAGAGAATCATAATGGAATATGTCTTCAGAAATGACTGGAAATGTGGTGTGCCTGGGGTGCAGGGGGGAAGAGCGAAGCATCCTTATCGATTCGGGGCACGGGTGACGGTTCGCAGCTACTGTCCTTGTTGCTTGGGACTAGGTGCTGGAGAATGATTTGTAGTGTCGGAGAACGTGAACATTATCAGATAGAGGGCCGCATGAAATGACGAAAAAATTACAAGATTTAAGGTAAAAAAAGCGTGGGGAAAAGGATCGACCTCAAATGCTGTCGGGAGTAATCTACACACGAGGGGCAAGAGGTAGGTCGGGGTGTGTGGGGGGGTGTTGGGTGTGCGAAGCCTACATTGGGTGGACTTTGGGGGGGTTAAATAGAGTGCACTCAGAACGTTGCGGAACTGGGGCTGTGGGGGGCACAACGGACGGGGAGCAAATAAGGAAAGATAAAGGAGAAGTGCATCAGGGTTCTGGCTACCAGGGCACAACTGGCGGGAGAAAGGGGGTACGATCAAAACAAAACAGGGAGGGGGGGCGGGGGGTAAAAACTCGCATGCTTTGGTGGGGGGGTAATGGGGGGGTGGGGGGGGGTTGGAGGGGTTCAAGCCGAATGCGCTTGTGTATCTTCTTCAAGGGGGGGGGTGGGACGCGGTGAGGCGGCGTGGGGGCGGATTGGTGTCTGGGTCTAAGGGTTCTGGGGGGGGGGGGGTGTTGTTCACGTGTCTGTTCTAAAAGCATCTAATCACTTCTCTCCCCTCCAGTTTGATACACATATTACCCACTCTTCATTCTGTTTGTCTGGATTTAGACCTCCGTATCCCTGGGGCAACGGCGGGAATGCGGGCGCAAATAATCAGAGCGATGGAGAAGACATCCCTTGTGAGAAGGGGATCCAAGTCATGTGCTGTTCGATGCTGCGTACGTGACCTAGAAGCATGCTAGGGGAGCACCTTCAGCGAGAACGAAATTAAGTGCACTAGAAGAACGGGGGCATAATGGCGAGCAATTACGTTCAAAGAATTGTTATCACGAATCGACCATTTAAATCTACTTGGGGCTCATCTCTATACAAAAACCTGCTTAATAGAATTCACTTTCGCGATATGTCCCTCTTGATCATGTCGTCGAACTCGTGAAAAGCTGAGATGCAATTTTCCCCTGTTTCCCTTGACACGGAACAGTGGTGTGGTGGGGGGGGCTAAACAAGCCCACAACGCGGGAGGTCACAAGAAGAGAGGAAATTTCCTAGGGGAGAGAGACTAGCTGATGTGACTGGGTCTGCTTAAAGATAGAAAGAAAGACGCGGCGTCGAGTGGGGAGGGTCTGCAACAAGGGGGTGGCGGCATGGTTATGTGTGGCAAGGCAATACGAAGTCGCGGTGTGACATCTGGGGGCGGGAATCAGGGTGGATTATCGGAAGTGTTTTACTACCTTATAATATGGTTTCTTAGGCGGATCCAGCTACTGGACGGAGAGACAACGAAAGCTCCGAGGCACAGGCCGCTTCACGGGGGAGGGGTGTCAGATGAATGTGCGAGCTAGTGTGGTCAGCGTAAGATAACAGAAGGAAAGGATCGACGCCCCGTAAAAAAAGAGAACGAAAAATGAAATGTCGAGACATCTAATATACTTCTGGCGGGGCCGAACGGTGGAACGCGGCCATTGGGGAGCACCCCACCTCCGGAGGGGAAGGCAGATTCGCCACAATTCAAAGAGCTAGCACGAGTACTTCGTAACACATAGGATGGGACCATACATCCCAGTAACTCCCTGCCCGAGGCTAACAGAATCGGAAGACGAGGAGAGGTACAGGAGGATCGTTAGTCTTGGAAGATGGTAGTGTGAACCGGCAAACTAATCCAAGAAAAACCCGGAGAGAATAATGGGTGCGTTGACGAAAACTCACAGCGTTTGGACGGAAGAGGGGAGTGTCCGGCCTGTTCGTCTGGCCAAGGGCATCTCAAAAAAAAGGCCCACACTCAACCGTGAGGGAGTTGGGCAATTATCTGACATCGGCGCAGAAGAAGGGAAGACTAGGCCGGGAGAAAAGCGGCACCGCGCCTGAAAAAAAAATTGGAAAAATTAATACTTAAAAGCGAAGACTCTGGAATCTTTGGGTAGAGGGGGAGGGTTGGGGGGAGGACATCGTCGGAACCTTTAATCAGAGGAATGGTAACGGGTCCTGATGGATACGGTGAAAAGTATTCAGTTTAAAGCTGTCATCGGTAGCATGAGAAGAAGGCTGGATAGAAGAATTTCTAGAAGGTGAGAGATGCACCATGCTGCGTCAAGAAAGGTTGTGTGGGGATAGGGTGTCGGAGACAAGCATGACTCTAGACAAAGCACACAAATAAAAGTGGGACGAAAATTGTTGACTGGGAGGAATGATGTAACGTGGCAGGGTTGGTAATGTAAGCGCAAACCAAGAAAAAAAAACATCAAATTGGTCGGAACGCACTGAAGGTCGACAGGGGCAGTATCTCTAGAACTTACGGATACGAATCACGTGAATCAACGACGAACATCTGGGGAAAGATTAAAAGTCGGGGTCGTCCAAAAAAAAAAAAAACCCCGCAGAAAATAGCGGCTGCGATCAATGACAGTAAGGGACAGTACATCCACAGTCAAGCCGGCAAAAACAGGTAGAATTAAGGGCCCTTGAAGATCACATTCAGAAGCCGGTGCAAGTTTAAACGCAAATGGGGGGGGAAAAGAAAAAAAATTGGGGGGTGTGTGCGAGGGATGCGATCCCACTCCAACTGGAGGGCTACAGGGTGCCTGCAAGTACCAAAAGGAATGAGAAAGAGATAGTAATTCAAATCTAAAAACCATCTTATACAACTTAAAAAAAAATCATAACGAAACCCGGCAAAACCGCTTCAAAAAAAACGATTGGAGTGGAAAAAAAAAAAAATAAAAAGAACACTTGAGTTCGGTGTATTCTTTAAGAAAGCGGGGGGGGGGAGTTATCTTCATTAAGGGGGTGGAAGGGGGGAAACAAACGGAAAAACGACAGCTGCACTACCTATTTAATCTGAGAAAAGTACATAAATAGTAGAGCAAGGCGGACATCTGCACTGAAAGAAAAGGTCCCATGCTTGACAAACGGGGGCCGAGGAAAAAAGTCTCACGTCGGCGTCCGGGACATTAGGGATGGGGAGGCTGCAGTACTAGTCGGAAAGGTCACCCCCCACAAAGTAGGTAACGCAAAAAATCTCCAAGCTTGCTCTAGGAAAGCTCCGGGTCGCGCTCCACTAACATAAAAAAATAAGCTTAACTAAAAAAAACTTTGCAAAGAAAACATAAAAATACCAAAGAAGGCGGCCGGAAGCGACGGGAAACTTCATCAAATTTTGATGGCATGCTCTCGGTCGTAAAGCCTGCCAGACCTTGCAGAAGAGGACCCGCGAAGTCGAAAGCAGGCGTGTAAGTCCTGGGAGAAGGACTCATCTAACGTCAGAAGAAAGGGGGTATTGATACGGGCGCGGGGGTGCGAGGCGGCGGATAAAGCGACCTGAAAAAAGAGAACACAACGGGTGTCGATGAGGCGGGGCTGGAGAACGCCCACCTAAGTGAAAAACGCGAAATAAGACGAGGAAAAAAACAACGAACCGGAAAAAAAAAGATGGTTGCAGGAGAAACGACGACTAGCGCTCCAGCGAGACAGAAACCAGGAAGAAGGAGGGCAACCCCGTCCTATCCGCCGACTAGAGCTGTGCGGGGGGGTTTGGGTGGGGGGGGGGGGGGGGGGTGGGGGGGGGGGGGGGGGGGGGGGGCGGGGGGGGGTGGGGGGGGGGGGGGGGGGGGGGGGGGGGGTAGAGTGTAAGAGGGGGGTGGGGGAAGAGGGGGCTCTGGGAAATGGTGGGGAACTGGCGAGGGGGGGGGAGGGTGTGAGAGGGGGGGAGTTTAATTGTAAAAACAGTCACATTTCATCCGGGGAAAATCTTGGAAAAAAGGGGTATCACGCTCTAACATTGATCGAACGGAGGGATGTTTCTCTTGAGAGAGGGGGGGGGGGGAAATTTGTTAATTGAAAAGGGGGAGCAGGGTAAAAAACAAGGACGGCTTCAGGCCTCCTTGTGGAGAACGAAGGAGGAAGAGGGTGTAAATCTGGGGGGGGGAGAATGATCAGGAAAGGATAACGATCATATCGCTATCATCGTGGAATCCAGATGTCCAGGGGGCCGCCGGAGGACTCAATATAAAGTCCTTGTAGTCGTGAGGAGAAGGAGAGTTTCCCCATCCGAATGGTGGAAAGGGCTACACACTCATATGGAGGAATCCCAAGAAAGGGGCGTTTGCATTGATCAATTCAACAAAAGTCAGCCTTCCATCAAGGGATCAGGTTCATCGGCCGACTTGAGTTCAAGGGGAGGGCCGCTGAGACACCTGGAATACCAGCGGAGAACGATGGGGTGGTGGAGAGACGCTGAAAGATTATATGGAACTTTCGACAGGGGTCGTGGGGCAAGGGCGTATTTAGGGGAAATTGCGGAGGAAGCATCAAAGGCGTTGAGGAAGGGTCACCTTCCAGATAGCGATGGGAGCACAACCTTGGGGGAGGGTACCCGGCAACGAAGAAACCAGGAGTCACAGATTGCGTAAAAACTTGCACGAGATCGGTGGGAAACGAAACAAGCGGTTTTCCTGGTGAAGAATGAATTTAAAAACGAAGCTCCTGAAAACTACTGAATCGCACCACCGACCTTTGAAAAGGGGAGGGGGGAGGAAGTAGCCGTGGAGCGAGGCCTAAAGAGGGGGGATCCAAATGGGGGCCGTAAGCGTGGCCCATGGTCAAGGGTCCAAACACCGATCCTTCAAATGAGAGAAAGTATGCGGAGGGGGGACGGTAGGCAAATTATCTGCACGCGCTGGGGGGGAAAAATAAGAGAGGGCAACGGAGCAACACGGTCTCAAATCCTGCGAGCGAAAACATGGGACGTCAGAAACGTGAAGAGTGCATAGGATCGTAGGCAATGGTTCACAAGTAGAAAGGTCTCTAAATAGGAATTGGTGACTATGGGGAGGGAACCTTGGGAATTCGAATCGGTCCGGTATCGATTAAATATATATAACAACAAAAAACTGATATGAACCGAAGAGAGATTGACCTTTGATCCATGACAGATTGCTATTCCCACGGGGAGATACCTGAACGGGTCAACATCCTGTTAGGGGGGGGGGGGGGGGGGGGGGGGGGGGGGGGGGGGGGGGGGGGGGGGGGGGGGGGGGGGGGCGGGAGGACGTCAGAACTTGTGACCAGCGGGCAGTGTAACAGACTGGAAAAAAAAGAAGAGGAAGTTGGTAGGAAAGGAGAAAAAAGGGACGGTCAAAACAGAAGGACTTGGCATAAAGGTTGCGTCGGAATCGCTGGAATGAAAAACCAAGGAAAACTTAAACGAGAGCTTACTGGAGGGGAAGGACGTTCTGGGAGGCAAGGTATGAACGTAAAATGCATGTCATGGTAAATCAATCGCCAGGAAAAGAAACACATGAGGCGACGATGAGTGAAGAAATCAAGGGAAAAAAAAGGGGGGGGGGAGGAGAAGCTTTGTGCCTCATTCTTGGACTTGACTAAGAAAGGTTTGTTCGTAAGTTCATTTTCCAAGGCAGACGAAGGGGGGGCGGTGGGGATTCCCGGTGTGGAGAGGGGCTGCGAAAGAAAAGCAATGTGCCCTCTAGTCGGGTAAGGGGAGACAAGGAGCAAGCGCGATAGTGAGAGTGAACTGGACGCACGAAAAAGGGGGGTGATTCACGGGACGGGGAACCGTTAAAGGAAAAGAGGCCGACAAAGGCGAAGGGAAAGAAGAAGGACATCTAAGGAGCCCCCCTACCATAATTGTGGCAGGAGGGAATAAACTATAAGCGGATTCCGATTTGAACCGATTACGAGGAGAATGGGGAAAGGAAGACCATAATATCACAGAAACGCTTGGTTGCTAGAGATGTTGGAAGAAGGGGACAAGCAGTTTAGGGGACAAAGCCTAAGCACTAATAAAGTGACGGGGATACAACCGGAGGAAAAGCGGGCTTCACGCTGATCTGGGGGGGAGTGATGAACGGTGATAAAGAAGGAACTGATCGGGATCGCACTACGGATTAAAAACGCTACCTAGTTGCGAAAAACCAAGGAGCTTGGGCTGGTCTTACCGGTTGGGGAGAAACGTGAAATACAAAGACACGCAACGCACAAAAAAAGAACCGACAGGAGAGAAAGAAGGTAGAAGAGGGAGCATAAGGGTCCCAAGATAAAGTTACCAACATTCAAAGAAAGTTGGACTCCTAATAAGACCAACTAACGACCAGAGGGGGAGAATGGTTTATCGACTTTGCAAAAGAGAAAAAAGTAGATGGGGAACGCTACGGTCAGGGACGAAGGAAGGAGGTACTTTTACGTAGTCAAGGAAACATCAGGCTCTCGTCTTTAGTAATCAAATCTTGTGAGCCGTTTGGGCGGGAAAAAAAAGATCCGTTAGGATGGAGCGCGGGCTTCACAAGCTAGGGGAAGTGAGTTTCTCGAAAGTAAATACATCAATAAAAGAAATTTGATATTCCAGGAGTGCTGTATCTTGAGAAGCCTCAGAGCGCTTCCAGGGGAGCAAATAACATGGTAGTCATTCACTGGGGTCAAGAAAAGTTGAGAAAGTAGGGTCCAGGTCGTAAAGAGGAGGGAAAGGAGGAGTGCCTGAAAGGATGGAGGAAAGGAAGAAGTCATGGGGGCTAGTCTCATTCACATCCTGTATGGAAAGAAAAAGGAGGAGGAAAGGAAGCATGGTGTTGGTGAAAAGGGCAGCCGAGCGAATAGGGGGGAGAGGGGACCGCGAAAAAAAAGAGGAGGAAATACGCATCCAAGACGAGCGAGATTTGAAATCTTGGCCATCCTGGTGGCTTTATTCAACGCAAAAGAAAGAATTGGGTGGAGGAGGAATTCCAATCTGGGGTAGGGCACTTGGGATGGGGAGAAGGTCAAAAGGATCTAAAGCGGGAAGGGCTTATTTAGTTAACTATGAAAAGCCAGGTCTGGCGGTAGCGCTGAACTCATGTGTTTACTGCAATGCAAGACGGGGTAAAATCGAGGAGGGAGAGAACCATTACGGTTCTGAATCACGGGAAAGCGAATTGTCATCTTGTCTGACGGAGCTGTTAGCTTTGGTGGGGGCGCTCCTGACTCTGGCACGAGAAAAATTACTCTCATCAGGTATGGGACTGGTGAATGCTGGAAGAAAATCTCAATACCGAGGTCGACAGAAATTTGACTTACCCTGGTAGTAGCGTTGCGCACACTGAAGACGAAGTACCAAGAACGAAAAAAATGGTTTGGCGGGCGGGGTAGGTGCGGGGGGGGGGGGGAATCTGCAAAGGGAAGGCGAGGTCGGTGGTGAGGAAATTCTGTTATCACAGACTTAATGATAACTAGACGATGAACGGATGGTCAAAGAATGGCATAACTATACCGGTAGAGCTGAAGGGCAGCTAGATAAAGCTTGGGAAACGGGAGCACTTTGAGGAGGATTGAGGAGGAAGGGATGGAAATAAGTGATTAGGGAGAAGAGGGTGTGACGGGGGACTATTGGAAAACAGACAGAACATACAAGTTAGAGAGTGAGGGACGCTTACGCTTAGGTAGGTCCTTCCGACAATCCCCAGCGTTTCATTGAAGGGGAGAAGCCGGTTCATCGGTTGTGAGATGGGGGTT
>Ga0179593_1280180_pt1 | contig 11915 bp, 9 predicted proteins | sample CZODoug2_1_08_16_FD_185931 | JGI IMG/M metagenome (GOLD analysis project Ga0179593, IMG submission 185931) | Vadose zone soil fungal communities from Angelo Coast Range Reserve, California, USA - CZODoug2_1_08_16fungal (PacBio error correction) | ecosystem: Environmental > Terrestrial > Soil >...
TACATCCGAACATCCGACCGCTTACGAAGACAAGAATCTAAAAGACGCAACGACGGGGGCAGGAATCGCACAAATGGGGAGACTTTACGACGTTCGGTACAACCCTCACTTTAATATTTGGGGTTGTGTGGAGTATTGAGATCAGAAGGAAGCCGGGGATCATACTGCCGGAGACAACATGCGACCTGAGCAAGGAAAGAGAGGTCGAGAACGGAAAATACAAAAGGCGCTCAAAAATACTCGGAATTCAAGAGGGGCGAGGGGGTGTTAGGGTTCAGAACTCGAAGTGCAAACGGAAAGGTCAGTTCTTGCTCAAACTCAGCCTAAACCTAAAAACAGGGGTTATCAGATCTAGGAGGTGAGGAACCGAAAAGGGAAATCGGGGAGGAGACCTAGGAGGAAGAAAAAAAACCGCATTGAGTCGCAGTGGTTGGTTATGGAAGTTTGAAATAAGGGTGTTCGACCAGCTGACGTTGGCAAGGTGAGGGACTCATCTGAATTTGCCTATCGAAAAGCGCAATGTTGGGGAAAAAAAAATTGGTTCTAACAAGGCAGCAACACGCGAAGGACCGGGAATTAGCAAATAAGCCTGAATCCATCACTTGCCTGATTAACGGAGTGCGATCGGCACCGAACAAATTCGTTCGTCACTCCCCATTCAAGAAGAGACAGCCAAGTAAGGAACTCATGCTGTATTGTATCCGGCCTCAAAAAAAATGGACGACCGCTTCACCCGCGCCACCCCAGGGAACCTAGAAGGTACAGGCATTTTCAAGTGTGGTCTTCAAAAAGGAAGGCGAAGCGTTCCCTCTTCCCAAAAAAAACGTCCCCCAAGAAGAGAACGTTGCTAACGAACTTTTGGTCACACGGCGACTACTATAAACCGAGAGCACACTAAGAAAGATAGGGCGTGACTTCGCCCAGCAAAAGAGTTGAAGATTGACAAACCAAGACTGTATTTGCGAAGAAAAGGAAGAGGAAGCTGTAAAGCTGATCTGACTCCTCTCCCACGGGAGAAACCACACCAAAAAACGCCGACGTCGAGGCGGTCGACTTGAGCACCGAAGCATCAGAACGGCGGAGGACGCAACAATGCGCTAACAATACCTGCGCGACGCTCGTCGAGGTGAGCCAAAAAAGAGGGACCGCCCTTCTCAAAAAAAAAGATCCGTACTCGACATGATTCCACAAAAGAGAAAGTGATGCCGCAATTATCAAGGGGCAAGGGGATAATTGGCCGTAAGTGGTCCTAAAACGAAAAAAATGGCAAAGGAGCAGAAAGCAACGCAAAGAAAGGGACACACCAACTACAGCGATGCCCCGGGTCGCCCCCGGCCCGTCGTACTTTTCGGTCCGAAAAGGAACGGTTATCAAGCAGTCCGCCGTAAAGACCAGGGTACGATTGAGTCGCGCAACGGTTTAGTTCGCCCTCTGCGCTGAGTCGTCGATTTCGGGGAAGAGAGGCTCAACAACAACGGAGAGGAAAAGGATTGGAAAGAAAGGCGAAACGACTCTAGATCCTAAAAGGAGAAACAGAAAGGATTAGAGGATTTCCGGCGATATTTAGGGACCGGATGTGAACCGTGCTCTACACTAAAAGGGACAAGGAAGGTGACCATAAGCACGGGTGGGAACATGCTTGCAGGGGAGAGTGTGGAATATCGTAGATGAAAAGAATGGCCACCGGCGAAAGTTGTGGGAGGAAAAGGTGAATAGAAAAAAAAAGGGTGGAATGGGAAATGAAGAGAGAAGGGGGCGGATTCAGGAGGAAGACTTCTTTCTGTGCATTGCCCAACCCGACTAAGTGACACAAAAAAGGGAGGGGAGGGGGGTGTAACGTTTCAAGCGCTTAGGGGGGGGGGAGAAGAAAAGGGGGGGAAACGCAATCGACTAGCAATGGAGGAGTGGAGTAACCTTGTGAGTGGAAAAAGAAGATAAAGACCTCATGGTTAATTTTTCTTCCTCAAAAGAAGTCTTGGGGTGCTCCAGAAGAAAAGCTCAACGGGCAGTAATACCTATCAAAAGGGGCTTGTGAAAGGAGATAGCAAGGTGTGGAATGGAAAATTTCAGTGTCACCCAATTTCAGGGGTGGGAAAGTGGGAGAGATAAGAGGGGTTCACCTTTGAGGGGAGGGACTACCACTAATGGCTTTTTTGAAAAACTGCTGAATCGCAGGGCCATGGGGGGGAATCGGAAAAGGGGGGAAGGAAGCGTCGGAATTCTTTGGAGCCGGAATCATAGGTGACATCAGCATGCCGATGATGGCGGGGAACGGAATGAAAAGGAAAGGCGACCGTGGAGAAACTTTTGTGAATCATCAATTCAGCAAGGGGGAGGGCAGGAGCGAGGACGTCCGATGCGCGACTGAATAGCAGAGTCGAAATAGACGCAGTGGTGGTAGACGTCAAATTGGAGGTGAGAGGGGCATGCGGAAAAGGCACCAACTGTAAAAAGAAGTAACACTTCCAGAAAAAAACGCGCGAACATCAACGGTACCAAAACACCCAAAAAACAAAAAAACCCAACAACCACACCCAAACCCCAAAACAAGAAAAAAACACCGGGGGGGGGGGGGGGGGGGGGGGGGGGGGGGGGGGGGAGGGGAGGGGGAGGGGGAGGGGGGGGGGGGGGTATCTAGCGGATAAAGCTACTAAGGAAGAAACAGAAACCCCTGAAGAGTTTACCGGACTCTCGAAAGGGAGAGATCACCGCGGCATGAACGAGGAAACACTGGATATTGCATGCCGCGTCCACGCGGAAGTACGGATCGGGAATGAGCGGAACGTAAAGTTTTTGATCCGCGCCGCGGCGGCGCCGGAGATTTCGTGAACAAAAAAAAAATACGTACCTGACGCTAGGAAAAGGGAGAAAAACCTCGTCAACCGAGGAAGGGGTTCGGAGGTGCCCTCAACTGGCGCGACCGTCGATCCTCGCAACTGATGGAAGGGAAGAAGACCACCGTAGGGAGAAAAGAGATATAGACCCGCAGACGGGCCGTGAAGCGACAGCCGGGTCGACGACTTCAAAAAAGTTGCAGGCGCGAGTAACCTTGCAGCGTTAGACGGTTTTCCGAAACCCAGCTCTATCACGGAGGGGTTGATTCAAGAAAGGAGCAGAGCAAGGGCACACTGGAAGAAAAACGTACGGTCGAAGATACTGAAAGGCGGCCACGCGAACTAACTCTCGACGCGTCGCAACTAGTCATTCATCCGAAAGAGCGCGGTTGGGGTTCCTAAAACGATCACCCTGCAAAACCCCGAGCCCCGGAAACTCGCGAGGATGGAACTAGAAGGGAGGACAGCCCGGGATTGCCTGTGATTCCGGTCTTGGGAACAACGGATGACGGGGGGTATGAAGGAACGCCTTTTTTGGTTTTATGGAATTGTGACCCTGAGTTCCCACGTGGTCTTCCAGCGTTGCAGGGGGGAAGCCATCCAAAGACGAACATCCCGATTAACGACTTGTTGTGAAAAAAGGGGAGGTTCAAGAAAAGGCTCACCGCGATAGCATCGCATCCAGATCAAGCCCAAACGAGCGCCTGAAAACAGAACTCTAATTGAAAGACATTTTAGTTGAGGGGACCCCCATCTCCGCCGGGAAATCTCATTCGGCAAATGAAAACAGCGATACCACAACAGCGACGCCACACCGGACTCACGCTTCAAAAGGCCAAGACCACAACCTTCAGCAATTTACATAGAAGCGTGGTCTGTCAGTCGAAAAAGTGAAAAAACATCGGCTCAAAAATCAAACTTTCCACTCCGACAGGGGGGCTTAAAGTACATGACACCTAATAGCCAATAAAAAGAAGAAAAATATCGGGCGGGTTCTGCAATCTCAGCCCCTGGCAGGAGGTGACACAAAAAACTTCGTTGGGAGGGGGGAAAACGGAAAAGAGGAGACGCATCCCTCCCCCCAAGGATGGAGAAAGAAACTCCTCCAGAAGCGCCGCATCTGGGTCGGTCCTTTATCCACCGAAAAGAGCCTTCGGAAACGGTACGGATATCAAACCAAGCGGGGGGGAAACAAGGAGGAGTAGGGATTTCCGTCCGCATCAACGCTTTGCAGTAAACTCGGCCAGGAAAAAAAAAACGTAATTCATTGAGCACCCCAAAAAAAATCAATCAGACCGCCGAGGCCAGAGGGCACGGAGAAAGGCCTAAGACTGGGCCAGTGCAAAAAAAAACAAGAAGCCCTGCGGCCGACCAACAGTGCCGCCGCCATCGCCTTCCGTGAGAACTTTTGTCCGAGCTGACAGATTAAGACTGCAATAGCGGGGTAAAAGCGAAGAATGAAGGGTGATGAACGGGAGTTTTTCGGAAACTCTCCCAAAGGGACTTCTTCTATTAAGGTGAAGAAGGAAAAGTTTGGGGGAAAAAAAAGTGGTGAAGTCAACTAACCACAGAGGAGAGGCAAGCAAGATGAATAAGAGAGAGCAGTATTTGTGGGTCGGTAAACGAGAACGTTACGGTGCTCGTCAGATTGTAACTAAAATACGAGGAAAGATGGTACTGGAGGTAACGCCAAGCATGGTTCGACGGAGCGCGTTGTTGGCACCTGGGGGAGTCGGCCCTCCATTAAGGGAGTACCACTTGAGGCAGACAAACCATTTAGCCGAAGAGGGGGGCTGTCGAAGAATGCGGGGTGGGGGGTTGATTCGGCAAGCGATATGAGATCAAAGGGCGGAATCTTTCCATCCCACAAACGGGGAAAAAAAAAAAAATTATACGGGTTTTCAGAAAAGAGAAGCCTTAAATTCGAAAGAAAAGAAAAGGGCCGCCGGAAACGCTGAGAGTTGTATAACTCGGGGAGAGATTACGGCAAAGAGGAAGCGAAGTCTTTTCCGTTTGTGGGTCAAGGACAACTGGTCCCAAGGAACGAGAGACAGTAAATTGAGCTATCTATTGCCGTGAAGGAAATTCGTTCAGAAACCCAGGTCGGAGGGGAGTGTGAAGTGAGCGAGATGTTGTGACTGCGCACTTTGTTGACTGGGGGCGAAAGGAATGTAGGAAAGCAGTCATTGTGGGGAAAAAAAGGGGAAAGGGAAACGGCTGAGACCCTTAATGAGCCCAAAGGGGAATCAAAAAATGCCAAGATGAATGGTGGGACGAGGAAGCATAGGACGGAGGAAACGACTAATTTTGATTCGGTGCCGATTCGCAAGAAGTACAAGTCCGGACGCATGGGGCTAGTCATAGATTAAATGCGGCCTTGCTGAGAAAGGCGGTTAACACCAAGTTCGCAGTCGGTCGTAACTTAAAGCCGAAAGGGGAAAGGTTAGAAAAAAAAAATACACTTCTAAACACCCAAGAAGAAGAGTAGGGCGGGGTTTCTGAATAATATAAGACTCCCGGCCAAGTTACAGCAGAGCCCGGGCGCGAGGTTGGGGCGCTTGACTCATACGGGGCGAGAAGCCGGCGGAAGTTCTCAGGCGTCGAGAAAAAACAGGAAACAGGCGAGAAAAAGATGAATGAAGAAGCGCGATTTGGGCCGTGCGACGCTTCAAAGAAGCGTGCTCCATTGGATAGAAAAGGGGGGGGTGCATTAATTCATGCGATTATGACCGGCCGGAGAAGCTGGACAATACTCCAAACAAAATACGTACCGTCAAAAAAGGGCTAGAGCGTCACGCGGCAGTGCGAGGCCAACTTCACGGGAACGCGAGATCAAAGAACGAAGGCGAGGAACTTAAGGGGGAAAATAGAGGGGGAAGGATCGATCTCCGGACGAAATAAACGTCTAAGAGCCGTTCTCGCAGCCGCACGAATTGGGAAAAGAGGGCGAGGACAGAAGGAAGGCGAAGTTTACCCTACCGCGGAAGGCGGAGTTTTTCGGCGAAACCCAGCTAAAGGGAACGTATGGGGTTGTGGAGTATTCCTGACAAATCGAGGAGGAGACGGAGCGCTGATCAACGGAAACCCTAACGGGGATCATCACTCTCTTCGAGGGCAGGACGAGCATCGCGCAGAAGGGAACATTCAAAGGGCCGGAGATGCTCTCGGACGAAGAAAAAAAAAAAACCAAAGGCCGCGTCTTCTCGCGCTTTGAAAGGACGTACCGTCCTAAAAGGGGGGCAGACTGGTTGCGGAACTCTACAGTAAACGCCTAGATGGGGGGGTTACGTGGGGTTGTTTTCTGGATTTGGAATACTCCCTTTTGAAAGTGGAGAAACGGCAGGGGCTCGCATATCAAAAAGCAACTTAAGTGACAAACGGGCAAATCTGGGTGAACGTCTTGCGAACCATCAGAAAGGCGCGCATCGAAAAGACCAAATGCAAGCAATTGGGCTGAGCCGTAGAGAATAAAATGACGTCAGGCCGCCACGCTTAATCGCGCGTCCGCGGGCAAAAAGAAAATCTCAGAGCCTTATGGGAAAAAGGATAAGGCCCAACAAGAGACTTTCAGAACCTTCTCTTTCCCGTCAGACACCACGGAACCATCCGATGAAAAAGCGGGGCAAGTCCAAAGTACAATTTGCAAGAAAGACATCCTAAGAAACTCAAACTTTCCCAACCGAAAGGAACGAGGTATTGCACACCAGACACAGAGAAAGAAAGGTGTTGACTGCGCCTGTCAAAAAAGCCCCCGAAATGGCCAAAGACCTAAGGGGACACACGAAAAAAAGGGAAGGGGGAAAAAGACGGAGCCTCTTTCCGGCCTCAACAAGGTTCATAACAACCGCCGGGAACGGTGTCGAGCCTTCGCAGGGCGAAACTCATGTGCTCTTATAATTCAAGGAGAGCGTGAAAGTTCGCCATGCAGGTTCCGCCTTCGAAACCGCCTTCAATCGTTGCTAGGAGATTGACCTGAGAAAAACCGGCCGCAAAAATGGAAGCACCAACCCTAGGAACCGATGGTGACAATTGGGAAGGAATGGTCCGCCAAGGAAGGGCCAAAGAGAAGACGTCGGGCTCATGGGAAAGACAGCGCGCACCAAATGCATAAAGACCTGGTCCAACGGGGAAAAAAAGCTCCGGTCAAGAGAAGACGCGCAAAACCGGAAAAGGTATAGCCTCGCCACGTTAACCGTTGGCGCGAGCATGAAATAAACGGTCTTCTTCTCAAGTGAATCATCGATCTCAAAACAGGAAAAAGAGAGATAAAAGATTCATAGATAAAGTTAGGACTATTACGCAAACGCTACTTGGAGCGTTTCGTAAAGGAGGATGGACGGCGGAAGAATTTAGGCGAAGAAAGGGGGAGGACGATCGGAACGGGAAAAAGGGAAGAAGGCCCTGAGGTCAGAAGGAAGAGGCCCGGCACGCGTTGGGAGGAAACTAAGGTCCGGCACTGGCAGCGGCGTTTAAGATGGGGGGAAGGGGAAGGGTCAGTAGGAACACTCATCCAGAGGCCAATTGCACAAATCAGGGGGGGTAATGGGAATCCTGAGACGAAGAAAACGATTAAATGGGGCGGTATCAGAAGGGTAAATACTGTGCATTTGACAACCACAAGAAGGAGTAAAGGTTCATATGGAAACGGAACAGACTGTCAGCCATCAGTTGTAAGTTCGACCGGAAGGAAGGGAAGAAAAACGGCGCGGGGGAGTGACCTTTGGGGGAAGAATAAAGACGCGCTACTGTTTGAAAAAGTTGGCCTTCAGAAAAAAACGAGTTCTTGGTGTGCCAATCGGAAAATAAGGCGGGATTTAAAACGACAGAGAAAACAGGGGTAATTGGCGCATTCGTGGAGAAAAGTGTGAATGAAAGGGCGTCCCAAAGGGCCTGGGGAAAGTTGAGGTGAACGAACGATCGAATTGGGAGAAAGAAACGAAATGGTCCGTTTGGACGAAAGAATTTCGGAATGGTCGGGGGGGAAAAAACGGCAAGGCAGGGGCGATTCACTTGGGTGGGAAAGAGACCTTTGGGAACATCAGCTAGAATTTGCTGACGCGAACGCAGAGATAAAAAAAAGAAGGAAGGGGGCGCCTAACAAAAAGGTGTGGCTTCTTGGCGATTCGACAAGGACGTAATAGGGATGAGGGAAGGGGCTAGGGGAGGAGCTATGACGAGACGTAAGAGATAAGTGATGAGGGACGTTCTAAACCGATTGGACAGGAAGCATCATGGATCGTCAAAGTGAAGCGGAGCAGCGAATAGGCAAAAAGTAAAAAACACAAGGGAACTTAGGGGACAACTTCCAGAAACAAAAGGAGCTCCTTAGGCGTTTTTTTCCAAAGGTCGGGAGCGCCTCACGGGACCAAAGTCTAGAGGTGGAAAAAGGGAAGAACCAGGAACGCGGGAAGACATATCAAGGAACAAAAGGCAAAAGTTTTCGCAGCTTCGAGATACCCGCCGCAGGAACCTGGAGGAATAATGGAGAGAAAAGGCCGCGTAGAGAAGGGAATAACGTCATGGCGGGACTTGACAGGCTAAAGGTTGCGCTGGGAGCAAGGACAAGAAAACAATGCATGAGCGTCCTAGCGATTGACATAACTCAAAATACTGTCCCCCCAAAAAAAAAACGGACAAAAAAAAAAAAACGACCCCAAAAAACACAAAAACAAAGAAAGCGACACCAAATTCCCTATGAGGGCTTTTTTTTCTAAACTAAACAAGGTCGTCACGCGCCTTGTTTTCGGGATGGAAAGTCTCTGAGGGGCGCAAGACTCTTCGATCCTCGTCGACAGGAGGGCTGATAGAGACGCATGGAAGGGGTCTCAGCAACAACGAAGGTATTGGGGAGAAGAGCCGCAATCCAATCCTGACCCGGGCTAACAGAGTTTGATCGACTCAAGGCCATTCTCAAAAGGCTCTTACCCCCGAAGGCGCGGGACGTCGTTAAAAAACTAACGATGGAAAGAAGGTGGGTGGATATTTTCCTACTCAAACAGAAGCGCAGGTCATAAAGCATTAAGTAAAGGAAAAAGGAAAAACGTAAGTAGCAGGAAAGGAAGCGTCAAGAATACTGCGATAAAAGCGGAAAAAGCTGGGGGGACAGGAAGACGAATTAAGATAAAAAAGGCTCGGTCGCGGTTTGTAGTTTGAAAAAGAAACGCGCGAAAAGGGCAGAAGACGGAAAAGGGGAAAAAGGGAAAGGAGAGGTAAACTCGTGGAGAAAGGGTACTGGGTGGAAGTAGCTCTTGAACGTAGAGAGAGATTATGCAATGAAAACAAGAAGAACAGTGGGGGGGGGAGGGCCGGCGTGTGTGGTGGAGGGTACGTCAAGTGAGGGGGTTGAAAACGTGAAAGGCTAAAAACGAGCTCCATTACCTCGAAAGGGGGGGGAGAAAAATCACGCCTTAGTGTGTAACTAGCGACGGGAGGAGGAAACGTTAGTCGCTCCTAAATAAAATAACATAGCCCCTCGCGCATGAAAAAAAAGTCTATTACGCTTGCAGATAGTGAAAAAAAACGAGAAAAAAATCAAAGTTAGGTCGCGGAAAAAGTCCCATAATCGTCCAGCGCAAAGGTCGGAATAGGATGGAAAAAAAGGATACGCTCCAAAGAAAAAGGAGCGTGCACTTCCCTTCGGGCCGTTCAGGTGCCCAAAACAGATGAAAGAAGCGAATTAAAAAATGGGGGGCAGAAAAACGGGTGGGGTAAAAAGAAAAGACGCACCGGAACCATCGTCGAGAAAATCAAAAAAAAAACGCCGAAGCAATAGTTAATTCAACCGGACTAGATAGAGGGCTCCAAAGGAAAATCGGGCTTTGGACTGCGATTCGCCCAGCCCCCTGGGGGACAGTTGGGAGCAAATACGGTAGGGGGACCAAAAAAAAAGGAAAAGAGCCTGAGATGAATATTGTGCAAGGAAGGAAGAGAAAAGACCAGAATGAAACCGACGCGAACGAGAGGTCTGACTTAGCCATAAGAGGAAACGCCGGTCGAGGAAAACGTCCGAACACCCGTTTTCCGATATTTCCGTGAGCGCTACAGGGTAGGAGTGGGGGGGAAAGGGGAAGAAAAGAATGTGAAGCCCGGAGGACTCCAGAAGTCACTTCGCTAAGAAAATGATGACCATTCCAAAGCACCTACGGCCAATTGGGCGAAACGAAGGATCCAATGGGGGAACGCAAATAATTGTTCTAAGAACGGGCAAAGGCACAGAAAAAACCTCAAGGAAGAAGCGGCCGCCCAAGCCTGGAGAAAGAGTCGAACAGCGGACTTATAACGGGAAGGGGTCAAAAAAACACATCGCACTGGCACAGAACCTTCAATATCAACGATATCGCCAACAAAAAAGGTAAACGAGGATCGTCAAAAAAGGGAAACGGTTCACTGAATAACCAATAACTAGGACGTGAGGAGAGATTGAGGGGGTCATCTAGATAAAGCAAACAACTGAGGGGGAAAAAAAAGCATATCTTTGGAGAAGAGACGAAACCGCGGACTTGGGGGAGATAAAGGCATGCCCGGATTTCGTTGAGAAAGGTACCGTGAAAAAGGTAACGTTCGAGGGTCGAACGTCCAGCGAAAGGGTAATGGCAGGTGTAAGTCTAGGGGGGTGTGGTGGGATGGCAATCTAGCGGTGACACGTATCGGGCCCGGGGCCAGGAAGGGCGGGTAAAAACAAGGAGAAACAATTGGACAAGTCGGCCGAATCGGAGGTTGGCAAAAACCATCAAGGGGAGATGGGGGGAAGGGAATCCTGAAGACGAATAAAATAGTAAGTGCGTCATAAGCGGAACTGTTCATTCTCCACCGAACGAGGAAAAAGAGCTAATGAAAATAAGCGGACAAAGGGGGCTTTTCGAGCGGAAAGACGGGATAAGGTCACAGGTGACGGATCTGCTCGGGATTGTTGAAAAGAAAAAGTGAGATTCGGAAAAAAAAAAGAGCATCTTAAGTTTCCGTTTTCAGTCATCTTGGTGCTAACAAACAAAACGAACTGTGGCGACATTGAAAAAAAAAGATATGAATGAATTGTGCTGGTCGTGAAGCGCTTTTGGGGGGGGGGCTTGGGGGGTGGGAGTGTCCCGGTTTGGGTGGTTGTTTGGTGGTGGGGGGGTGGCACCTGTATATCAGCACCACTTCTTTCTGGATGGGAAGGGTGCGGAAACTGGCTGATCCGCTGCAAGGGTAGGTGTCTCAGACCACGAATTGTCTTGGGTTGCGACTGGATGGAATCATTGTCTGATGGGGGAAAGTTTCATGGAAGAAGAAATTAAGTGTCTAGAACATTTTCAGTTTGGAGCCGAGAGCGCCCGGGGGGGAATCGCAATACCATATTGGGACGTGCGCAGAAAATGGGAAGGGAGGGAAACCTAAAATTTTGAAGGAGGGCTCAAACGTATTCAGCGTGCGTGGAGACGCGATTGGGCTATGTGGCTGGAAAACGGATGCGAGCTGAAGCCAGATTGGGGGAGGGAGGAAAAAACAAAGGTTTTCAAAAAAAAGAGAAAATGTGGGGGGTTGCGTCTCAAGGAGGGAGAAAGCGAGCATTCGAGACACCGAAATCGGAAACGCACACGGGTAGTTCCAACCTTCGGAAAAACACCCGAACGCAACGTAGGCGGTTTTGGAAAAGAGAAGATACGACCGTTGGCTAACTACCGGAAAATCCTCACAGGCCGATAACCAGAGGGAGGGTTCGCCAAGAAAGATTGTGCTCCCAAAAAACTGAGAAGCCTTCAAAGAGGCGGTTCATTAGAAAAGAAAAAACCGCGAAGGCACAGTCTAAAGAAATGGGGATATTGGAAGCGTCGCGACGCAGCCTATAAGTTGCAGGTGGAAGATCGGACCATTGATGCTAAAGGAAGGGGTGCGCGCAGTCCCCGCAAGGGAGAGTAAAAACGGCTCCGCCGCGAGGGAGGAATCCAAAAAGCGAAACCAGTCCGTCGGAACGGGGGTTGAGGGAGCCGAACCGTCACGAAGCGCTGACTGGGAGGTGCCCCACCAAAGCAACTGGCGCACGGACAGAAGGAACTGTTCGGGGGGGAGGAGAAAAACGGGGGAGTATGAGGAAAGGGGTCT
>Ga0179593_1355265_pt1 | contig 11915 bp, 15 predicted proteins | sample CZODoug2_1_08_16_FD_185931 | JGI IMG/M metagenome (GOLD analysis project Ga0179593, IMG submission 185931) | Vadose zone soil fungal communities from Angelo Coast Range Reserve, California, USA - CZODoug2_1_08_16fungal (PacBio error correction) | ecosystem: Environmental > Terrestrial > Soil >...
CGCAAACCTCAGTTCGAAAGACGAGGTGTAGGTCAAGAGCATCGGCCGTTAGGAAAAAAAATGGGAGGGTAAAAAAACCTTCTGGTGAAAAATACCTTTTCAAAGGAAAATTGTGAAGCCCGAGGAAAAAGAGGGGAAAGAAAGAAACCGGGTCACATGTAACGGCAAGGTTAATTATCACTAAAGCCAACAGGGGGAGAAAAACTCCGACGACTGACCAGGGAAGAAATACGCTCAAACTCCTCGATAAAAAAGGCCATGGAACTGCCGAACATGAAAGGGAAGCATCCTAGATGGGTTGAGGGAGTTTGGAAGGGGTGGGAAAGGGGGAAAGGGACCGAAAAGGAGAAGGCAAAAGATTAAAGTAGCGGGTTGGAAAAAAAACGAATGGGGTTTCCCAAACCAATAAAAAACCAGCCGTTGAAAGAGGAAATAATCGGAAAGGGGACAGCAAAAAAGAGACAACGGCTTGCTAGACTCGGAGGCCCAAAAGGGGGGATTGGGGGAAAGACCTGGGGGTGGGAACCGGGGGGGGGTGCCGTTCAACATGGTTCTGTGGGGTAACGGGGGGGAAAAGAACCCCTGGGGGGGACAAGGGAAAAAACCCGACAAACAAAAAAACGCAAAAGGACGCGAAAAAAACACTGAAGAGTATCGAAAAAAGGGGGGGGAAAACGGGGGGGAGTCCGGAATGCAAAATCACACAAAGAGTAGTGGAGTGAATGGGAGAGTGGGAAAATGAAAAACGGTTGGGTTCACGGTGATGACGACCAAAAGAAAAAAGAAAAAAACCAAAGAAGAATGGAAAAGAAAAAAACGGGGGGCAGTTGAAACTCCGAAAACAAACCACCCGAATTTGAAATAGAGCCATATGATAGCGAAAAAGGAAAAAAAAAGGGTCTTGTGCAGAAGGAAAGTAGAAGAGGGGAAACGGCGAATTCGAAAAAGGGGAAAAAAAAAAAAAGAGCTCGGTATATACAGCGAGGGGGAAGAGGCCAGGACCGGCACGAAAGAAAAAATTCACAAAAATCGACAGTGAGGTCCTGGGGGACGAGGGGAGGGCGACACCCGGGGGATAGGGGAAAAAGAAAAGAAGCAAACCCACCTCTGCTCCTGAGAAAAGCGGTGAAACGGGGGGCAGCGGTCCAGCAGTGGGGGGATGGGAACCAAAAGCCCGAGGGGGAGGAAGGAATGAAAAATCCAGGTTGCTCAAAACGTTCACAAAAGAAAACGAAAAAAAAAGGGGAAAAAGAAGGGGGAAAAATTGGGCTGGAAGGTAGGGGTGGATCAGTGCCACAAGGTCTTAAAAAGGGGGAGAGGAACCGAAGCGAGTTTGGTCGAGGACGGCTTGGAACCACAAAACCACACAATGGACGGCACATGGGATGTCCAAAGCAATAATGCTTATCCTCTTCAAAGGAAAATGAAAAAAGGGACGTTTTTTGGGGGTTGGGAACGGCAGCGAAAGGGGGTACGTGAGTTTTGGACAGGGTCAAAAAGCTGCAACCGAGCGAGGTACATCAAGCAGACTCGTGGATGGCACTGGTCGACACAATGTAACGCGGGCCCGCAGGGTTGCAACCAAAGCTCAGAGGTTGGTAAAGGGGAAAAAGGAATCTCCAATTAGGGGAGAGCGGGCTTGACACAGGGGAAATAGACAAAGAGGGGGGGGCGACAACCGCGTGAAAAACATGAAAAAATCAACGGGGGGACCCTCCAACTCTCCGCAAAAGGCAACGTGCTCGGGGAATAGAAAAAAAGCCACCGGAGAAGGGAAGGAGGGGAGAGGTGGGAACACGAGCAAAACTAACGAACGCAAAACGAAACAAGGAAGTTGTGCGCTTCGGGGGGGAGGAAGAGGAGTCTACAGAAAAGAGGTACAATTGACAGTCCTTTTTGCAAGGGGAAGACAAAGTCCAGCTGTGTCCAAGGTGGCAGGATTGCATTAGTGAGGAACCCCTACTCATCTACTCAATTAGTGAGGGGGAGAACCTGAGACGGAAGCGATCTCAACACAACAAGGGGGGAAGGGGGGGGGAGGGGGAGGAAAAAAAGAGAGATCGCGACGTCGGACTGAAAAATTAGGCAGCTGCCATGGGAGTGACGAAGGAACTGGAGCAAGGGGGCGAAAAACAAAAGAGAATGAGGCGGAATCAGCACACCTGATATACGCTGGGATCATTTAGAACCAATACTGAAAACGAAGAAACCCAGTGAATCACGTCGGGTTGGTGGTAGGGCAAGCAGGCAGGAAGAAAAGAGGGCCAAATTACGTGATCTAAGAAGGGGCCTGCAAGGACAAAAAGACGGGGGAAAACAAGGGGGAAACGTTGAAATTTAAGACTAGGTGAAAGAAGAGGGTGGTAATCATGGTAAAAGCGCAAAGAAGGGGTAAGCAAGAAAAAAAGTGAGAGCGATTAGGGGAAACAATGAAAAACAAAACGCGTTGGGGGCAAAAATGACGCGCACAAGGGGAGTCGAAGCACTAAGCAGAGAGGTCATGGCGGGTACCTCGGGAGGGGGGGGGCAAGAGGAGACGTCGCACCCCCAGAGTTTGGGGGCTAGGGGAACAAACGGCCAAGGAGGCAAGAACCACGCCGATTTGATGGACATCCAAAGGACTTGGATGGTTGGGGTGGTAAAGAAACGCCCTCGAAGTGACGGGGTTACCAAAACCGGTAACTCCACGAAACCATCATCACAAACGGAAAAGAATGGAAATCTTCAAGCTAACACAAAAGAAAGTACGGACGACATGGGAAAAAAATCACAGGGGACACTGGTACAATTCAACTAGATGCCATTGACAAATGAGGTGGCAGCAACAGTGCGGAGCATGAAACACGAATCGACATCAGGAAGGAGAAGTCAAAAGGTGGGTTGGCGGAGGGGGGGAAACCAAACGGCTCGGCCCCAGCAAGAAAGCAGACGAAAACAAATGGTGTGAACAAAAGGAGGTCGGGGGGTGAGTAGCAACCCTCGAAACAAAAGGCGGGGGGCCCCTCGCGGGGCAGGACGAAGTTAGGAGGAGAATGATGTGCCGGACGGCACAGAAGAAGTGGCGGATTCATCAGAAAGAAACAAAATTATCCTATGGTCCTCGGGTGGGATCGCGCTGAAGCAACATCAGAAACCGGCTCTGAAGGGGGGGGGTATTGGAAGGCTAGCGGCTCCCGAGAGATGAAAAAAAAAAATGTCAATTCTCCCGATACCCACCGCGGGGAGAGCGGCCCCGGGGGTTCTGCAAATAAAGGGGGGCAGCGTTGGGGCGCGCCTACGCGTGCTTCAGGGTGATGTAGGGGTGGGTGCGGTTAACTTAGGCAAAAAAAGGCAACAACCCGAAAAGACGAAGTGCAATTAACTCAAAAAAAAAACTAGCTGCCAGACCTAGAACATAAAAGACCCCACCTGGGGGTGCGCAAAGACCTCGTCCTAACACAACCAAAAACTAGGTTATGTTGGGGGAGCAGAGACCCACAAAACTTAAGGGAACGCTACAAACGCACCCGTGATGTGTGGGGTTCAAAACAACGGGAAACCTGCCTTGTCGGGAGGTGGCTCTAAGTCAAAACAGTAAAAACTACCCTAAGCCGCCACATTCGGGTGGATTGACTAGGTGGCATTTCAGAGCACCGAAAAGGGCGTCAAATAGTAGAGGGGGCCAAAAAATTAAGCCAGGTGAAAGGGTCCACCAGTTTGGGGAGTGAAAAAAAGGGCCCCTCTTTGGGTCCCCGGGGGGTGGGAATCAGGGTAAAACCAACAGGAAAGAAAAGCCTATTGAAAAAAGGGGTCCGAACGCTGAAAAACGAGTGCTGACTAAAACCAAGGAAAAATCTTCCATCATTAAAGAAGAAAAAAGGACCGGCACTAAAGCGAAGAAAACAAGCGCAACGACAGAGGACACGTATCAGGGAGAAAATCCTAAAAACTGAGGGAGGAGCCTATATATTTGTCGTCATCAGACTAAGAGAGAGTAAGGGGGAGGGCCGAGCATCAAAAAACCAAAATAAAAAAGCGGGGGTTCAGGGTTCCAAAGACGGGAAAGGGGTTCTGCGACACCGTCAATCAGGGGGAATAGGAAAGAGAAGCGTTGGGGGTCTATTTAAAAAAGGGGTGAGGGTAAATATTTCACCGGTAGAGACAGAGGGAAAAAAAGAAACTCAGGTCACGGTGAGCATTCCTAGGAAAAGCTAGTAAATTCCAGATACAAAATAGTCGTGGAAAAAGAAATGATGTTATCACTGGAAGAGGGGGGCAGAGGGGGGTTTAGACGTCAATCTCAAAAATGCAAGGAATACTCGGAAAAGAGGGGGGGGAAAAGGTGGAAAAAAAAAAAAAAACAAACAAAGCGAGTTTGTGCTGGGGAGCCGAAAACACAAAGCCGCGGAATTCTGGCGACTTGGCTCCACCAAGATTTATTGTAAACTGGGTGGGGGGGGGGGGGGGAAGGTGGAAAAATTTCACATTGTCACAGATAAAAAATCCGGGTACTGAAGGTGGGGGAAGACCCCGGTAGACCGACAAAAACCACGAAAAAAAAATGCAAGCACCCTTAGAAGTCCAAAAGATTCGCCCAGAAACGGTAGCAAGATAGCGCGCAAGAAAGCAACCAAGGGTATTAGGTGGGCTTCCATAGAGTTGACACCACATCGGCAGCCAGAAAGAGACAGCCGCAAATGGCAAAAACAGGGGATGAGCGGATAGGAAACCCAGAATTGGAAAGGGAAGAAAAGAAAGTATCAATAAGAATGGGTCGAAGAAAGGGAGAGCGTTCCCTCAAAAACGCAGACAGAAAAAAATAAGCTAACATACTTACCGGAGGGAGGACATCAAGGGAGGGCGAGCGGAGAAAAAAACACCAGAAAAGAATTCGAACAGGGGCGTCTGGCTGAAACTCGTGCGTCGTAAAACAAAAAAAAAAAAAAAATTTTTTGGAAGACCGGAAAACAGAACGGGGGGAGGAGGGCAGCTGAAAAACAATTACTAGAGGAGAGGGGTTCATTTCCAAAAGTGTTGAACATAGATCAACCATCAGTACAAGGGAGGAAAAGAGGGACTTTCAGGACAGGACCGGACACGTCAAGAATAGAAAAAAAGCTAAAATTAAATTGGTCATGATTGCCAATGATGGTGATGACTCACTTTCAATAGGGGGGCGGACCCGATGAAAAAAGAAAAACCATAAACGAAATTTGAAAAAGGTCAAAAATAAAAAAAAAACTCAAAGGGACCCGGCATGGGATTGGTTAAAAGGCAGACACAAGGAGGAATCGCGGAGAATGGTGTTGAGTAAAACAGCAAAAGAAAAGTTGGGGCGGAACCCAAGTATGGAAGTTTTAAGAAGGTTTTCAGGGGGGAAGGGACAGCGGAAGAGTCACAAGAATATATCGACTTAGGAGACAAAGGAAGTAAAGAACAAATTTAGAGGGACGCACGGGGCAACTAAAAAAAAAGATTTCTAGGGTCAAAAATGTCAGATAATCCGAGGGGCTCCAATAGTTCAATGAGAGGAAAAACTTCCAAGGGGGGGAGGGGGAAAAGCAAGCTGAACAAGTAAGTAAAACAACCACGAGGGGGGGTAATCCAAAAGAGGACAATCAACGACACAAGGGGGGAAATCAAATCAAAAAGAAAAACTTGCAAATCGTAAAAACAACCAAAAAGAAGGGGGACGCGCTAAAGGTCCAAGGCGACAAACGTGCACTACTACAACGAAAACGCAAATATTTTAGGACCTGAGGGTGGGGGAAAGGAACCCTAGACTAATCCTGCCGGGAAAAGAGGGCCGGGAAAAAGGGTCCCGTTTTGGGCTTGACAGGAAGCCGACGGAATGCCATCGGGTTAGCCCAGGAAGGGACATGGTTGCAAGAGCACCTAGACCAAAAATCGAAAAAGCGGAGTCGAAATGGCAAACCTGACCACGACGATGCAGCGCTCAACAAACACAGAGCAGGAGATATCGTCAAAAGGCAACGGGCGAGCCCGGGACTTGCTTGCAAAAGCTTTCCATCGGTGGGGGCCCATCCTGAAAAAGGACAATGACGGAAACGAGGGGGAATTGCCGAAAAAAAAGCAGCAATAAAAATCGAACCATGAACGCGGAGAAAAGAAGGTCAGAAGCAGCCCCTACTGCAACCCAACGCTCCACGGGGCAGGCACGAGTATAGTGGTGGCACGCAAACCAGCGGGCGGCGCTTGAAACCACCCGTGCAGAAGAAAAAGAAAGGGTGGAAAACCAAGGAAGAAGCGGGCAAAAGGAAAGTTGGAATGGGGGGCAAAAGCACTTAGAGCCGTGGTGTGATTACCTACAAGGGGGGGAAAAAAAAAACCGGTAAAACAGCAGATTGAAAAAAAAAAGGAATCAATAGGAGAAAAAAAAAAAAGGGGTGACAAGACGCGTTTTGGGTCGGCAACCCACCTTGACGGGGACAGGTCCCGGTGGGTAAAACAGAGAGAAGAAAAAAAGGGGCCGAATTTACCTCAATGAACGTGAAAAAAAATGAAAACGGTAAGCCCCCGTGGGGGGGCCATTATGGGTCGGCAAAAACGGCAAAAAAAACCCTGCAGGGAATGAACGCGAAAGCCGCCGGGTGAGGGGGGGGGGAAAAAAATCCAAAATGCAATTTCACAAACTGGTGTTTGGGGTTTAATAATCCGCGGGGAAAGGAAAAAAGTGGGTTCGGGGGCCACACTATCCAGAAGCCCGCCCAAGAGAAGAAAAAGGTCCATCAAAAAAAGCAGCAAGGTACACATCCGACTCGATTCAGACGTACGCGGGGAGTTTCACACCCTTAAAAATCGGTCACATGCCTGACGCGACCAGGAAGGTCAACAAAGGACGGAGCTGCAAACAGATTCGCTTTCGAAAGGGGGAAGCGCCGGCCAATAAGGGAAAGGGTGGTGCATTGAATGCAGGGGGGAGAGCCCCCCGAGCCACAGCAGAACCCCGGGGGGAAAGAAGAGTTCAGGTTGGGAGGGGGGGGTCGAAAAAAAAAAAAAAAAAAGGGAAAGCGGGACCAAACGCCGCCTGTAGCGAGAAACGGGATGGAGATCGATAATCACCGAACCTCAAAGCGGAAATCAGAAAAAAAATGATGAGAAAAACCAATTCAAAAGGAGAGGGATCCGAAACTGACAAACAGCAAAACATCGAAGCAAGAATCGGGGGGGGGGGAAATTTGTGATTTTGCGGCTAAAGGGAACGGGGGCTTCAACACAAAAAAGAAAGATCGTGACTAACAGCCGAGGTTGGGGGGGCAGACACCCTCAAAATCAACCCCGAGTGGGGGGAACGCCCGGACTAGAATGAAAGGGCGCAAAGGGGGGGTGGAGCAATAGGTGGGGCGCGAAAACCTCAAATCCGAAACGCAGGTGGGGCGGTAAAAAAAAAACGGTGGGATGGTCGGGGGGGGGAAAACAAGAACTCCAGGGCGCCACAGAAAAGGGGGAAACGAAAGAAGCTCAGGGTTGGACAATGACACAAACGGAAAACCATACGCAAACAAAGGGAAACAGAAAAATCCCCGAAGGTCGAACGGGAGAGAAAGGGGAACCCCAGCTGCGAAGTGTCAAGTATAACTCAAAAAAAGGGTATAAAAAGACAACCGCGGGGGTAGGGGGAAAAATCTGTGTCAAAACGGGGGAAACAAAAAGCCTGAGGGAGCCGGGCCTCCGGAAACACCAGGACAAAAAAAACCGTCAACACACAACGAATTCATTGAGACTCACATTCATGTGCGGCTGGGGAGGAGTGGAGAGGCATACTTCTCCGTGAGCCAAAGGGGGGGTTCTTCTCCCCGTCTTGAGAGAGGGGAAGACCATCAAGTTCCGACCTGGGGAAGCTCGCAAAAGCAGGAGGGAAGCAATTGAATGGCACTAAAGAGGCAAAACGAGGTAGAAAAAGGGGAAAAAAAGCAGGTAGCCGAGGACCAGAGACAATAAAAAGAGAGTCACCGATGGGCCGGAGGCCACAGGGGGTCAGGACCAGACTCCAAAAAAAAACTGAGTGGGATTATGCAAAGAGAGGATAAAGTTCAAATCGTCAGAGAGGAGGAGATTGAAACGGCAAATCGGGGGAACTTAATGAGAGATAGGACCGCGAGGTCCAGAGTCCATCAAGGCTCGAAAAAAAAAGGAAAAAGAAGCGTTATCTGGTCAAAAGGGGACGAAAAGATACCGAGGAAGAGGAAAATACAAAAGTGTAGTCAAGTCAAAAAGCTGCTTGAACCAAGGCACTTCAATGATCCCAAAATAATGTAATAACTACATAAAAAAAAGGGGAAAGGGGGAAAAAAAACTATGGAATGGATTGACAGAGTCATCGGGAGGGGGGGGGGGGTAGGGTTTTACCGGGAAAGAAACAAATAAAAAAGGGAAAAAAGTAATCACATCATGGGGTTAACTATTTGTAGACAAGAAAAAAGAACGGTGAGCGTATGGAGGAGGTCTAAAAAAACAATAGCCGCCGGAAAATGGCGAGGAAATACGTGAGACACAAAGGGGGTGGGGGGGGGAACTGTTTAGGTGACGAGAAGTGGTGGACATTTGCAACGGAAGGGAGGGAAAGAACATTGGCCGACAGGGGAGACAACCGCACATTCACCAGAAAGCAATCCGCTGACTTAAAAGAAGAAAAAGATTAGCAAAGATACCGGGAGGCAGAGACTTCGCAACGCAACCCAATGGGTAGGATGGGAAAGCTTCGAGGGGGGGACAGATCGGGGGCAGAAGATAGCAAAAGCCCAGCAAGAAAATGCACATAGGTCTGGGAGGGGGCATTGGCTGCAGATACAACCCGAAGGAGGAAGAACGGCAAGAAGATGACGAGGTACAGTACAAAACTTATAGCTACTTCCGGAGTATCAGAAAAGAAGCTAAAGCAGCGCGAATACAGGAACCTGGTACCGCGCAACGAGAGGATGTACCCAACCTCAAAACTAAATCAATAATACAGGAGACAATGGGAAAGGGGGGGCTTACAGGAGCGAGAAGGAAGAAAGAAAACACCGCATTAATTGTGTGTTCCAATCCAAACACAAAAGATAGGAGGTGGTGAAAAAAATACGAAGAGGGGGGGGAATAGAAGGAATGTGGAAACGCTAAACATCTCAAAAGGGACATCGGGCAAGGAATGATTGAAAGCTATGGGAAAAAACGAGAAAGAAACGACGTGGGAGGGAAGAGAATAAGAATGGGAAAAAATTGGCTGGGGGGAAATTGAGGTGAGTGACAAACCCCTCGTGAAAATGGCACTTCCAACGGAATTAAAGAAAAGGGGGGGTGGGAAGAATAGAGGTGTCATGTATTTAACCACACAAAAAACAGGGGGAAGCCATGATGTTGGGGGGAAAAAAAAGCAAAACCTGAGAAAAACTGGGGGGCGCCCAATGAATGGGGCCCGTTTGTGTGTGTGAAAGAACCAGATGGGGGGAAAGTGGTGGGGTGGTCAAGTGGGAAAGGGAAGCAATCCGAAGGCAGCGGCCTGAGAGATGGAAAATAGCACGCTGGAAAGAACAATTGGGGGACAAGTGGGGAAGTAAAACATAACGCGGGGAAAAAACAGTGAAAGAAGAAGGCGAAAATGACAGGAACATGTCTGACACGTCCACCTCTGGGTCAAGGGCGTTGGAAATCGAGTGGAACAAAAAAAATCGTCAGCATCCTGGAACAACTCACCAAGGGGGTGTGAACCCGCGAAAACCAAGGGAAAAAAAGGGGCTCGAAGATAGGGGCCGGAACCCTCACGAGGGGGGGATGGGGACGACTCTCCCCTCAGGGGAAAAGGATGGGGTGCACTACTGAAAAAAAAAAGGTCACTAATTTTGAGGCAGTGGAAAAAAAAGAGCGGGGAAACTAGTACTAGATCACGGTCCGCAAGAAAAGGTCCGGGAAGTGACCTGTGGTGTGGGGGGAACATGGAGAACCTGAATTCGGTACGTTTAACAACGGGGGTGCGTCAGATTAAAACAGAAAAAAAAAGCCTACCAAAAGGAAAGTCACCATTAGTCCATGAACCAAAAAAACCAGCAGACGGGAATATCTGAAAAAACTAGTTAAATATATATAATTAGCCACACGAAAGAAAGTTCCATTTGCGGAAGAATGAGGTCCATCGGGGGGTAAGCAAAACGACTGGGAATGGGGGGAGGGGGACGTTTCCTCATCATGCGAAAAGAACCTTAGACCTGAAACTCGAACCATGAGGATCGAAAAAACGAAAAAAATAACTAACCCGAAGCACAGACTCAAGGTCGGGACTCGGGGTAGGTATTGGGCACGCTCACGGTTAAGCGCGTACCCCAACGCAAAAAAAAAACAAATCTAAAGGGGCTCGCGAGCGAGGGACAAGGAAGTTGGGGGGGGGTTACCATAGGCAGGGGGATCCGAGGGGTTCTGAGCGATGTCAAACGCCCATCAAATTGGGAAAGGGGAAATTGAGAAGAATTAAACTAGACCGAGTTTGGTGCGAAAAGTTGCCGCACAAAAATGTCGGGCACCAAAACAAGAGAGAAAGCGGAGAGAGCTGCGGGAAATCAGAGGGGCAAAACACGGGAACTGAAAGTTTCACCCCCACACAAAAAAACAGGGGCTAGGGGCAACCAAAGACAGTCATGACCGAAAAAAAACGCACAGCCGCCCAACGGGGGGCAATAAAAAAGGGCACGGGTCCGTGGGGTGAAAAACGAAAAAAATAAAATTGGATGTGGGGGGAGGTTAAAGCCAGGCCAACACAAACACGGACTCCCATTGAAAGAACATCACCGGAAAAGCCCAGCAAGGGATAAGACTTCAGCTTCTTAAGGCGAGTTGACTCAGTGAGCTTGGGAAGGGGAAAAAGAAAAGCACATCGAGGCCATGGGGCATGAGGTGTTACATGAAAACGGCTGAAGAGGAAAAAAAAAAAAAAAAAAAAAAAAAAAAGGTGGCGTCATTGGGGCGCAGAACAAGCGGGGGAGGAAATAGAACAAAAAACGCCGCAAGAAGCAAGGCAAAGGGGGGGGGGGGGGAGAGGAGGGTCGTTGAGTAGAGGAACAGATCGCGCCAAACGGGGCCGCCAAGAGAAGGGGGTAGAGAGCGATTGGAAAGCTCAGGGAAAAGGACAAAAAGCCTACGAAATTCGGGACAATTACCAACTGAGTATCCTCTGCAGAAGAACGACTTGAATTACTCTCGAACGCTGGCGCACAGGCCAAAAGAGGTTAAGTTCGACGGCGAAGGAAGGGGGACTGCACGAAGATCGTGACCCCAGCGAGGACAGCTCAACAGGAAAGATACCCAGCTGTGCGCGAGGGGAAAAGGGGGCCAAATGGGTGAATCGGGGACGGGAAAAGACTTGAACAGAACGCTTGTCGCTTTTATAGTAGGGGGGCACCAGGCGTCAAACAGGGCGTAACCCAGAGACAATCTCGGAATGTACCTGCTCATACCCAGAACAAAAAATAATTTCCAAATCATAAAAAGGGGGGAAAAAAATCTAGAAAGGCCCATCCTATTAAGGAACAACAATAACCAATTAATCAAGGATCACAAGCCGGGGTGGAAATCGTTTCAACAACACTGAAGAGGAAAAAATCGGTGGAAACTAAACGCGTTGAAAAAACAACAAAAAAAAACCGGACACCCGTAAGACTCCGAGACAAAAACGATTCGCAATAAATTGGGGGATGAACGCAGACATGTTGAGCGGGAGAAAAGAATCATGGGTGGATAGGAATAATTAAGCCATCCTCCCGAGTTCGTGAGGAAACACTCAAATACATACGGAAAAAAACGGGATATAATCCTCTCCACCGGATAGGTTTTTTTGAAGAAAAGCTTTTGAAACGGGGAAAGCGAGACGAAGAGGAAAGGGAGTTGAAACAGCGAATAAAGTGTAGCCTATGCCGGGAAACTAAAACTCAACCGGGAAAGAAAGG
>Ga0179593_1402633_pt1 | contig 11915 bp, 8 predicted proteins | sample CZODoug2_1_08_16_FD_185931 | JGI IMG/M metagenome (GOLD analysis project Ga0179593, IMG submission 185931) | Vadose zone soil fungal communities from Angelo Coast Range Reserve, California, USA - CZODoug2_1_08_16fungal (PacBio error correction) | ecosystem: Environmental > Terrestrial > Soil >...
AGGCTCTTCCAGTAAACAAGCAAGGTGAATGATCTAGGGAACCAGCCAAGAGGGTCCCCTTATGTGAGGGTTCAGGGGTCAACTTCGTTAGAAGGACATAGAAAGGAGCCGAAGGGACTCTGGGGAAAAAACCACGAAGACGGAGGAGGTCTGCACGGGAGCGTAGCACGGGACACTGTCTAAAACGGACGATTACGAAGACAGGAGCCCTTAAGCCTCAAAAAAGGGGGCCCTGGCCTCCCTAACTAAAGGGCTGGCGGTGAACCAGGGCCTGGTCAGTAGAGTTACGCAAGGACAAGGGACCGGTCCGTATTTGAGTTTGGGAGGACGAGGAGTTCCGGATCTTCTTGAGGACGTCGGCGAAATGGACCGGGGGAGAACTGACATCCACGACCTCAAAAGGAACGGGTTCGGAACAAGAAAGAACGCCCGTCTCACCCTTTAAGGAAAGTTCTAGACAACCCCCGCGAACCTGGCGCAAGTCACCTCCTAATTAATAAGGGGCCGAAATGAGAATTAGGGGAAACCGACGGGACATGAGAGGAAGGTCTTTTTAGCCTTAGGCTTGCTTATCGTCCTCGGAAAAGAGAGGGAAGATCTTACTGTCGAATAACAGGGGCGGGACATGGCAAAGGAAGGTCCCCGCCACTTCCTAACACGTCTTCAATGAAGGGGAACAGGGCCTTGCTTCCTAAAGGAAAGAAAAAAAAAAGAGGGACTTTCAGAAAGTCGATCTCGGGTCGGAAAGAGGACTACAAGAGGGAAGGGAAAGACGGGAGGTTTCCCAGGAAAAAAACTGTTCTGGACGACACCTTCCCCGACCTGGCCAAGGAAGGGACCGAATAGGACAGAGGACGTTGGGAAGTGAAGGAAAATGAAGAAAGGAGGTGTCTGCAAATCAGGCCGGGTAAAACTCGGGAAATGAAGGGGGTTTAGACCTGTCGTAGGGTAAAAAACAGTCGAAAAAACCGTGCAGTCTGCATCACAGCCACCAGGGGGATTACCTTTCGACGCATCCAGGGCCTTACAGGAATTCCAAAAAAAAAGGGCAGGAAACCGGTTCCTGGGTCTGCAAGGCGTGAGTTGTAAGGAGTTTCCCAGATTTCTGCGGTCAGGAAGCTTCGAGCTGGGATGAATCGACCGAAAGAGACCCCCACCCGGGGGGTGACCACCCAGAAGGTACCGAGAGATTGTCCATGCCAATAACTAAAATCGGCAAAAAGAAAAAGACACCGAATCCCCGAAAAAAGACGACCGGAGCTACATAACAGCCTTATCTGGGAACTATCGTCATAATTGCCAAGGAGTGAAGGGAGAAAAGACTTACATGCCGCCGCTGGTGGCAGGGTCAAGGGGGGAGGAGGAAGCGGCAACCATTACAGGTGGGAAATCCACCGAGAAAACTCCAAATCTCCAGCTAAAATCGCTGGTAAATTAAAGACAGAACGGAAGAAACGACGTGGCACGGAAGGGGGACGTCACGAATTTGGTAACCATGATACGTAGCGAGCGAAAAAAACAACGTGATGAAAAGAGAATATAGTACGAGAAGGGGAAATAACGGCAAATACTCTTGCAACGCTCGTATTGGACCGGAAACGAAGATCTGAGAGAGCGTCGAGGAAAATGTGGACCCAACAACAGGGGAATGGAGGGAGGTGGACGACATTCCGGCAACCGGGGGAAAAAACTAGCGTCAGTTTCCAGTAATAGATGGACCATCTGATAAGGCGCAAACATAGTGACGGGAAATGCCGGAAGGGGAGGACGTAGTCATCTTGGAGGAGGAATTGGAAGTTTTGGATTTATTTGGACAGGTGAAGATTAGGTAAATTTTCGGGGTGGAACACCGCAGGGGGTGGTTTCACAAGGAGAAAGGGTCTAGGAATAGATCGTCCGCGTCTCAGGCATAAAAAATGACGGATTGACGGACTGACAACGTAAAGGGAGACTGTTAACGGCTCCCGCAAAGAACCTTCTTTCAATTCGTGAAGGGAAACTAAATATTCACGGTATTGCAGGGGCGAAAAGGGGAGGGTGAAAGGGGGAAGAACTTGCACCGGGCCTTCCTACAATACCAACAAGGGCCATCAAAACCCTGCTCTAGCAAGGAGACCAAATTGCCCGGCGAGAGGAGGCTTGGCACACGCACCCAGGCATTTCATAACGTCACGAGTCCGGTAAGAAAGCTGCCCGACACGTTTCACGCAGGAACAGGAACAGGGGAAAGAGGGTCAACAAACCTTAGGTCAACGCCTCATGTAACTGAACCTATAAGAGATACGGCGGTCTGAAAAAGGCCCCGCAGCGTGATCAACCAAGGGAGAAAACGTAAAGGGGGAAAGGGACGCAAGGACGTGCCTACGTGCGGCAAACGGAGACGGCTTGAACCCCAACAGTTAGGACCTAACAAAGGCACACGGAAGAGTACGGGCCGAACGGCAAGCAGCGAAACGAACGGAAAAAGGTTTTGACGTCGTGGGACCACGAACAGCAAAAGGCTCCGGGACCAAGGAGAAGATCCGGAAACCAATACGTCGGAGGTCGGGATAAACGGGGGAAGCCGCTGAAGAGGGAGGAGGGGAATGGCAAAAGGGGAACTGTTGTCACAAAAATAAAAAACATGAATGGTAGGGGAGTAAGTCGCTTTAAGCCAATTGAGGAAGAAGTCAATGATCGAACAAATATCACGACGAATCCGTCACAACGGGCCAGGCGCGACAAGGTCCCTGGGACAGCGTCAACAGGTAACTAAAAAAGGCCCTGGCACGGAAGGCCAAAATAGGGGGATGTCACGGGGGCGGCCGCGTTCGCAACGGGATTTGGCGTGGGTCAGCGACGGATACTCTGCCAGGAAGAAAGAAAAGACTGGTCTAAGCCCGGCGACATCTCTTGAGAACTTCAGGAAGGCGCAAACCGTCGGCCTGAACGAAGGGGCCATTACATAGACAGACAACTTCCGTGGCCGATCTGTACGATCAATAGGACACTAGATTGGACTGAGCTGACTCTAAAAACCTAAAAAGACGAAACCGCGCAGGTAGCGTGGAATGCGGTTGAACGAAAGGTGGCGAGGGTGCGGGGCGTCGAAGGGGGTAAATGAAACGAAAGGAAGTTTAACAAAGATAAGTACATTGTTAAACTGTCGAGCAAAGGTGTGCCCTCCAAGTACAGGGGAATGGAGAGCTGGAAGTTCTGGGGGTCCTTTGGCAAAAGGGGGTAACATTTAAAAAACCGGGTTAACCGCGCTGGCCGTTAAGGTAGAAAATGGTCCATCGCTGTTCGTAGGGCGTTCGTGGACAAGTACGACGGGCGTTTCCGAAACCGTTCGGGGTAGAAGGAGGGAGAAATTTAATGGGTGGTCATGGAAAAGGAGATACGTTCGCCCGGAGGAAAAAAACGGTTGCAGAAACATTGAAAAAAAGAGAAAAAGGGAGGACAGAACGTGGAGTGGGTAACGCGACGGACCTGGGTAGGCCAAAGAAAAGCGACAGAGTCGACAAAAATCCAAACAAGCCATCAGGGGTTGGCGAATGCGTCACGGCTAAAGGGAAAAGTGGGCGCAAGGAGGTCGGGGGAGTACGGGCCCTCGTCGTTAATGCCGTCGTTCACCTGTCTGGGCAAATTATAAGGGAATCTCCAAGGGCAATCGACGAAACTTCGGACTATCCCACACGGGGTAGGAAACATGCAGGAAGATCAGTTCAAGGAAATCTGGTCGGCCGACTGTAGCCTCAGGTGACATGAACCTTAAAACACAAACAGATGTCTTGTACGTGGGGTGAGAACCAACCAGGCAGAAATTAAAGCCTGCTCTACCATCCAAAAACTCCGGAATGTACAAAGATGTTCATCGAGTGAAACGGTCAGGAAGAAAAGAACCGAATTCCCAACTCATATTCCAAAACCTGCAGATGGCAGGCAGGGCAGGGAATACATCAGGGGTCAGGTGCACAAAAGAGAATGAAAATCGGCAAAAAAAGACCGGATAGAAAATTCAAGGAGCCAGCTAACATCGCGTACAAAAATCCGCTATGCATTAAAAAACTCGTATACCTCCTTGCATGCGACAGGTAAGAACGGAAAAGTGTGGCAAAACCGGTGAGGCCAGAAAAGAGAATAGCAGAAGGCACCAAAAAGGGGGGAGGCGGTTTTAAAGAGCTTCCTGATTGGTAACCTGAGCGAGAGGAATTCCGGCCACCTATTCAGGAGAATAAAACGATAAGGCTAACCCGAAAAGAGGATGGGGGTGTAAGATCTAATTCACGCCTGCCGGGGAAGGATAAAAAAAACCTCTCGACTAAGGGGAAAGGCTCCTCCATCCAGTCTTGGGGTCAATTAATAACGGTCGTATAGAAAGGGGATGACGACCCGGAAAGGGGCCTCACAAATATGCGGGACTTGAGCACTGAGAGTATAGGAGGGCGGAAAAACGCGCACCTCAATCGCAAAGAACTAAAGTCGTGATGTGGGGGGGCGGGGCTCCCGGGAAGAAACAAAAAGAGGGGGGGAGGGGTTCACGGTCCGGGGCCGTCCGCTAAAGCCGCTTGTCGGGGGGGAGGCCTAACAGGGACGGGTCGGATGACGGCGGGGGGGAAATCCAATAATCCTTGGGATTTAACTCAAGGGGGGCATCGACAAAAGCCACTTCAGGGGCGAAACAGGACTAGAGTGTCGGAATCGCCTGCGTAAGGCCAGCATTCGAATATAACAACACCAACGGAGGGGGGGAGGAGAAAAGATCTTTTCACCTGCCGAGGAAAGTCACGAAAAAAGGAGGAAAGATGTCCGCCGAGGGACGGTCGATGACCCAGGGGCAGGATTCCCAATGGATTAAAAGATGACAACCTCCTCAAGGACGCAGACCCAAACCCGTAAAAAAAAAAAGAAAAACACCGCAAAGCGGCTGCGAGAACAAACAAAAACCAAAACGTCCTGGCGTCCGCAGAATAACACTTGGGAAATCAACAGACGCGCAAAGGAAAACAAATAAAGAGGGGGCTCGGGGGACCCGGAAGGGATGAAATTCCAACTCTCTCGACCGGGCAAGAAGATCATTGGAGGTAGGCACGAAGGTATTCGACCGGTCTAAAAAACGCCACCCGCTCCGGGACTACTTGATTCTTACTTTAAACTAAGTAGGTCAAGGAGGAAAACGAAAAGGCAGTCTGACGGGACGAAGGGGGCTAAAAGCACGAGGGGGCGGTTCCAAGAACGATCTTTGCAACGCTCCGAGGCCGAGTTTACTCAAGGAAATTCTACAAAAGAAAAGGAAGCCCCGACCCCTGGGTCCTAAGAACCCAGACGAAGAAAAGCCCGGCTATTGGGCTCCGTCAGCAGGGACTTGAATAAAAAACGTCGAAAAGCCTACTACGAAGGAAAAAGGACCTTAGTTATAAAGAAGGGAGCAGGATTAGGGGGTGCGCAAGGCGTTCTTCGTAGGCAGACTCCTTCCGCGCGGCTTTCGCCAGAAGGGGGGGGTTGGCGTGAGGGAGGGGTAGAAGATAAGGGGGGTGGAAGGAGGAGGGGGTGGCTGTTGTAACAAGGAAGGGGGGGGAGAAGTGATAGTAGGTGAAGGTGAAAATAGGGGAGGTTCGGGCGGGAGGGTATCGATGAAAAAGAATCTGATAAACGGGGTGGAAGAGGAGTGGGGGCGGGGTTCAAAGACACATAAGGGTTAGCGGGGTTGAGAGGAGGAGAGGGTGTTGGAGGAGAGCGTAAATAAGGTGCGGGGGGCAGATAAATGGGAGGGAGGGGTAAAATAGAGGAGCGCCTTATGTTGTCTCACAGAAAATCTCTTAACCGCCCCTTGGCTGACCACGCGCCCACCCACCACAAACCCAACCACACGACCACCCCACACACCCCAAAAGGCCCCACAGCCAATCGGCCGAGGGGGTCCGTACTTTGTATGTGGTGGCACCCTTACGGTTTAAGGGAAGGGTCAAATGAAACTGAACCTCGGGGGGGACAGCCCGGACCATTTGGACCGCTGGGAAAAATTCAGGGAAATGTGTGGGCGTCACCCAGACCTAAGGAAGAGTGGTCGAACGAAAAAAGGTAACGGGCCCAGTTGCCACAGGGACGGAGATCTTCTGACCGTAAAGTCGATCTCACTCGCGGCTTATCTTAAAGGGGCCCGCGGAAGGCGATAAAAAGGATATTCGGATGGCAAATAAATTGACTGACCGCGGTGAACGCACAGGGGAGTCAGAAATCAGAGGAGGCGACCGGTACCTATCGTCACCCGCGGAAGAAATCAAAGCCACGGAATAAAGAGCTGAAGGTCGAGTGGTGGGGGGTAAATAATTCGCGGCGGAATTGGTCCGTAAAGGGGCACTTGCGTGCGAACATAAGCCCTGTCAGATATGTCGAAGGTGGTACGGTAGGCCCACTGGAGTAAATTAAGATCTTAGGAAAAGAGGGGACGAAAAAAGAACTCCATTAGGCCATTTAGACTCCTCTTGTTAGGACCCCGGGGGGCTTCCCCTGAAGCGAGGACAGAAACCGTTATCACCAGGTACTACCATCCCGGAAAAAACTATCGCTGCCGGGGGAGTGCCTCCCGGGTCCCAAGAGACACACCGAGGGACCAGAAGAGACCTGTACCTGGAGGACTGAAACTTAAAATCCCGTGAACCAAGAGGGTCAAACTTCGGGGGTTCACACAGACGGTAGGAAAAAAGCCTGAACCCACCTAAAGCTCCTACCCGGCGGTCCCCCCATGCTCCCACCGCTAGTCGTCCTCAGGGGTTTCGGCGGAGAACATCTGCATCAACGGTTGAAGCGGGATCTGGGGTAAAAAGAAAGGGCCAGCATTATGTGGCGGTAAGTCTCAACTGGCTTGGAAGGGGGGAAAGGAACCGTGCTTGAAATCCTGACCGTGCCGTCGAAGGCAAAACCTAGTCGAAGGGCTGAGAAAAAGAGTCCTTGGGGTCTTAACGAATCGATGAAGTGACCGACAGCAGGACCCGGAAAAACGAAACTTTACCCTGCACTACATACGCCCGGGCGAGTCCAGTACCCCACGGGTCTAGGAGAAAAAGGGGGGGACAAAGAGAACCCGGACGCTGTGGAAAGAGCCTGGAAGGGTGGCAGGCTTTAATTCTGGACGCTTTAGTCTAGTACGAAACTGAGGAAAATCTCAAGAAAACTAAGGACCAGAAAAGACGGAAGGGAGTGGACACCCAACTCCCTGCGAACTCCAGACTAAGTGCGCACGTGCCTGTGAAACCGCCGAAGGGCCACCGTGAAAAAGCAAAACGACTGCTAGGGACGGGGCCTTCAACGGAGGCGTGCCACCGAGGGGAAACAAATGCGGAAATGATTTTTCGCCGTAGATTTGCCGAGAAAGAGTAAAGCGCGTGGCCGAATATAGTCTAGCAGAAGGGAAGGACCCCTTCGCTTTTCGGGTCAAAGAAGGACTATGCACCGTCCCTTGGGGGGGGCGGACATGAGAAAGGAGGGTAACAACAGAGGGGGTGAAACGAAAGGACCTTGGTCAGACTTCGATACTAGGAGGCCCTAGGCCGAAAATCCGTACTAAGGGAGTGTTGCAAAACAGGAAGAACTTTTAGCCGGCGGAACAGCAAAAAAAAAAAAAGGAAGGAAGGAAGGGACCGCGGGTACGGTTGACCAGGGAAAGGGAGTGTGTGCGTCCAGCCCGCTCCGCCTTAAAGAGGACGCGTGGCGACGGGGAGGGGGTGTTTACAATTAGGGGGGTAAGCCGGCAGGTTCGGTAGGCCCTCAGCGCTGCACCTGGCCCTCGCCAAGAAAGAGGCCTTCCGAGTCCAGGGGAACAGCCAAAAAAAATGCAAACGTGCTGTGTAGGCTACCGGAGGACGTACTTTGGCAAAATTCCAGGTGCGTCAGTCTGCCCAGACAAGAGACGCTGTGTCGAAAAAGGACGCCGGACAAAAAAGAAAAGTTGAAAAAAGAAATTACCTCATCAATGCCCCCAGAGCCACGAAACAAACCCGAAGTCCCCCCCCCCGAGCCCGAAGCAAAGGGGGAAGGACTACAAGAACACTCCGTATCGGGCGCCCTGATAGGAAGGCCAATGAAAGCTGGACTCGGGGAAACAGGACCTAAAAGACGGGAATCTTGTGCCGAGGATGCAGAGACAAAGGGGAAGCCATTAACCTTTGTAGCCCCTAAAAAGCGTCCTAAAAAACAATAAGAAGTGCGGTAACGTCCAATCCGGAATGTGCCCCCGCCGTGGAAAAAAAAATCCTTTTGCCTTCCAAGGGCAAACAGGAGAGACTTATCTCGAGAAAAAAAAAAAATAGTAGGATAATAAGAGCTCTAAGGGAATGAACTGGGGTGGCCCTGAAATCAGGGGGGAATTCCCGGATTGGCCGTAAAAAGCTAAAACTGGAGGATTGACGCTGGGGAGCTGTGGAACGCAAACCCACGGGAGGGGCGGCGTTAACGAAATCATCGCGAAGAAACCACCTGGCTTTCCCGCCTAGATGGGCCTGGTCAAGGAGGGAAGCACCTCGTTGCCTCGCGATCAGTCGGGGGGGAAGAAGTAAAGGACGTGTGTAACGGGCATAGGAGGCGACCGAGGGGAAGTTCTTCGTCGGGGGGGGCCTTGGGTCTATTCATGGCATCTTGTCCGGGGACGTTTGGGGACCATCATTGTTCCTCGGCCTATTAGAGAACGGAGTCGGTCCGCGGGAAAGAAGGGAGGGGCAAGAATTCCTCCCTTGGCAACTTAATCCAACTTACGACAGGAAGGGAACTTCACACACAAGACGGCACTTCCGATGGGAAAAAGTGGAACAACGTTCATGAACGAGGGAAGGGGGCGCGGGAACGGAAAAGGGGGGGCAGAAAAGAAAAAGGCCGGCTCGTTAAACCCGACCGGGAAATGCAACCACCAAACGTCGCCCCAGCAATGTCAGGAGGCGGGCGCAGGAAAAACCGACGTCGGCACTTACCAAAGGGAAAATAGTAGGCCCGGCCCTTTAGGAGGGGGCATTGTGCAGAAAGCAGTCTTAAGGAAGGGGGAAACCCAGCCGGTTGTGGGCCAGAAGCGTTCTCAATCGGAAAAGGAGCTATATCGGTTCGGGCACGCGTAAAGCCTCTCAACAAAAACAAAAACGTCAAGACCGTGCCTCATTCACCGATCGTCCGGGGACGGCGAGACAATTTTCACAGCACAGGTCGACTCGCATCTCACTAGGCGTGCAGAAAGTCGCCTTCCAACGGAAAGAAAACCTCAAAAGGACGATTCATGTGTTTAAAAAAGGAGGGGGGGGGGGAAACGACCAGAAAAATGGCAAAAGCATTAGTCTTGGCAAGTTCTACTGGGGAAGTCTGCGGGGGCGAAGGGTAACTGCAAAGGGCCATTCGGAGAGAAGGAGGGATGTTTGGGGGAGAACCTTTTACACGAAGGAAGAATCAAGGGAAGGGAAGCGCCATTAAGAAAAGGTTGCGGGAACTCAAAGACCTGCAAGCAAAAAGATCCTCAAATGCAAAACCCACAGGCCAGTACCGGCCCCCTGGAACAGGGACAGAAGGGGAATCCTAAACACACCTGCACGGGCACGCGGACATAGTGACTTTCTTCATGGCCGGTTCGGCAATTGAAGCCAATGAGTAAGAGCACGGCTCAAGAGGCGTCCGACGACGCGAAAGGGACCCGTCGAATCTCTTTGAGGTCAAGCCGTCAAAAAGTCTCAGGAAAGGGGGGGAAATGCAATAACGCAGGTTGCGCAAAACGTCCAAGACCGAGCTTCACAGGAATAGGGGGAAAACTAGACCGGATTCACCTTCTTTTACTTAAGTGCAGAGGAACTAACACCCCCCAACACCACCCCAACCCCCCACAAAACACCCCCCACCCCACCACCCCCAAACCCCACCACCCCAACCCCCGAACACAATCAACCCACCCAAACCCCCCCCCCCCACACCAAAACCCCCCCCCCCCCCCCCCCCAAAAGCCCGAAACGAACGGGGAAGAGTTCTACAGTTAGGAAGGAGGGGCTCCGGTTAAATCTTGGAGGGGGAGGGATCTGGAAGTGGACAAGGAAGTGAAAAAAAGGTGAAAAACTTGTAGAAGGTCCTCGAGTCCCGTTAACGGCCAAAAAGGTCCTAGTCAGGGCCGTTGGAATGTAGGTTGCCCCTGTTTTTTGAACTACACATTTACGTAATGAAGCCTACGCCTGGCTCCTAAATTGGAAAACACATTTAGGAAAAAATTTTCACTACTACTTGTCGTTCAAGAAAAGGGCGTTTCGGCAAAACGTCGGTATGATTGGGGTTTCTGGAGTCGCTAGTTGGTACTGACAAGCGGCCTTATAAGGGTGCCTCCATCAGAACAAAAGGGCGGAAAAGGATTCTTCTGCTAGAAAGGCCCGAGGGGGAAGAAAACTTACAATGCCGAAGGAATAATAGGAAGAAAAAGAAAAGAGCATCGGTGAGAAGCAGGGGGGATTGAAGAGGAAACTTTACGGGAGGGGGGCAAAGAAATAGAAGGTAGGTCGCCCTGAGTATAAGGAAAACAAAGGAGGTTTCCCCGGAGGGGGAGTGGAATGGTCCATAAAAGAGAAGTTAATCCGCGACGGTCTTCCCAGGGAAGGATCCGCAAAACCTGGTTCCATGAAGGTCTCGGGTAAGGGGGAGAGGAGGTCGACTCATGCAGGAAACTCGGGTCCAGGGGAGAAACTTGTCCCTCGGAAAAGTCTCCGCAAAAGGTCCAAACAGTAAATGAAGCCCTACATTCCTGCTCAATGCTCAGGAAACAGAAGGTAAGAGGGGAAGGGGTACCATTGACAGAAGGCCAACCGGCTAAAAAGGAGGTTGCCCACCGGGAATATTCCCTTAAAAAGCTGTCTCTGGAAGGGTGATAGGTCCTTTGGCCTGGAGGGGTCAGGGGAAACACAAGATAATTTCTAAACAGAGGCTGCTAACGCATAATCTGCCAATGGCGGAAGGCAATAAAACTCGAAAGAGGGAACCACCACGACAATGACCCGCGTAGAAAATAGGGGTCAGAATTCAGAGTTATTACTAAAGATTTTGACTAGGGGAAGGAAACCATACCAAAGGGAATAGACTGACGAAAATCCGAGGGCGGGAAAGGAGTCTTGGTAAAGGCCTAGACATTCGAAGCTAGGGAACGAATTGGAAGAAACAATGCGAGCAGGCAGGCTTAAAAACTCTTCCTCTGAGAAGGGAACTAACTCTGGGACTTATAACCGAATCGATTGAGAAGCGTCTCCGAAACGACCGCACTAAGTATGAGGGAATTACCCCCTTCGAGAAGTATTGTTAAATGCGCCGCGCCGGATGGAAAGCGCCGGGTGAGGATGAGGAGAATTGAAAAAAAAGAAAAGCCTCTTTAAAACGTAAAAGGTCAGGAGTGACCGTGGATCTTTGTGGGGGAGTCTTGAGGGAAAACCAAGAAGGGATGAGCTGGACATCTTCTTTCTTTGGTCGGGAGACTTCCTGGGAACGCCAACAACAGGAGTGGGGAAGAGCGGAACCGAAAGCAATCCGGAAGGGAGCCTCTTTGTGGCAAACTTCTGGGCCGAAAGTGGGGAAGGGTTCAAAAAAACTATTTGGGGGGGTCAAACGAGAAGGGAAGAATGTGAGAAAGGCATTAAAGGCGAGGGGGACATCCGTCTCGGTGAAAGGGAACTGATCAGGGAGTAGACGCGAAAGCAAAGGAGGAGGCTCTCATCAAAAAAAAGAAGATAGGAGGAAAAGATCTGGACGCTCTTAATAAGGAAACTCGAAACGTAACTGTCCGAAGGAGAGGCTGGACGTTTCGTAAACACGTCCGGATATCACAAGTAGTAAGGGAGATGAAAAAACGAGAGACAGACCGCCAGGAAAGGAAAAACCAAAAGCAGCGGCGGAAGGGAAGAGGGCGGTACAAGACACTCACTGTTTTGGGAGCTACG
>Ga0179593_1407001_pt1 | contig 11915 bp, 12 predicted proteins | sample CZODoug2_1_08_16_FD_185931 | JGI IMG/M metagenome (GOLD analysis project Ga0179593, IMG submission 185931) | Vadose zone soil fungal communities from Angelo Coast Range Reserve, California, USA - CZODoug2_1_08_16fungal (PacBio error correction) | ecosystem: Environmental > Terrestrial > Soil >...
GGTGGTGTAGGCCTTTCTCTCGGGCCAAATGAAAACACTAGCAAAGGGGTCTAGTAGACGGGGGCTCTTGAATAAGGGTTTGTCAAGATTAAACCCAGATTAAAGCTAGAAACGAAGAAGGATTGTAAAAAAAAAAAAGGGGACACTCTTCAAAGGAAGACTATGAGATGGAAAAAGAAAATTAACTTTACCATAGGGATTAGTGACGACCTAACCTTGAGGCGAAAAGTCAAAAAAGATCACCGCGAAGAGCGGGGTCCTAATCGGGTCTAATGGTGGGGAGAAAAAAAGGTGGGAAAAAAGATAATAACCAACTCGCGACGGCGAAGCGAAGAAAAGGAAATCTAGACCAAAAGGCCGATGCAAAAGAAAGCGGAAAAAAAAAAAACAAAGAAAGGTGATTTTAACAGCGCTCTCAAGAACATTATCGCATGAAGGGAGGGGAAACCCATATTAAATAAGACGGAGAGGTGGGGAAGATAAGCGTAAGGAAGGGGGGGGGGGAGGGAAAAAAAGGGAAAGACTGGTTAAGACACGATCAGTAGAAATCGTACATCTCATAGAAACATTCATTGTAAAGCAGGAGATAATATAAAAAAAGGAAGTCAACAAAAAAATCTCCTCACTTAACTGGTGAAAAGGGCACATCTTTGAGTCTTCATCCCCTGCTTCTCACCCTTACAAAGAAAAAAAATCACCTCGTACATCATTGGCGAAAGTTGGTGAAACCTGGAATGAACGCGAGAGAAAAAAAGGAGAGCCAGAAAGTCAGTAAATTTTCACAACGAAGCAATTACAGGGGAGAAGAAGGAAGTCTGAGCACCAATTTCATTCACACCTAAAAGCTAAAACAATCACTAAAAGGTTCCTTATTACTTTAAGAACATCGAGTTGAAGAGACTGGGGGGTGGGGAAGACCCGTAGCTCGGGGGGAATCCCAGTCCTACAAACCAACGCAAAAAAAACCCTCATCTACTGGGAATTCTCTCGGGATAATGCCGAAAAGAAAGGAAGAAGAAAAGAAGAGAGACGGGAAACCGAAAGAATTATAAGGAAGGGCGGAAATTTGCCTTATACTAACGACGGAAAAAGACACTATATTGAAGGAAAAAAAGCGAGGGTCAGGGGAAAAAGAAGAAGAAGGTGCCGTTTTTATAAAAAATCAAGACCGTATGGGGTTTAGAAGACGGTGGCGAGGTATGGTCGCGCGGATTTTCGGCCGGATTCACAAGTTCCGAAAAGACCGCGCGGGCAAGCTACAATGAAAAACAGGGGGAGAAGGGGAAAAGGAAACGACGGGGGGGTTTATTTAACGGAGGTAAGAAGAGGGGAGACATTCTTACCCAAGATCGTAAGACGATGCGTTTAAACCGCGCGCTCGATGCTAAAAGAGCGGCCGGGTATGCCCTACTTGAAGACAGCCGCGAAAAGGGCCGATAGCAGGGCTAGGCCGGACCTTGCTGGGGACCGGACGCCCGGGAGGCTCTCGCCGAAGGACGGCAATCAGGCTAGATTGAGGCTTGTGTCAATATTAAAGGGGAGAACGGGAGGAGGGAAAAGAAGGGGTCGGAGGTAAACGAATTTTAGCATCGGCCGCAAACGCTGCGAAAACAAAGGAATTGGGACGAAAAGAAGATGAATACAGAAAATTGAAGAAGAGGGAGGGAAAAGGAAGGGAATCCGCGACCGAGCCAGGGTGTTTTTCACGACGGGAATATCAGCGCGCAGGAGGCGGGAAGGCATCTTAAAACAGCTTGCCAACAAGGGCAAACGAGAAAGGGAAGGAGTAGAAAGCGCGAAAAGAGGAAAAGGAGGGGGGTGAGCGCAAATAGGAGGAAGAAAGGCCATGCGCCCGAGGGCACGCCTGTGTCGGAACCGGCAAATCGCTACAGAGCGCAAACGTTTTTCAGGAGGACGGTTGCGAAAGATCAGAAGAATATGAAGTAGGGAGGGGGAGGGGGAATCTCCTCTTGGAAAACACCGAAGAGGGTGGACTCACCTAAGACATCACCTTGAGGGACAGAATTATCCGTATCTCAAAGTAGAGTAAGGAGCAAAGGGGGGAGGGGAACGCCTGAAGAGATGATCATCTGAAACGAAAGAGATGGAAAAAGGAGAAAGAAAAAAGGTGAGAGAACGGTCCATGATAAATCTTCCGCATTCAGGATTCATAACAGGGAAAGAGGGTGGCGATGAGAGTCTTAAGAGAAGAGGTAGGACGCGGCTTCGTACTCTAAGAACAGGGGAGGGCCAAAAAAGCAGGACCTGGAGAACATAGGCGCGTGACAACATTAGAATCTGGAAAAAAAAAGGTTTGAATAGTGATTCTCATTGGAGAGAGAAGGGCAAGCCAACTGGACGAGGGAAAATGAAGGGTAAACTCCTACTAGCCGGAAAGAAGAGGATTTAGCGGTGGCTGGGTACGGGTCGATCTTCGCTTACCTTGTCAGGCGGCGAACGAGGTTTTCTGAACCCAAATTTTGGGAGGCAGTGAAGAGCCGTCGAACGGCAAAAAATGAGAAAGGAAATGGTGAGAAAGTTCATTACGTAAACAATGGAGGGCGGCGAGCTCAGTCTAGAATCAACAGCTTGCATTGAGAAGTTGTGGGAAGATCTGGAGAGAAAAAATCATGCATAAAGGAGAAAAAAGGACAAGGAGGAGAAGGTAAAAGCAAGCCTTGAAAAAAAAAAGCAAAAAAAGACGGCTTCAGCTCTGGGGGACGGCAGGCCGTGGTATAAATCGAAAAATCTTTTATGGTGTGTGGAGGGGTCTCTAAAAGGAGCTGAAAAAGAAAAGAAACCGAAGGGGGGAATGAAGAAAAGGCGGAGCAGATCACGCTCGCACTGGGGATATTCAGGGAACCATTGCCGATACCAGGAGGGAATAGGCAGGGGCCACAAGGAGTGTTCAGGAGAAAGAGGGGAAGGTTTGCCAAAAGGCTGCATTTACATTTGGAAATACGCGAGAGCAAATAAATAATACTGCGGCCGTCGGGAAGGTCTTCGTTGGACCAAGAGAAGCGAGAGACCAGGAGGGGTTCAAGTTAGCCGAAAGTAAAACAGAAAATACTGAGGACCCCTGACAAATTGGGGAAAAAAGAAAGCGTCGGGAGGGGAATATGGAGCAGAGGGTCAGGCTGCCGAGTACGCGCATCGGGGCGGGAGGAGAAAATCATGGGTTAAAGAGAATAGAAAAATTGGGGGGCGGAGCGATGGGCAGGGAGGAGCGTGTTTTGGACGGCAGATTTCCGGAAAGAGCTACGATGCGGAGCAGCGAAGGAAAAGGGAAGGCAGGAATGGGGGAAGAAAAAGTGTCTGGTGGTGCATTCTAACATATCCCAACGAAAACTCGTAAATCTGGGAGCAAGGCGGCAAAGCTGCGGAAGGGAAGGAGGCAAATCGACGAAGGAAAAACAACAAAAAGGGGTAAGTGGGGTCGGGTCCTATTTATTCCGCCGTGCTCGAGAGCGAGGCATCTCTTCGGGAGAAGGAGAGAAGCTTCGACAAAGGGACACAGGGGGAAAAAAGTACGACAACGTACCTTTCGGGGAAGAGGATCAAAAAGAAAGAAGACAATCGTCAGAAACCATGGGCTCTTTCGCAATTAAAAGAGAGTCAGAAAAGGGGGCGATCGTGGGGGGGGGGGGGGGGGGGTTCAAATGCGCGTAGAAGAAAAAAAGGAGGGGAAGAAGCCGACAGAGAGGAAAAGGCTTAAAGCGACCGAATTCGGTCTGGCTGTTTAAGGGTCCGAGAAGGGGGGGAGAACTGTATGCGCCCTGGAAACTAGCAAAGGGGGGTAGAGCAGAGGAGGGGGGAAACACTACTACAAAATTGAAAATGCCGCGAGAATTTTAGAGAAAAATGCGAATGGCTCAAATGCATTGAAGGGCCTAGAATGAATAGCAGAAGAAACAGGCAGGTGACAAGGGGCCCTGCTAATTAGGAACTATGCCATGAATAGAAACTCAGGCGTGTCTTGGGGTGGGGGTTGACCCAGGGAAAAATTGCAAGATATTAAAATCTGGACAAAGTTACCAACCTCTTGTGATTGAGTCAGAACTGCATGGAGGAATACTTAAAAAACACATAATAAAGAGGAGACTCCCATTCAACTTCCTTCACCTCTAGGAGCACTGGAGAGATGAAGGGGAAAAAGGAGGGAATTGCGAAGCCGATCTCCTCAATAGGCTTGAACTTGGAACTTCATTCTGGTCGGAGAGAACAACGTCCCTGAAACGAAAAACAACCTTCTGAGTTAGACCCTAACCAGAAAGGGACTTTACTAGAAGGTAAGAGGTCACAGAAATCAACACCATTTGCACATGACGCCGTCAGAACAGGAGAAGAGAACAACCCATTGGTCGGCAAACAGCCGCAAGCAGGACCCACCGTGGTCGAACAGAAGCTAATCCTCTTGCCAAGACCAGAAAACCGAAGAAAAACAGAAAGGGAGGAAAAAGGAGAGATTAGTTCTACCTGCAAGTGAGAGGAGAAGGGCGGGGAAGGATATGGTCAATATGGGATAAGCAATAGGTGCAAAAGTTGGCAAGAAATGTCGTCAACGCGCCAAGTTTTAGGGGAAGTCACGGGAAGGGAGGAGGCAGCGGGAGCAAGGGGAGCGAGGTCATCGAAGACCTCGGCCAAAAGATGCGAGCAGAAGCTAACACCTTGTAAAAAATTGCGGTCGCTAATGCCCAATTAATGCCGTCTGACCTCTGGCAAAGGCGGGAAAGGACGCAGAGGAGGAGAGAAGGGAGTGGGCGAGAATCGTCTCGACAAGAGAAGAAAACGGATCCCTGAAAATGTCGTACAGAGAGTCGGCAAGGAAAGGTCGAATATTCTGCTAAAGGGAGGACTGGAAAAAGACCCTTCTGTAAAAGGCAGGCGGAGAGAGGAAGGGCGAAAGGGGGGGGGAAAAGAATTCAAGGAGGAAGACTGATCTGGCAAAAAGACGCCGACGAAAAGAGAGCGTGGAACAGTCGGGCAGGGAGTGTCAGGACAACGTGAGGAGGACGCGGGAGCACGGGACGCCGGAGAAATATCGCGCGCAAACATCTTTGAAAAGGGGTCGCGAGTCAGAAACCAAGGAAAAAAGAAAGCGGAGATGAGGGAAAAAGAGAGGGAGGATCAGGGCCTCCTGAAAATTACCGCTGCGAACGAAACCAGTCGGCTGCAAACGTACCGTAAAATTAGCATTGAAGGCCCAAACGATCACCTTAGTGGGCGGGAGGGACTCGAAGGGAAACAAGGGGGAGAAGTGTTCGGCTCAACGGTGAAGGAAGCAGGAAAAAATCGGCGCAAGTTTCGTAATCAATACGACGTCAGCCTGAAAAAAAATTCGAAAATTAGATTACCAGCAGCAAAACTATATCCTCATTAATTGGAAGAAATGAGAAGAGGAGCGACCGAAAGGGGGAAGGGGAAGGGACAGCAAGGAAAAACGACTCTCTCTGGAGAAAGTAAAAGATCTATCGAAGTATGCATACAACGCTGACAGAAAAGAGGAGCTCACTTTTAACCGATCAAAAATTCAACCATGACGAGGGGCATGGATGACTAACTCAGAATGGGGAAGCAAAGAAGTCACATAATCCACCACCACAGAGAAGGTCATCAATACCAGGGCAGGAATTGGTTGCACACGAGACTTGGGAACGTTAATCCTTCTAAACTAAAGACTCACTCAATGAATCAAGAAAGAAACCGGGAAAGAAGAAGGGAAGGGCTAAAAAAGACCTATGCAAGATGGAAAGGCCCGCGCTGTGGGGGGGCCGAATATCGTCTGCTCGGGGAATCGCCGGATTTCCCTCCGATGAAGCTATCCGGATTTTCGTTGGGGATAGAGCGCTGGGGCAAGAGGGCAGGGTTCGCAGGTAAGAAGCAAGCGCGACAATGGAACGCAAGGGGCGGCGGAATTATTTGGTTGCTAGAATATGGAAAATCACACGGGCGAGGACGAACTGGCGCTGCAATACACCAGAGCAGAAAAAGGAAGGGGATAACAGAAGAAGAACAGGCATGCTTTGTTTTAAAGGCGGACGGTGCCGGCTGAAACGAGTCAAGCGCAGGCAGTTTCAATTGGAAAGGAAAAATGACAGCACCAGTGCGTTTCAGGCAAAACTCAGGGGGTTCTCTAGCCTTCATAAGTTCAAAAAGGGCGACCATGAAGGTACGAAGGACGATGGGTGGGGGGAGGGCTTTATCTTGAGATGAGGACGAGGAAGAAACAACCAGCATGGGAATCGTATGAAAAAAATAATTCTCTTTTTCATGCCGGGGAGCACTTGCGGGGGGGAAAGTGATCGACCTGCGGTGACAAGAAGTGAATACAGAGAGTGGAGCGCAGGATAGAGGTCGTGAATCTTTTCAGCACGCGGGAATAAATTGTTGGTCCAGCGGCAAGCTGATCTGAAAAGGAAGGAACCGCAAGTTCTTGGACATCGCCGGGTTCTCTCTTCAGTGGGAAATCCGGTGAGGGGCAGAGAGCATACCTGTAAACAAAAGGTGCGGTGAGATTTTTGGGGTTGGAAAAAGAGGAGTCCCGGATAACTGGAGGGGGTATAGATGGAACCTAACTGGCGACAGTTTCTTCCAGGTAGATTGAAACGTGACAGTTTAGAACCAATGAAAAGAAAAAAGAGATCGCTAGGAGACAAATTTTCGCCTCAGGGGAGAGGGAAGACGAAATATGGTTAAAGAAGAAAAAGATAGTTTCCACCAGATGGATCCTCATAAGCGAAGTTTGTGTTTACGAAGAAGGCCGCGAAGGACTCGGTTTTTTCATCTTTGACAAGCGAATGGTGGCAAAAAAAAAAAAGAAGAGGCTAAGAGCAGGGGGAGACGGGGGGGAAAAGGTGGGGGGGCCAAGAGTCCTACACAGAAGATAAAGGAAGAAAACAAAAGGGGAGGGAGTAAAGATTCTTGCGTGGTAGGAACCTAGAAAATTTTAACAAAGAAGGACGAGGAGCTAGGCTGGCCGCTTTTTGAATAAACGATTGGTGGGAAATATTACCCACATATTTAAGAAACGGCCGCCCAAACACCGCGCAAGAGTAAGGAGGTAACAACAACCTTACCCTTCATCGGACGATTCAAAACGGTGAAACGTATATCCATCTGGAAGGTTTGGACAAATATGCTTAGGTCAGACCTAATGAGGAAAAAAGAGGGGGAAACAGAAGGAGAAAAGGTAAAGAGGGGGAGAAAGGGGGGCGAAAAAAGGGAGCGAGAGAATCACCACCCTCGCCGCACGGCGGAAGGTCACAAGGTAAATCTATACCCAACCGCAGATTACGACTTGACGCGAGCACCAACCCTCCATAAGCACAAGAGACGGAAAAGAAGAGGAGGCGAAACATCATCAGATCGCCATCAGGGGGGGGCCGAGCCGAAAAAGCAAAAATGAAAGAACGCGCGGCGACTCGTCAAGGGGCCAAGCGGGGTCAGGAAGCGGGGGGGAAAAAACAGTTATTACAGCGTGGGAGGGAAAGGGAAAAGAATCAGCAGGAAGAAAAAAGAAAAAAGAGAGTTAAAAACTTAGGGAAAAAGACGAGAACAACAATCATCTCCCGCGCCGTTGGGAAGATCCTCTACTCGGTGCGAACTGGACCTCCGCGAAATCAAGAGACCGGCCATCACCAAAACATCTGGAAACCGAAAAGAGTCAGAAAGGGGGGAAAGGGGGAGGCCGGAGAGAGGACCTATATAGAAAAAAAGAGGGTCCACGGCCGCAGTGAAATGGAGGCTTCAATCTGGAGGGAGAAAAAAATCCACACAAACCGGGGGGAACGAAGGAAGACCAAAAAGAACAAGAAGAGGGAAGAGGAGGGACAACATCTCGTTTATCCCGGGGGGTGGAAAACCAAGATAACAGCGGAGTTGGGGGGGGGGAGACTTCAAAAAAAACCAAGGGGGTTCCGACATCACCAACATAACTGCCACCAAAAAGGGAACGGCCAAAGAAAAAGAGGGGGGCCGACAAGTAGCGGCATCAGCATGAAGGAGGCCAGATCCACCGCACAGATAGCGTACTCTCCAATTTCCGGAAAGCGAAAGCACGATAAGCCTTCAAAACCTCGAGTTCCATGTAACAGAGAGGGGGCATGGTGGGGGGGGAGCAAGATGAAGATCGGAAGGCTAAGGGGCGCGGGGTCATTGCTTTAAAAATTAGTTCGCAACGGATTTAACGAAGGGGGTCGACAAGTGCCCGCCTGGAAAAGGGGGGGAGAATTTCAGGACCTTTGGCAATTATTATCTACTTGCGGTTTGTGTAAGGGACGAATATAATTCCTCCAGAAAAGGGGGACCATGCGAAGATCGTCATTGAACTGAAAATAAGGGAAACGAGAGAAGGAGAACGAGGGCTACTTCATCGGCTGTTATGCCTACTGACTAAAGAGTCTGACTGGCCGGAAAGGAGACAGGGACGGGACCTAGAAAGGGAACTGGGAATGGAGTTGAGAGAGACGACCGAAAGGAAAAGAAAAGCAGGGGAAGGAGGAGCGGTGTACTAAATGTTCAGAAGAGTCGTTCAAGAAAGAAAAGGGACGTTAGGGCCCGGATGAAAAAGGTGGGGAGATCCGCATCGCAACTTCTTCATGGAAACAAGGCTTGGGGCTAGACTATATTCCTACACAAATTCAGAAAGGAGGGGGAGGGAAGGACGTGGGTCCTAAGAGAAACACTATCGAAGTGGGCAGGAAGGGGGGAGGACTTTTGTCCGGTAGAGGTGCGGTGCGGCAGCCTAAAGTCAAGAAAGGGCACAAGTCATCTACAAATTATCTATCAGGGGGGGCTGGAGAAGGAGACTGGGACGAGGTGAAAGGGAGAAATGAAAACGGGGAGTAAAGAGAGCACGAAAGAAGGGTTTTCCGGCAACGCAAAGCCAGGAATAGATCTTGGGAGAGGAGGGATCGTCAGACCACGTACTAAAAAAAGGACTTTACGGGGGAGGGTCCGCCATCGCCATAGTGCAGCCGGAAAAGGGGAAAAGGTATCGAAGCAAGGGGAAGAGAATGAGGCCATCCGTAAGTGGGCCTTAGCGAGATCCGTCAGAGGGAGAGAAGTATAGGATAGGAAGGTCCTTTTCTAGCGTCTCATCTAACTGCCTCATATAATCCTCGGGACGAGAGCAGAAGAGAAGAAGAAGATCCTCGTCACAAAGAAGGCGGCTACCCTCAAACAGTGAGAAGGTGGATCTGTGGGAGTGAGGGAGGGAGCAACGGGGAAGGGAGGGGGGCTTCTTAAAAAGAGATATAAAGAGGGGAACGCTGGAAAGGAAGGGAAGAGCCCCTTACGGGGAACTCATATTCAGTGAGAAATTGCTGCAAGATTAAGGGGGGGGGAAGGTGAGGGGGTACATATTGGCTAATGGACACAAAAAAAAAGCCAGCCTGTAAAAGGAGGGCGATCAGCAGAGAAGGGGAACGAAGGTCGGAGATGTGCTTGGCGGAACTTAGGCTTACGAACCTGGAGCCGAAGAAGGCTGTTTCTACAAAAAAGCAAATTGGGAAGGGTAATCTCCTTTCGCCCTTCACATATCTGAGGGAAAAGTGGAAGAAGGGGGAAGGAGGAAAGGCCGAGAAAGTAAAGAGGGGAGCGCGCGAAAACCTCGCTTAGCTCTTAATGCGTTATCTCCATTTGGCAGAGTCTTCAAAAGAAATGACAGAAAGGGAAAAAAAACCGACGAGGGAGAGAGGAGGAATAGAAGTTTCCCTCAAAAGGAAAGGAATCGCTGAGCGTCTTGACGATTCAATTTGGGGAAAAGAGCTATTATTTGGGCAGTACGCAAGCGCATAATAAAGGACAAAAGTGGGGGGAAAGGACCGAGGGGAAGTAGGAAAGGTTTCGCCGAAAGGGGGAGGAAACTTGTTGAATATTAATGGAAAATAGGGGACGAAGTAAGGGGGGAATCGGCGGGGAAATGCATTGGCGGGGAAGAGGAATTTTTCCCTGCCTTCATGGGTTGGCATTTACATCGCGGGGCTTAGACGGAGTCGAAAGGCCGGGGGGTAAGGGAAAGGGCGTTACGGTTCCACGACGAGAGTCTAGCACGGATGAGGGTGCTAGGCAATTACCGGGAAACTCTCGGGAGGACCCCTAGCGGTAGTCCGGAGGAGGAGGGAGGGAAAGGAAAAAACCGAGGTAGGAATTCAGGGAACTACGCGGGGGGGAGGGACTTGACTACCTCTCATTGACTCTAGGGCTCGGATACGAGTGGGAGGGGGGGGGGGGGGGGATAAGTCCCCATTTGGGGAGAACATTTCCAGATACGTCTCGCGAAGGGAGGGACTAGCCAAAGACGAAAAGTAGTTGGAAAAAAGGGTCGGTGGATGAGATGATCTCTCTCTCCATCATCGCAGAAAAAGGAGGCGCAGCTCAACGCGGGAACCGGTAAGAACCATCTCCGCTACACAAAGGTATGAAAAGGAAATTGTGAAATCGCTATTGGATAAAAGTAACTCTCCTAGGAAAGTCTGCTTGCTATATCTGGAAGCTCATCACAAACAGACCAGGGGAGGAAGGGGGGGGGGGGGGTGTCGTAAAAAAACAGGAAGGAGCGATGATCAGCCAAAAACGACCGTAAAGAAATCAGTTCAAAAACCTTTGAGAGGAGACTCCAAATAGTATCCTCTAAAAAGCACTTCTCTTCCAATACGTTAAAAGACCAAAAAAGGATAGAAAAGAAAAGCTTAAAACAATCACAGAACAGCGTCTGGAGGAAGGAGTGGAGGGCGAACGGAAGGCGACCAAAGAGGCCGCGCATTTTAACACGAAAGAAGCAAGATGCAAAAAACGAAAAATTAGTCCCCCCCCATTCCTCAAGGCAAGGGAAGCAAAGGTGAAGTGCAAAGGAAGGCAAGAGAAGAAAAAAAGGCAGTTTGACCATCTATTCCCGGGAGGGGAGATTGCAAAGAGGCACATTAAGGGGCACCAGTTCGCTGCGGAAATCCTCAAGAGGAAACGGACAAACCTCTGTTCCGTTAAGGATTTCTACAAGGACCATCACGAAAGAGAACTCAAAATGAGAAGAAAAGGGGCACAGACAGCGGCCTATGCAGGAAAAGAGAGGGCGGAAGGCTCCGTCCGCAACGAGGCTTAAGTTAAGAACATGGACTTCCTGAATCCGCGAAAGGCAGGGGGAATGGCGCCCTCAAAGAAGAATCTATCCTAGAGGAGGGACGCGACGGGCGAATATGGCTCGGCCGGAATAATGGAAAGGAAGGCAGAAGGGGGACCCATATAAACGAAGGTCAGAACTTCTATCAGAACAAAAAGGGGGGCGGAGAACAGCCGTGCGAAGCCTTCGCACCGTGGCCAGCTCGAATAGACTTGACGCCAGAACAACCGAAAAAGGGAAGAACACTCATATTAGGGGGGGAGAATGCTCTCTCTCCCTTATGCGTTGTGGAATGAGAGGAAAAAAAGGTTAAGAAAGGAAAGAAAAAAAAGGGCAAGGAGAAAATGTCTTCACTCTCCGATGGTGAGGAATTCCGGCAGAAACGGCGCGCGAAAAACTTGGATAGCTGAAGAGGGAAGCGATAAACGATCCGAAAATACTCCATCATCTGGACATTCTAACGGGGGGGAGGAGGGAGCAGAACGCGAGGCGAGGAGGACCGTCAGGAAGAGTGTCTGATCTAGACGGAAAGGAGCGGAAGTCCGTGTTTAGAGAATCGGCGACAAGGTCGGAAAAGCCGGAGAAAGTACGCTAGGCTATTCCCTTAGACCAAACTCAGCAATTTACTTTTTGGAAGAAATGAGAAAAGTCTGTGAGAAAGGAGGTATGCAAGGCTGAAAGAGGAGGAGGGCGAAAGAAACCCCGAACAAGAGAGAGGAAAAGAAGGCGCAACGCCTAACGAATAAACGATCGATGTGCCATGGTCAAGGGATGGGGGAAAAAAAAAAACGGGGAA
>Ga0179593_1485383_pt1 | contig 11915 bp, 19 predicted proteins | sample CZODoug2_1_08_16_FD_185931 | JGI IMG/M metagenome (GOLD analysis project Ga0179593, IMG submission 185931) | Vadose zone soil fungal communities from Angelo Coast Range Reserve, California, USA - CZODoug2_1_08_16fungal (PacBio error correction) | ecosystem: Environmental > Terrestrial > Soil >...
GACTTTTGTAAAAGAAAAATGTGCCACGAGAAGGAACGCTTTGAAATAAAAACTTCAATATTGGGGGGGGCTGGCGAAAAACAAGTCGGTAGACTAAGGAAAAGAAGGCCCTAATATGCAAAAAAAAAAAAAGAGGTATCCAAAAGAACGTGGGGAGGGAAGGCGTAGTTGGCACGGGGAAACTGCCGAGATCGATGCAGTGGTGGGGAGAACAAAACGCCCGGGAGAAAGCACGAAATCGGTTGGACGGTATGGTCGGAACATTTTGTTGGTAAGAAACCGGAATTTCACCCGCTCAAAAAAAAAAAAGGGGGGTGCACCCGTTGTTTCTATGACGGAACGACCAAATTCAAGAGGAAAGTATGATACACAAAAAAACAAAAACAAAATAAGGGGAAAAAGGGTGTTGGTAGAGGTGCTATAAGGGGAAAACATGCGCCTCAAACCACTATCGGGAGGGGTGGGAACCTTCGAAATCGGAATTTGAAAGAAAGTGCAGCGCTTGACGCGAAGAAAGGGATCGGAGCGGGCCAGGGAGGAATCTATAGCAAAGGAACAAGGTTTTGGGGGGAGGAAAAGAGCGGAATGCCCTAGAAAAGGAAAAACAGAGGGGGGGAGAAAACCTATGCAAAGATTAAGAAGACAGGACGGAATTGTTGGAATGGAGCGAGTCAAAGGGAATAAATCGCTAATGGGTCCTAAGCTAGAATGGGAGTTGGCCTATCAGCCTCCCAGAGGAAGCTGTTCCTTAAGATCCCGAGGTAAGGACAAAAACTTCCTGAATCATGTGTTGTAATTCAAAAATCATCCATGGGACCAAGGCAGGCAAGACAGGGGGCCTTAATATTTGAAGAAGAAAATGGCTGGCTTGTTGTTTGTGGGTCGGTAGCGCGGGGCGCGCGTGTAGGACGCTTGTTGTGTCACCGGGTGGACAAAGGGTCCATCAGAGGGTATGGAAACAGAGTCCCTGGAGAATTGCGGAATGGGCAAAACACCGTCAGGTTGTCAGAGGGAGGGAAAGGGGCGAATCGGTCAACGAAACCGAAGAAAAAACCACAGGGTTGAAGAGAGGTTTGGGTGTTCCTTAGTCGGACCCTCCAAATTGGGGGGTTGAGGAACGGGTTTTAAGCCAAAAGTTCCAGGAGGTGTTCTCAGGATAGCCAGGTTGAAACAACAACCGAAGTGGTCCGGATTGTCCCTCAAAGAGAAAAGTAAGCAGGGGGTCCATCGGTATGCAAAAGTTCAAGAGTCGCACCTTCCAGGGTTTTGGGAAAAAAACTGGTGTTTAAGCAAATCCGAGGGAGAGCGGCCCCACGATAGAACCATCTAGAGTTATGGGGGGTAGTTCGTCCTTTTGGGTGGGGGGGTACGCACGGCTGTTTTGTTTTGACCTAAGACCCAACGTCGCGGGAGGTGTGTGGACATGGGGGGGGGCATGTGGAGCGGGGGGTGGGGTGGCAGGGGGCGACAAATAAATGGAAAATAGACGCCCCATGAGAAAAAAATGGAAAAAACGTAGGAAAAAACGGCAAAAAAAATACCTTAAAACCTGCCTAGGAAATCCGGCAAACCCGCTGGGGTGGGTTGTCCAAACTCGACAGGGGACCGGGAGGTGACTCGTCTTACAATGGCAACCTAAAAGCGGGGGGCCCAAGTCCGGGGTGGGACAACAGGCCCTGTAACAAGAAAGAGGTCGGGGCACTGGCCGCGTGGGGAATGAGAGGAAGTGAAAGAGAGCGGGGGGAGGGAGCAGTAGGGGGGTGGGTGGTTTTTTAGGTGTGGGGGAATCGAGAGAGAATGAGAGATGAGACAAAAATTGGTTAAAAATGGAGAGCGATCCATTAGCAAGTACTGTGGGGTGGTCATTTTGAAGCGGTGGTGACGGGTTGATGTCCAGAAGACACGATGGATTTGACGCCGGCCTGTAAAATAAACAGGTCAACTAAGGAAGAAAAAATCTGGCCAGGGACTAACGCAAAAGGGAAGTTTATTAAAAATCTAAGAAGAACATAACGCGGTCCGCAAGTAGGCCAAGAGACTCAAAGGAAAAACGAATGCAGCGGGAAATGGGTTTGGGAAAACGGTGGGTTCCCAGGAGGGGCACACGAAGAGGACAATTTAACCCGAAAAAAACTGCTCCTGCTTCACTCGGGTCGAAATGGGTGGGGATTAAAAGAATGGGGCGGCATCGGAAAAAGAGTAAAAAAGGAACAGGAAAACGCAGGGGAAAAAGAAGTGAAAGGGTTTCCGGTGGTTACACAAGAAAAATGCAAAGGGAGGAGACAAATTCTAGGAAAATACGCCTCCCAAAACTGGGGGTGATAAAAATGAAGGGTGTGGAAATATCGGAGGGAACCGGACTGAGGAAACGAGTTGCTGTACCTTAGGGATAAAGGGGGGGAAAGAAAGGGAAAAATGTAGAGATGACAAAAGCGAAGGATTTCGTACGATCTCAGTACGCCTGGGAAAGTATCCGAAATTCAAAAGAAAAAAGGAGGTCACATGGATGAAGAGTAGGGGGGGGTGGCACGAGAAAAAAAAATGGAATCGAGAGGTGGTGCAGGGAAAGACGTTTTGAGGACGGGGAAAAGTTGAAAAGGTGAGAAAAAAATGACCGTGGCGCAACCACGCACAAAACTTCAGACATCCTTCAGAATGCCAAGAGGCAAAAAAAAAAAAAAAAAAAAAAAACCGGAAGTAGAAAACCGAAACAGTCTGTCCAAAGAAACCAAAATAGGGGGAAAAAACGGCCGCCTGGGTGACTGAGAAGAAAACGACGGGGCAAGAAAAAGGTTTGATTGAAGACCGAATGGAGAGTGCGTGAGACGGGGGCCAAGGAAAAAGAAGAAAAATGCCTTCAAGAGCATTTGGCGTGGGAAAACTAAAAACCTTTGAAATGCGTCAGGAGTACGTGTCAGAGCGTACCTGAAATAGACTGAAAAAGGAATGTCATTTGTGAAAATCAACCCAAGAGGGCGAGCCCCCCATGGTGGCGAAATTTAAAATTGTGAAAAAAAACGGTGCAGAGGGCAAAAGGAAAAGGCACTTAACACAATCAAGCGGTGAAGCATGGAATGGAGGAGGGCCATAATTCCATCAAACTAAGGGAGTACCCAATGAACGGGCCGCAGGAGCCATAAAGACCAAAGGGGAACGGAACTTGTTTTGTTCTACGTTTATCCAAGGGGTAAAGGGGGGCTACCAACTCTTCCCCACATTGTAGAGGTAGAGCAGAGAGTTGGGTATATCGATAGAAAAAAAAAAAAAAATAAGAAGAGCTAAAACTAGGCCGAAACGGAAGGAACTTGATGCCTCGGTGACGAGTGTTGAATTAGGCATAGAACTGCGGAATTGATCAACATTCCTCTTCGGACTGTGGGTGGGACGACTGACTTACCAGGGGTTGCCGGGGGCTTAAACCAATAGAGACCTCGTGGGGGTGAAAAAAACGGGGAAAGCTCCTCATCAATGATCACACCCTGTTTGACCAAAGAAACACGTATTCTGGAAATGGGGGTGCCTTAGAAGAAGACGCCGGGACAGTCAGGGTCAGACCGAAGAAAAACGACAACGACTTAGCTTATAAGAAATATTTCTGTTTCGAAATGGATAGTATCTTAAAAACGAAAGACGGTGGGGGCAGGTAAAAAGATTTTTTTTTGTCTTCACCTGGGGGGGCTTGGGGGTGCTTGTGGGAGCGAAAACCTGACTTGTAGCGTCCATCCACTTCCCACTCAAAACGCCATTCCTAGGGCGGTTAAAGTGGTGAAGGATGGCAGTTGAGCCCCAAAAGGAGCAAATTCTTCAAAAGCAACCGCCCAGGGGGCGAGGGCAATTAGGTCGGTTTTTCGGGGGGGCGCAGAATTTTGTGGGTTATGGGGGGGGGGGGGTGTAACGGGCTCTTAAGGGAGCTGCTCCGAGACTGAAAGGGAACCAATCGCACAAACGGGGGTGAGAGAGGGCCAAATCAGAAAAAGATTGTAAACTGGGGGTGGATGAAAAAGTGGGAGGGGTGGGTGCGGGAGGGTGTGGGAAATATGTCGCCCGGGGGGGCCGAATAAAAAAAAAGGGTAAAAGGTGGGTACCTACAAACATCGTTCTGAGGGGGGGGCAGGTAATTTATGATGGGAAAACGCCAGAGAATTTGAACGAGGAAACCCTACGAGGGGGGGGCTGAGACTGTGATGGGCGTGTGGGGGCCCAGGAAAACAAGGGAAGTTGAGGAGGAAAGGCTCCCACTGGGTTCTGAAGTAAAGATTTGCGAAAAAAAGTCCCTTGAATGGGGAAGAGCGGGAATGGTTAAAGTCACTGAAATATAAGATAAAAAACAAAAAAAGGACTCAAGAAAACCAGGTAAATTTAAGGGGCCCGCCGACAGTTGGGGCGGGCCACGGTGTAAAGGCAATTGTAATCTTCGTTAAATTAGGGGGCCAAGAAACTAATAAGGAAAAAGGGAAGTGAGGGCTTGAACCGAAAAAACGTTCGGTTCCATCAAGGTCTTTATTGTGGTGGAGAGACCTAGATGAAAAGGGGGCTGCATAGAATTGGGGGGTTTTCAATTAAAATCGGCTCAAGGTCGTAAACTAAATTCTTTTTGGTTTTGGTGGACAGAGGAAAGAGCTGGAAAAAAAAACCAGGGGCGGGTGAGAGACGGCAGGGTGGGGGCAGAGACGGTCAAAAGGTAAAAAAAAGGTTGGCCAGCGGAAAGGACCAACACAAATCAACACCCCCTTAGCCCTAAAAAGGTTACCGAAGTGCGGGTAGCTCTAGAAGAAACCATCTTCAGCAAAATTTTGAATTGAGAAAGGAAGGCGAAACCGGAGGACTGAGTAAGGGGCGGACGGAAATCCCCCAGATGACGGAAGCTGAAGGGGGAGGACTGGACAAAATAAGGGATTCCCAGCAACACACGAAAAAAAAAAGGAAGGACAAGACAGCAGGTTGAAAACAACTAGCCTGTGAGCAAATTTGTTGAGCTAAGTCGGGATAGGGTGGCACTCAACCAGGGGCCCTTGAAATACTGAGGGTTAAAGAAAAAAAGACGGTGGGTCGAAAGGCTGCCGGGCCGAAAGAAGTCAGAAGAAAAAGGACCCGGCTATGGGGCGACCAGAAACAAACGAGCACACACCGGAAAAACATAGGAGGAGGGGACTTGGTGAGGTGGGGAGAACCGATGGTGGGGGCAAATAGAAGATTGTGAACACCGTGTTCAAGGAGAAGGCCAGCGCGTAGAAACTTTTGAGTTGGTGCAACGATTGAGGAGAAATAGCAACAAACGGGGGGGGGAAGAATCACGAAGGAAGAGGGTTTTGCGTGGGCTTAGAAGGCTGACTCAAAGAGGAGGGTTTTGTGGGAAGAGGGCGGGTTCCATCCGGGGGGGAGTGGAAAGGGGTTTAAAGACAACCTCCGGCCGTCGAGTGAAAAAAGGACAATGAAAAAATCTCCTCAATTTACACAAAAAAAAGTGGGGGGGGTCAAAGAGGCTGACAAAATGCCACTCCTTTCAACAACCAAAAACAGGGGTACTCCTCCTAAGAAAGAAGAAGTCTTCTAGGGAGGCCTCAGGCGTCCTAAGACATGGACGAAGGGGAAATGGGACAGACAAAGTAAAGGCACGGTGTCCAGGCCTTGGGACTCATGGGGGGCGGGAAGAGGGGGGGGAAAAACCTCGGGGGGAAATAAAGACACCTTAGTATCCAAACAGCTGGGGAGGTGAAAGGCTTGAAGGGTTTTGGGAAAGTGGTTAGACGAATGTCCCCAGTTTAAGAAAGGTTCTGAGAACGTCGACAGGGGATTAAACGCGAAATTGCCAGAAGGCCAAGAGGGGAAAAGCAGCGACTCTGGGTGAAAGTTATGCAAAGAAGCAGAACGGAAAGAAGAAATGTGATTTTTCGGAGGGTAGGGCCAAAAGGAAAAAGGGGTGGGGCAAAAAAAGGGGGCGAAAAGACCAAAACTAAGGAGAGAAGATGGGAAGAGGCAGGGAAGAGAGTGTGGTGGTCCCACAACCGGGATCTAAGGGAACGGGGGATTTCTAACAGTCACACACGCGCCTCCAAACGGGAGGGGGGGGGGCCCATAAAAAAATAAAAGGGAAGAGAGAAAAAAGAGAATGTGAGTTGAAGGGGGGGCGTGACTAGAAAAAGCAAACAGGAGCGAAGGGACAGTTGCTGTAAGAAAATAAGGGAAAAAAAGGGGAAAAAATCCAAAAAAAACTGTCAAGCGGAAAGCACTTCGAAAGCCCGGGGGTACCGAAAACGAAAAAAAAATGGGCGGGCACAAGCCTGAAAGAAGGTTGGGGGAAGCCACGGCGACTAAAGTGGGAACGGAAAAAAAGCATCCAGGAGCATTTTGAATCCATACCGGTGTTCCCTCCACAAAAAACGAATGGGTTCTCACGTTGGAGGGGCAACTAAAAAAGGGCCAAAAAAGAACAACCGGTGTACAGACATGGCGAAAACCGAGCGGAGAAAAAAAAAAGGGGTAGTTGTCTGAAACACACAAGGTTTACGGCAAATCCCGAAGTTGGCATCCATAAACAGGACAGACTTGTGTGGTAGGGGAACGGGAATGGGTGAGAAAGCCCCACGAGAGGGCAGAACTTTTCTCGGTCATGATTTGGTACACGAATAAGGAACAGATAAAACGCGCGGAAAGAAAAGACCCAAGTTGAGGTCGGAGACAGCGTATCGGGAAGGGGAAATACGATTGGAAGAAAAAAAATTCGGAAGAGCGACAAAAACGGCTAGAGATAGAAACGAGGACCGAGTGGAAAGCTCGAAAAAAGCGCCAATGCGGAGCGGGGGGGGGCAAACCAAGGTCGGGAAAAACAGTGAAAAATAGGACCGAAAAGGCAAAAAAAAACACACGTTATCAACGCAGGAAAAAAGGGGACGAAAGGTGGCGACAAAGCAGGGAACCGCGTGGCACCCACAAAAGGGGCCAACCTGGCGCATGAAAAAAACAAAAAAAAACGCGGGGTTGTTGAAGTCGTCAGAAGGGACAAAAGGGGTCCTTCCCTTCGGGATTTGACACGGGGGGCTGGGGAAATAAAAACAAGGGATGGGTGCCCAAAGCGGGCCCATAAAAAAAAAAAAAAAAATTGGGGGGGGGGAAAATCCTAAAAAAAGGACCCCTGAAGGTCAGAAAATTACGACTGGTGGAGTCCAAAAAGGGTAAAGGGGGAAGGTTTTCAAAAGGCTTATGCTGATGTTCAGCAGGGGGGGTAAATCTCTGCGAAAAAAAAAACTTCGGGCGGGGGATAGAACAGATAAACCTGTTTTTTTCACCGAAGAGTTTACCTTTTTGGTCGGTGCCACCCCCTAACGGGCAAACAGGGTAATGGGGAAAGGAGGGACAGGGAGCCATTCCCCGAAGTCCGGCTAAAAGGGGTAGCCCTGTTACGGCCTCTCCCAGGGAGGGGATGGGAATATGATGTCCCTCCGGGCACAGGAAAAAGGGGAACACAGAAGAGGGGCAAAAAAATCCGTGGGGGGCACACCAAAAATGCCGCCGTTCCCAACTCCCTGGGGGGGTTGAAAACCCTAAAGGGGGTCCGATGCCCCACTATCCACATTTTAAAGGCAACAATGACCGTGCACGATTACAAACTAAGTTGGAAAGAACGGTTATCACCGGGAAAAAGAAAGAACAGTAGTGGGGAAGGTGTGGGAAAAACCGGAAAAACGGGGGCCTGATGCGTTTTTTGGGGAAAAATAGGCACCGTCCGGAGGCCACGTGGGGGAATACGGGTGGGAAATGGAAATGCAAACACAAAAGGGGTGGGGGTGTCACCCGAACCGGCGATGAAAACCGCCTCCTACGCAAGGGTGGCGAAAAAGGGGTGAAACGCAGGCTGGAGGGGGGGACTGGCACTGAGTCGAAGGTCCTCAAAACGGTTTGTTTGGGATGGTTGGCCAGAAGGAAAACTCCATCACCCGATACGCGTGGGGGACAGGGACAAATCGGGAACTGGTCTGTCGCCATGTCCAGGAAAGGGGGTAGGGAGGAATGCTTCGGGGGAAGCAATCACTGATCCAAGAAGGGGGCCGCGCCGGTTTGGGGGGAGGTGTAGCGGTCCGTGGGTAACAGAACGCAAAACAGCTCGGGATTTGGGGAAAACAATAAAGTGGGGGATTTCCAGACAAAAGAAACACACTTTTCAGGGTGGGGGGCTGGCCTGAAAGCCAGGTGGCCGCCCTTCCGGAGGACCAGGGGGTAAACTCCCTTCAATCACAAAGGGGTCTCAGCGAATGGTGTAATGAAGGGAGAGAGAGCAGGATCCGTTAACGCGGGGTTGGGGCTCCCGGACTCCCCAAAAAAACATCGAGCGAGGGGCTGGAGGAAAAAAAATGTGGGAAGTGGAGTCCATGCATCCAACAATGGTGTTTCCCTGTCCCCAAAAACAGGTGGGTGGGTTCGGAACCGGAAGCCCATGTGTAAATCTCTTTGAACTAGTCCCATTTGGTTGATGGAGGTGGGGCATGTGAGAGGGGGCGGTGGTGGTGGTTGGTTCTGGTGGAGAAAAGGGAAGGTGCCGGTCCGCGTGCATGGGGGGTGGGGTGGGTTGTGCCAACGAGGCTGTTTGGGGGTGGGTTTCCCAACGGTAAAAAGGGGGTGGGGTCCCCATCATGTCAGGAATCAAAAAGCCATGGTAGAACGTGGGGAGGGGGGGGTCGACCGGAAGGGGAACCTCTCAAGGGAAAAAACAGGCCGGATACCAAGAAAGGGGGGGAAAACTTTGGGTGTGTTTCCTTTGATTGGGGGAAGCTATGAAGCACACAGAGAAAGACAAGGGTTTTTGGCTCGACCACAGGCTGGTAGTCGCTGCAGCAGTAAAAAAGTTGTTTCGCCTCAGGTCGCCTATGGGTGGGGGTGCCTCGAACCGGACCAGGTTTGTGGGTGTACTGGGTCAGCCGAGAAGGGAACAAAAATAACAAGGCACAGCTCAAAAGTGAGCGCAATCAGCCCTCGATGGGACGGTAGTCTGTTGGGTCCTAGGGGCGGGGGAGGTTCTCCGGGCCAGGAAAACTGGGCCCGGGTGGGGTTGTGGGGGGTGGGGACTGGGTTTTTACGGCGGGGTGGGGGTGGGCCGGCTGGGGGGGGGGGTGATGGTGAGGGTGGGGGTAGGGTCCACTGAATGTCCCACTCGGAAAGCGTAGCCCGCGGAGGGGGTGGAAGAAATGGGAGATGACCACCTTTGCGCCAGGGGATGGGTTAAGTGGGGGGGTTGGGGGGGGGGGGCTGGGGGGTGGGGCTTGAGGGGTGGGGGGGGACTGGGTGGGGTGGAGGCCGGTGTAGTGTCCATCTTGAAGGTTTGGTGGATCCAGAACGACAGGGCCCACTGAAAAAGTAAGAGGGGGGGTTTTGCACCGTTTGAAATTGCGTGTGGAGGACTCGTTTTCAAAAGGTTGTAAAATAAACAAAACGCTCCCAAAAAGTCAAAATGGGGGGGGTGTGAAGAGGCAGGACCCCCATTGAAAATTGACACAATGTCGGAAGGGTTGGAAACCCACCGGTCACAAAACCTTATCAATCACACTCGGTCACACCACCCGGATGTTGGGTTGGGATAGAAGAAGGTCCGGCAGGGGATGAAAAAAAAAAAAAAATCCACGGTAGGAGGGAAAACAAAAAAGGCTGGGCGGTAATGGAAAAAATGAATGAAAACGAAGCAACGTTCCGGGAAGGAATTGAAAGGTACATCTCAGTGACAGAGGAGTGGAAGAGGGTTATTCGTTCTGGAGGGGTTTTGGTGGTTTGGTTGTGAAGCTGTTCTGGGGTTAGGGGTGAAAAAATGGGGGGGCGGGACAGGGAGGGACGGCGGGGGGGTGGGGGGGGGGGTGGGTGGGGGGAGTGGTGGAGGGGCGGGGGGGGGGCAGAGGGAGCGGTGCGGTAAATTGGACCCGGGTCACTAATTCTAAAAAAACGAGGTTGTCAAACACGCCATCCGACGACTTTCCCCCAAAAAGTGACAACACCCCACGCCCAGAACACCCCCCCTTCCAATTCACCCCTAAACCACCTTTTCCCTTCACGGAAAAGAAATGACAGAAAACTAAACAGGCTTCACCGGCAGGTTCGACTCTGTTCAAGAGGGCCAAGCCAGCCCGAGCGCACAGGCCAATCAAGGATGACTGTGCCGATGGGGTGGGCTGCGTGGCCCCCAAGGAGGAACAGCCTTCTAGAGGTGGCTTCGAGAGAAAGATTGTGTGAAAAACCGGGTGGTTTAGGTCAGGGCTCGGACCCTGGACCGTTGGCGGGGGGCACCTACGGGCGCTGGCGTTTGTTAAAACCAACCACTGGTTTTGAGAAGGTGGGACCAAGAAAAAAGCGGCCCACGGCCCTTTCGGGGCTCACGGGGGGTCCTTGGAGTGATTCGCTGTGTGGCTAGGGGGGGTGGGGTTGACTGGGGGGATTGCCCGGATAGGCGCCCCCAAAGAAAGGGCCGTGATTAGGCAGGGTTGGGCGGCAGAAACGAGAAATCTAAAAATCGAAAAGAGATGTGACCCTGGAAAGGAAATGTGGGGGGGGGGGGGGTGTCCCTCCCGTGTTTGGTGACAACAGTAAAATGGAGTAAATTCTGTTCTGAAGAAGTATAATGAAATGGAAAAAGAAAAACACCCCAAAAAAAAAAAAAGAAAAAAAGAAAAAAAAAACCGAAAAAAAACCTTTGGGGACTAAAGCCTGCCTGGGGGGGGAAAAAAAAAAAAAAAAAAAAACTGGGGCCGGGGGGGGGGCGATTGGTCACCCTGCCTGTGATAGGGGGGGGGAAAAAAGGACGTTACCTTACCTAGGGAGTTGTGTGTGCGTCTGCACTGACCGTGTCAAGTCGAAAAAAGGGGTGAGGGGACGATGAACAAAGTCAGTATTTAAACCAAAGAGTTAAAAAAGTTCGGGACGCATGGTACTCCGGCCGGTAAAAAGAAACAATTTCAACCTTGAGAAGAGTGTAGGGGTGTTCGGGAAGAAAATGGGCAAGGTGGTTTTAGGCGGGAAGTTACCTTGGGGGGGGGGGAAGGGAAAAAAACAAGCGCCGCAGCAACTCGCAACAGAGGCCAAAAACTTTTGTAAAAAAGAAAGTCAGGACTAATCGATCTGTCCAACCAACAAAAAAGGGAAAACCCTGTTACTGTCTCGGGGGAAGGCAGGGGCTGAAGGGTAATAGTTTTCAAACAAAACGATGGGTCGGAAGGGAAAAAAAAGTTTAAAAGGCCCGCGCCAGCAGAGGAAGAAAGGGAAAAAGGAAGCAAAGGCCTGTGATGTACGGGGTTGACAACTACATGGGGGAAAAAGCCATGTGGATTATACTTACAGCAGGAGAATATTAAAAAAAAAAAAAAAAAAAAATTCACTGGAATTGTGAGGGAAAGAAAAAACAGAGGGGAACGAAAGGGGAGCTTTAAACAGTTGGCAGAAGGGACCAAACCAAAAGGGAAAGACCAGGCTAAAAACAAATAAAGGCGCGGGAAAAAAAAAGGGGGCCATTCGAGCGGAAGAATTAAACCGCCAGGGGATAAAGGAAAAAATTAAGTCGATCAGGTAGCAACACAGACCATGCTCCAAACCCGCCTTGGGGGGGGAGTTGAAGAAGGGGGGTTGTGATCTTTGGGGAATCAAACAAAGTGGGGAGGGGGCAGGTGGGGAACCTGGAAAAAGACAAAAAGAGGCAATTAGGCGAAAGAGACATGGGGGAAGAAAAAGGAAGGCATAAAAGCATGCTCCGTGGGCGGAGAATTCAGTGGGAATCAAACCGTCAAAGGTTAAAAGAGGAAGGAACGGGTACTCGAGTGGGGGCAAGAAAAAGCAGTAAAAGTCCAGACAAACAAAGTGGGGTAACAACAAGAGCCGACCAAGCAAAATTTGGTAAAAAGGGGTTTTAATGGGTCAAAATGATCGGGCGGAAAGGACCGGCTGAG
>Ga0179593_1498331_pt1 | contig 11915 bp, 10 predicted proteins | sample CZODoug2_1_08_16_FD_185931 | JGI IMG/M metagenome (GOLD analysis project Ga0179593, IMG submission 185931) | Vadose zone soil fungal communities from Angelo Coast Range Reserve, California, USA - CZODoug2_1_08_16fungal (PacBio error correction) | ecosystem: Environmental > Terrestrial > Soil >...
TGCAACGCATTTCGTGGTCTTGCACTGGAGGGAAAGAAAAAAAAGCGTTCTCGACATGCTCTGGGGCGCGGGTCAGCCGACAGGCTGTGACCGTGGACGCGTGCCGAAAACCAAGTTCAAAATCCGAAGAAATCGAACGGAGAGAATTCCCAGACGCTGGAGCCTGAAGGTCGGGCTGGAGACTCAGGTAAGGCCGGGTAATTATCCTGCGTCGGAAGGAAGTGGAATTGAGAAAAAGAAAGTAGCAAGAAAGTCAACTCCTTCCCGGGGCCAGGATGTCGTACAGAAGAGCCGACGTTGTCGCTTGTCGTTCTACATCAAAACGTCTAATGAAAAAGGAGGTGCGAACCGACAACCATCTGCAGCAACCCTGACAGACTGGTCAGGGGAAAGGATTTGAGAAAAATCAAAAGGCCGTCGAAATCAAAAACCGAGAAAGACAGGGAGTTTAGCTTGAGAAGCTCCCTTGGGAAAAAATCCAGCACAGAACCGTTAGACGGCCACCGTCGGGGAAAAGGAATGGGGAAATGCAAGCAGCCGACGCCGGACTAGCTTGGGAGAAAGGGAGAGGTCACGTGGCGATCGAAGATAGGTTCATCTCTCCTCTGCCCCCACGAAGGGAAAAAAGCTCCGACCGTGATAATCCGCTCCATTTAAAGAAAAAGCACCGCGGCGCCCCAAGTTTGGTTAGGTTGAAGGTGGTATATTTCTCCAATCCTGACCGGAAATGCCAAAGAGATCGATACTTAACGACGGAAGCTAAATAGAGTAGGGAAGGACGCAGTCGAATCCACAGCACTGGAACTCGGGTTCAGAGACAAGACAGAGAATCTAAAAAAGACATACCAATATAGAATTGTGGCCTAGCAAAAACGCAGAATCGAGCTCCAGCTATAAAAGTACCTTTTTCCGCCGAAATAGAATTCATGAGACGGCGACACCGACCGTCAGAATCAGTTAAGGAAAGGGGCAAGAAGGAGTGGCAGAGCCGAAGAAAAAACTGGGAGAAGGCAGAAACTTGCATGGAGCACTCGTATGTGAATCTTAATTTGAGGTCTCTTGGGAGATTGGGGAGATTGGGCGGCGCCATAGGTTCGAGGCTCAGGAAAGTACGGGAAAGGTCTCCGCGTCAGCGGAGAAGGTTTTACAGCTCGACCTGAGAGGGAATCGAAACGAATGATCGGGCGCGCAAAAAAAATCAAGGCTCAGAGGCTGAAGCTGAAACGAGGGCCGGATGGGCGTGAATGGATCCTAGGCGCTTCAAGACGTTTCGTCAGGAACCTTGGGAAGCTTCGCTCACAGAAAAGAGTCAAAACTGGAAGATGACCAAGAAAAAGGTGGAAGGAGAGGGCGTGCTCGGGTGGGGTACGAGAATACGGAGTTTTTCCGAAGGACAGGAGTAAATGAAGCATCTTGTTAAAATCGGAAAGGGAAGCTGGCAAAAGCCCGAAAGAATACTGACAACCCAAGACTGACGCTTCGTGTTGGGAACGGGGGAAGAAACTAGGTTGAGAAAACCGCGAAACTCAAAAGCAAGAAACCAGGAACTGAAGAAAAAGGCGACGGAATGAAATTGCCGCTGCGCGATCAGGAAAAAAGGAAAAGAAGCGTGGGGGCCTACGCCTCTTTTTCTGACGCTTCGACTTGACGGGGTGGAACATCTCAGAGCTGCAGGTTGGGTCGGACGTAACTGGCCGCATCAGAGGGTTAAGGGAAAAAAAAGGGGCCCGATTCTCAAAAAAAAAACTGAGGGGGGGAAGAGCGACGTCAAAAAAGGGGGACGAAGGGAAACCAAAGGAAGAGGCGTCTACGGGCTCTATTTCAGATCCCCGGAGGGAATAGGGAAGCGCATCTGTCCTATCCGGGTCGGGGTAGCAAGCAATGAAGAAAAAAACAACGGCGCCGGTGAAAAGTAAAAGGGATGAAGGTGAGGAAAGGACGTGTTCCCCATAGTGGCAAAGGATCGTTTAGGAGACTCGGCACGCAACCGTCCTGGCCCGTAGCTGCAAAGAGAGGAGAGGAAATCGTTGTCAAGCAAAATTAAATGAACTAGGGCCGGCGAGGAAACGAGGCGGAGATGCAAGACGAAGGGGGGGATCGATTCAATTCTGTCGATCTCAAAAAAGGAGAGAAAGGAAGACGGGAAAGGACTATCAGAGAGCTTCGCGAAAAGGCCTTGGGGAGGGGGGGGGTCACTAATAATTAGATCGCCCAAAAAGAAAAAAGCAGACAAGGCAAACGGTGGACAACCAATGTGGCTGAAGGCTTACTCTTCCGGAAAACCATACTTGAAGAAGTCATTCCTGGGATGTCAAGGAAAAGAAGGACCAAAAAAAAACCACCAGGGGAGAAGAAAACAACGCGCACCGCGCATTTTTAGGTTTAAGGAGGAGGCAAGAACAGCGACTCCAAAAAAAGAAAACAAAACATCTCCACTGAGACACTAAGAAACATCAGCTAAAATAAAAAAGACAGGTCGTGAAGAGAAGAGGGAGAGAAGTAGAGAATGCACACACTTTCTCTGCCTAAGAATCAGTCGAAGTGTTATTCCAGAGGTAAAAAAAAGGAAAAAGGGAAACACTCTACGACGAAGCCGGAAAACAGTGTAGGACAAGCCACTAGAAAATCCAGTCTTTACTTGGGGATAGGGAGTCCGGAGAGACCTGAAAGCAAAGACTGGGAAAAGGAGAATCGAAAAAAGAACTGAGTCGTTCTGCAATCTGGCAGGGAATAGCGACGAAAGAAAGGATGAAGTGAATCAGTGCCGATGCACAAATCAAGTGGATAGAATTCTCAATCTTCAAGGGGGTCGTTTGGTCGGTACAACGTGGAGTTCACGGACGAGAAGGAAGCGTGGTAGAACAATAGAACCGCTTTTAAATAAAGGGAAGAGTAAAGTGGGAATGAAGAAAAAGCAGAAGGGGATCGCTGAGGGGAAGACTAAAGAGGAAGAGAAAAAAGCTCTCAAAAAAAAAAACGGATAGGATATGGGGGATTGGTTTAGAATGGAAGACTCTTCGAGGGAAAAAGGGGAGCGGTATACAGAAAAACTGAGTCTGGGAACGCGTCCTTAAAAAGAAACTCAGGATTGGTGAAAAGCATAAAGTCGGAGAGAAGATTGAATGATCTGGGGACGGCACTGTAAAAAACTATGACAAAGAAGAGTAGGGAAGCTACTCAAGGGGGCGGCCACATCCGGGCCAAGCGGCAGCCTCGTCGAGATATCAGTGATAGAGGGCAACTGGAAATAATTTGGGGCGAAAGGGTTTTGAGATGGGGGGAAGGGTTTTTTGATTGAACTGAGGCGCGCGTAAGAAGTCTGAAAGGGAGAATCGAACAAGGCAAAAATTGATGACGGGAGGGGATCGGTGGAAGTCTAGAAGGAATTAAAAAGTTGGAGAGAATTGCACGCTGATGGGGGGCCTGCAAAACGAATAGGATGCAGGGCTCTAACGGAAGAAATTATCAAAAAAAAGTCAAACGATCGCACTGAACTGTGGGAGCTCTCCTGAGGTCTTCACGGGGATCGGCGCTGATTATGGGGCATTGGAGAAATGGGGGGGGGGAGAATCGTGAGAAAGACGCTCAACACAGAAGAAAAAAAACGGTGACAGATACATTGTGTAACCCCACAGGTGACTCTGATTAGCCTCTACGGAGAATCGGAGAGGGTCTTCGAAGAAGAAGCGAATGTCTAGTATAAACACCAATGAGAGTAGTCGTGTGCTAAGTGAGAAGGGATCGTGAGGAAAGGTCGGGCGATATCGCCGAAGATGTAAGTTCACGAGGGAAGTCAACGTAAAATTCTTAATACAGTTTCGCATATACTAACACATCTCAAATGACAATACCATAGTCAGGAAGAACCTCTCTCGGCTTAGAGAAAAGATCGTGGGCATGAACTGGCGGAGGGGAACCTATGAAAAGATAAGTCAATCCAAGGGAGCTCACCCCTTCAGACTGGAGACTCAGATCAAGCGGAGCGTGAAAGATAAAAATGACAGAGCAAACATCAATAGGAAGCCTATGAAAGAGGGAGAAGGGACCGCAGAAATAGTGATTCTAAGACCACTGAGGAGAAAATGAGGGGAGAAAGAACGCACTGATCTGAATAGAGGCAAGTCGCCGAGCGCGCAGACTTGAACTAGAACGGAAAATTTCAGGGATTCCAGAAACACAAAAGATTATCTTTCAAAGGAAACTCTGAAAGGCTCAAGGAACCTAAACTCAAAATCCTGACATGCTGGGACTCAAAGTAAATCGAGGAAAAGAACAAGCGGCTAAAATAAAAAATCGCGAGCATGGTCTTAAACGTATAGGAAAAGCGAAGTCCGAGCGCCGGAGAAAATTTCAGTTAGGATCAGGAAAGTAGAGGGATGCAAGTCAGCTTCAAAAAGAAAATACCGCGTCAGAGGGGGTACTGCTAGAATTCTTCCGCTTGGTAAGAGAAGTGCGAGGGAAAACGCTGAGAGGACAGACGTAAGGAGGGGACACCACTTACTACTTCGTCACCGCGTAGAAAAAAAGCAGCACGATCACACAGACACGGAACTTCCCCGCGGTTGCGAAAAAACGAGGGCCTTCGAGAAAGAGTGAAGAGGTATCGAAACCGCAGGGAGAAAAAAAGTACACGAACAACCGAAACGTCTACAAGCGCATCAAGCAAGAAAGTCGCCTGGAGGAATCAAAAGGAAAGCCGATGATGGGGGAAGGTTTCATCTTGAGCCGGCGCGATGTTAAGCGCGTACCATACGTAAGTAAGGTATAGTAGAAGAAAGAACCTATTCTCCGAAAAAAAAGAGGAAGCAGATTGAAAACAAGGAGGAGCCTGACTCTGAAGGGGAGAAACATTGGGTCGAAGTGAAGAACGGGGGTTCGGCACGAGAGATCAGAAAGATTGCGGAGAACAAAGCGCTATAACCAGACATCGTCCTTGCTGTCTGACTGCGAAAGGAAAGAAACGGCCCAGGGAAAGAAACGGAGTACGAGGCGGAAAAAAAAGGAAGTGGGGGGCACTCGGAAACCTATAGATCCGTGAATGTGAGGGGAAAGAAAAGCTGGTCGGGCGGAGAGAAGTAGCAGGAAGGTTCTCGTTTGCGGTGAAGGGGAGACTGTCTGTAACGTTCGAAGTCTCTGCGAAAATTGTAAAAAACGATGAGGGAAAAGGGATGACTGCGGGGCCACCGGACTGCCTTCTCACACTCAAGAACTGAAAAGGAAAGAATTCGGCTCCACCCCACTTTCACTGTGGAACTAAATTGAAATTTCGCGTGAGTAACCGTCAAGGGAAAAGACGGGCGGGACAAGCGGGCTCTGGATCGGAGAAATCGACACGGCTGACCTCGAAGGAAAACTCTCTCCAATCAAGACATTAAAAAAACAGAAAAAATCTGTCTGAGGAGAAAACCGAATGCACATCAGGGAGGAATTATAGGAGACCGAGGCAAAGTTTCAGATGGGAGAAGAGAAATACTAGCAATGGGCAGGGGTAGAGGGCTGACAGACTACTAGGAGTCTTACATGGGGCTATACAAACACTGAGAAGTGGGGGGAGGAAAGACAACTTAAGGAGAGAAAAAGGGTTGTATAAGATTGTCAAACTTCGAAAACCTAGGAGAAAGTTTATGGAATCCCCGGTAGGCACCGGCGATGAATTGGGTGGGAAAGACGAACGCGACGGAGAGACAAACAGGGCTAGGCGAGGGGAAACCAGTAAAAACCTTAGACGCCGGATCCGGCAGCCTTAAAGGAGCCAAAACTTCACCATCGATGGGTATTCGCGCAGGGGAAGGAAGACTTCATCTAGTCGCTTCGTGGACCACGAAAACAGCCGGAATAAAGGCTTGACACGAAAGAAGCCAGAAAGGCGTCAGGTAGCCAGTGAAAAAGCATTGACAAATACAAAAAAAAAAGGAGACCACGCAAAAATCTCAACCCAACCACTATTAGGAAAAGAGAGATTTCGTCTGGAGGGGCAACGAGGGAGGGTAGGAAACCCGATCCGCTTAACGTATCGAGCGCAGAGGAGTCCGGTCTTAGTAAGACCGCTCAATGTTCGTGACATATGAAGAAGGAGATTCCTCCTCGAAGGCGGAAAAAAAGAGAACTCACAAGGGGAGCTAATCTAGAAAGGATAGACGAGGCTGTACGCAGAGTGGTAGTTGATAGAAGACGATAGCAATTACTGAGTCATCAAATCCGGATGACAAAAGGAATGTCGTCATCGCGCCGACTAAGAGTAGGAACTAAACTGGCACCAAAAAATTCTCGAAAACAACACGGTGACCGAAAAGGTCCCAGGGGGGAAGGAAATGAGTGAAAGTTGAGAATAGCCCCAAAGACCGAGAAAAGAAACAGACCTCTAAAGCGAAGGCGCAGAAGCGCGAACGGATGCAAAGCCGGAGATCGGCCAGCAGAAGCCGACAGAAAAGTCCGGGCGGGGTTGACCTACAGATATCGACAGGAGTGATGATCATCAGAAGTCTAGGGGGGGTCAGAGGGGGGAGTAAAGACAAAAAAAACCGCACGACGAAAATGGGAAAAAGGAAACCGGCCTAAAGGAGAACTAAACCAATTTCAGTAGAAAAAGCACGTGGCAGGGGGATACCATGAGGGGTTTTTTTGCTTGAATGGGGTGGAAGTGGAAAAACCCAGGACTGCCGCACCTGGACATAAAAGATCGCGCAAGACGCCTAGCGCTAAGAAGAAAAAAAGTCTGGGACAGTTCGAAACAGAAAACACTCGCGAAGTCCTCTCCTAATCACGACAAAAAAAAAAAAAAAAGGACCAAAGAGACAAAGCAGGTGGGGATGTTAAAGATTGAAAAATGACGAGAGCATATGCTCAATTGACGAAGTGGATGAGGGAACCTGGCAGGTGGCATGAAAAACGAGAAACCGAGGACAGAAGATAAGGACTGAGAGGTCTGACTCATGCCCCGATTGGGAAAGAAGTTCGACGAAATGATACGGAGAACAAGAGAAAACCCAGGGACTTGACTCTGCTTCAAATGCAAGGGGCGGAGCCCATAGGGGTTCTTCAGAGAAAAGAGAGAAAAAAGTCGAGCGCGTCAGACGCAGGCGTTCGAATCGAAAAGGAAAAAACAACATCAGCGAAAAAAGGCAAGGGCTTAAACGAAACCGGATAAGGAGCGAAAACCCGTCATCAATCGGATCTGGTTGACTGGGGGGGACGGGGTAATTGAGGGTCACGGAGGTCGAGGACGCACCTTTGAATCTGAGAGGCTCAGCCGCGAAGGACAATCTCCGTCTGGAGGGAAGAAAAAGTCCTTCAGTGGAAGAATCGTTAAATTGCGGGAGTAGACTACTACAAAAGAGGGGAGGGGTTCCCGAAGACAAGGACCTGAGAGCTGTTAAAAATTTCAGCGAACAGACCGCCGGGGATTAATACACCCAAAAAGGAAGAAAACGGGTTGGGGTTCGGGAAGCGAAAGTGTTGACTACCGCGAAGTCTACGGAGAAAAGAAGAAAGTCATCTGAAAGGCTAGCAATTGATTCCGAGGCGCGAGCAATAGGGGTGACAAAAAATATCGCGGCATATGAAGTCCTGGGGAGTCGTCAATCCAGAAATCGAATTGGACGTGAACATACATACTTTAAAATTGGCGTAAACGGAGAAAAGAAAAGGCAGCAGGGACCACCTGAATAAGAACCAACGAGGGAGGACCTGAGGGTGAGGAAGGGTTAACTTAGAACAGGCGGCGCGGAAAGAAGGAGGTCGCTTCGAGTATCGAAAAAAAAAACAGGAAGAAGAAAGGGTCTACTCGAGGGAGGGAAATGTAAAAAACGGGCCGTTCGTTATAAGCAGGCTAATCACGTCGGGAGGGATTGCATCTCAGAAAAGCGACCTAGATTCTGGTGACTAGAAAGGGAAGAAAAAGTGAACCTAAGAGAGGGGGAAGGAATCATGAACGATAGAACGAAGGGAAGTGAAAAACCGGAATCTCATCGGTCAAAATATTTCCCGCAGCGCATTGATGCAACCAAAGGGGAAGGAAGAGAGCGTCAGGGGGGAGATTCTGAGACCTGAGGCGTATTGATCGATGCGCTGGATAAGCTCAATCTCCCAGAATCACCATTTCTCCTAACGGCAGAGGGAAAAAACTGTCTGATCAATAAAGTCTGTAAGACTTGGTGTTTGGAATAAAGAAGCACAGTAGAGGATACTAACCAAAAAAAAACTAAACGATCAGTCACTCCTGAAGCGCTAAATCAAAACATTGGACCGTGCAGGGGGGGGTCTTCGCGGCGAAGAACCCTAATATTCAAGAAGTGCATTTCCGCCTCGGAAACCTACACCCTTAGATGCTCATAACACACTGAGGGGAAGGGACTCTATTAAACATGCACGAAAAGCGACTGAAACAACCGTCTAAAAGAACAAGAAAAACTCGCCCTAAGAACATCATCGAGCTACAAACCGGAAGGCTAAGAGTCGAATCTATTAATCATCCATAACGGAAATCAACTTCACTCATCTCAAGTATGAAACTAAACTCTGAAAGGAAAAGAGGACACTCGACGACATCGCAGCGCACATCCGGACCCTCGCCGGATAAAAACAATGTGTAATTGTCAAAACAATTCCGAGGGGATACGATAAAAAAAAAAAAAGCACAACTTCTAAACTGCAGAAAGACGAAAAAAATCTTCGTCAGGCCGCAGAAAATGAATATGCAGCGATACTAAACCTTTATGGAGAAAAAAATGTCAGCCTCCCTATATCTAGAAAGGAAGAATAACTCTGGGAGTCGGGCGCAAGGGAGGGAAACCCATAAAAGAAAACTTGTTACACAATTAGAAAGACCGACTGTAGTATGGGGGCGTACTTATATGCATTGGGCGCGTCTCTCGGTTATCCGGTAAGTTGGGAACTTTACTATATGGGAAAAGCTGAGAAGATCGATCACACAACAACGGAGGGAAAGGTCGGAAAAATATATCTGGTTAAAGAAAAAGTTTACAAGGAAGTAAAAAACGAAAATAGGAAAGAAAAGTCAGCGGCACATAACTGGAGAATGGATCCCCAAACTAAGCTTCGTGTCGAATACTGACGAAAAAACGATGGGAGTGGGACGGAAAAAAAAAGCCGAAACAAAATGAAGAAACCAAGAAGATACCGAAACAGGGAGGCCGAATTACTGTCCGAGCAACCCACTCGGGAGAGCTGGTCTTACGTCAGAAAGGAAAAGACTGTGAGAGGGGGGAGGAGGCGAATGTAAAAAAGGGAAAAAAGCTGTCGTCGCGAAAAAAAGTCTTCAACGCGGACCTACCCAAAGGGAAAAGGATTCTATGTTGGGGAGAAGCGGCGAGAGGGGGGCGGTCAAAGTCTAACGTCGTGGATCGTAAGTGGCAAGGAAGGAACAAGTAGAGCTGTGAAGAGATCTACGGGAATGATTAGTGAGCGAAAGGGGAAGCGCTATCTGAATCATCTTTTGGATAGATCTGATGGGTGAGGAGAAAAGGCTATATTGTCTGTGAGGGGGGGACGTTCTCGTGGGAAGCAACGCTAAACTCGAAAAAAGCATGCTCTGAAAAATGAGCAGAACAGTTTCGAGGGTCAAAAAAAAAATTCCCGAGGAAGGGGAAGAGGGACCCGTGGAGTAAGCCGCGATTAGGCACAAAACAGGGTATCGCTATAATCGACTGCTCTTCTTTCGGGATCTACTTTCTCTTGATAAAAGCAAGGCTGCTCTAAAAATCTTAGAGGGGACCTCCGCTTGCGTCACGCGGAAGGAGAAAAAAACTTGATTACGGCACGGAAAACTATCGAGGAGCAATAACGAGGGGGAGGGACCAAAAAAACCTAGCGCTTCTAAGCTAATTCCAAGGTTCAGCTATCTGAGAAAGAAAAATAGTATCATAAAGGAAAAGAAACAAGAGGGAAGCGCGACTGAGCACTAAAAAAGAGGAAGTTGATTGACAAAGGGAAAGAGGAGACCAGAGAATTCCGCGAGCGATGCACGACCTGGGAGAAGCGCACTGAATCTTTGTCTCACGACCTTAGACTTGACAAATTTCTACGGCGTAGTACGAAGGATCGAAAACGCTAGGGAGCCGCGCCGAAGGCGTGAAGCTTGTCCGACCCAGCCAGTACTCTTGGGGCCGCCTGAACACAAAAGCGTTGGTTCAGGAAAAAAACGCTGCTTAGGAAAGTAGCAGAAGAAAGAAAATCCTGAACAGCTATGAGGGTAGAAAAGGGGAAAAAAAGCCTCTCTCATTACACAAAAGGGGGGGGGGGGGGACCCAAGAAAGCAATAAAGCGCGAAGAATCAGTGATGGAAAAAATGCGCAAAAAAGCAGAAAAACCTTAATAGAGAGGAAAACGAGGAGGTCTAACTCTCCCAGAAATTCGTCACCTTCGCGCCCGAAAAAAAAATCGTCATAGCTGGTTTTACTGAAGAAAAAAAAAAGGCGCTGGAAAGCTGCCAGGGAGGGGAGGGGGACCACTCGGTCAGGGAAGCAAAAAAAACCACGAGTGTTTGTTTTACAACACAGAAGGAGGACGGAGGTAACTAACCCGCCTCAAGCACGAGAACCCACAAAAAAAAATTCTCAAACTCCGCCGTATAGTGACTAAAAGAAACGAGGACTGTTAAAAAAGGCATTGGAAAGAAAAGGGGGGAAGTAGCTCCGGAGAAAAAAAACAAAGCCGCGCATAGAGACAAGAGCAACCGCGAGCCGTCGCGGGACTTATAACGCCTAACAAAGTAGACGTGATTGGGGGATAATTGTGACAAGGAAAAAGACGTTGAAAGGCAAATTCCGCGATCGACCAGTCACGGATTGGGGCGCTAGGAAAAACCCGATGAGACTCCAAGCAGAAAATCGCAACATTCAACGTTAAAGAAGATCCGGGTCACTCAGGGGGCCAAGTTGTGAGAAATAAGACTTGTGCGGCGCTGATAAAAACTAAGAAAGATGCGTCTCAAAGACTCTCGAACCAGGATAATTACTTCTTTTAACGAAAAAAACACGGTAAAAAAGAAGGGAGAAGCAACGTCGTACCGACTCGATGCTCGTACAAAATCGGGTGGGCCTCTTCCACACGTATCTAGGGGGTCAGGAGCTGACTCTCTGCGAAGCCAAGTAATAAAGTCGCTCGGGGCGGATAGGGGGGGACTTTCTGCGCGGGATCTGACGAGAGGCGCCGTCCGCGCGAAAAAAAAAATCGGTGATGGCGGTGCTACAGGAAAGGGTCGTACCGACGACACCTCATCCTCACTTCAAAAATCCACACCCATAAGCGGGAAAAAAGCACCGTAACGTTTGAACGGGAAAGATGGCGAGGAGGACAAAGACTGGCGGCGAGTTTCACACTAGTTCAAGAAATGAAAGACGTTGTTGAAGCAAAAACCTCGACTGACGCGAGAAAAAACTGCACTAGGCTAGGGATACAAAAAAAGTCAAAAACTTTCGGGTCCAGTCGCTTCTTTAGCATCCATCAAAGAGGTCAAGAAGGCAGAAAGTACGATCCAGGGAGCTCTGTGCGGCTGGTGTCGTAGCATAGGGATCTTCTGGGTCTAGACCCAAAAACACGTTTCTGGGAAAGAAGACGGGAACACCTGTGAGAAGGTAGGGAGAAGAAGAATACTGAAGGAAAAGTTGGGAACTACCGAGTCACCGGTCGGGGACGCGATGAGACATCAGGGGAAAAATAAGATCGCTGATTAATTGAATAAAAGGGAAGCAGAAAATAAAACTAGGGAAAAAAACGGATAACAAGAAAAAACGCAGAAAATCCAGAAAGCCAGCTTGATGAATGTAGTCAGGAAACTTTAAAGACGTGCCAGAGGAGGGAGGAAGGGACACGAACCTGAGCGAGGAAATTTATTGAAACCAACTAAACATCGCCTTCGAACTACTTCGGCGCGAAATAAAAGAAAAAATAAAGCG
>Ga0179593_1707941_pt1 | contig 11915 bp, 9 predicted proteins | sample CZODoug2_1_08_16_FD_185931 | JGI IMG/M metagenome (GOLD analysis project Ga0179593, IMG submission 185931) | Vadose zone soil fungal communities from Angelo Coast Range Reserve, California, USA - CZODoug2_1_08_16fungal (PacBio error correction) | ecosystem: Environmental > Terrestrial > Soil >...
GATGACTAATATAAGAAAAATCTGGGGGGGCGAATAGCAGTTATGTTCAAACCCCACTTCGGAACTAGACAGAAGAGTAAAGTTGACAAAGCAGTCGTAGTCACTAAACGTGAAGAAAAATATACGCGACTCGATGTCAAGCAATGCGAGACAGAGCAGGGGGCCCTATTTTGTAGTAGAGACGGGTCAATCACAGTCAAAACGGAAGGTCACACTCCTTGTCGGGACTTTCCAGAAACAATAGGAAAGCAGCTGGTCTCTTACGGGGTCTACGCATCGAAACTCAAAGCAAGGGGCGTCCGTCCCAGGAAAGAGCAAACTGCACACGGGGTGGGGGTGGAGCACGTTGTGTGACGGCTGCACTTCAAAGGTGAAACAAAGGAACTTGCCCTGGGTGGCGGAAAATCCTGAGCCGATCACGATGTGCAATATTGAAAGGGGGTGCGCCGTCTTGGATCCCCTCCCCTCTGGAAACGACCAGGGCTGCTCTCGGAGTAAAAGACAACCACTGATTAAGGGGAGAGGAGGGAATGGCTGGCTTGGAGAAGGTGTTCAACAAGGAAAGAAGGAACTCACTAGATGATGGGAAGATCGTCTACGGAGTTGGGGGACAGGGAGGAGCCCAATACAACCTACAACGGAAGACGTCATAAGTGTGACGCCGCCTGGAAAGAAGTGGCGATAGGAAAAGAAGTCTCAATGGTTCGCACATAAACTTTCCCATGTCTCCTTAATGGAGCCACCCTCAGTAGCGGCGTAAAGCAAGCTTGGGTATTTCGTGGGGCTAAACAGACAACTTTCATGTCCGATGTCAGCCTGGCTCTACATAAGAGGAGGGCCTCCGGAAGGAAAACTTCCCGTTAGCCCGTTCAACCCACTCGAAACAGGTCATTGAATCACAGAGATGCTCCAAATGGCGGCATAAGTTAACCCTACATAGGCTTTGCAACCAGGTGAGAAAACTAGGCGTTCTACGACCAGCGTTCTAAGAAATGATGGGTGTGCGGAGTCATGGGAGACCCAGACGAGGTGAATCGCGTGGCCTTCTTTTTTAAGGGACGGCTCGCGGAAGAATGGCCATAGAATGATCAAATTTCCTAAGGGCGTCGTGGGGGGTTTCTAGCAGTGAAAGGGTCTGGACAAGGGTGACAGTCGTGGTAGACTCGGACCTCGCCTCCGACGGCTGGGAGGGATCCAGCAGGGTTCGCCTGACAGGTTGGGGAGGGGTGGGCTGGGCGGCCACTCCAGGGGGCCCATGTGGTTGTTCTTCATGGGCGCTTGGAAGACCTGGTACAGCGGGGGGGGGGGGTTAATGAGGGGGGGGGTGGGGGGGGGGGGGGGGACATTCTCAAATGGGGACCAAATGAAAAAATTTATCTACGATGTGAGCGGCCGTAACAAGCCGACGGTCGACTGTTCCATTTCGTCTAGGGCACGCTTGGTCATGTTGAGCTGTCGAAAAGGGGGAGCGAAGGAGGGAACCATGGAGGTCAAAAAATATCGCGTGGAATTGAGGCGGGGGGGGTTGACCGGCAAGAAGAGGGGTGAACAGGACGGGGTAATGAGTGTCCAGGGGGGAAAGCGTTGCTTCTCCATAAAGGAAGCACGATCTGGTGGGGGGGGGGAAGGGCAGATCAGCGCAAGGGGCGGGAGAGGCGAACGTAGGAGACGACTCACAGTCATCAATGCGGGGTTCGGGTTGCAAGTGCGGGCACTAATTCACAGGTAGATATGACGGGAGGAGGGGGTAGTCGGTTTAAAGGGGTCTGAGTTACACCAGCGATAAGGAGGCAATTGTGGTTTGGAATTGGGCAGGAATGATTGGGGGGTCTTTTTTGTACATATAAAGGAGAAGAGTCCGACCCCTCGGGTGCAGCCAGTGGTTGGAATTACCGACAGACGGAAGAAAGGGGTGAAAGGGGGTCACTTGATGCCGTGAGAAAAAGGTGTGGCACAGTCGGACAAATGCGGGCTCAGGCTTAAACGTTAAGGGGCGTCCGTCTACAGCAATTCATCTTTAGTAAAAAAAACAGGGTGGGTCCTGTGGGGGAGGGTTGCAAGACAATTGAAATCCGCGTTGGCAAAAACCTGGTAGCCAATGGTCGGCACACTGTAATAAAGGACAACAGACGCCGAATTACAGGTCAATCAAAAAAAAAGGACCCTCATTCAGTATCCAAAAATCGAAGTCTTCGTCTCGCAGCCGGAGGGAGTTACCGCTCCTCATGAATCTCTTGGTCCTCCGCTCCCGGGAGAAACGATATTCAGACGCCCAAGCTCCTTTCAACGGTCTCCAGGGTCAGAGGGGTTCATACTTACCGGAAATCAAAGGACCAGGATGCAGGGGGAGGGTTTCACATAAGGGGTGGAACACAATCTCTCAAAGTACGCGGGGACCTAGGGTCCCAAGGTGAGGGGGGAGAAAGGTAGTTGACCCGCGAAGCAGATAATACGAAAAACTTAAAAAAAAGTCTCGGCGCGATCCACCGATCTAGGGTAGGGGAGGCGTGAAAGAACTTGAATGGCGCATCCCCCTTGGATCGAAGACATCTGCTGCAGGTGAGTCATGGGAAAAGTCCTTACGCCGAGAGACAGGGCAAAAGGGGCGCCTAAGAAGGACGAGGGAGGGACCCCCCAGGAATTCCAAATCGCTCGTACAAGATACCAGGGTCAGGGAGGAAACAGAAGGAGGGTGGAGTCGAAGTCCGTATGAAAAATGCGATGTAAGGATCAGCCAAGCGCAAATTACACGGCGACGAAGAAGACCTTCTAAGCCAATGATCTTGTAGCACAGGGACGAAACGGGGACTAAGTGCTAGGAAGGTGCCAGGGAACCCTGGTCAAGAGCGATTCGTCCGGAAGAATTATAACCTGGCGGAAAAAGGGATACGCATGGCAGGGTCCACCGACAGGGAAAAAGGAATACGCGGCAACCCAAAAAACGCAAACATCGACTCACAAGGTGGGAGCATTAGTTGGCCCACCTACAGCGCTGTGGAAATAGGCCTCACATCGCTATAAACAAAAAAGACAACTATAAAAAGGGTAACAAAAACAGAAGAAAAGGTTCCAGGTTGCCATAGATATACTACTCACCGTAACAAGTTCGTAGAAAGAGTCCCCAAAGAAAAAGCTCGCTGAAAAAAATCCAACCTCGTTCTCCGCAAACTCGAATGGAATGGGTCTGGGTTCACAAAAAGTACAATTAGTAGCGCCAAAAACCAAATGAAACCAATCGCTGATTGGAACAGGAGTCACCCATTGTGAAAAAAGGACACCGAGGAGAAAGGGCGATCAAACGAAAAGCCAGAACAAGCTAGCACCAGCCTCAAACACGAGTCGCAACTTACTGGGAGATGAAGAAATATCGGTGGCGGTGACCTTAGAAAGAGCAGAGAAGCAGGAATCATGGAAAGGAAGAGAATGCAAAAGAATGCGGCATTGCTCCCAGGGTGACAACAGGGGGTGGCAACAGGGCGCTCCTGTTATGAGCTCATAAGATCAAGTCGTACGGGGTCAATCAAAAAAGGCTCAGACCCAGGGAAGCGATAGCAAAACCTCGCAACATTACAATATTAAAAAAACTAATCCTTAACCCAGAAACTAGGGCAGGGCGGGAAGTTAACCAAGCCCCGAACCCGCTCACAGGAACAAGACGAACATATGGGCGGCCAGAGGTATGAAACATATTACCGCCGGGGGAAACTGTGTACTGCACAACCCATACAATCAGGTACACTCGGATGAGACGCCTCGAAGAAAAAATCGTCGTATGCAAGTGGGCGAAGGGTTTAAACCTCAAATCACGACAGGCGCGGCTACAGCCGCATCCACCCCCCGACAGACTAAAGAGCACGGGAAATGTAAAAAACCTACGCGCCAATCGTCGGCCACAACCCACGTCAGGCCTAAGGGGGGGGCAAAAGAGATAACCAGAAAATTACGTCAGGAGGGAGGACCATCCCCCCTTGAGGGCCTATGGACATAAATTTATGGGGGCGCCCCATCTTATAAAAAAAGAAGACCAAAAGGTGGGGTTCATCATGCCCCAATAATCCAGCAACAGTCAGGGAAACAAAATAGATCACGGAGAAAAATGAAAAGATGAAGGTAAGGGGGAATTGAGGCGGCCCCGGGGATGGGGGCCAAAGGGGAAAAGTGTAAAAACACCCATCAAAATCTTAAGGAATGGTCTGGGGGGCAATGTTAGTTTGCGGATGTGTCAATGGGAAACCGGAGAAGATGCTCAACAGAAAGGAGGGGGAGGCACACATCTTCTTTTCCGAGGAGGAGAACTCTGGCAGGGTACTTTCTAAAAATTTGGCAAGAAACCGCTGAGGAATCTCCGTTTCAAGTGTTCACCCAAACCAAAGAAAGGGTTACCAGAAGGTAAGGGCAGGGTGGACCAACGAGTGGTAAAAACAAGGGGGGGACCACCTTGGGGGCTACGCACTGTTACTTCAAACATCAAACAAAGGGTCGATGGCGCAAGTGCTATCTCGGATAGTGTGGTCTAAGCCATGCGAGAGCTTTCCACACCGGACAAGTAAACGGAGCAGCTCTAGGACCCAAACCAAAGAGGCACTTTGGTATAAGAGTCGAGACGCAAAAAGCTAGTGGATTTGGGGGGGAGTCGAGCGGGGGGGAAATGGGGGCTCCCGGTTAGGGGAAGTCATGACAAGCTCCCGCCCACGGGGGCACGGTCGTAACAATAGGCTCTAAAACCCCTTCTCATTTTGGTTGTATCCCCGGTTGGAAGGTATGGAAAGAATCTTGGCGCACGAAGTATAGTCCGGTTAAGGCTCTGGGACCCACTATGTGTCCGGCTGCGTCTCATGCCGGGCTGAGTCCTGGAGGGCGAGTCTATGTGGACTGGGAAATTTTGGATGCAAGAATGAGGTAAACATTGCTGGGGGGAGAATCGACAGAGGGGCTTAAGCGGGAGCCTAACCACCAACTTATGGGAGGTTTGAAAAAACGCTGGACAGTCAAAAAGGGCGGTTGTAAGAAAAGACCAGGTGGCGGATGAGGTTGAGGTCCTAGGGGGTGGGGGGGGGGAGCACCTTCTGAAAGGGGGGGGCTAAAGAGTGTTGACAGAAAAGGACTTCAAGGCCAGGAGGACCGAATAAAACAAGGGGCGGATTTCATCGGTAAAATAGGGGATTGGTGAAGAACGACTCTTATCAATTAGGGAAGAGAGAAATCTCCAAAACACAAGGCTGCAAGCGAGAGACTCTCAGGTCCTGGGGTCAGGGGTGGCTGCTTGTGGCCGAGGAGAGCGAAACAGGACTGTGGGGGGGAAAAACGGACTCATACAGCTTGGAGAGGAGAACCAGTGTGGGGACCGTCCCCTGCTCCTCAGAGTTGAAGGGAACCGTGGAGTCCTGTATGTTCCACCACTTGCACGTTTCCGGTTCGTAAACGTTATTGGTGACGATACCCCTCTTATCCCCACAGATTGCCTGTGCCTGCGGCGTGGTCCACTGAAGAGCTTTGGGCAATGACATTGTAGAAAAGGGAAGATTCGGGGTGAAACGGAGGGACCGAACAATAGACGTCCCCCCGGGAAGGAGAGCAGGGGGGATTAAGTCCGGAAAAAAACCAATGTGCTGGCAGAAAAAAAAAAATTAAAAGAAAAAGGTGCCGTAAATCCGCTCGGGGAGCGGGGGGGGGTTAGACAGGTGCCCTGTGTCCTACCTGGGTGTGTGGGGGGTGGGGGTGGGGGGGGGTCTATTAATAGGAAGGATCTGTTGACCTAAGATGAAGCCTGGGGGGGGTGAACCTGAAGTTTGAGCTTTCGAGGGGCAGGGGGGGGATTAAAAATGTCCATGTCGTGGGGGGGAGCCGAAGAAACATATTTGTGTAATCCTACGTGTAACGACTGGTTCTACTGTCCGAGAAACGCGGTGGTCAATTAACTCCCGACCTTAGAGTGAGTGAAATGGCGTATCGGGCTTGAGCCCGTTGTTTGGCAAGATCAAGGTGAGTTCGGATAACCCCTCATGTGCTCTGTACCCTGATCAGAGGAGAAAGTGCCGCGTTTGGATCTGGAGACTTGCTGAATTCAAGGGATTGAGCGTTTTGTGAGGGGGTATGCCAAGAGTCGAAGGACGACTTACGGGTGGAAAGAAGATTCTACGACTATGATTGATGGGGAGGGGACGAGGTGTAGCCGGCCCTGGCTTGTAGGTTTTCTATAATTGGCGGGAAAAAGGAGACGCACGTCCATAACAAAGGGCACACTCGGGCGCTTATAACTTAAGACGTCCTACCTGTATCCTGAATCTGGTGGGTCTCTGAGTGAGCCAAGGCCAAGGAAAAGAAGCTTTGCTCTCTGAAAATTTCGCCTAACATGATACTTGAGGGGAAAACCAGAATAAGGCTTCTCATTCTCAAAGTTGCGTCCCATGCGAAGAGATTAGCCTTTTGGCTAAGGTGAGGATCTTGGGGGGAGCGGGATGAGTTCCCTTTGGGACAGTAAATTAGCCTTCACTTGTTAAAAAATGGCAAAGTTCACATGCGGGGGGACCGGAATTGTCTTAGGGGGGGGCTAAGACGCAACCCCGGAAAACGAAAAAGGGAAAGGCCTTCCCATGGCAAAGTGGGCGCAGCCTCGGTGAGTGAAAACGTGAGGGTCTGAAAACCCATGACGTTCTCAAGGGGAAATGCTTAATAAGGGGAGGAAGAGTGGAGGGCGGGCGCTTGGGTCTGTAAATGGGGAGCTGCGTCCCGACTGCGGCTCTTGCACCGATGTGGGACAGAAGCTTACTTCGAGGGAACTTCCTCCAGACCTCGAGTACCAGAAGAAAACCAGACCTACAAAAAGGGACTTCAGAAAAACCCTAAAAAGGTCTTAGCCCCGGAGGAGGCTTTGGACCTGGGAAAGAGGGGGGGGGGGGCAATGACGGAGAATCTAACTCCGAAGGGCGTTAAAGGTCCCCTTGATGAAGACGGTTAGGGGGTTTTGTCCCCGACGGACGCGTTTCACGAGAAAACACGGAAAAGGCCAGACCTCGACCAGGGTCCGAGGGAGGGAGACAGAAGACCGTTACGTATCACTGAGGTGGGGAAAGCATATCACGTCAAAAGAAACAGCTATGGTTCGGGGAGGAATGTCAAGCCTCCCTGAGGGGCAACGGTGATGAAGTGTAGGGTATAAGGGGCAGGGGGTTACGGCCCCCAGGGGAAAATCTAATCTCTGGTAGAAGGGATTAGGGAAAGCGTCATTCAGGATGACAGAAAAAAGTGTCACTTTTAAAGGGCGATGGGCTCCATCGAGATGCATACCCATCCTAAACAGGATTATGCTGAAAGGAGAGTAAGGAAGGGAGTCCTCTTAGTAACCCAAAGAAACTAAGAGAATCTTACACTTGGGAATACGGGAGAGGCGAGGTGTAAAAATCCTGGGTAAAAAACAGAAAACTTAAATGACAATCTTCTCTCGAAGACTCATATTGGAAGAGGAGTAACAATCGGGAGACAATGAAACTGAGGAGGATAATCATTTATACTTGGTTATCCTGAAGCTTCCAGGAAGAACCGAAAGTGGAGGATTTGGGGGCCTACGAATCGTTGAAATATAGCGAAGGAGGATTTCCTCAAGAAACGAAAGTGGAGCCATTTTAACAATGGGGGGTGACCTCCCCAAAATAAAAAAAGAAGGGCTGATAAAAGAAGGATTATTAACTACACCAAGCAGCCAGAAGGCAAAATAACAAGGAAACGACCTCCCCAACCCACCGCCACCTGAAGGTTGACCTATTTGGGCTTGATGGCGAGACCCAGCATCTATTTAATGTCAAGGACTGGGTCCGGGGAGAAGAAGTGTATCCAGCGCCCATACACTCAAAACCCTGCAAACGGGGGAATAGAGATGAAAGAGGCAATTCCTTAAAATACCACTATGAACAGGTTCAGCAAGGGAGGAAGGTAACAGCATCCGGGGGAAAAAAAATGAAAAGGGCCAACAATCGATTGTCGCCCGAAATTAATTGGAGGGGGGGGATCAGGGATACTACGGAGGTACTAGAAAAGGGGTAATCCCTTTGATACACGAAACACGGTACGCGAGGCATAAAAGGAAGGGGAACACTGCGGAACTGTTGTGGGTGAACAATCAAGTTGAGGGTCATACCAAAGTAATCAAAAAAAATCAAAGAAAGTACGGAATGGCAAAAAAAAAACAAGACGAATGAAAAAAAGCGGTACATCACGGAAACAGGACATTCTAAAGGAAAATCCCGAACTCGGCCAGAAGCCTCAGGAGATGGATGGCAATTGCAAGGCCCACGGAAACAGACCGGGCTGGTCTGTAGCGAGAAGAAAGTTCCGGTTGAGAAAAAAATGTCGGACAACGGGATCTGGGAATGTTGAAGGAGGGCCCCAACGAAAATGAAAGGAATGGAAGTAATGTAATATCTGAGAAAAGCTGTGGAGTCTTCTTAATTCGAAGGAAAGGTGAAAAACCCGCTTCTAGAAAAATAAAGACGGACAGGGTGGCAGTGCGGGGCATGGGAGCACAGAAAAAAGGGGGGAAAAAAAAGGGGGGGGGGGGGGAGGAGCGGAAACTAAGACAGAGAGGTCAAAACAGCGAGAAAGGTTGTTGGGTGAAGAAACAAAAATTATAGTTTAAAAAAGAAGCCCAGACCAGGGGGGGAAAAGGGGAAACATGTGAACGTGATTTGCGTAAAGCAATTATGAAAATCGTTGTCAAGCGCGGCAAGAGTGACCCCAGAAACACTCAAGGCGAATAAAAACGCGGAGTCGGAAGTCAAGAGCTGGGTAGATTGATCAAAGAAGGCGGTACAGGAGCCGGAAAGGAATGATCGCTGGTAGATGGACATGGGATGGTTTGAGGGGAGGACATGCAATTCCAGAAAAAACAGACACGAAAGGGGCTGTTCGCTCAGGCTACAAAAATCCAGGTTTCAACCAAAAGCGGATTTTAGGTACTTAACCTTATCCAGAAAGGAGTCAAGAGAGTCTGAGGGGACTTGAAAGCTTTAAGAAAAAAGAAAAGTTATAAAAATCTCCAACGGTGGATGTTGGACGGCGGGGTTACAACCACGGGTTACTCGGAAAGTTGTGGGTGAGCTTAAGTCGAACTGGGAAACTTCACAGGAAGATTCACACCTGAAGGGCTCTACTTTCGAGTAAAGGTCTTGTTGGTAGTCTGCAGGGGAAAGAACTTTGGGGAAACAATTAACCAGGATTTCTGGACAGAACACTGGAACTTTTGGAACTTAGGGGGAGAGGGCAAGTTGTGTCCCCAGCCGTTTGCAGCCTAAACAATTTGGTTCTTGCCCTGGCCCGGATTGGTCCAGAGAATAGAAGGATGAGCCTAGGACGGCGGCGAGCGTAACTTTAGGTAAAGTGAAGGTAATCACATGTGAGGAGGGGTGAGTAGTAGCCCTATCTGGCAAAGAAGGGACAGGTGCTGGGGGGGCTCAAACGGGGGGAGTAGGGGGTTCAGCTAACAAAGGGCCATTATCATGAGCCAAGAAGGAAATAGGATGCGTCCACGAAGGTAAGCGCGGTCACCTGAAGCTGGTTAATAAAAGTGGGTTTTAATTCATTAGGCGTGGGCAATTTCCTCGAGTGATTCTAAAAGTCAAGAGGTCTTCAATCCCTTGACAGGCAGATACCCAACAGCCAACGGGGGGATGGGGCCCTGGGGAAAAGAATCTCTATGAGGTAAGCAGCCTGACTGTGAGCAGCGACGGTGGAACCCGTATGAACATGAGGAAACGGCTCTTATAGAAAAGAAAGGGTGGGGAGCATCCTGCAGAGTCATTTAGGGGTTCAGTAGAGGGGGACAGGATAGGAGTGGCCAACCTGATCCTGAAAAGGGGGGAGAACGGTTCAGTCGTACTCTGAAAAGGAAACCCCCCTCTTCGGCACAATCCCGTCGCCCGAAGGAAAGTTGATTTGTCGCTGAACACAGGGAATAATAACCTGTGACTCATTCTGATATCACACCGGCGCATGGAAACTTCGGTGTAGGGATGAAACTGACGTTAGTGATACAGAGATGGTTAAGAATCTATGAGACATCAGGATCAATCAACAGGGCAAAAAAATGCAGAACAAGCCTTCCCTTCTGGTCTGGGCACGCGAGACCGAAGCCATTGTCAAATTGGGGCAAACTTCAGCCAGTGGCGGGCTGGCCCCATCAAATGGGATGTTCCTCAGCGGGCACAAGCTTCTCCTGAATGGGTGGCAGGTAGGGCAAGACCCGATAGCAGGGGTAAAAAACTGAACTCGGGTTAAGGGGGTAGGTCATTATTTGAAGAAAAAAAAAGAAAAATTAGGGGCTTGGGTTCGAGGAAGGAGCAAGGGGGGCAAGGGCACTAGTTGTTATTACCTGGGGAAGAGGGGAAAAATTCTCTTATTGAGAGGAAAGAAAATACAGGGTTCAAAAAAAAGCAGCTGTTGGAGGATAGAGAGATGAACTCTGGAGGAAGAAAACTCATAAGGCGCAAGTGGCGAGTTGGGGTAATAGAACCCTCGGCAAAAGACGCGGAAAACGATCAAGGAGCAATGCAGGAGGATTAAAAAAGGTGGACATGTACTACCAAGGGAGACTTGACGAGGAAAACATAAAGGGCCACAACACCCGCGTCTATCATCCAAATCGGCGGGGAAGAAGAAAAATGCGTTTTAAAAAAGTCCACTGAGGGGCGTAGGAAAGGAAGGCAAAGGGTTTCAATCAGGGGGGAAGCAAGAGGCACCTGCTCGCGAAGGCCGAAAACGACGTCAACCCTGCCCCAAAGGACTGTAGGCAGGGGGGAAGCTGGCGAAATAGATGGAATATTTCCCGGGGGGAGAAAGACCGCCCAAAGGGGGGAGGGGTTTTCTTGATACTGCGGCAAAAAAACAAAAAGACCCTAAGTCCCCATACTAAAAAAGACGGTGCGGCGCCCGGGGGAGTAAAAAAAAAAAATTCCTTCAGCACAAAGGAGGAGATGACTGAGGGTTGTGGAAGGGGACGCGGAATCAAAAACCCTACAAGGGGTCACAGGGTTCTAAAGTTCTCTCATGAGGTGGGAAAACGAGCAAGGAGGAGTCTGGAGATAAAAGGTAGTGGGTTATGGGACTGGTGGACTAATAATTCCAATGAGGGGTAATTGAATTGTCCGGGGGAGGAGGAGTGGGGGGGGGAAATCAGAAAAAAAAGAATTCCCCTCGACACCTGGATGGGAAAGGGACAAGGAACGGAAAAGTGATCCAGTGAAGGGAACGAGATTGATTGAGAGGAAGGGGGAGAAATCTACACAACACAGTCAGAAGGGCTTGGGAAAAAAGGACTGAAGGGAATCAAATGAGGTAGCGCAGGGCAAATGAGTGTCACCAAGGGTCCGGGCAGAAGCCTTCATACCGATGTGGGAGTTTCAAGGGGATGCGGAAGGGCGCATAATCGTAAAAAAACCGGATGGACTAAAGAGTCAGGGGGGGGGGACAAAGGGGAGGAAAAAGAGTGTTAAGGAAATTGGAACCGGGCTGCGGGCAGCCTTGATTAAGAGTGGGGAGGATATCGTAGCGGGAGATAGCTTCCTCCGAACAAAGGTAAGGGGACACTTTGTGGGAAGACGACTGAGTTAATCGAAAGTATGCAAAAAAAGGGGACAATTTTTCACACGAGAAAAAAAGAAAATAAAACGCAACCAAAATACACCAGACGATCGGAGAAAGCGGAGGCAAGGAATGGAGAAAATTATAGTGCCGCAGGAGCAGCAGGAAACCACCTGAGAACCGGAGGTGTGAAAACCAAGAATCAAAAGAACTGCAGATGGAGTCGGGCGGAAGGATGGGGGGGTAGATTTTAGGGTCAAACCTTTGAAGGTAAGCTTAGGGGGCTGAAGGAAGGGGCATGGTATTTTCGGGGAAGGGCACAGGGGGGCTGCGAGGCAAGGAGA